>Ga0208696_1002268_pt1 | contig 10424 bp, 8 predicted proteins | sample Sb_taG_9_FD_187711 | JGI IMG/M metagenome (GOLD analysis project Ga0208696, IMG submission 187711) | Peat soil microbial communities from Weissenstadt, Germany - Sb_50d_b_LC metaG (SPAdes) (version 2) | ecosystem: Environmental > Terrestrial > Soil > Wetlands > Peat | place: Germany: Weissenstadt...
CATTCTCCAGGAGCCCGAAGAAGAGCCCCACCTGGATCAAGACAAGTGCCACGGCGAAGCCCACGCCCAGCACGGTGGCCAGGAATCGGCCCTTCTCGTCCAGCAGCATTTTGAGAGCGAGATCGACCATGGCGGCTCACCTCGAAGGGGCATCGGAGGGCCGCGAGCGGCCCTCCTCGTGACCGACCAGGTGAGCGACCAGAGAATCGGGCAGCCGGCGGATCAGGGCCATCAGCATGGCCATTGGCCAGGGAAACCGGATCAGTCCAGACTTGCGCTGGTCGATCGCCCTGGCGATTTTTCGCGCGGCCGCCTCCGCGGTGATCTCGAACGGCGCGGCGGCCGCATCCATGGGCGTGATCGCCGTGGCGACGAATCCGGGGCAGATCGTGGTCACGGCGATGCCCCGGTTCCGCAAGGCGATACGCAGCCCCTCCATGTACAGATTCACGGCCGCCTTGCTGGCGCAGTAGGCGGACTCTCCCGGCAACCCCTTGAACGCGGCCATGCTGGAGACGGCCACGAGCTGTCCCCATCCCCGGTCGAGCATGCCGGGGAGCACGGCCTCGATCGAGTAAACGACGCCCAGGACGTTGACGCGAAAGGTATCCTCCACATCGGCGACGTTCAGCGGAGCAAGCCGTGTCGGCGTGCCGTGGCCCGCGTTGGCGACGATGACGTCGACGGGACCGAGAGCGCACTCGATCTGCTGAACCGCGGCATGGAGCGCCTGGCGGTCGCCCACGTCGGCGGCCGCGACCTGCGCTCTTCCTCCGTGCGTCTCGATCGCGCTGGCCAGGTCCTCGAGTGCCTTTCGCCGCCGGGCCACCAGTCCGACCTGGTAGCCGCGGCAGGCCAGTTCGAGGGCCAGGGCGCGGCCAATCCCGCTCGACGCGCCGGTCACCACCGCCACGGGTTTGCGCGCGGCAATGCCCGTTCGCCGGGATCGCGGCCGCCACTCGATGTTTGGGCACGGTTCACGCATCTGGCTCTCAGCGCCCAGAGACCTGGTTTGACTCGCGGTTCCGATCTTCATGCCCGACCCCCGTCAAACGGCCCGGAGCACCAGGCAGGCGTTGCTGCCGCCGAAGCCGAACGAATTCGAGACGGCGACAGCGACGCGATGGGGACGCGTTTCGTTGGCAACCAGATTGAGGCTGACGTCGGAGTCGTCGAGGTTGATCGTGGGGGGAATGGCCCGGTGTTTCATGGCGGTCATGCAGGCGAGGGCTTCGATGGCGCCCGCGGCGGTCAACAGGTGTCCGGTCATGCTCTTGGTCGAGGTGACCGGAATTTGATCAAGCGCCTCGCCGAAGACGCGCCGGAGTACCGCGGCCTCCGTCGCGTCGCCGACCGTGGTGCTCGTGGCATGGGCGTTGATGTGGTCCACCTGCTCGGGCGTGATCCGGGCATCGGCCAGGGCTTCTTGCACGGCCAGACCGGCCCAGGCCGGGTCGGGACTGGGGATCACGTTGTGGTGGGCGTCGCTGCTGGAGCCGCAGCCGGCGACCTCCCCGTAACCGTGGGCTGACCGACGCCGGGCATCGGCCGCGCGCTCGAGCACGAACGCGGCGCCTCCCTCGCCCAGCACGAAGCCGTCACGATCGCGATCGAAAGGGCGAGACGCCCGCGTCGGATCATCGTTCCGTCGGGACAGGGCCCGGAGGTTCCCGAAAGTGGCCAGGCCGATGGGTGTGACGGCCATCTCGCAGCCTCCGGCAACGCACGCGTCCACCAGTCCCTGCCGCAGCCAGCCCCGACCGATCTCCAGGGCAAAGTTGCTGGACGCACAGGCCGCCGACAGGTTCACAGCCGGTCCTCTGAGTCCGATCGCTCGGTGGACGCGCTGGAGCGTCGACTCGTCGTCTTGCGTTGGGTCGTGCAACCGGTTGCCGCCGCGACTGGCGTCGGCTTCCCAGAGCCCCATCCATTCCGCCCCGATTCCCAACACCAGGCCGATTCGACGTGTTGCCCGGCAGTCCCACAAGCCGGCGTCCTCGAGTGCGGCCTGAACGCACCAGAGTGCGGCCTGCTCGAGCCGCGACAGGGCGTGAAACTCACGCGGTTCCCGGCCCGACGGGCAGGGGACAGCAGGGAGCTCGGCCGCGATCCGGCTGGGGTAGTCGGTCGTGCAGAACGAGGTGACGACCGCGATCCCCGATCGCCCGGCGAGCAAGCTCGCCTCGAGCGTGGCGAGATTGCAGCCGAGGGACGTCGCCAGCCCCACACCGGTGATCCAGACCGGATCCTCTGCCATCATCCGACCTCCTTGACGTGATGAAACTTCGGCGACAGGAGCTCGACCCTCAGCCGGCCCGAGGCGTCACTGGCGATCGCCCGGGCGCGGGATCGCCTTGGAGCTCGCGGGGCGAAATGTGGTCGCGGAATCCCCGCGTCGTGGTGGAAATCGTGGACGACGAGATCGCGAGCAATCCTCGACCCTCTGCCAGCATCCCGAGAACTCTGGTCCAGAAGTCCGGCGAGAACGGTCAAGTCCAGCGGCCGGGGAGATTCCGGCCCTTCGCCGGCGACGACTTGAAAGCATGGCCGATCGAGCTTGAAGGAGCTCGTAGGACCCAGGACCACGGCCAGGGCCTGACACTCGCAGTCCGCCATCGGCTCACCCTCGCGGTCCGGAACGAACTCCGGGGACCAGCCGCTGAAGACCAGCCAGAGACCGGGAACGATTCCCGCCTTCAGCCACGTGAGTGCGGTCAAGATCCCCTCGAACTCGGCGGATAGGCCGCCGCCAACGCCGAGGTTCGGCCCGTGAATGCCCAGGGCAAGGCTGAGTGTTCCGGCAGGGGAGTGCAGGGCATAGTGAGGAATCAAGTGGGGAGACACGCCCCAGACGCCGTCCGAGCGAAAGCGATCCAGGGCAACGACGAGGCTCGACCGGCCAAGGAACCGGGAGGAGACCAGAATTCCCCAGTGTTCCAGGCAACGGGGATCGCTATGACCCATGCGCCGGAGCGTGCCGTGGACCGCGGCCACCGCGGCAATCGTCTGGTCATCCGAGTTCCGCAGCAGAGAGGGTTGAATGGCAGGCCAGCCCTCCGGCGGGTTGCCGGGTTTTCGTCGCGCGCTGGAGATCTGGTCCCTGGTCATCCGGCACAATGCGTGTGCCCGGACCTCCGCGCTGAGGACAACCTCAAGCCGGGTGTCGCCCTGAGTCGGAACCGAACCCATTGCACGATTGGGGGTCACGTCGAATGCCTCATGCCAGGTTCAGTGGCCAGCCCTTCCTCATCGAGAGGAACTGGCGATAGGGTTTCTCAGCACATCCGCTCCATTCACTGCCTCCGAAGCAGGATGAGGATGACTGTTTACGGTTTTTCCGATAATCTGACCAGCCCGGTCCCCATTTGCATGCCTGTGATGGGCAATACAAAGGGCGGATGTCTCTCAAGAAATCTCCCTGTATGACGCAGCTTGGCAAGCGGACCCGGTTGCAGAGCGGTTCTCTTGAAGTCAACGGATGAGTCAGGAAGTTCCGTGTCGTCCCTCCGATCACTCGAGGTGCGCCCATGTCCACCAAGCTCCCCATCGACGAACTGATGCGAGCCTTGAAGCAGAACACACTGGTCAGGATCTTCGAGGAGTTCGAGAAGACCTATCCGGACGATCTCCTCAAGGACCTGGTCGTGGACGAGATCGGTGCGGGTCGCGACATCGTCGTGATGGGACGAAGGGTGACCAACTTCGGTTCCGACAGCTTCCTCGGGCTGGATCAGGATCCGCGAGTGATCCGGGCCATCCACCGCGGGCTGGACCGGTGGGGGTCGCATAACGGAACATCGCGCGCTTTCTCCAGCGTGCGATCCAACCTCGAGGCCGAGGAGAAGCTGGCGGCCTGGCTGGGGGTAGAGTCGACCTTGATCTATCCCTCCGTCACGCTGGCCAACCACGGGGCCATACCGGGGCTCGTCGGTCGCAAGGACGTGGTCGTGATGGACGAGCTGGCGCACAACTCGATCCAGGAGGGAGCCAGGCTGGCCCAGGCGGGCGGTGCCCGGATCGCGACCTTCGCGCACAACAGCCCCGAGGATCTGGAACAGACGCTCCAAAAAGTCAAACCCTACCGGCTGGCCCTGATCTGCATCGACGGCGTGTATAGCATGAGCGGGGCCATGCCGCCCATGAAAGCCTTCAACGAAATTGCAATTTCAAGAGACGGAGTGCTTTACATCGATGATGCACACGGCACAGGCGTGCTCGGAGAACGAGGCCGGGGCACCGTGCTGGAGGCGCTGGGCAGCTACGACAACGCCTTCGTCGTCGGCTCGCTGTCCAAGGCGTTCTCCTGTGCTGGCGGGTTCATCGCCTGCTCCAGACTGTTTCAGAAGCTGCTCAAAATCCGTTCGAACACCTATATCTTCGGTGGTCCGGTCGTTCCGGCCTACCTCGATGGGATCTGCGCGGTCGTCGATATCCTTCAGTCCGACGACTACCCCCCGCTGCGCGCGCGTCTCGATCGCCATGTCGAGCGGCTGTCTCGAGCGCTGGCGGAGCTCGATCTCGTCGTGAGCGGCGGGACGACGCCGATCCTCTCGGTCTCGGCCGGCGACGAGGCTGATACGCTGAAGGCTGGCAGATTCCTCCTTGACCAGGGTTTCTATGTCCAGTCGGTCCTGTTCCCGGCCGTTCCCTACCACGGGGGCGTCATCCGGGTGCAGTGCAATGCCAACCACACTGACACCGAAATCAACGGGCTGATTGCCGCGTTCGCGGCCTTGAAGCAAGTGATTCGTCTGCCTTCGAGATCGCAATCTCCCGGAGCGACCGCGCAGATTCTCCGAAAGGTCTACGCCTACTGTGCCGACAAGGTCGCGGGGTGACCTCACCAGAGCGTCGCGCCAGATTCTCCGCTGGCATCATGCCGCCGACGTTCGCACATCGTTCATCGCCGCAAGGGTTACCCCTTCCTTCGTCGCGACCTTGGCCTCAACCAGGTCGAGGATCTGCCCAACCCGCTTGACCTTCATGAGCTCCTCCATCGCCAGCCGGATGCGGAATTGATGTTCGACGCGCATCACCAGCCCAACCACGTCAACCGAGTCCAGCCCGAGTCCCTCGCGCAAGTCCGTTGTCTCTTCGAGGTGATGAAAGCCCTCTCCCATTTCTTCCTCGAGCAGACTGACGAGAGTCGCTAGCAGAGTCTCACGATCCATCATGATCTCCCTGTTCCTCCCTGTCTCTCAGGGTGAAATTCCCTGCCTATCGCGCATCCATGCGCTATCCGCCCATCGGCTTATGGGCGAGGCAGCAAAGTATACTGGTTTCCGCGATCGGGGCAACTGCTGTCTGGGGACTGGACAGGGCGGTTTCCTTCCGGCTTAACTTTATTGTTTGGCGTTCCTTGGAAGTTCTCTCGGAGCCCGGTCGCGTGCTGCGGATTGTCGGGACTGAGGACACGCTTCACCGATCACTCGGCGATGTGTCCATGAGGAAGGATGTAACCCAGCGACAGCAGCTTGTTGACGATCGTATCGACGGACTCCGCCACGGAGAGCTTGCTGGTGTCGAGACTGACCTCAGGGTTCAGGGGGGGCTCGTAGGGATCATCGACACCGGTGAAGCCCATGGGTTTGCCAGCGGCCACCGCTGCCCTGGCCTTCGAGTACATTCCCTTGACGTCGCGCACTTCGCAGACTTCGATCGGGGTTGAGCAATAGACCTCGATGAAGTTGCCCCGGGAAATCTTCCGGGCTTCGTCACGGACGGCGCGGTAGGGACTGATCACGGAGCAGAGCGTCGTTCCTCCGTGCAGCGCCACCAGGCCGGCGACATAGCCAACCCGGCGGATGTTGGTATCGCGGTCTTCCTTGCTGAAACCCAGGCCCTTGGACAGGTGCGTGCGGATCTCGTCGCCGTCAAGCAGCGAGCAGTTTCGGCCGAACTCGGCCAGGCGCTCGATGAGCGCATGAGCGATGGTGCTCTTCCCCGAGCCCGAAAGTCCGGTGAACCAGATGGTCATTCCCTGTCGGAACCTGGGCGGATTGTTCTCGCTCAAGATCTCGGCCACGGCCGGCCTGCTGAACCACTCGGGGAGTTGGAGACCGCGTGCCAGGTACTTGTCGCGCACTTCGGTGCCAGAGATATCGGCGGTCTTGGCGCCCGGGGGAACTTCATCGACCGGGCAATAACGGTTCTCCTCGGGAAGAAACACCATCTGCTTGAAATCGACCATCTCCATGCCGATCTCATCCTTGAACCTGGCCATGGAATCTTGAGCGGCATAGGGAGGATAGAAAGGCTTGCCAGTCGAGTCGTTACCGGGTCCGGCGTGGTCGCGGCCGACGATGAAGTGAGTGCAGCCATAGTTGCGGCGGATGATTGCGTGCAATATCACCTCGCGCGGACCGGCCATCCGCATCGCCAGAGGCAGCAGGCTGAGCACGACGGACCCGGACTTGTAATAGTTATCCACCAGGGCGCGATAGCACCGCACCCGGGTAAAATGGTCCACGTCGCCCGGCTTGGTGACGCCGACGACCGGGTGAATCAAGAGCCCGCCGCCGATCTGCCGAGCGGCCCGCTTGGTCAGCTCTTCATGGGCTCGGTGCAGGGGATTGCGGGTCTGGAAGGCGACGATCCGGGACCAGCCCAGGGATTGAAAGTGACTGCGCAGCTCGGCCGGCGTGCGCCGGAGCTCGACGAAGTCATAGTGGGGCGGAGTGCGGATCACCTCGAGCCGGCCGGCGGCTGGATGTCCCGGCTGCCGATCGAGATGGGCCACGGCCGGGTGCTTCTTGTCGAGCGAGCCGTAGGCGAGCTCGGCCTCCCGCTTCTTGTCGATCGGGTAAATTTCCTCGACGTGGAGAAATGCCAGCAGGTTGCCATAGACATCGCGCAGGGCCAGCGGCTTCCCCTCCTCGACACCATGACCGGGAGTGACCGGCAACGTGACGGGCAGGGGCCAGAGCGTGCCATCAGCCAGCCGCATCTCGGTGACGACGCAGTCATAGTCGGCCTTGCCCATGAACCCGCGGAGCGGCGAGAATCCGCCCACGCTCAGCAGTTCCAGGTCGCAGAGACCGCGCTCGTCCAGGGTCAGGCTGGCATGATCCTTGGCGGTCGCCTTCATCTCGGCAGCACGCTCCGGACTGACGACGAGATCGACCAGCGAGCCTCCGTAGGGTGTATTCAACGGGGCCTTCGATTGTGCGGTAATTTTCAAGCTCCTTCCCACCAGAGAACCAAATCAACTCGCCCATTCCGCCCCGGCATTGTTGGACAACCCCCGGGAACTGGGCAAAAGCGGTATTTTCCTGAGATTCGGCCAATCCCGCCACCCGAACATGAGAAACTCTCCCCGTCCGATTTCTTTCGCTGCATTCCTGATAACAGGGAGGCCGGGAATCCACTTCAGATCGTCCATTCGTGAGGCGAGGTTTGCGCGACGAGCTCGGCGATGGTGGTGGTGTCGAGGACGCTGCGCTCCGCGGCACGAACGCGGTCCCAGACCAAGGCCAGGATCCGCGCGGCTGGATGTTTCTCTCGGCCGGAACCTCGCTGAGGGGCGTCTGGGCCGTCGATCACGGCCAGGACCTCGCTGAGCGTGATCTTGGCCGCGGGACGAGCCAGGCGATATCCCCCCGACGCACCGCGGGTGCTGACAACGAGCCCCGCTCCTTTCAACTGGAGGAGGATCTGGACCAGGTAACGCTCGGGAATCGCGTGAGTATCCGAGATTTCGCGGATGCGCAGTGGTGGTGCGTCCGGACTCTGCTGGGCCAGCGCCAGCAAGGCCAGACAGGCATATTCCGCCTTCGCCGAGATCTTCATCGGGCCACTTGCCTCCATGGCCCCTCGGGCAGGCAACTCAAAGCTGGCTGCTGTCCAGCGAATGCAGCCCGCACTCGGTCTTGGCCTGACCCGCCCACCGACCCGCGCGTTCGTCCTGTCCATTGACCACGGGTTTGGTGCAGGGCCAGCAGCCAATCGAGGGATACCCCTGATCGTGCAGCGGATTATAGGGAACGCGATTGGCCACGATGTAGGCCCAGACATCGCGCCGGGTCCAGTTCCGGAGGGGGTTGACCTTCACGAGGCTGAACTTGGGGTCCCAGCCAACCACCTTCGCCTGCGCTCGATCCGCCGATTGGTCTGCCCGGATCGCCGTGATCCACGAGTCGTAGCCCACGAGCGCTCGCCGCAGCGGAATGATCTTGCGCTCGTAGCAGCACTGCTCGGAGTTCGCTACGTAGAGCGGTCCATTGTGCAAGCTTTCGTACTCCCCCACCGACGTGTCCGGCCTGACCATCTCCACCTCGATCCCGTACCGATCGGCGAGCTGGTCCCGCAGCGCCAGGGTCTCGGGAAACTGGTAGCCCGTGTCCAGGTTAAAAACGCGAACCCGAGGCTCAACCTCGGCCAGGAGATGAATCAGGATACAGCCTTCCGGACCAAACGCGGTCGCCATCGTCAACCGCGGAAAGAATCTCTCGACGGCCCACCGCAGAATCTCTGTAGGCGCTGCCTCAACGAGCAGTTCGTTGACCTCCGTCAGCTCTTCCTCGGCCAGCATCGCTTCAGCCCTGGACATGGCGTTCAAGCTCCCCAGATTGTAGAAGTGGGCACAATCTTACGTTTCCCAGTGATGAAAGTCAACATTTTGGCTTGACGGGATTCAGGGTGGGTGAGTGTTGTCACCAGCTCGGCGCGCGGCATCGACGGCGGACCCCGACAAATCACCAAGGCAGTGCGGCATGAGCGTCCCCCGAACGCCGTTGACGCTCAGGTCGATCACCTCGGCCACTCTGCCCGTTCCCAGTTCCGCCTGGAACCGGAGGGTGGGAAGCTCCGAGGGGGTTAGCACGTCGTCGAGGGATGTTTCCCGCTCGGGGTCCAGGAATCCCTGTCGTGAGCACCCGGCAATCAACCGGTCAGGTCAGGCACTATCGATTGGGACCGTCAGGGGGAATGAGGCACCAAGGGCGACTTGGCGGGTCAAGTCTTGGCCACGCATCCGCAATTGGGACAGAGGATTATCACTGGAAAGGGTATTCCCTTTCCCCAGACTTCCCACTTAGCTCAGGCGAAGGTGCCTGGCCAGAGCTTTTCATAGTCTCCGCGTCGTTCGCTGCGATCACCAGTTCGATTCGACAGCGTGCTCCCAGTGCGGGTAGAGGGACTCGAGCCGGGTTTTCAGCTCGCGGTGGCGGTCCTGGGTCTTCACGGCCTTGAGCGCGTCGCGATAGGTGGCGGGCTGGCCGAGCAGGTCCTCGACCACCGCGAGCTCGGTCTCGACTTGGCCGATCTCGCGCTCGAGATCGGCGGCCTTGCGATAGGGGAATTTCTGCTTCGAGCCGCCGTTGCGGTCCACGGTTCCCGAGCTGGCCGGAGCAGGGGGGGCGGACCGGGTACTAGCCTTGTCGGCGGCGGCTTCTTTCTCTTTCTGGACGAGATTCTGATAGGTCTCGTAGTCGCCCTCGATGACCCGGGGGCGGTCCGCGCCCAGGACGATCAACCGGTCGGCCACCTGGTTGAGAAAATAGCGGTCGTGGCTGACGACCAGGACCGTTCCTTCGAACTCGCGAATCGACCTTTCGAGAGCCTCGCACGACCAGATGTCGAGGTGGTTGGTGGGCTCGTCCATGACCAGCAGGTTGGCAGCCGTGGCACAGAGCCGCGCGAGTGCGGCCTTGGCCTTCTCGCCACCCGAGAGCTGGCCGACCGTCTGGAACACGAGCTCGCCGGTCAGGCCGAAGCGGGCCAGCAGGTTGCGGACGTCCCCCTCCACCCATTCGGGGTCGTCCTCAGGCCAGACGGCCCGCACCACGGTCGTGCTCGGTGAGAGCGATTGCAAGCCCTGGTCGTGATAACCAACCTGGACCCTGTGGCCGAGCTTGACCTCGCCGCGATCGGCTCTCTCCTGGCCGATCAGCGTCTTGATCAGCGTGGTCTTGCCCGAACCGTTCGGCCCCATGACGCCCACGCACTGGCCGCGGAGGACCGCGACGTTCAGATCGTGAAACAGGACTTGATCGTAGGCCTTGGCCAGATTCCGAGCCTCGATGACGATGTCGCCCGAGCGGTCGACTTCTTCAAAGCCCATGACCGGCCCGACGATCTCGCGCATCGTGTCGACCCGCTCGCGTTCCAGTTTCTCGAGCTTCCGTTCGCGGTCATGGGCCTGCTTGGCGCGCTGCCCTGCGCCATACTTGCGGATGTAGGCTTCGAGCTTCTCGGCCTTCTCCTCCTGCCGCCCGGCCTGCCGCTCCAGCACCTTGGCCTTCTCGGTCCGGAGCTTCCAGTACTGCGTGTAGTTACCCGGGTAGACCTCGAGCTTTCCCTCGTGCAGCTCCCACGTCTTGGTGACGACCTTGTCCAGGAAATAGCGGTCGTGGCTGACCACGAGCATCGCCACCGGCTGCCGCGCCAGGTAATTCTCGAGCCATTCCGTGGTCTCGATATCGAGG
>Ga0208696_1002270_pt1 | contig 10421 bp, 9 predicted proteins | sample Sb_taG_9_FD_187711 | JGI IMG/M metagenome (GOLD analysis project Ga0208696, IMG submission 187711) | Peat soil microbial communities from Weissenstadt, Germany - Sb_50d_b_LC metaG (SPAdes) (version 2) | ecosystem: Environmental > Terrestrial > Soil > Wetlands > Peat | place: Germany: Weissenstadt...
CGAGTGCCCGATGATGGTGGCGCGCGTAATTCTAAGCGAGGCAAGCAGAGCATGCGTGTTGCCGGCAAGCTGCTGGAAGCTGAACTGATAGTGCGCGGGCTTGCTCGATTTGCAGAAGCCGATCTGATCGACGGCGATCACCCGGTACCCGGCTTGGCTGAGTGCTGCGATGGTGTCTTGCCAAGTCGCCGCGCAGAAATTCTTGCCGTGAAACAGCACCACCGTCTTGCCGTTGGCCGCGGCGGCGGGCTTCACGTCCATATAGGCCATGCGCAGCGCCTCACCCTGCGAAGTGAAGGAAAAATATGAAACCGGCCAGGGATATTCGAAGCCTTGCAGCTCCGGACCGTAGGCTGGTTGCTCGTTCGCCGGCTCTGCAGGCGCGCCACCTGCCATGGCGGTGGCGAAGCCTAAGCCCAGCACCCAAGCAACTGCAAAAGCGCGCATGATGCGATCCCTTCCCGCAAGCTTAGGCCGAAGCGGCGGCAACCGCTGCCTCACGGACAATGCTCGCGCCGGCAATTTTGGGCGTCCCTTTCGCCGAATTGTCCTCGTTGCCGCGCCGAGATAGCCAAAATATAGCGCCTCCGGTACGCGTAAGTATTGGAAGCAAAACGTGTTCAGGTTCCGTCCAGTTTGGGTCGCCAAGGGGGCTTTAGCCATGCTAGGGGGAGGGGGGAAAACGGAGTCGCGGGAGCTCCGCCGGCTTGCCGGCGGGGTTGACAGGGGTGGTCCATTGAAAATTGGGGTGATCGGCGTTGGCGTCATGGGCAGCAACCATGCGCGCGTGTTGTCGGAAATGGCCGGCGTGACGCTGGTCGGGGTGGTCGATCCCGACCGGGCGCAGCGAGAACTTGTCGGGCGCAATCTAGGCTGTGCGGTGTTCGCGGATCTCGACGCGCTGGTCGAGAGCGGCGTCGAAGCGGTGACCATTGCGGCGCCGACGCATCTTCATCACGATCTGGCGCTCGCCTGCATCGCGCGCGGCCTTCACGTCCTGGTCGAGAAGCCGATCGCGCCGACGGTGGAGGAAGGCCGCGCCATCGTCGCCGCAGCGCGGCGCGCCGGCGTGACGCTCATGGTCGGTCATGTCGAGCGCTTCAATCCTGCGGTCGAATCGATCAAGCGCGCGATCAAGGGCCAGGACATTCTCTCGATCGCCATCACCCGCGTCGGTCCGTTTCCGCCGCGCATGTCGAATGTCGGCGTCGTCATCGACCTTGCGGTGCACGATATCGACCTGATCCGCTGGTTCACCGATTCGGAGATCGTCGAGATCCAGCCGCAATTGTCGAGCGCGGTTGCCGAGCGCGAGGACATCGCGCTGTTGCAGTTCCGCACCGCCTCGGGCGTGCTGGCGCATATCAACACCAATTGGCTCACGCCGTTCAAGGCGCGCACCATCCATGTCGCCACCCGCGACAAATACCTGATCGGCGATCTGTTGACGCTGCAGGTGACCGAATGTTTCGGCTTCCAGCCGGACGGCAGCTATTCAATGCGTCATCTCTCGGTCGGCTATGCCGAGCCGTTGCGCGCCGAGTTGCTCGCTTTCGTCAACGCCATTCGCAGCGGCCGCCCGCCGGCGGTGACCGGAGAAGAAGGCGTGGCGAGCCTGGAAGTCGCCATCCGTTGCCTCGATGCCCGCAGCACCGCCCGGTCGACCGCGCCGCAGCGCAAGGGACCGCGGCGCGTGGTGGGTTGATCGAACGTCCATCGAGCCGGAATCGAGCCGGAGCATTCTCATGAACAAGCGCGCCCGCCTTGACGAGCGGCCGATCCCGCTCATCGACGTCGCCGCGCAGCGGCGCCGACTCGGCCGCGCCGTCGATGAGGCGATCGCGCGCGTGCTCGCGCATTGCCAATTCATCCAAGGACCCGAGGTGAGCGCGCTAGAGAGCGAGCTTGCGGCGTTTTGCGGCGCCCGCCACACCATCGCCACGTCGAGCGGCACGGACGCGCTTCGCCTCGTGCTCATGGCGTGGGGCATAGGGCCGGGCGATGCCGTGATCTGCCCCGCCTTCACCTTCTGCGCGACGGCGGAAGTGGTGGCGCTTTGCGGCGCGACGCCGGTCATGGCCGATGTGGCGGCCGAGACGTTCAATCTCGACCCGGCAAGTTGCGAGCGCGCGGTGGTGGCCGCCAAGCGGCTCGGATTGAAGCCGCGCGCCATCATTCCCGTCGATCTGTTCGGCTTGCCGGCCGATCACGATGCCATCGCCGCAATTGCCGCCGCGCACGGCATGCAGGTGCTCGACGACGCCGCGCAGGCGTTCGGCGCGACCTACCGGGGCCGCAAGCTCGGCACGCTGGCGCCCGCGACGGCCACCAGTTTCTTTCCCGCCAAGCCGCTCGGCTGCTACGGCGACGGCGGCGCCATTTTCACCGATGACGACGCCCTTGCCGAGCGCCTGCGCAGCTTGCGGGTTCACGGCGAAGACGCCGACAAATACGACGCGGCGCGCATCGGCATTACCGGCCGGCTCGATACCATCCAGGCGGCGATCCTCCTGGAAAAGCTCAAAATCTTTCCCGAGGAGATCGTGGCGCGCAACGCGGTGGCGCAGCGTTACGCGGCGGGCCTCGGCGCCGTTGCGACGGTGCCGCGCGTCGGCAACCAATCCACCTCGGTCTGGGCGCAATACACCATCCGCGTTGCGCCCCCGCGGCGCGACGCGCTGGCGGCCGCGCTCAAGGGGCAGGGTATCCCGACTGGGATCTACTATGCCAAGCCGCTGCATCGCCAGGCCGCCTATCGCGACTTTCCGGTCGCCGACGGCGGCCTTCCGGTCAGCGAGCAGCTCGCCGGGGAGGTCATCAGCCTGCCGATGCACGCTTATCTCGAACAGCCGGTTCAGGACCGTATCATCGGGGCGGTGCGTCAGGCATTGGCGGGGTAACGGTCACCCCCGCTCATCCCCGCGCAAGCGGGAATCCAGGCGATGATTGCGTTGTGGCTGTGGACTGCCGGGTCCCGCTTTCGCGGGGACGAGCGGTCAATGCTAACAAGGCGGCCATGATCAACCGGATTCTCACCGTCGGCGGTTTTACGCTGCTGTCGCGCCTGACCGGCTTCCTGCGCGACATCATGCTGGCGGCGATCCTCGGCGCCGGCCCGGTCGCCGACGCCTTTTTCGTCGCCTTCCGGCTGCCCAACCACTTCCGCGCGATCTTCGCCGAAGGCGCGTTCAATGCCGCTTTCATCCCGGCCTATGCGCGCATCCGCACCCAAAGCGGCGCCGGATCGGCCGCGATGTTCGGCGACCGCATCTTCACGCTCCTGATCGCGACGCAGACGGCGCTGCTGGCGCTGGCGCTCATCTTCACGCCGCAGGTGATCGAGCTACTCGCGCCCGGCTTTTCCCGTGAGCCGCACCAGTTTGACTTGGCGGTGTCGCTGACGCGCATCACTTTTCCCTATCTCCTGCTCATCACGCTGGTGACGTTGTGGGGCGGCATTCTCAACGCGCTGCACCGTTTCGCGGCGGCCGCGGCCGCGCCGATCCTGCTCAATCTGTCGATGATGGCGACGCTGGCGCTCGCCGCGTTCTTCGGCGGCGCCGGCTATGCCGCGGCCTGGGGGGTGCTCATTTCCGGCGTGCTGCAGGCGGCGCTGGTCGGCGGCGATACGCTGCGCGCCGGCGCCTTCACCGCCTTTCGCGCTCTCCGCCTCGACGCCGACGTGCGCCGCTTTTTCAAGGCGCTGTTGCCGGCGACCATCGGCTCGGCCGGCACGCAACTGGCGCTGTTCGCCGACACCATCATCGCGAGTTTCCTCGCCACCGGCGCGATCTCCGCGCTCTATTACGCCGATCGCATCGACCAACTGCCGATCGGCGTTATCGGCATTGCCGTCGGCACCGTATTGTTGCCGGAGATGACCCACAAAATCGCGGCCGGCGATCACGCGGGCGCGCGTTCGGCGCAAAACCGGGCGATCGAATTCGCGCTGCTGCTGGCGATTCCCTGCATCGTCGCTTTTCTCGTGGTGCCGGACGTCATCATGCGCGGCCTGTTCCTGCGCGGTCGCTTCACCGCCGGCGATGCGCATGCCGCCGCACTGACGCTCATGGCCTACACGATCGGCCTTATTCCCTTTGTGCTCATCCGCAGCGTCGTCGCGCCGTTTCTCGCCCGCGGCGACACGCTGACGCCGATGAAGGCGGCGCTGATCGGCACCGCGGTCAACATCGTGTTCAAGGTCGCGCTGATGGGGTCGCTGGCGCAGGTCGGGCTGGCGCTGGCAACCTCGATCGGCGCCTGGGTCAACTTCATCGTCGTGCTCTGGCTTGCCGCGCGCGTCGGTCACATCGCCGCCGACGCCAAGCTGAAATCCTCGCTGGTCAAGCTGGCGGCCGCGGGCGCGGCATTGGCGCTGCTGCTCTTCCTGGCGGCGCCTCCGGTGGCCGCGGCACTATCCGCGTGGCCGAGATTCCGCAATGAATCGGAACTGATCGTGCTGGCACTGCTCGGCGGCGTGCTTTACGGGGCGCTGGTGCTCGCGTTGTTCGGACGCCGCTTTCTTTCGCTGATGCGCAAGCGCGCGCAGACCGTGCCGGGGGCGCCCATCGAGGCCTTCGAAGGCACCTCCGCCCCGCCCGCCGGGCCCGACGAATTGTGAGCCGTCGGGTGTCGCCGCGCCATTGCATCGCCACGGCGAATTGCTAGCCTGCGCGCCGACACCGAGGAGTCGCCATGTCACGAATCATAGCCATTATCGCGATGTTTGCGCTTGCCATGCCAAGCTTGGCGGCGGCGGCGGAAGAGCATCACGGCGGGCCGGCGCCCGCCAGAGCCGCCGCTCCGCGCGGACCGGCGCCCGGTCCCCGTGCCGTCCCCGGCGGTCCGCGTGGGGTGCCCGGCGGTCCGCGTGGTCCCGGTGCACGTGTCGGCCCCGGCGGTCCAGGCGGGGCGCAGTTCACTTATCATGGGCATCCATTCAATCGGGTGCACGCGGCGCCGTTCGTTTATCCGGGCGGCTGGGGTTATCGGCGCTGGGGCGTCGGCATGATGCTGCCCGGCTTGTTCCTGGCACCGCTTTATTATTATGCCGATTGGGCGGGACTCGGATTGCCGCCGCCGCAACCCGGCTTCCAGTGGGTGCGTTATGGACCCGACCTTCTCCTGGTGGATGTGTCGACCGGCCAGGTCGTGGACGTGGTTTACGGCGCCTTTTACTGAGCCGGGCGCGAAAATCGTCACCCCCGCCATTCAGCGGGGGTTGATGGGCCGGTTTTCGGTCCAGTCCCAGGTGCCGTCGTCGCGCTCGCGCACCGCCGCCTTCCAGCCGACCGCCTCCGCCCGGTGCTTGAAGTTCAAGCCTTCGGGAGAGTGGCGGGTGATGCCGTCAAAGACCGTGGCGATGAGCTGCGTCGTATGCAGCCCCATCGCCTCGATCGCCTGGTTGATGACGAGCTTTTGCATCATCAATTGATTGACCGGCACAGTGGCGATGCGTTGCGCCAGCGCCTCGACTTCCGCGTCGAGCTCTTCCGGCGGCACGGCCTTGAGCACAAGTCCGAGTTTTTCGGCTTCGCTGCCGGTGATCTTGTCGCCGGTGAACATCATCCGCTTGGCCCGCTGCGGGCCGAGGCGATAGACCCACATCGCCGTGGTCGGGCATCCCCACACCCGTACCGGCATGTAGCCGATCCGCGCATCGGTGCTCATGACGATGATGTCGGCGCAGAGCGCAATGTCGGAGCCACCGGCGACCGCGTAGCCGTGCACCTTGCAAATCACCGGTCGGTGCGAGCGCCAGATGCTCATGAACAGCTCAGTGTTGCGCATCATGAAGGCGTAGTCCTTCATGGGATCCCACGGCATGTCCTGCGTGACGCTGTTTCCGGCGCCGCCGCTGGCCTGCGCGTAATAGGTCAGGTCGTAGCCGGCGCAGAACGCTTCGCCGGCGCCCGCCAGTACGATGACGTGGATGCCCGCGTCGGCATTCGCACGCTCGACGCAGCCGGCAAGTTCGACCGGAACGTCGTCGTCGATCGCGTTCATCACATCGGGGCGGTTGAGCGTGATGCGGCCGATCCTTCCGTCCTTCTCGTAGATCACCTTGGGCAACGGGCACTCCTTTGATCAGCGGGCTGGCGCGTCATCCACGAACATGACGCCGCAATTCGTCGCGTGCTGGTGACAGAATTATAGCGCTTTGCTGCCGGCAGCCTCGGTCGGGTCCGCGTCATCGCGGCTAAGCCTGCAATACGGCAAGTGCGGCGGGAGCGACCTGCTCGCCCCATTCCTGCACGAAATGCCCGGCCTCGGCGAATTCCAGCGGCGGCGGGCAACCGCGAATATCGCGATGGAGCGCGCGCATCACGGTCGGCCCGAGCACCGGATCGGTCATGCCGATCACCATGACGCTTTGCCCGCGCCATTGCTGGCGCCAAAAATCGCGCGCGGCGCGCTCGATCGCGGCGCCGTCGCTGTCGGGAAATTCCGGTACCAGCCTCGGAAACTGCCGCACGCCGCCCTTATAGTGTGCGTCCGGATAGGGCGCGTCGTAGGCGGCGGCTTCCGCCGGCGTCAGCTGCGGGCAAGCGCGCGCCATCAGCTTGCCGATGGCCAAATTCGGATGGCTGTTGGAAAATGCCCGCCATTCCAGAAATCCCTTGGTCAGCGGCACCTCGCCGGTCGGCAACGCCGTGTTCATTACGATGAGCCGGCTAAATCGCTCCGGCATTTCCATCGGCAGCGTCAGGCCGAGGAGGCCGCCCCAGTCCTGCACCACGAGTGTGATGTCCTGCAGGTCGAGCGCGCGCAGGAAAGCGAGCAAGCTGTTGCGGTGGAAGTCGAAGGTGTAAACGCGATCGTCGGCTGGCTTGTCGGAGCGGCCGAAGCCGAAAAAATCCGGCGCCACCACGCGGCTTCCGGTCGCCAGAAAGTGCGGAATCATGCGCCGATAGAGAAAGCTCCAAGTCGGCTGACCGTGCAGGCAGAGGAAAACCGGCGCGGTTTTCGGTCCTTCGTCGAGATAGGCCATGGTCAGGCCGGAATAGCCCGCAAGCTCATCGCAGCTGTGCGCGCGCCAGGGGAAGCCGGGCAGGTCGGCAAAGCGCTCCGGCGGCGTCTTCAAAATGTCGGGCATGATGCGACTTGATGTGAACAAGGGACGGATGGCGGATATCCGGTCGCCACTCTAGCATCAATTCAACAACAGCGGCCGCCCGGTCACCCGAGCGGCCGCGTTTTTATGCTTTCTGCCGAAGCTCAGGATCGAACGACGGCTTTAGCTCCAGCGGATGGCGATGGCGCCCGCGATCGACAGCGCTCGGGTACGCACGCGGTTACCGTCGTTGCCCGATTCAATAATCCAGCTGCGGCCTTCCTCGCCGACGATCTTGCCGACGTGATGCGGCCAGACGACGACGGCGCCGATGTCGGGCGGGCCGGCATGCCCCCAATGGGCCCAGTTGCGCGCCAGATTGAATTGCGGCCCCGGATCGCTGCCGACCAGCTGCCGCATCTGCCAGCCGCACCAGGCGCGCGGGCGCCCGCCATAGCCGCCGCCGGACGCGCTCGGCCCCGATGATCCGTCCCAAAATGCGCCGAAAGATTCGCCGGAAGAGCCGCCCCATCGCGCGTCATGTTCGATACCGTGCCGCGCGCGATGTCCCCCCGCCTGCGCCGATTGGGCAAATACCAGTGTGACTGCGAGCACGGCCAAAAGAGCCGTCAAGTTCAGAGTCGTCAACTTCATCGTCGATAGTCCCCGGTTGTTTACGTTTCATATTTTCGTGTTTCCTCCCGAGACAAAAATCTCGCCCAAACCGCGAGGTTTGAGCGAGCATCGACAGACAAAAATGCCTCGCTGAGCGGCGAGGCGTGAGCAGTCATAGCATCCTGGTTGTTCTTCGAGCGTCCTTAATTTGCATGGCAAGTATTTGTTTGCTGCGCGCAGCAGACAAAATTCCGCCCCGATTGGGCGGCCGCAAACGCATCAACCAATTTGTTGATTCTGTGGCGGCGTTTATTTGAAGTTGGTCGACACGTCGGCGACCGGCTGCGATGAGTCCATCGTGATGTGTCTGATCTTGCCTTGCGCCGCGCCGAGCGCCTTGGCCAGATCGACGCCGTGGATCGACTGATCGTCGTAGGTCTTGAAAAACCAGCGCAGGTTCTTCAGGTCGGAGGCGCTGGTCCAGGTGGTGGCTTCGGCGTGCAACTGACCGTTGTCGATCTCGCGCACCGCTCCGAACGGAATGTCGAAGTTGTTGAGGATGTGAAACGCCTGCAAGACGGCCTTGGCCGCCGTGTCGGACGGTATCGCCGACTGGGCGAAGGCGACCGCGCGCACGAAGCGTGACGGCGGGGTGAAATCGCCCGGCAAACCGCGCAGGCCTGAGCCCTGACCCAATTGCGCCAGCTTGATGCCGCCGACGCCGATCGGCGGCACGTTGACGGCGCTAAGGTTCACGTAATTGCGCAAATTGGTCATGTGCCAGTCGAAGGTCGGCGAATTGGTCATGACGCCGAGCGGATTGTCGTAGATTTTGAGACCGTGCTCCAGCGGCTCGATCACCACCGATTTGCCGCTGCGGTCGTAGACCACGAAATGCACGGGCGCGGCCTGCTCGATGGCCTCGACCACGACCGGAACTAGCACCACTTTGTTGAAATTGGCTTTGACCTCCTCGACATTGGCGAAATTGCCCAGCAGCCAATTGCCGTATTCGTGCGGCGCCATCGCCCGCGCGGCGTTCTCCTTGGTCGCCTCCGTATAGCTGGCGTAGCCTGGGAAGTAGAACAGGCCGACATAGAGGCCCTGGTCGTTGAGGCCGTCGACGATGGCGGTGAGGCCCTCGGCGTTGGCGCCGAGGAATCCGTATTTCGTCGTGTAGCTGATGCCCTTGCCGCCGTCGGGCAATGAGCCGCTCAGCGCGGCGCCAGCGGGGACGACCAGCACTTCGGAGTGCAGGTCGAAGCCGAATTCGAGCGTCCGCGCGGCGATGACGCCGCCATCCTTGGCGATGAGCCGGATGCCCGTGCAGGCTTGCGCCGCCGGCACGACACTGAGCGCCGCGACCAAACTGCCCACAAGCAAGGAACGAAACATGATGCCTTCCTGAAAACCTTTGCGGTTGAGAGGAGGGGAACCTAGCCGTTGAACGGGCGATGAAGCAAAGTCAAAAGGAATTACGATGAGCAAGGGGATGCGGAAGAATATCTCATCCGTCTTAAATTGATTCGGTGCCGGTCAGATTTCGGCATGACATTCCGCATCCGTTTTATTACGTGCCGGCGCTCTGCGGCCTGGCGTCAGACTACCCCGCATTGACATTCGGCATACCGCGGGCGATCACCACGTGATGCAGGTCAAGCCGCAGTTGCAGCGTACTCCCTCCGCAGGTCTTATCTTTCCTCACAGCGTGCCCCCCGCGTTCGGCAGTTCGACCGAGGTCGCGCCCGGCATTTTGTGGGTGCGGCTGGCGCTGCCGTTCCGGCTCGATCATGTGAACATTTATTTCATCGATGACGGCGCGGGATGGGCTCTCCTCGACACCGGCCTCGGCGACGCCGCTACGCAGCTCGCCTGGCAGCCGCTGCTCGAGGGGCTATTGCGCCAGCGGCCGCTGACGCGGATCATCGCCACCCATTTCCATCCCGATCACGTCGGCGCGGCGGGTTTCCTGCTGCGGCGCTTCGACGTGCCGCTGTACATGGCCGCAACGGAATATCTGCAAAGCCTGAACATCCATCTCGATCCCGGCGCACTCGAAGCCGAGCATTACCGCCGCTTTTACCTAGAGCACGGACTCGACGTGGAAACGACGCAGCGTGTCGTCACCAGCGGCCACGCCTATCTGAAACTGACGTCGGGACTGCCGCCGACCTATCACCGCGTCGTCGCCGGCGATGTGTTGCGGATCGGCGGCCGCGCGTTCGAGGTGCTGACCGGCGGCGGCCATTCGCCGGAGCAGGTCATGCTGGTCTGCCGGGCCGACAAGCTGTTCCTCTGCGCCGACCAGGTGTTGGCCAAGATTTCTCCCAATGTCAGCGTGGTCGCGGTGGACCCGGAAGGCGATCCGCTGGGCTACTATCTGCGCTCGCTCAACGCGTTGAAGACGGATGTCTCAGGCGACGTCCTGGTGCTGCCGGGGCACAATCTTCCGTTCTACGGGCTGCACGCGCGCATCGATGAACTGATCGCGCATCACCGGGCGCGCTGCGACCTTATACGCGATGCCTGCCGCGCGGCGCCGCGATCCGCCGCCGAACTGGTGCCTTTTGTGTTCAGCCTCAAGCTCGATCCGCACCAGATGGGCTTCGCCTTCAGCGAGGTGCTGGCGCACGTCAATTTCATGCTGCGCCAGGGCGAGCTGAAACCGTTCGCCGGCGCGGACCGGATCGGAAGAGTCGTCGCCACGGAAGGGTAAGGTCGGGCTCAAGCTGATCTCTGCCGGCGGCAGGCG
>Ga0208696_1002271_pt1 | contig 10420 bp, 4 predicted proteins | sample Sb_taG_9_FD_187711 | JGI IMG/M metagenome (GOLD analysis project Ga0208696, IMG submission 187711) | Peat soil microbial communities from Weissenstadt, Germany - Sb_50d_b_LC metaG (SPAdes) (version 2) | ecosystem: Environmental > Terrestrial > Soil > Wetlands > Peat | place: Germany: Weissenstadt...
CCCGTAGCGAGTTCATGATATGAAGAGCCGTATGCCTGAAAGGGCACGTACGGATCCGTGGGAGCCCCAGGGGAGCAATCCCCTGGGGCCACCCGGCCCGGAACTCCCGAGTCGTTCTTTTCAGATTTGACGAAAAAAACTGATTGCCTTCGTCACCGGGGCCTCAGATAACAAGAAATGTCCTGCTGCTCGAGATGTGTCAAATGCCCAGGGTCTTGGTGAAAAGGTCCAGGGCCGAGCTCATCCGGAAGGTCGAGACGGGGAAGGCCGAACGCGCGAGGCCCTCTCCATTCCCATCGGGATCCTCTTCTCGTGGGACCCAGAAAAAAAACCGGAAAACCTGTCAGAGATCGGGCGGTTTGAGCGGGTATACCTACAGAGGCATTGGAGGAAGGCGCTGTACGTCCTCAAGCCGGGTCAGTGATCGACAATAGAGGGTTGCTCGCGACGGGCAGCTCGTGACACGGGTCATGGCGGCCCTCATGCTCAGCGGCTGGCTCCGGCACAGTGCATGGCGGGGTCCTTTTGCGCGACGGACCCACTGCGTCAACAGCCTCAAGCGGCTCGGCATCAGAATTCACAACGAGCACGATGTGGTCGGCTCTCTTTCCTTGTCATGGACAGGGGGAGGAATCAACTGCCTGATTCGTCGGGGCGAAGACAGCGCGATGTTGACTTTCGGGGAAGACATCAGGCCCTACCGTGCGGATCGGTTCGAGTTCAGCACCGACGGCAAATTTCTGGCGTGGAGCAACAGCGACGGAACGATCGACATGGCCGACCTGGACGTCATCCGGCGCGGCGACGAGATAGGCCGGCAGGAAAAGTAGAAGGGGATGGAGGTCGATTCAATCAGAGCCCCCCTTTTCGCGTGAGACGTTCGCCAGTCAGTGCTTTGACTCCCCGGGCCCCGTCAACGACTGGCGTTCCTTGATCTGGCGTCCGGGAGTGACGGTTCCAGGAGCCAACGAACGGCTCGCACAGACCGGATCCTTATCTCGATCGAGCCTGCGAGAGTCCCGAACAACGAACCGGTTGCCTTTCCCATCCGGAGATCACCATGACTGCACCCAGAGTCCGCCGCCAGCAACGATCGCGACGCAACGTTCGCGTGAGACGCTTGTCGAGCCCCTGGCTCGAAACGCTGGAGCGCCGGGTAGTCCTCTCGTCCGTTTCGTGGATCAATCCCAACGGAGGCGATTGGGACACCGCGAGCAACTGGTCGAGCGATGCCATCCCGACGTCCGCGGCCGACGTGACGATCAGCATCGCCGTTTCCAATCCCATCACACACGACGCGTCGAACGCGGATGTCGTCAACAGCGTGACGAGCGATGATCCGATCGTTCTCTCCGCGGGGAGCTTGTCGATCGCGGCGGCATCGACGTTTTCCAACACCGTGACGCTTTCCGGCGGCACGCTGAGCGGCGGGCCGATCTCCTTCACAGGCGGCGCCACCCTGGTGGGCACTTCAGGCGGCGGCACCCTTGCTGGCGTCACCCTCGACGGCACGCTTGACCTGGCCACCCACTACAACGCCAATGTCACCATTACCGGCGGGTTGACCCTCAACGGCACCATCGACATCGGCAACGCCAGCAGCTCGACCACCTCCAGCCGGATCAACTTCGTTGGCGCCCAGACCTTGGGGGGCTCGGGCACGGTGATTTTCGGCGGCGACGTTAATGGCCCGTTAAACCAAATCGACACCGCCGTCAGCAACGGCGACTCGGGCACGCTCACCATCGGCTCGGGGATCACGATCGAGGGCAAGAACGGTCAGGTCGGCAACGCATCGCTGCCGCTGATCAACCAGGGCACCATCAACGACAACATCAGCGGGGGCACGCTCAACGTCTACGGCACCAACTGGAGCAGCACCGGGACCCTCCAGGCCAGCAACGGTGGCACACTGGCCTCAAGCGGAGGCGCATTGACCAGCACCGGCGTCATCCAGGCGGATGGGACCTCGACGGTCAGCCTCAACAGTACCTCGGTGACGATCAATTCTCCGGGCGTCTTGATCGTCCAGGCTTCGGCGACGGTCAACATTGCCGGAAGCCTGTTCGGGAACACGACCGACGTCGACCTCTACGAGCCCCAGGGAACGGTCAACCTCGACGGCTCGGGAACCTCGACCGTCCCCCAGTTTTTGGAGGTGATGAGCCAGGACCTTGGGAACGTCGCGGCGGGATTCAACAACAACTTCGCCTACGGCACACTGGCCGTGGGTTCCAACGATTACGTCCGGCTGGTCGATCTAGCGAGCAACAGCGGCTCATCGAGCCCTGAGGCGCTCTACGTGAATACGCTGATCGTGCCGAGCGGCTCGACGCTTGACCTCAACGGGCTGCACCTCTACTACCGTGCCGGCGAGATCGATGGGACCATCACGGCCGGGTCGGCAACTCCGCTCGCGGGCGGTGGCCCGCTTCAACTGAACACGCCCGATCCCGGGAATCTTCAGTTTGCCGGCCAAGTGGACGACTGGACCTTCTTCGGTCGTGCGGGGCAGCCGGTCGACGTCTTTCTTCACACGGGAAGTGGTGGAACGCCATCACCGATTCAACCGCCTCTCGACGAGGGCGAGGTAACGCTGCTCGACCCCAACGGGAATCAAGTCGCCATAGCCAGCAACAGCCAGTCGGGCGCGGACGCATCGATCCTGAACCAGGTTCTGCCGGCCGACGGCACGTATCAGATCGAGGTCCAGGCCGCGACAGGAGACTCGTCGGCCACAGGCAATTACATCGTCGCGGCCTACGATGCCACGGTCTACACATCGACGGTCCAACTCAACCAGACGGTCTATGGTCAGCTCAACTCGCCTTACAGCCAGGACCAATGGACCTTCTCGGCGGTGGCCAACACGCAGATCCAGTTCAACCTGCTCGCTTCGGCGAGCCCCTCGCTTCAATTCTCGTTAACCGGCCCGGACGGATTCACCGGATTCACAGGCCTATCGTCGAGCTCTGGCCCGGTGAACCTGCCGATCTCGGGAAGCTACACACTCACGGCCTACTCCGTTGCGGGCGCGACGCGTGCGTATTCCTTTGACCTCGAGCAGACCTCGGTCACCGACCTCACGCTGGGTATTCCGTACCAGGGTACACTTGCCGGCAATGGGCAGGCACAACTTTTCGTCGTGACGGTCACAAGCCCCACGGTTCTCGGCGTGGCTCTCACAGATGCTAACACCAGCGACCAGAATGAGGTCTACATCTCCTCTGGCTCAGTCCCGACGCGCGACGCTTACCAGTACCGCTTTACCACCACGGGGGCCAACCAGACACTGGCCGTGTCCGCCCAGCCTGGCACCTACGACATCCTGGTGTACAACAACCTGGTAGCGACCCCGGGTAGCAGCTTCACGCTGCTCGTGCAGGGAAGTCCGTTCGTCGTGACGGGGTTGACGCCCGGAAAAGTCGGCAACGGCCAGCCCGCCGACTTGCTCGTGACCGGTGTCTTCCCGCTGGCCTATCAGTCGCCCAACGCCTATCAGATACAGTTCGTCTCGGCCGGTGGGACGATCTATCCCGCTTCACCCTTGTATCTTTCACCCACGAGCCTGGGGATCGGCCCCGGCGGCAGCGAAAACTTGAACGGGACGATGACGATGGCAGCCACCCTGCCGCCCAACACTCTGCCCGCCGGAACCTACTCGGTTCTTGTCACCGACAACCTGGGCAACACGCAATCGTTGCCCAACGCCCTGACGGTGACGGCCGGAGGAACCGGCGTCTTGAAGACCAGTATCAGCGTCCCCAACCCGATCGGCTGGCACGAGCCATCGACTCTCTATGTGCAATACAGCAACGTGGGGACCGCGCCCATGCCCGCCCCGCTGCTGGTCTTAACGGCCACGCAGAACGGGGAGCAAGGAGCTTTCCTGTCTCTCGATCCCTCGGATGCAGGTCTCGGGTACGTGAGCAATACCACGCCAGCCGGCTTCAGCCAGACCGTGCAGTTCCTGGCCAGCGGGGCGGTCCCCGGCCTCCTCGAGCCGGGCGAGAGCATCACCGTCCCAGTCTATTACGGTGGCTGGCTCACATCCCAGTGGAACTCCTCCCGGCCGCCGATCTACTTTACCGTCGGGGAGCTGGATGCAACCAACACCCAGACCATTGACTGGGGCTCGCTCAAGGCAGGGATGGAGCCAGGCACCATCAACCAGGCCGCCTGGAACGCAATCTACCCGACCTTGACGGCCGCGCTCGGGGCCACCTGGGGCCAGTACCTCCAGACACTCGATAACGATGCGGTCTACCTCGCCTCCATCGGCGAGCCGACCGCCGACCTGAGCAAGCTCCTCTCGTTCGAGGTCCAGAAGGCCAATGCCGCCTATACCGCCCAGACACTCGCCAGCGTCACCGCCGATAGCCTGCCTGCCCCCGGCATGGACCTGAACTTCGTGCAATCGTTCCAGCAGTCGATCTCCGGCCGATACAGCCAGGGCATCCTCGGCTACGGCTGGACAACCAACTGGGACTTCTCCGCCACGACCATGTCCAATGGCGACGCCGTCATCGAGAATGATGGCATTTCCCAGTATTTCAGCCTCCAACCCAACGGAAGCTTCGCGCCCGAGCCGGGCAACGAGGGCACGATACTGACGCTGAACAACGGCGCCTATGCGCTCACGGAGCCCGACGGCACCATTTACCAGTTCAACGCCAACGGCACACTGAACTACGTCCAGGACACGCATGGCAATACCATCACCGCCGGCTATAACGGCCAGAACCAGCTCGTCTCCCTCACCGACACCAACGGTGAGTACCTCGACCTGACCTACAACACCCAAGGCACGCTGGCCACGTTGACCGACTCCAATGGCCAGACCGAGACCTACGGCTACGACCCAACCGGCCAGTTCTTGACCAGCTACAGCGATGTCTACGGCACCACCAAGTACACGTACATCACGGGCCAATTGGCCGCTCAGGACAATGCGCTGGCCTCCATAACCTATGCCGACGGCACCGGAATGGACTTCTCCTATGACTCCCAGGGCCGGCTGATCAGCCAGTCTTACAAAGGCGGGGCAGAGCAAGAAACGTGGACGTACCTCCAGCCGGGCGGATACATCACAACAGACGCCGATGGCAACCAGACCACGACCTACTTCAACCTCTACGGCGCCAACGCCGAGTCGATCGACCCACTAGGCAATGTGACCCACTACTACTACGACAGCAACCTGAACTTGACCAAGGTCCTCGGTCCCGGGGGTGTGAGTTATACTTATACTTATGATGCGAATGGCGACCTCACCAGCCAGACCGACCCCCTTGGCCTGACCACGGCCTTCACCTACGACGCCAACAACAACCTCACCAGCTACACCGACGCCAAGGGCAACACCACCAGCTATGCCTACGACAGCGCGAACGACCTGCTGTCGATCACCTACGCCAACGGCACTGAGCAAAAATCCAGCTACAACCCGCTCGGCGAGGCTACACAGTACATCAATGCCAGCGGCCAGGCGATCGGCTACACCTACAACGCCCAAGGTCTGGTTGCGACCGCGAGGTTCGCCGACGGCACGTCTTATTCCTACACCTACAACGTCCAGGGCAACCTCACCAGCGCCACCGACGCCCAGGGCAACGTCACGACGTTCGTTTACGCCGACGCAAGCAACCCCGTCCTTCTCACCGAGGTTGAGTACCCGGACGGCACCTGGCTCAAGTTCAGCTACAACCTTGTCGGCCAGCGCACCCAGAGCGTCGATCAAACCGGTTTCACCGTCAACTACGCATACGACTCGCTGGGCCGGCTTTCGGAGCTGACCGACGGCAGCGGCAACCTGATCGTTCAATACACGTACGACGCCGCCGGCGACTTGATCCAGAAGGACATGGGCAACGGCACGCGCACGGTTTACACCTACGACGGCGACGGCGACGTGCTATCGATCACGAACTATGCGCCCAACCACGTCACGATCAACTCGTTCGACGATTACACCTACGATCCGCTGGGCAACGTGCTGACCGACACCAACCAGGACGGCGAGTGGACTTACTCCTACGACGCCGATAGCCAGCTCATTCAAGCGGTCTTCACGCCCAACAGCGCCGATCCAGACGGGCTGGCGGCCCAGGATCTCCAGTACGTCTACGACGCGGCCGGCAACCGGACCTCTGAAACCGACAACGGAGTGACCACGACCTATGTGACCAACAACGTCAACGAGTACACGAGCTCCACGACCAATGGCGTCACCACGGACTATCAATACGATGCCGACGGGAACCTCGTTGCCCAGATCACTGGAAGCAGCACAACCACCTACACGTTCAACGAGCTGAACCAGTTGACAGCCGTCAACGGGCCGGGCCTGACGGCCAGCTATGGCTATGATCCGCTCGGCAACCTCGTATCGCAGACGGTCAGTGGCGTGACCACGAAGTTCCAGATCGACCCGATCGAGCTGGGCAATGTGGTAGGGCAGTACAACGGTAGCGGCCAGGTCGTCGCTCACTACACTTATGGAATGGGGCTCATTTCGCAGATCGACGGCGCCGGCAATGCGCACTACTATGAATTTTCGGCGATCGGAAATACCATCGAGTTGACAAATGCTGCAGGAGCGGTGGTCAATTCTTACGTATACGATCCATTCGGTGGTTCGCTCAGCAAGTCCGAGTCCGTCGCCAATCCTTTCCAGTTCGTTGGCGAGTATGGCGTGATGGACGAGGGGACTGGTCTGGAATTCATGCGGGCAAGATTCTATGACGCAGATCTCGGCCGGTTCGTGGCGCCCGATCCGCTAGGGATATTGGCGGGAGACACGAATTACTATAGAACAACGCATAATAATCCACTGACTCTCATTGATCCTTCAGGCTTTGATTCTTGTCAAGACAATCCGATGGGCGACAGCCCATGGTGGCGAAACCTTCAATGGTGGGAGAATCTCATAATCAATTTCGTTACTGGCCTGAAGGAAGCGCCGCCCGGGGCGGGAGAGGCAATCAGTCTATTGCAGCAGACACCAAATCTCTATCGAACTATCGGCGGGATGCAGAATTACAATGAACAGTTTAACGAGGCACACAAAGCAGCATTCGGATCCGATGCCCCGAGCGGACCATCCTGGATCCGAAACCTTGGAGGTCTCGGAGCGTGCGCTGATGGCGACGGAGGGTTCGGTAGAGGCGGCGCCGCAAATGCTTCGAGTGGTGCGAATGCCGGGGGTGACCCGGCGGTGGATCCACTGGTGGCGGAGGCGGTGCTGGCGGCGGCTGTTGCGGCGGACCGCCCCCGCCCGCGGCCCCGCCTTGTGAAGGATGCGGCGGAAGCGGAGGCGGAGGTGCAACAACCGGAGTGACCTCTCACGACCCCAACTCCCTGGACGGCCCCGCCGGTTACGGGCAAGACAATTTTGTCTCCGACACCAGCCAGCTCCCCTACCAGATCAACTTCGAGAACGACCCAACGGCCACAGCCCCGGCGCAGCAAGTCGACATCACCGACCCACTCGATCCCAACCTGGACTGGAGCACATTCCAGCTCACGGCCGTCGGATTCGGCAACACGTACATCGCCATTCCTCCCGGCCGGCAGCACTACGACACGACCGTGAACGTGACCGAAAACGACCAGAACTTCGAGGTCGTCGTTAGCCTCAACCTGGACCCGGCCACGGGGATCTTCACGGCCTCGTTCCAGTCGATCGATCCCTCCACGAACCTGCCCCCCGCGAACCTCTTGACAGGCTTCCTGCCCCCGGAAGACGGCACCGGCCGTGGAATCGGCTTCGTCAGTTTCACCGTTAGCCCCAACGCCGGCTTGGCCACCGGCACCCAGATCCGCAACGTCGCCCTGGTGACATTCGACCTCGGCCAGTCCATCGCCACCGATCAGGTGAACGATCAAGACCCAACCCAGGGAATCGACCCGACCAAACAAGCCCTCGTCACGATCGACTCGGTTCCTCCGACCAGCAGCGTCAGTCCCCTCCCGGCCAACGAATCCACAACCAGCTTCACCGTGACCTGGTCGGGCCAGGATGACCCGGGCGGCTCGGGCGTCGCGTTTTACAACATCTACGAATCCGAAGACGGCGGACCATACGCGCTCTGGCAATCCGACACCACGCAGACGTCGGCCACTTTCACGGGCAATTATGGACACACCTACGCGTTCTACAGCGTTGCCACTGACAATGTCGGGAACCAGGAGGCAACCCCCTCCGCCGCCCAGGCGTCGACGACCTGCTTCGGCGAGCCGGGCATTGCCTTGGCCCCTAGCATCTCCGGGCCGGTCTACGGTCAATCGCTGAGCTTCACGGTCACGGTCTCGCCGGCCACGTCCGGATTGCCCACGCCGACCGGCACCGTGCAGTTCTTGATCGACGGGGCGAACTTCGGCAGTCCCGTGATACTCGTCAACGGGGCGGCCACCAGCCAGGCGATCTCGGCCCTGTCGGCGGCCCAGTACACGATCTCGGTCAGCTACTCGGGCGATCCCGACTTTGTCGCGTCCACCACGAGCATTCCGCTTGTCGTCGCCCCGGCCGTACTCGCCGTCACGGCCGACAATCAGACCATGAACCACGGTGACGTCGTTCCGGCCCTGACCTACACGGTCAGTGGCTTCGTCAACGGCGACACGTCAAGCGTCGTCAGCGGCAGCGCCAGCCTGATTACCACCGCAACCTCTTCCAGCCCGGCCGGATGCTACCCGATCACGGTGAGTGCGGGCTCGCTCTCGGCCGCGAACTACACTTTCAACCTGGTCAGCAGTACCCTGACCGTCCAGCCCAAGGTGCTTGACGTCCGCCTCGATTACGGGTCGAAGAGCATCTCACTCATCGGCCTGAATCGCGACCTGCCGTTCGCGACCATCAAGGCCATCGACGTCATCTTCAGCGACAACGTCGCGGTGAACATGGGCCAGCTTTCGCTGACCGGCGCGAACGTCTCGAGCTACGGATTCAGCGGATTCAGCTACAACCCGGTCACGGACGACGCCACCTGGACCCTGCCGTCGGCAATAGGAGTAGACCATTTGATGATGGCTCTCGACGGCGAGACCTTCGCCGCTAAGCCGACAATCGGCGTTAATCCCTTTGCGACCAAGTTCGCGGTCCTGCCTGGCGACATCAATGGCGATGGCGTGGTCAACGCCCAGGACATGGTCCTGGCGCGAAACGCCATGCTGGGCACCGGAGACCCGAGCATGATAGGATGGGCGGATCTTGACGGCAACGGAGTCGTCGACATCAACGACTACAACGCGGTGCGGAAGAACATCGGCCAGCATCTGTGAGTCGGAAACTAGCGCGGTTTGCTCGCGCGTTGCATACAGCGATCAAGAAAGGCCGTGGCGATCCTACCTTCTCCCCGCGGGAGAAGGTGCCCCGCAGGGGCGGATGAGGGATGAGATGCTAGCCTTGGCCCGCAAATTCCCCTCATCCGGCCGTTCCGGCCACCTTCTCCCCGCGGGAGAAGGAGAGGACGTCCCGCCGCGTCTGCAACTCAACGGTAAAACGCGCTAGGGCGACGGGCGGCTCGTTCACCGTCTTCTACATCTTTTACTGTCCCAAGCCAAAGGACCAATTTACCCATGCCTACTCATTGCACTGCTTCGCGATGGATCTGCCGAATACTGCTGCTTGCTCTATGGTTTGCGTTGACACTGGGGCAGGCTCACGCCGGTTCTCTGGTCATGTCGATTGACAACGTGACGGGGCCGAGCGCCGGGCAAGGGACGTTCGATGTGCTGTTGACCAACACCAATCCGGCCGGGGGCACGAGTTACGATGTAGCGAGCTTTTCGTTCGAGCTCTCTGTTCCCGCCAGTTCAGGGGTCCAGTTCACGGGCGCAAGTACTGCGTTTGTCAGCCCCGCTTACATCTTCGCGGGGACCGGGGGCGCCTCGATCGATCCCACTTTCACGCTGTCACTTGACTCTTTTCCAAACACCCAGTTCAGCGGCTCGGATACGGAGTTCACCTACCCGAGCATCGCCGTGGGGCCCGGAGCGGTCTCCGGCCTGGGGTTAATCTCTTACTCGGTTTCCCCCCAGGCCCCCGCCGGCGACGTGCCGATCTCATTCGTCCTGGATGGGTCTTCGGTGTCGGATCCCACAGGGGGAGCGATCGCTGACTTTCAGACGGACTCGACCAATGGCATCATCCACCTGGGAGTCAGTACCATTCCCGAGCCTTCATCTTTTCTCCTCGCCACGATCGGCATCGCCAGGGTCTTTCTCGCGGGCCTCTGCAAACGGCTTCAGCGGGCTGCAAGGAGAATTACCGGAGCCGAGGGGGACATTCATCTTTCTTGAAGCAAGATGCAAGGGATAAGCAAAGGTCTGTCTCGCGATGAGCTCTGCGGCCCAATACCAGGATGGCCATTGGGCGAGGTCTTGCGACGGGCTAAAGATGGAGTTCCGGAGTTCCGGG
>Ga0208696_1002278_pt1 | contig 10392 bp, 6 predicted proteins | sample Sb_taG_9_FD_187711 | JGI IMG/M metagenome (GOLD analysis project Ga0208696, IMG submission 187711) | Peat soil microbial communities from Weissenstadt, Germany - Sb_50d_b_LC metaG (SPAdes) (version 2) | ecosystem: Environmental > Terrestrial > Soil > Wetlands > Peat | place: Germany: Weissenstadt...
GTCGGCTCGCGCGTTCACGGCCGATCCGAGGATCGAGGTTACGTTGTCCCCCAGGCTTCGGACGTCTCCGTTGCCGGTGACGCCCGCTGGGGTAGCAGACCGATGGCGGAACATCGGGTAATGTCGGGAGACCATCTTGGCCTAACGCATTACAGGTCGAGAAGATGCTACGAATCACAGCCGAATTGCCAAAGACCCTCCGCACTATCCCGACATACTGAGTTTACGACAGGATTGCCCGAGTCTTGCGAGCGTCTCTGGAACCTGCTCTCTTTTTGATGGCATGTGCACGATCGCAACGGGTTCGTTCCTTGCCGAGCCAACCCGATCAAGCCATCTCCTCACGGCCTTTCCTCCAGCTATCCATGCACATACTCTTCTCCTCGATCCATTGTTACCTGGACCCCTCCAGCGGCGCGGCCTTGTGTACGCGCGAGCTGCTCGAGCGGCTGGCCGGGCGGGGGATGGATTGCCGGGTGCTCACGACTGGGATCCTCGACCCCGAACCGAAAAGGTGTCACGAACCGAACACGACTTTCTTCCGTCAATGTGCCCGGAATCGGTTCCTGACACCTTATCTGCTCCGCGCAGCCCTCGGAACTGTGAGCGCGACAGGAGTGCCTTGCCCCGTACTCAGCCACCGGCTAAACTGCTTCGATCGTTGATGGCAAGAAGAGTTCGACATTGCGCCCAGGGGGACTCGGTGTCGTGTAGAACTTGTGAAGGTGTACTGAGACGTGACTGACTCGAGTCGTCGCAATTTCCTGATCGTGCTCCTGCTCTTCACGACGGCCCTCATCCTGCGTATGACTGGCCTGCTGACATATATCTGTTTGGATGAGAACTGGGGAATTCCGGTTCGTGTTCTCACCGGGGAATTCTCTCCGAATACCTATTTTTATCCACCTCTGTTCGCCTATCTCTGCGCCGCAAGCTACGTCTTGATGTTCGCATTCGGCCGGCTCGTCGGTATCTGGTACAGCACGGCGGACTTCCGATCGCAGTATTTCGCGGACCCGAGGCCTTTCATTTTCCTGGGGCGGTTCCTTGCCGCCTTCTTTGGATCCCTCTCGGTTCCTCTCGCCGTGATGCTTTCCAGGCAGCTCTCCCTGAGTTGGCGACACGCGCTGCTCGTGGGGTTGATGGTTTGCCTGTTCCCGGTGGATGTCTACCTCTCTCACTTCGGCAAATCGGACGCTGCCGCAGCGTCGGCGGTTCTCTTTCTTGCCTGGTCGATTCTCAGGAAACTGGATGATCCCGACGCCCGGGGCGCCGACGTCCTGATCGGGGTCGCCGCGGCCGTGGCTGTGAGCTTCAAGCAAACGACGGTTTTCGTGGTCATCACGGCCATCATCGGGATGGCTGCATCTCTCTGCTGGGGGAACGGTCTCCCCTTTCTACGGGTCGTGCGGGGGCTCGTGCTCTCGCTGCTCGCCGCGATTCCCTCTTGGCTCGCCATGAACTTCGGGATCTTTCTGGATCTCAAGAATTTTCTCGAGTATCAGGGGCTGCTCCGCCAGATGTACAGCAAGAGCGATTCGATCGTCGGGATCGCGTCTCGCTTCTTGGTCATGCTCGGTGGGAATGCGCACGGGCTGACGCTCCCCGGGCTCGTGGCGGGGTTGCTCGCGGTGTTCTTCCGGCGCGACAGGAAATTCCTTATCCTCTGGTTTTCCGCGGTTTTCTCACTTGTGGCATTCGCGGCTCTTGCTGGACGCAGGCTCGTGGTCCAGCATTACCTATCCCCCAATCTGCTGCTCTTCACGCTTGCCTGTATCGCCGTGGTGACACTTCTCGACCGACAAGGATTCTTGCGAGGCATCGGCGTCCTCGGAACGGGCGCGATTCTGAGCTGTGCCATTTTCGGCTCGTTCCAGGTGGTGACTCAGGCGATGAGAATTCCCACCAGGTTCATGATCGCCGAAGCTCTCCGGAAGACCTGCAACCCTGACCGTGAAAAGATTCTCGGCACCACTGGCGATCTCGGCCTGCCGATCTCCGGCGCGGCGCTTAAGGATGAACGCGATAGGCACGAGAGGCTGGCAAAGAAGTACGGGGTCGAGCTTCCGATCATTCCCCCGGAAAAGACAAAGGCCCTCGCCGAAAGCACCGGGAGATACTACATCCGAGGCATCCCATGGGTCATGGGCGGAATGGAGGGGCTGAGCCCGGAAGACATCAAGATCGTCAAACCGTTCGCTTGGCCAATCCAGCACGAGGAGTGGAAGTTCGACTACTGGGTCGAGCGGGGCTTCAACATCTTTGTGATCGGTGACCCAGCGGATTTGCTGAACAACCCTGTCGAGGACTATCGCTCATTCGCCACGGAACTCTTACAGCGTTGCGACCTGATCGAGGTTGTCCGGAACGCCCGTCCCCTCTTCGATACGTCTGCCTCTGAGTACCGGATCTACAAGCTCCGGGTCCGGGAGATTATTGGTGTCAGTTCTTTTTTCGGGAGATTATTGGGGTCAGGAGCCACCGCAGAGATTATTGGTGTCAGTTCTTTTCTTCCTCTGCTATCCGCAGCGGTTGACCGCAAACCACGCATCGTCCCTGTTGCTCCTTCCATGGGGTCATGGGGGCATGGGGTCAGACCGAGTTTCAAGTTAACTTGAGCCGAGTAGGGAAGGGGCGCCCGGCGGGCTCAATCGAGCTTCGGGTTTCCCCTTCCCCCTCTAAAATTCCGTACGGCGGGTTTTCCCCAGGGGAGGGAAAAAGGGACATCACTGATATCGCCCTCTTGCGAGGGGAAGGAGCCTCGGGGGCATGCAGGTAAACGCTTGATGCAAGCGGCTTAGGGGTTAAGCAAGTGCTTTTCAGTGGTGTCCCGTTTCCCCTTCCTGTCCCGTTTTCCCTCCCTCAATGGCTCAATTCCTGGCCGCGAAAATGACGGGGTAGCTTTGGCGGGGGTAATTCAGGGTAAGATCATGGATGGGAATTGGGATCTTCGACCGTCAACCCTTCCGAGATGGCCGCACCGTTGAGGTCCTGATCAGACGAGACGAGCACGACGCCGCCCAGGCCAATGGCAATCCCTTGAGCGTTCAACGACAGAGCGGCGGATAACTGCACGGCGTCGTAAGCGCGGAGTGCGTGGGTATTTGCCAGCTTCGCCGCGTCAGCCAGAAGATTCGGCGTGATCTCCACCACGGTATACCGCCCGGCCAAATGCTTGCGAAACCTCCAGAGAATCGAAGAGGCTCGCGGAGGAAGGACCGTGCCTCCTTTCCGCCAGCGAGCGATCGCAGAGGTCACCTCGACAACGGTGATACGAGCCAGATAGATATAATTGGACGTACCCTGCCGGGTGAGACGGCGGACCCAGGAAGTTCCGGCTTCCCGAACATAGCGCTTGACGAAGGCACTGGAGTCAACGAAATACACCCCACGTCAACGTCGCTCGCGAATGATCGTTTCCGAGAGTGGTTCTCCCACGATCTCGATTGGCTGATCGTCCGGGTCGTCGTCGTCGATATCCTCGGCGGGATCAGGAAGCTGAATGACCAGGCCCGCCGCGAGCAACCGCTGATTCAACGCATCGATGAGCGGCTTTTCCTCGGCAGGAGATTTCGCGCCCTTGGCGTCCTGATGAGCCATCTCAGTATCCCCAGGCATCGTCTGCTTGAGTCGGATCAGGGCGTCGCGGATCACATCATCCTCGCGGGCGTAGAGGCCGGCGCGCACCGCTTCATGGACGATCTGCTCCAGGTCTTTTGATAAATGCATGGTCATGATACGGTTTCCCCTTTGCTTTCTAGCCTATCACAGTCGTTCCATCTTGCAAAGCCAGCCTTTTCCATGCACGCTTGCACCGCTCGGCGGCTCTTGCTACAGGCGGGCAGATAAGGTGTCAGGAACCGATTTCGGGTACACTGATGCAAGAAAGTCGTTTTTCGGTTGCTGACACCTTTGTCTTCCCATCACCGATAAACCCCGGTCGACACCGAGGTCCGCGTCAACACGTCCCACCCCAGGCGAAACGTGCGCTCGAGAAGCAACAGCCATCGGCTTATGTGCTCGGGACGCTCTTGCAAGCACTTTGCATACGTCAGCATGATACCCGTCTGAAGACGGAGATCCCCATGAGCCCAGGCCGCGGCCTGTTCCAGATCGGCCAGGGCGCGGTCCCAGATCAAGAGCTCGACGTAGCAGCGCGCCCGGCTGAGATACGCCTGCGGCAGCTCCGGATCGCGTTTCAAGGCCATGGAGCATTCATGGACGGCCTCCTCGTACCGCTTCAGGGCCACAAGCGCCGTCGCCTTGTGCAGGTAGGCGAAGTGGTTGGGCGACAGGGAGATCGCCTGGTCCAGAGAAACCAGGCCCTCCTCGGCTTGACCGGCCTCGCTCAGCATGACGCCGCGCAGCTCGAGCAGGCCGGGTTGATCGGATTTGAGCTTCAGGCCAACGTCGATTTCGTGAAAGGCACGCTCGAAGTCACCGGCGCGATGCAGCACGCGGGCCCGAACCAGGTGCACCTCCGGAGAGAGGGCAGCCATGTCCAGGGCGCGATCCGAAACCGCGATGGCCGCGCTGTGATCGCCCAGGGCGGAGAGGATCACTGCCCGGTTCAGGAGCGCCCGGTAAGAGGGCAATTCCGGACCCGAGGCTCGCCGGGACAGTTTCGTCGCCGCGGCCCGGAGGTCGGCCGTCAGCCACGCGCCGGCCGCCGGCAAGAGGAGGATCTCTTCCGGACGGTCGAGTTGCAGCTCGTCGAACCGGCTGGCGGCCAGCAAGGTCCGTTGCAGCAGCCGCTCGTGCGCCGGGCAAGGCCGCAGCCGCCGGGCAAGTGCGGCATCGGCCACCGCCTCGGACCACTGCTTCGAGAGCAAGAGGGCGATCGCGCGGGTTGCCAGGACGTCGTCGCGATCCCCGATCTTGACTCCCGGCCCTAGCAGCACTTTGAGATCCTTCAGGGCGGCGTCGGGCTGTCCCAGCCGGAGGCTGAGGTTGGCCCGGCCCAACCTGGCCGGGCGATCATCGGGGTGGGTCTTGAGCAACGCTTCGTAAGTCGCCCATGCGCTCGCTTCCCTGCCCGACTCCGCGTCAATGTTCGCGAGATTCAAACGGGCCGCGCAGGCATACACACTGTTCGGAGCCGCGGCGATGATCCCCCTGTATTCGTTGGCGGCCTGGGCAAAGTTCCCGAGGGACCAGTGCCGGACACCGATCTCGAGGGCCACCTGGAGCGCCTCGGGTCGGCCTTCCATCAGTCTTCGCGCCGTGAGCAGATCATCGAGGGCCCAGGACCATCTCCCCTTGGCCCGGTAGATACGGGCGCGGTTGAACCGCACCCAGGGCGAATTCGGCTGGCACGCCACCGCCGCGCTATAGTGGTCCAGCGCATCGTCGGCCAGTCCCTCCTGGTCCAGCAGATAGGCCAGGTAGAACTGATACCAGTAATTGCTCCAGTCGAGCCAGACAGCCTGCTGCATCCACTCGATGGCGCGCTTCGACCGGCCCTGGCTGGAGCAGAGCATTCCCCATTGAAAGCAGGCTGGAGCCGATTTTTCGTTGCCAACGTGGACCGGCTCGCCGTTCAGTGTTTTCGGCGTGAGCGCGGCACTTTTTCCGGCGGCCGGGCCGATGCCGTCACGCGCAGGACCCTTGCGCGGCTCTTCCAGCAGAGCCCGCAGGGCGAGCCAGGGCTCCCTGGGCTCGGCAAAGGTCAGTACCCGGTCGCACACGTTCAGTGCCTGCGTGAGGGTGGCGGGATCGCTGGCCTTGCCGGCGGCGGCGGTCTCGTCGAGCTTGCGGACCGAGGTCTCGACCTGGACCATCCAGACAAAAAGCAGCTCGTTGACCTCGCGGCGAAGTTGCTCTTGCCGAGCTTCGTCCAAAGGACCCCAGATATATTCAAGCTTGGTCCAGTCATCCTTCGATGTCAGAACATGGAACGGAGCGAGTTGCAGCTTCAGATCCTTGATCGCGCCGGGCAAGTCTGCGCCCAGGCCGAGCAGCCGGAACCGGAGACTCTCGGATTCCTTCAGCAAGTGGTCGGCTTGGTCCCGGGCGATGACGATCTTCTTGGACATCGAGGCTTTGAATTGGATCTGGTCTTCCAGATCCTCCAGATCCGGGTTCACCCGGAGCTGATCGAGCTTTCGCCGCAGCTTGCCGCCGAAGCCCCAGAACGTCTCCCACTTCAGCAAGTGGCGAAACGTGCCGAGCTCGGAATGGCTGGCCCTCTGGGCGGCGTTGTCGAGCAAGATCTGGGCTTTCGCGAAGTCGTCCTGGTCGATGGCCGTACAGGCTGTCTGATAGAGGCCGCGGACCTCTTCGAACCGCTCGTACCGTTCCAACTGATAGTTGAGGTAGGCACCCAGGACCGCGGCGCCGGCCACGAGGACGACCGCGGCACTGGCTAGCCGGCGGCGGTTACGGCGCAGCAGCCGGTTGACCCGGCTGAAGATGGGCTCGCGCGCATGACACAGCGGTAGATCGTCGGCGATCGCCCGCAGATCGGCCGCCAGCTCGGCCGCCCTCTGGTAGCGGTCGTCGGGCTCGGGCTCGAGGCAGCGGCGGATCACCGCCCGCAGCGGCGCAGGGACGTCCACGTCGCCGCTGAAAAGGATTCCCGGGTCGTGGCGGCGCTCATCGGCCGCGCGGAGCAGCGAATCGATCACCGAGTGGGTTTTCCGCGGCGGCAGGAACGGCTTCTTGCCCACGATCGCTTCGTAAAGGAGAACACCGAGCCCGTAGATGTCGGATCGCCGATCGACTCGGTCCGAGAGTCCCTCGGCCAGCGACTCGAGGTGCTCGGGGGCCATGTAGTCCACCGTCCCGCCCAGCGTGGCTTCCGCCGCCTCGCCCTGCTCGTCCTCGGCAAGCACTGACTCCCGGGCAAGGTTGAAGTCCAGGAGCATCGGCATCCCATCGTCGAGAACCAGCACGTTGCTGGGCTTGATGTCGCGGTGTAGAACTCCCCGGTCATGGGCGTGTTCGAGGGCTTCGGCCAGCCGCGCGACCCACCAGGCGATCGCCCGGGCATAGCTTCGTTCCGCCAGGGCCGCCCGGCATGCCGATCGTCCCGCCTGCGGAAAATCGGCCGGGTCCGCCAGCCTGTCGAGGGCACCCAGGAGGGCCGATCCGGAGAGGATCTCGTCTTCCTGACCGACCTCGGCAAGGACTCGAGCCAGGGTGATCCGGCCGAAGTAGGGCATGCACAGCAGATGCAGCCCGGTGGCCGGATCGACGCGGTGGGAGTGCACCGGCACGATGTGGGTGTGCTGGAGGCGGGCCAGCGCCTGGGGCTCCCGCGAACCCCTGCGGCTGACCTTCAGCGCCACCGGTCGATCCGCCAGTTGCTGCTCGCGAGCCAGGAAGACGCGGGCAAACGCCCCCCGCCCCAGCTCCTCGACCAGGTAGAACCCGCCAATCGTCTGGCCGGCATCGGGAAACACGACTCGCGAGGCCGAATCGGTCGTGGCCGGGGAAATCGAGACCGACGAGCCGGGGGAGACCATGGAGTTCGAGACGGTCGCCGAACCGATCAGGCAATGGATGTCCAGTACCCTGCGGAGCGGCTCGGCCAGAGCACTATATCGCGCCAGAAAATCGGCAGTCTCGGGTGCCTGGCCGTCTTCCTCGAGCAGGCAGAACTCTTCGTAGGCCAGGGCGACCAAGCAATCTTCACCCAGGTCGGGAAACCGATCCAGATACCAATGCGGACCCACGCGGTCGCCCGCATCCCAGCGCAATGACAGGTCCGTGCGCAGGACGGCCAGGCGAGCCCCCGGAACCTCCTGGCCGGCACTCAGTCGAGAGAGGAACTCGGCCGGATCAAGCCGCGAGCCGGCAAGTTCGCCGCGCTGCCAGGCCTCTTCGTACGCTCGAGTCAAACGAAGCGCGTCCGGGGAGGACGCCTCCTCCCACGTCCGCCCCGAGCCGGCCACGTTCATCCCCGTGACTCCCACTCCGACTCCATGCGCCGACGCAATTCCTCGAGAACGCGCTGCACGGTCCGCTCGCTGATACCCAGCCGCTTCCCGATGTCCCTGCTCGAAAGGCCCTCCGCCTTCAACTCCAGAATCGATCGCCGCTCCTCCGGCAAGAGATCCCGCAGCCGCCCCAAAACCTCACGCGCCTGAGCCAGCTCGCTCGGTGAATCGATCGGACCGGCAACCTCCTTGGGGCGCCTGCCGTCCACCCAGAGAGGCTCTTCCCGGTGCATGTCCTGCTTCAAACTCGCGGCCCGGCGATACTCGTCGATCACCTTATTCTTCGCAGCGCGGGCGAGGAACGCGACAAGGTGTCGTGAATCTTCGAAGTCGGTGGGAGCGTCCCGCATCCGGCGGAAGAAACTCCCCCAGACGCTTTGCAGAAAATCCAGCGAATCGAATCGCGAACGCAGCAACCTGGGCAACTGGCGGCGTACAACAAGCCGTACCTCCGGCTCGTACCGCTGCAGTAACTCCCGCGCCGCGCTCTCATCTCCGGACTGAATCCGTTGCAGGAACCCTGGGAGATCATTCTCCTCCCGCAACCAATTTTCGCCGATTGTCATCACACGCCTCCTCGCCTCGACCAGGTCCGGCCACCCTGGTCTACCGTCTCTTCCCTGACGATGACCTTGAGCTGAGCTCGTGCTGAGCGTAGTCGCAATTGCACCTATTGAGCCTAACCCAAACCTCACGCGATTGCCAAGGGACCCTTTGCACCTATCACACGTCGCGGGCGATGATGAACGTGGTGAACCTCTTGACGATGCCAGGCCATAAGCCATGATAGCCGATGAGCAACGGGGGTCCGATTCTGGGCTCGATCGGGAGTGGCGGTCTTGAGCGTTCACGAGTCGCGGCAAGACTACAACCGCTTGAGCCTGACCGAGGGGGAGCTTGATCCCGACCCGATCCGCCAGTTCCACCGCTGGTTCGAGGCAGCGACACTCAGCGCGATTCCCGAGCCCAATGCCATGGTCTTGGCCACCGCGTCGCCCGCCGGCCGTCCCTCGGCGCGGATTGTCCTGCTGCGCGGGTATGACGAGCGGGGCTTTGTCTTCTTCACGAACTACGAGAGCCGCAAGGGCCGCGAGCTCGAGGCCAACCCGCACGCGGCGTTGGTTTTCCACTGGCACGATCTGGAGCGGCAAATTCGGCTCGAAGGGCCGGTCGCGCGGATCCGGGTCGAGGAATCCGACGCCTACTTCCAGAGCCGGCCGGCCGGCTCACGGCTGGGCGCCTGGGCCTCGCGCCAGAGCGAGGTGATTGCCGATCGCGAGATCCTGGAGACCCGCATTCGCGCCCTCGAGATCCAGTATGCCGACGGCCAGATTCCCCGCCCCGAGCACTGGGGCGGATATCGCGTCGTTCCCACGGTCCTCGAGTTCTGGCAAGGCCGGCCCAGCCGGCTGCACGACCGGCTGCGGTACACCCGAAGCGAAGGCGGTTGGCTCATCGAGCGGCTGTCGCCGTGATTTCGTTCGCGTTCCCGGAGGTCTTGCGCCTGCGCCAGCCGACGGGCCAGTCGACTCGTTGGTTGACATACGTTGACCGCGTAGTACAAACTACCCCGTTCGATCCGGCGCACCTCCGGGACGGTCCTGGGGTGGGGTGGTCGAGCCGATCACAGGTGATCGATACCCAGGGGAACGATCCAGATGTTGCTCAAGCTGACCGCGATGGGACTGGTTCTGGCCGGCATGCTGGTAACCGCCACGGCTCCGGCTCGGCCGCAGCGCGGGGTCGATGCCTCTCGATCGCCCAGGGCTCGGGCGTGGGCGTGGGATTGGCAGAAACCGCGTTCTTGGGTTAATCTGGGCCAATCAAAGCAAGCATGATGAACCCCCCGATCACCAGGCGACCCAAACGACCCCGGAGATATGGCCGACGATGCTCCAGATCAAGCTGCCGGATGGTTCGATCAAGGAATATCCCGATGGGGCCCGGCCTCGTGAGGTGGCCGCGGCCATCGGCAAACGGCTGGCCGAGGCGGCAGTGGCGGCGATGGTCAACGGCACGGTCGTTGACCTCGACCGGCCGCTCGAGAACGGGACGGCCGCGACCGGGCCGATCGAGCTGCGAATCCTGACCCCGAAGGACCGCGAGTCGCTTGACGTGCTGCGCCACTCCACCGCGCACATCATGGCCCGGGCGATCATGCGGCTCTTTCCCGGAGTCAGGCTCGCGTTTGGACCGACCACGGCCAATGGCTTCTACTACGACGTCGAGATCGACGGCCACAGCCTCTCCGAGAACGACTTTCCAGCCATCGAGACCGAGATGGCGCGCATCCTCAAGGACGCGGAGCCGTTCGAGCGGTTCTCGCTGCCGGTGGACGAGGCCCGCCAGTTCGTCGCCGACCTGGGCCAGACCCTCAAGGTCGAGCATATCGACGGCGAGCTGTATAAGTTCGGCGTCCTCAGCTTCTATCGCCAGGGCGAATTCGTCGATC
>Ga0208696_1002282_pt1 | contig 10381 bp, 8 predicted proteins | sample Sb_taG_9_FD_187711 | JGI IMG/M metagenome (GOLD analysis project Ga0208696, IMG submission 187711) | Peat soil microbial communities from Weissenstadt, Germany - Sb_50d_b_LC metaG (SPAdes) (version 2) | ecosystem: Environmental > Terrestrial > Soil > Wetlands > Peat | place: Germany: Weissenstadt...
ATTCGCCGCCTCTTTCATGAAAGCCGAGTCGGTGAAAATGTAAACGCGCTCCCGTGCCTCGGAAGGGCGGTAGTAGATCGTATCGATCACCCGCCGAACTTGATCCACTTTGATCATCATCTGCGGAGGGTCGGGAGGAATGATAAGCACATCGGGGTGAGTCTGAACGAAGAGGCGAGTCTCCTTTTTGTCGGCTTCGCGGAGGCCTTCACGCGTCTCTACCGCTTCGGAAAAGCGCGCGTCGAGGTCGGCGGCCTGAGCGATGCGGCGGCAATTCGCACATTGGCCGCAGAAATCTGGGAGACCACCGGTCTCAGTCGGCGTCAGGCAATTCAGAGCCTGGGCCAGCATCAACGCCAGCGTGTATTTGCCCGACCCGCGCGCACCGGAGAGAATTACCGCATGTGGAAAGCGTTTTCGCGCCAGCATATCGCGCAGGCGATGGACGGTGTCGGCGTTACCGTGAAAGTCGGAAAAGCTCAAGCGTTCTCCTTTCCAACAGATGGCCCTTTGGACTTCACCAGAGTGAATGGCCACAGTGAAGGCCTATTAATGCGTACAAGACGACGTTTGTCCCGATCAACGCTATCCAAATGAGCACAACTGTCGTCCTAGACGCTGGCGGCTGGCCGTCCAATACCATCAATCCGATAGAGCCCGGCCAGAGGACTTCAACGCCTAGGGAATACCCAGAAACAGCCCAGACGATGAGGAACACGATCGGAGGAATCAAGCTGGCTATGATCCATCCTCTTTAACGAATAACGTGAATTTCAACTCCGAGGCGCAGCTTTTTCCACGCCCGGTCGGCCGTGTAGATAGGCGCTTTCAATGTCATCCCGAGTGCGAGGCAGGCACGGTCTCCCAAGGATAAGCCTATGGAGCGCGTTTGTGGCACCAGCGCACCCGCAGTCTTCGCTTGGTTTTTATCGAAGTCCACGATCTCTGGGATCGGAGCAATTACAGCTTCCCAGGCGTCTTCGGAACCGATTCCCAACCCGACCAGCTTGCCGTATGCCTCCGTGATATTCACGGCGCTCATGGTGGCGTTCTCCAGCAGGTCAAACTGCTGGCTGAATATTTCCGCCCCTCGTTCCTCATGGAGAATCGCGAGAAGCGCGGAAGCATCCAGCACGATTTTATTCACGTCGCGCGGCCTCGCGGCGCTCGGCGATCAGCTCATCCGCCAAGGACGTAGTCGGCGCCACATGTTTGCGTACCAGTTGCTGAGCTTTGGCCAGGCGCTGCCGCAAGGTGGTGAGTCGCAACTCCTGGTTTTCAATCCGCAAAACGACTGTGTCTCCCGACCGGATGCCAAGAGCCCGCCGAAACGAAGCAGGGATCACTACCCTCCCGTTTTCGTTGATACGGATATGACTTTCATGTCGATCCATGACATTTCATATGATATGACATATATCCATAAAATGTCAATCCAACTCGATATGACTTAAGTCAGATGTCGGCCCACGATTCGTCAGTTTCCCAATCTCAAGTTTCGCCCCACAACCTCCATGATCCGCCGATGCGTCTGAGCTGGCGTACCGCTGGCATCCACTTCCACGACGCGTTGCGGCTCGCGTGCGGAAATCGCCCTGTAGCCTTCGCGCACGCGGGCGAAGAAAGAACGAGTCTCCTGCTCGAAGCGGTTCTCGTCATGGTGATGTTTAGCCACGGTCTTGTTTGAGTTGCCTGCGCCTTTGGCTGCGACGCGTGAGGCCCGTTGGTTGCGCAGACGGGCTCGTCCGACGCTCATCGCTGGATCCGACTCGAGCAGGATCGTCAGGTCGGGCTGCAAGTTTCCACACAGCACACGATGAAGTTCGAGCACGCCCTCGTTGCCGAGCCTGCGGCCGCTACCCTGGTAGGCCTCGGTAGAATCGGTGAAGCGATCGCAAAGCACAATCTGCCCGTGATCGAGTGCCGGCTGGATCACTTCTGCAATATGTTGTGCGCGGGAGGCGAACATCAAGGCCATTTCCGCTAAGGGCGAAAGACCTGCGGTCGCGGAGTCGAGCAACACGCGGCGAATTTTTTCCCCAGTTGCAGTCCCTCCCGGTTCGCGCGTTTCCACAACTTTGTGACCAGACGCGCGCAGGGCGGTCGCGAGCTTGCGCAGTTGCGTGCTCTTACCCGTTCCGTCGAGTCCTTCGAAGGTAATAAATTTTCCGCGCCGCGACATCGAGGAATGATAGCAGCGCTGATGCGTCCCTGTACCGGCGCTCTCACGGGCTGCTATAGTCTTTAGTTCTCCATTTGCTCTGGGAATTTTGTCATCACCCTTTTATCGACACTTTGATCGACACTCTTATCGACACTATGGGGGCCCTATAAATGAAACTCTCAAGAATCTTGGGAGTGGTTTGTCTTCTCGTCTTCTTCTCTCTTTCCTTCTCGAATTCCAGCTGGTCAGCCACACCGCCAACCGTAACGATCTTCGTGGACGCAACTTCTGCTCCCCGGAAGATCTTTCACGCTAAATTGAAAATCCCCGCCAGCGCAGGCGATCTGACGCTCTATTATCCGAAGTGGATTCCCGGCGAGCACGCGCCCGATGGGCCAATCGTCGATTTAGCAGGACTCAAGTTCAACGCCAGCGGCAAGTCACTGAAGTGGCGGCGCGATCTGCTCGATGGCTTCACCATCCACGTGGAGGTTCCGGCGGGCGAAACTGAAGTCGAAGCCGAACTGGATTTCCTTTCTCCTGCCACCTTCGAAGGCGGATTTTCTGCCGGCTCTTCCGCCACGGACAAAATGGCAGTAATCAGTTGGAATCAAGTTCTGCTTTACCCTAAGGGCTGGAAGGCGGATGAACTCACTTACGTTGCGACCCTGAAATTGCCTGCCAATTGGAAATATGGGACGCCTTTGCCGATCGCATCGACCACCAGCGACAAGGGTGAAGCGCAAATCACATTTGAGCCGGCTCCCCTGAACACTCTTGTCGACTCGCCCGTAATTACGGGCGAATTCCTTAAGGTCGTCAAATTAGCCGACGATCCGCTCACGGAAATGGATATCGCCGCCGACAGCGCCGCAGCGCTCGAGCCTCCGCAGGAAGTTTGGGACCACTACAAAAATCTCGTGGAACAGGCAAACAAGCTTTTTGGCGCGCATCACTATCGCGATTACCACTTCCTCTACAGCTTGAGCGATCACGTGGCGCACTTTGGGCTTGAGCATCACGAATCGGATGACAGCCGCGTTGACGAGCGCGGACTCATCGACGAAAATTCACGCAAGATGGAAGCCAGCCTGCTTCCCCACGAGTATGTGCACTCGTGGAATGGAAAATATCGCCGTCCCGCAGACCTGACGACGCTCGATTATCAACAGCCGATGCAGGATGATCTGCTTTGGGTATACGAGGGCTTGACGAATTATCTTGGGACGGTGCTGACCGCCCGCAGCGGATTGCTGACATTCGAGCAATCGCGCGACGATCTCGCCTTAACTGCCGCTACGCTCGACCACACGCCGGGCCGGACGTGGCGCAATCTCCAGGACACGGCCGATGCGGCGCCACAGCTTTATTTCGCTCCGCAGGCGTGGCACTCCTGGAGGCGCGGGGTCGATTTCTACGATGAGGACACGCTCAACTGGCTGTGGGCGGATGTGATCATCCGCCAGCAAAGCAAGGGGAAGAAGACGCTGGACGATTTCTGCAAGCTTTTTCACGGCGCTCCCAACACCGGGCCGATGGTGAAGACGTACTCATTCGATGACGTGGTCAACACTCTGAACCAGGTTGTATCGTACGATTGGCGCGGCTTCTGGACGGAGCGGTTGACGAATCACGGTCCGGGCGCGCCGCTGGGGGGAATCGAAGGCAGCGGATGGAAGCTCGTCTATGACGGCTATCCCTCTGAAATGGACCGCGGCGGCGAGAGCGACGAACGCTTCATCGACGTAAGATATTCGATCGGTATCGAGCTACGCGAGGACGGCACGATCACCGATACCACGGAGGGCATGCCCGCCGCGCTCGCGGGAATCGGCCCCGGAATGAAACTGGTCGCGGTGAATGGGCGCAAATACTCCGCTCAAACCCTGCGCGACACGCTCAAAGTTGGAAAAGGGGGTACGGCTCCGCTCGAACTACTGGTCGAGAATACCGATTACTACCAGACCTATAAGATCGACTACCACGGGGGAGAGCGCTATCCGCACCTGGTGCGCGATGAATCGAAGCGGGATTTGCTGACGGAGATCTACACAGCAAAGTAGCGTCTCTAATAAGGAGAGCAGAAAACTGTGAATTTCGGCTGGCGCGTTGCCCGTGAGCTTTCTCCGCGGAAGTTCTCAGCGCACTCCGCGATTGAAGTGGTAGTTAAGCCCATGAGTCACGTCGAGCGACGGAAAGCGCAGGGAGTCGTTGCTCTCGGATTTGTTTTTTGCGCTACCCTGCCCGTTTTTTCCCAGACTTCGATTCTGGGCTTCACCCCGTCCGACGCCGCTCATCAGGTAGAGATTGAGAATAGGTTCAAGGCGATTCCGTCTCCAGACGAAGAGCGCCGTCAGCATCACATCTTCACCGCCGAGCCGCACGTCGCCGGCTCCGCGCGCAACAACGAACTGGCTCGCTATATTGCCGATGAGTGGCGCAACGAAGGTCTCGAGGACGTCATCATTCGCCGCTACGACGTTTACGGGTCCAATCCAAAGTTCACTTCGTTGGAAATGGTTGCGCCGGTTCATTACCGCGCCATCCTGCGCGAGCTGCCCGTTACCGGCGATCCGGACTTAAAGAATAAGCAGATAAGTTCGGCGTGGAGCGGCATGTCAGCTTCCGGCGAAGTAACGGCGCCGCTGGTGTATGCGCACAGCGGCAATCCTGAAGACTACGAACTTTTGCGCAAGCAAGGCATCGACGTGAAGGGCAAAGTCGTCCTGGTGCGGTACTCGAACCCTTACAGCTATCGCGGATTTAAGGCCCTGACTGCCGAACGCGAAGGAGCGGCCGCCATCCTCATTTACAGCGATCCCGCCGAGGATGGCTACAAGAAAGGCAAAGTCGTCCCAAATGGGCCGTGGGGACCGGAGTATCACATTCAGCGCGGGGCCATCACCTATGACTTCATGGTCCCGGGTGATCCGCTGACGCCGGGATGGGCATCCGTTCCCGGTGCGAAGCGAATTCCCGTTGAGGAAGCGGTATCGATCCCGAAAATCATGGCGCTGCCGCTTTCCTGGCATGACGCAAAACCGCTGCTCTCGAATATGGACGGCCCCGCTGCACCCGACGATTGGCAGGGTGGACTGCCAATCAAGTATCACCTCGGCGGCACTCGTGTGCGCGTGCACGTGAAAATCGAAATGGACAATTCGACGCAGCCCTACTACGTGGTCGAAGGACGCATTCGTGGCGCGCAGTTGCCGGACGAATGGATCATTCTCGGCAATCATCGCGATGCCTGGGTCTTCGGTGGCGTCGACCCCAGCAGCGGCACCGCATCGCTGATGGAACTTACGCGGGCGATGGGAAAGTTATCTAAGCAGGGAATGCGGCCTCGGCGCACGATAGTCGTGTGCAGCTGGGATGGAGAAGAGGTGGGCCTCACCGGCTCCACCGAATGGGGAGAGCAGTTCGCCGACGAACTGCGCAAGAAAGCCGTCGCGTACATCAATGTAGATGAAGCCACGTCGGGACCGAACTTCCACGGGGAGGCGGTAGCGTCGCTTGCACCGATGCTGGTTGAAGCTAGTCACACGCTGAAGGATCCGGGCGGCAAGACGTTATACGAGGCGTGGAGGGAATCGTCCGCGCACGAGCGGAGGGAGGCCAAACGAAATGGGGACGACACTGACGCGAACGTCACGGACTTGAATCTGGCTGATACTCGCATCGGCAGCGGTTCCGATCACACAGTCTTCCTCAACTTCGTCGGCATGCCAGTTCTGGGTCTGGGCTTCGAGGGACCGTACGGCGTTTACCACTCGGCTTACGATGACTTTTTCTGGATGAACCACTTCGGCGATCCCGGTTATCGCTATCACACGCTGATGTCGGAGTTGTGGGGAGTGCTCGCGCTTCGCCTCGCCAACGCCGACTTGCTACCCTTCGACTTCGCGAGCTACGCCGCCAACGTTCGCCAGTTCGTGAATGAATTAGTTAAGGGAAAGGACATGAGCCAGCTCGATCTGAAGCCGGTTCTTGAGGCCATTGACGACTTCGAGGACGCCGGCAAGAGGCTGAATGCATCGGCCAGCCGCGTGTTGGCCTCCGATACCGTCGATCCCAAGCTCGCCGCGACCATCAACCACGGAGCAATGCAGGTCGAACGCAACTGGCTCAACCCTGACGGCATTCCCGGAAGGCCTTGGTTTAAACATATTCTGTACGGTCCGCGTTTTACGTATGCGCACTTGGAATTACCCGGGCTGACCGAAGCGGTAGAGAAACAGGATTGGTTGACGGCGAAACAGCAAGCGGAAATCCTGCGGCAGGCTCTGGTCAACAATACGAAGCTCGTCAACCAACTCAACTCCAGCCTGGCCGGCGAGACAGCCGACGGGGGAAAATAAGTCCCAACAAACAATTTCCCACACTGCACCAAGAGACTAGTCTGACAGCTTCCATCATTTATCCTAGAAGAGACCATGATCCAGAGGCGCCGCTCCTTTGACCCGCGAACCATTAAGCTGGTGATCTTCGATCTCGATGGCACGCTGATCGACTCGCGGCTCGACCTGGTGCACTCCGTAAACGCCGCGCTGCGCCACATTGGACGCGCTAGTTTGCCGGATGACGTGATTGCCAGCTACGTAGGCGACGGCGCACCGATTCTAATTCAGCGCGCGCTGGGCGATGAGGCGGTTGACGAGGCGCTTGTGCGTCAGGGCTTGCAGTTTTTCCTTTCTTACTATCGGGAGCACAAACTCGATCACACCACGGTCTATCAAGGAGTTAAGGAAGCGCTCATGGCGGTTCAAAGTGCGCACAATGGCGTTCCGCGCAAGATGGCCGTGCTCACGAACAAACCCGTGGTTCCCTCGCGGGCTATCGTGGAAGCGCTGGGACTGGGCCCGTTCTTCACCCAGGTTTATGGCGGGAATAGTTTTGCAACCAAGAAACCTGACCCCGAAGGCGCCCGCAAGCTGCTCGACGAAAACGGTGTGCGCCCGGAGGAAGCCGCGATCGTCGGGGACTCTCACGTTGACGTCGAAACCGGACGCAACGCTGGCATCTGGACCGTCGGCGTGAGTTATGGCTTTGCCCCGCACACGCTGCAGGAGGCGCCGCCGGACGTGCTTGTGGATACACCTCTCGAATTGGCTGAGGTGTTCATGTGATGAGTGCCCGGATGGCACTTTTGGTGCCTCAGGGCTAAAGCCCGATGGAAGCTTGTCGTCACGCAGGCCTGGAAGACTTGCCCCACCATCATCTTCCCGCACATGCGGCAGGGATGTTCCACCACCCTAATATTCTTCTCCAGGCACTCTCATGTAAACTCATCCGACGATGAGCGAGGCGACGGGCTTCACTGCTTCCGAGTTGCGCAAGCTGCGCAGCATGAAAGATCCGCACGGCATTCAGAAATTTCTTGATGATGCACCGTATCATCTGGCGGACACGGCGTGGTCGCCGCGTCGCGTACTGGCCGAGCAGACGGCGCACTGTCTCGAAGGAGCTATCTTTGCCGCCGCGGCACTGCGCGCCAATGGATATCCTCCACTGCTTCTGGATTTTGAAGCCGAGCACGATACCGATCATGTGATCGCTATCTTTCGCCAGCATGGGTGCTGGGGCGCCATCGCAAAATCGAACTATGCTGGATGCCGCTGGCGCGAGCCGATCCATCGCACTCTGCGCGAGCTGGCATTAACTTATTTCAATGGATACTTCAATTTGCGGCGCGAGCGCACGCTGCGGAGATATTCGATCCCGGTCAACCTCAAGCGCTTCGATCGCCAAAACTGGATGACCACTGACAAGCCGGTGTGGTTCATCGTCTATCACCTGTTCGAGGTCAAGCACTACCCACTGATTACTCCGGCAATGGCCAAAAGCCTGCATCGACTGGACGAGCGGTTATTTCAGGCGGAGTGCGTGGGTAAGGCTTACAAAACAAAGGGAGAGTGAATGAGTGTCGTTCCGGTGCATCCCGACGGAACTTCTGGTCTTCTAAGAACGTAACATCCCTCATGAAACGCGTGGGTCTCGCTACTTGTGTTGTGCTTTGGTTTCTGCTTTGCGGTCTGGTCGCGATCGGTCAGACAGAGCCGGATGCGTCTGCACGAAGAAGTACGCCGACAGCGACTTCCTTGATTGATCTCACGCCGGATGCTAATGGCAAACTTTCTCAGGGGCAGATGCAGCAACTCTTTCGCGTTGTCGCCGATAAGGACACCGAAAACGACAAGCGGCTGCGCGATTACACCTATATTGAGCGCGACGAAGAGCACAAACTCGATGGTAAAGGCCAGACGAAATCGACCAAGAGTGAGACCTACGAGGTGATGGAACTCTACGGAGAGCAGGCGCAACGGTTGATTGAGAAAGATGGCAAGGCCCTCAGCCCGAAGGATGCGGCGAAAGAGGAAGAAAAGATTCAGAAGATCATAGACAAGCGTAAGAGCGAATCCGAGGATGCACACAGAAAGCGTGAGCAGAAAGAAGAAAAAGAGCGGGAGGAAGGTCGGCAGTTTGTCCACGAAATAGCCGACGCCTATAACTTCCATTTGGTTGGAACCGAGTCACTGGGAGGCCGCGACGCGTGGGTGATCGATGCGGAGCCGCGTCCGGGATACGAGCCGCATATGAAATACGCGAAGTTTCTGCCTAAGTTTCGCGGCCGGGTGTGGATCGATAAGGAGGAAACCCAGTGGGCGAAGATGGATATCCAGTGCATTGATACGGTTTCGCTGGGATTGTTTTTGGCCCGCTTTCACAAAGGGTCGCGCATTGTAGTGGAGCAGACGCGAGTGAACGATGAAGTCTGGGTGCCCAAGCACGTTAACGTCAAAGTGGATGTGCGTCTGGCTCTGGTCAAGAATTTCAACGTCGAGGAAGAACAGACCTTCCGCGATTACAAAAAGTTTCGTGCCACCGCACGGATCGTGGGAGTCGGGGAAGTGAAGGAGCAGTAACAGCGAACGAGTTTGGTCGCCCATTTGCCAGAGTTATAATAGAAAGATTCTCTGCCAGCGAAATTGCCGTCTGTGAAGGCCCTGTCTTGCTGGCGGGGAAGACGAGCCGAGCTTTGCTCGTCACGGACAGCCGGGGGCGGCTGTCCCCACATCGACGTTGCTGATCCGCTTCGTTGGCTATAAGGTTAAGAACTTCTTCCATGGATTTCAAACTCGTTTCTGATTACAAGCCGCAGGGGGACCAGGGGCGCGCGATCGAATCGCTGCTGCGTGGGGTGTATGACCGCGAGCAGCATCAGGTTTTACTGGGCGTCACAGGGTCGGGCAAGACTTACACCATGGCCAAGGTGATCGAGGCGGTGAACCGTCCAGCCCTGGTGATGGCTCACAACAAGACGCTGGCGGCGCAACTCTATCACGAGTTTAAGAATTTCTTTCCGCATAACGCGGTCGAGTATTTTGTTTCCTATTACGACTATTACCAGCCTGAGGCTTATGTTCCCGCCGCCGACCTGTTCATCGAAAAAGAAGCGACGATCAACGATGAACTCGACAAGCTGCGGCTCTCCGCCACTCGCTCACTCTTCGAGCGGCGCGATGCGTTGATTGTGGCCTCGGTCAGCTGCATTTATGGCCTGGGATCGCCGGAAGCTTACTACGGCATGATGCTGTTCCTGGAAAAAGGCCAGAAGGTTACGCGCGAAGACATCACGCGCAAACTGGTTGACATTCTCTACGAACGCACGAACGGCGAGTTCCGGCGCGGAACCTTTCGCGTGCGGGGCGACGTGATTGAGGTCTTCCCGACTTATGACGACATGGCCTATCGCATCGAGTTGTGGGGAGATCAGGTGGAATCGCTGGCGCAGATCGATCCGCTGTTTGGAACAGTGAAGCAGCGGTATATGCGGCTGCCGATTTATCCCAAGACGCATTACGTGATGAAAGATGAGACGCGGGCGACGGCGGTGGAGTCGATTAAGAAAGAGCTGGCGTGGTGGGAAGTGGAGTTGGAAAAGCAGGGCCGGATCGTCGAATCGCAGCGCATTCATCAGCGCGTGAAGTTCGATCTGGAAATGATCAAGGTCATGGGCTACTGCCACGGCATCGAAAATTATTCGCGGCATTTTACGGGACGCATGCCGGGCGAGCCTCCGCCGACGCTGCTGGATTATTTTCCTCGCGATTATCTGATGTTCATCGACGAGTCGCATCAGACAATTCCGCAATTGCGCGGCATGCACGCAGGAGACCGCTCGCGTAAGGAAACGCTGGTGGAATACGGCTTTCA
>Ga0208696_1002289_pt1 | contig 10352 bp, 5 predicted proteins | sample Sb_taG_9_FD_187711 | JGI IMG/M metagenome (GOLD analysis project Ga0208696, IMG submission 187711) | Peat soil microbial communities from Weissenstadt, Germany - Sb_50d_b_LC metaG (SPAdes) (version 2) | ecosystem: Environmental > Terrestrial > Soil > Wetlands > Peat | place: Germany: Weissenstadt...
AGACGTACTGGTGCGAACTTTGTTTTTGTCGCTTGATCCTTATATGCGCGGGCGGATGAATGAGGGGAGGTCTTACGCGGCCTCTGTGGATGTGGGCGGAGTGATGGTTGGCGGGACCGTCGGGGAAGTGATGGAGTCGCGGGCGGAGGGATTCGCGAAGGGCGATTTCGTGCTGGGATTTGGCGGGTGGCAGGATTACGCGATTTTGGCGGGGAAGACGTTGCGAAAATTGGATCCGAAGGCGGCGCCGCTGTCTTATACGCTGGGAATTTTGGGGATGCCGGGGATGACGGCTTATGTGGGCTTGCTGGATTTGGCGCAGCCCAAGGCTGGAGAGACAGTAGTGGTGTCGGCGGCTTCGGGGGCGGTGGGATCGGTGGTGGGGCAGATTGCGAAGATCAAGGGTTGCCGGGCGGTGGGAATTGCCGGAGGAGCGGCGAAGTGCGAATACGTGGTGAAGGAGCTTGGGTTTGACGCTTGCGTGGATCACCGCGATGCGATGTTGCCGAAGAATTTGCGAGCTGCTTGCCCCAAGGGGATCGATGTAGATTTCGAGAATGTTGGCGGGGCCGTGCTGCAGACGATTTGGCCTTTGATGAATGATTTCGGGCGCGTGTCGGTGTGCGGGTTGATCGCGCATTACAACGATACTTCGCTGGCGCCGGGGCCGAGTTGGCTGTTTCTGCTGGCGCGGAGATTGAAGGTGAGCGGGTTTATCGTGTCGGATCACATGGCGCGGATGGGGGATTTTTTGCGGGATATGTCGGGATGGATGCGCGAGGGGAAGATTAAGTATCGCGAGGATGTGGTGGAGGGGCTCGAGAATGCCCCGGAGGCTTTTCTTGGGCTTTTGAAGGGAAAGAATTTTGGGAAGTTGATTGTCCGGGTGGGGAAATAGGACGAGATTACCGCAGAGACGCTGAGGGCGCAGAGGCCGGAATTTGACGAGGATTATTGGGCAGGTTGAGAGTATATGGAGGCAAGGTCGCTGCGCTTTGTGATTGTGTCGGACCTGGATTCTTTTTGGATTTCGTCGGCTAGTTGGCGAGCTTGCTTGAAATGGTCGGTCGCGTCTGCGGATTTGCCGGAGAGTTGCAGGGTGCGGCCGAGGAGATATTGGGCTTGAGCTTGAATGGCTTTCAGGCCGAGGGTGTCGCTGCGATTGATGGCGTTTTGCAGCTCTTGCTGGGCGTGGGTGAAGTCCTTGAGGTTCATTAGCGCTTCGCCGCGATAGACGGAGCATTCGGCGGCGAGATATTTTGCGCCGAGGGCGTTGGCGTCGTCGCTCAGTTTCTCGAGCGAAGCGGCCGCGGGAGCGAAGCGGCCTTGCTTGACGCTGAGTTTTGCGGCGTTGATTTTCGAAACGAGAATCTGGCGCGCATCGGAAGTGTGCTGGGCCGCCTGCAGGGATTGATCGTACAGTGGACCGGCGGATTTGAAATCGCCGCGATAGTAGAAGTTGTCGCCGAGGAATCCTTGCGCGGCGGCGATGCGCGCGTTGTCTTTGCGCTTCTGCGCGACGCTGAGAGATTCGCTCAGGGCTTTCTGGGCGTCGTCAAATTTTCCAACTTGAGCCAGCGCGTTGCCGTAATCGCTTACAATTTCGGGAAACCAGCCTTTGTCATCGGGGATGTCGCGCACGGCTTTGACGGCGTCTTCCTCTGAACTGAGAGCCGCGCCGAGCCGGCCTTGATAGCCGTAGAGTACGCCGAGGCTGGCGGATTCGATGGCGATACCAAGTTTATCGGATGATGTGCGCCGGAGATCCAGGGCGCTCAAATATTGCGGAACCGCCTGATCGTACTGGCCGAGGCCGGTAAAAGTGTCGCCAAGATTATGCTTCGTATCGGCAATGTCGGAAGGGAATTTCAGCTTCTCCCTGATTTCAAGCGACTGCGAAAAAAATGTGCGCGCGTTTTCGTAATCGCCTTTCGATAAATAAGTGTTGCCGATATTGTTCAGAACCATGCCTTTGTTATTTTCGTCGCCGACATCCACCTCCACCTGCAGCGCTTGTTTGAAAAGTTTCAGCGCGTCATCGTACTGGCCGCGCTCGGTGTAGCACTGGCCAAGATCGTTGAGAACGTCGCCGGTGCCGGCCTTATCGCCAATATCTTTGCGGACGGCCAGCGCGTCGTTGTAATTCTTGAGAGCGAGATCGGATTTGCCCAGAGACAGGTAGGTCGAGCCGATCATTTCGAGGCTGTCGGCGATGCCGCGCTTCAGGCCGAGTTTTTGTTTGATAGCGAGAGAGTCCTGCAGGCTGCGGAGAGCGTCGTCGAGCTTTCCGAGAACGGAATAGGCGACGCCCATGGCCTGGAAAATCTCACCTTTCTCTTCTTCGTTGCCAAGTTCGTTAGCGAGCGTTTGCGCGTGGGTGAGATCGTCGAGGCCGGCTTGGGCGTTGCCGCTTTCGATTTCAGCGCGGCCTTTGGCGCGAATGCCGTTGATACGCTTGGGATCGAGCTCGACGACTTTGGTGAATTGAGCTAAAGCTTTGTCGTATTCGCCGACTTTTTCGTACATGCCGCCAAGATCGAAGAGAACGTCGGCGTCATTCGGCGAGCTTTTTGCAAGATTTTCGTAGGCTTCGATTGCTTTGGGGTAGTTCTTCAGGATGCGCTCGTGGCCGGCTTGAATGAGAAATTTTTCAGGAGCCGGAAGACTGCTGCTTAGAGCTACGGCTTTGCGGGAGGCTTCTTCGGCGTCGTTGTCCTGGCCCAACTTCGAGTAGGTTTGCGCGAGCTGTGAGAATGCTAGGGCGAAATTGGGGTCTGCTTGAACGGCGGAATTAAATTGCTTCGCGGCGTCGAGAAGATTGCCCTGGCGCTGGAGTTGGAGGGCCAGATCATAATCGCGGAGTGCTGGGACCGAGGAAGTGGAAGGTTTGAACGATTGCGCCTGGAGTTCTTTGATCCTGCTGCGGGATAGGGAGAGATTTTTGCGGATATCGCCGGCGAGTTGGTCGAGAGTGTTTTGGATGTCTTTTTCTGCGCCGGATTCGGTGAGCTTGATGGAGCGGCCGCTCTTGACGTCGTCGAGAGTGGCCTCGATGCGAATCTGATCTCCGAGGCGGGCGTAGCGGCCCCAAACGACATCGTCGGCTTTGCTGAGATCGGCGAGGCTGTGAATGGTGGGAGTGTCGAGAGTGGTGTCCGGCGAAATTTTCAGATCGCGGAGCATCTGGCCGACGCGTTCGGAAGAAACCATGCGAAGGCTGGCGGATTCACCGACGCCGGTGCTGAGAACTTCGGCGACGGTTGAGCCGAGCCAGTCGAGCGATTGATCGCCCGAGGCGTTGTGAAAGGGAATGATGGCAAGAGAAACGGCGGGCGCACCCGGTGCGCCGGAATTCGAGGAGCGGTTGAAAAATAAATAGCCGCCCACGCCTAGAAGCACTAAAGCAGCAATTCCGATGCCGATCATTTTCCACGGCAAGGCAGCGGCGGCCGGGGGCTCGACGATTTTCGTCGGGGCCGGCTTCGCACCGCCGCGCCACGCTTCGAAATCAGTCAAAATTTCGCGCGCCGATTGATAGCGGGCCTGCGGATCGATCTCGAGGCACTTCGTAGCGATGTTGCTCAACGCGGAAGGAATCTTGGCGTCCACTTCAATCGGCGGCTTGGCGCGATCGCGCGTGCGCTTGAACATCGTGGCTTGCACGGAGTCGGCTTTGTAGGGCGTTGCGCCGGTGAGGAGCTCGTAGAGAATTACGCCATAGGTGAAAAGATCGGAGCGGGCGTCCACTTTTTCGCCCATGACCTGCTCGGGAGACATGTAATCGGGAGTGCCGACGAGCATGCCGGTCTGCGTCATGGTCATGGCGCCGGGCTCGATGGAGCGGGCGATGCCAAAATCCATGACCGCGGCTTTGCCGGACTTGTCGATCATGATGTTCTGCGGCTTGAGATCGCGATGGACTACGCCTTCGGCATGCGCGGCTTCGAGAGCGAGAGCGACTTGCTCCATGATGCGGACGATTTCTTCGTAGGGGAGTTTGCCCGAGGCGGAGACAAGATTTTTGAGATCTTGTCCCTCAATGAACTCCATGGTGATGAACTTGATGCCGTCGGCTTCGCCGAGATCGAAAATGCGAATAACGTTTTTGTGGGTGATCTGGCGGGCGAGGATCAGCTCTTGCTTGAAGCGGTGCAATATCTCGGGATCGACTGCTAATTCCGGGCGAATCACTTTCAGGGCGACGAGGCGCTCGAGTTCGCGGTCTTTGGCTTTGTAAACTGCGCCCATGCCGCCCTGGCCGAGGAGATTCAGGATTTCGTAGCGCGTGCCGAGGATTGTGCCGGTGGCGATGGGTGCTGAGGTTGCGCCGCCGGCGTTGGGGCTCGACCAGCCGCTCGGGGCGCCGGTGGCTGGAGTTGTCATGTCGGAGGCAAAAGCGATATCAGAGTCTTGCGTTGCGCTGGAAGGAGTCTTCATCGGCGCGGTGACGCCCATGGTTGCGTCATCGGGGGCAAACGGAAGATTGCATTTCTGGCATTGAAGTGCGGTGGCGGGATTCGTGGAATGGCACCGCGGGCATTCCACTGTGTTCGGCGTCATGCGGCGAACGATGCCTTCCAGCCGGGCGGAGATCGCGAGAGAGGCTCAACGCAGCCGGCTAAATTTCGAGGACATGCCATCTTACACCCGTGCCGGGAGGCGATACACGCGGGGCGCGAGCCGGAGTTTCGTTGCGAGCTAGGGCTTGGCGGCGAGGTAGAGGAAGCGGGAGAGGCGCTTTTCGCTGGTGAGCGCATGGACGCAGAGGAGGAATCGCTGCAGACCGGCGAAATTGGATTCTCCTTCGATGCCGGCGAGAGCGGTCTTTCTGCGGGCGCGGGCGTCGTGCCAGCGCTTCGCGATTGCGGAAGCGTTCGCGGTGGTATCGCCGCTGCTTAGAACTTGGAAGCCGGCTTCTTTCAGGAGCCGCTCGTTTTCGCCCTGCGGGACGACTAGAAAGTGCCCAATCGAAGTGCGCGCGGCGAGTTCTTCATTCGACAGTGCGCCGGTGATGACCAGTGCATCGCTGAAAATGATTCGGGCGCGAGGTTTCAGGACGCGGAGGCACTCGCGGAGGAAGCTGGGACGATCGGGAATGTGGCAGAACGCATCGTTGGAATAGATGGCGTCGAAAGTGCTGGGCTCGAATGGAAGGCCTTTTGAGACGTCGTGCTGGAGGAAATTGACTTGATTGTAGAGGGCTTTGGCCTCGGCCAGAGCGGCGGCGCTTTGGACGGCTTCGCGATTTACGTCTACTCCGGTTACACGGCAGCCTGCGGATTCCGCGAAGTGGATCGCGCAGCCGCCTGCGCCTGAGCCGATTTCGAGTACGTGCGATTCGCGGCGTAGCTCGAGAGCGCTTGCGATCTCGTGAAATTCTTCCAGGCTGGTCCAGCTCGTTTGCCCGAAGTCTTGGCCGTAGGTCTCGAGACGCACTTCGCGATAGGTTTCGTCGCCGGAGTTGCCGTAGGTCGTGTTGTAGAGATCGACCTTGGACACGGGCTGCAATCGTAGCACAAGCGCACACACTACTAGGTTGCGCTGAAATTCAAGGCGTGTGATAACTGCGGGCCAATATGACTTTTACTTTGCTGGATTGGGCGGCGATTCTTGCCTACTTCGTGATCACTTTGCTGCTCGGGTTGTACTTCCGGCGGCGGGCGGGGACGAGTACGGAGGATTATTTTGTTTCGGGGCGAAAGGTATCTTGGTGGCTCGCAGGGACATCGATGGTGGCGACTACCTTTGCTGCGGATACGCCACTGGTGGTTGCGGGGATCGTTTATTCGCAGGGGATTGCGGGGAATTGGATCTGGTGGGCGTTTCTGCTGTCGGGAATGATGACGGTGTTTTTCTTTGCGAAATTGTGGCGGCGGTCGGGGTTGATGACGGACGTGCAGTTTGCGGAGATGCGCTATGCGGGAAGACCGGCGGCGTTTTTGCGCGGGTTTCGCGCGGTGTATCTCGGATTGCTGATGAATTGCGTGATTCTGGGCTGGGTTACGCGAGCGATGACGAGCATTGTCTCGACGACCTTGGGGCCGACGATGGCACGGTGGACGTGGCTCGGAGGATTTGCGAATTTTCTGAGCGGGATATTTGGCGCGCCGTTTACAGGGGCGGATGGGCAGGCGCTTGTGGTGTGCATTTTCTTTCTGATTCCGTTCACTGGGCTGTACGTGGCGTTGGGAGGATTGTGGGGAGTTCTTTGGACGGACCTGTTTCAATTCGTGTTGAAGATGGGGATTGTGATTGGCGTGGCTTATTACGCAGTCGCCGCGGCGGGCGGGTTGGGTCCGATGACGGCGAAGATCGAAGCGATGCGCGGGGTGAGCGGAGCTGCCGATCCGCTGGCGTTCTTTCCGGATTTTTCGCGCGGGTTTGCGAGCGAGGCGGTGTGGACGCTGCCGGTGATTACCTTCATCGTTTATCTCGGGATTCAATGGTGGGCGTTCTGGTATCCGGGGGCTGAGCCGGGGGGCGGAGGATACATTGCGCAGCGAATTTTTAGCGCGCGGAGCGAACGTGAAGGGCTTTTTTCGGTGCTCTGGTTCAACATCGCGCATTACGCGCTGCGTCCGTGGCCATGGATTCTAACGGCGCTGGCGGCGATTGTTTTGTATCCGGGATTGGCGCATCCGGAATCGAGCTACATGATGATCGTGAACGAGCACGTGCCGCACGCGTTGCGCGGGGTGATTCTCGCGGGATTTTTGGCGGCGTTCATGTCCACGATTGCCACGCAATTGAATTGGGGAAGCTCGTATCTGGTGGCGGATTTTTACCGGCGATTTTTGAGGCGGGGTGAGAGCGAGCGGCATTACGTGCAGGCATCGCAAGTGGTGACGCTGCTGCTGGTGGTGGCGACGGGTTATGTTTCGGCGCAGCTTGCGTCGATTCGGACGGGATGGCAGGTGGTGCTGGAATTGAGCGCGGGGAGCTGCAGCGTTTATTTGCTGCGATGGTATTGGTGGCGGATCAATGCGTGGAGCGAGATTTCGGCGATGGGTACCTCGTTGTGCGTCGCGGTATTGCTGCGATGGGATGGATTCTGGGCTGCGGTTTTGCACCGGCCGCATTTGTTTGCGGGATCGAGCACGGTGGTGTTTGCGAAGAGCGCGTTGACTACTACGCTGGTTACTACGATTGTGTGGATTGCGGTTACATTTTTGACGCAGCCTGAGCCAGAGGAGACGCTGGAGTCGTTTTATCGCAAGGCGCGTCCGGACTCGCGTGGTTGGCGGCGGATTGCGGCGCGGATGAGTGATGTTCCTGAGACGCACGATCTTGGGAGGAATTTTCGATGTTGGGCGCTTGGGTGTGTGATGGTTTATTGTGCGCTGTTTGGGGTGGGGAAACTATTGCTCGGGCATCCTGGAATTGGGGTGGTGTTGGCGATCCTATCGATTGCGTGCGCTTTGGAATTGTGGCGTGAGTTGCGATGAGATTGGCGCGGGGCGGGCGCAGCAACCAGCGCTCCTACGGGACATCACTTGAGGTGGTGTCGAAAGACGATCGGAGGATTAATTTACAGATATTTTGCGGAGGCGCGACGTTCTGCGGCTACTGCCTCGAGGAGTTTCTCACTTGTGGGCATCATTGCGGGGGGTACGCTTAGTTTCGGCTTGATGCTGGTGGCGATTTGGTCGGCCATGCGGAAGCGGACATCGAAAGGAAGCGCTTCGCGGCGATTGAGAAACGATTCGATCAGCGAGAATTCTTCGTTGGTGAGTTTTTCGGCGCCGTAGCTCACGGCTGAGGGATTCACGGGGGCTTGCCAGAGCGGCCGGAAATCGCGTAGCTCCTGCTCGTGAACTACGATAGTGCCTGCGACGAAGTCGCCGAGGCGCTTGTTCTGGCGGCTGATCAGCGCGCTGACGATTCCCACGCCGTAGAGAAAAACCGGCATTTGATCGACGAGGCGCATGAGATTGCGAGCCACCGCCTCCGACGGCGCGATGGGCCTGCCGGTATCTTTGATAACGCGGATGCGAATGATGCGCTTGCCTGGTGTCTGGCCGTTCCAAACGGCTTCGAAGATGGCGAAATAGCCGATGAAGATCAAGAAAAACGCTACCCATAACAACGCGATCGCCCACGTGGCGCCAGACTCGAACGGAAGCAGCGCGCGAAAGATAACGGCTCCGCCGAAGACGAACACGACGACCGCCACGATTTGGATGAGAGTGTCGAGAGCGAGAGCGAGGAAACGGCTGCCTACTCCGGCGATGTTGAATTCGAGGTCCGTTTGCTCCGGAGTTTCGATGGTAAGCTTGTCGGCGTAGGGGCCCGAATAAGGCGACGAAGATGGCGGCAGCGAAGACATGATCTCTACCCGATGGCTGGAGAAGCGAAAGCCATATTGGTCGCGGCTTGAACTGCTCGTGAATCAATCGCGGGCGCGCGGGATAGCGGCGCTGAGTCACCGCGAGCTGCAGGAACTGGGACTATTATATCGCCAGACGGCGTCGGATCTTGCGGCGGTGCGCGAGGACGTCACCAGCACGCAACTTGCCGCGTATCTTAACCAGTTGCTCGGCCGCGCACATAATCTCATCTACATGGGGCACAAAGCAAAGATCAGCGGGATTGTGCGATTTTATTCGCAGACGTATCCACAGGTGTTCCGCGAAACGCTGCCGCAGACAACGCTGGCGTTTTTGATTTTTGCCGTGGCGGCGATTGCGGCTTGCGCGGTGACGCTGCGCGATCCGGCGTTTGCGCATCGCGTGCTGGGCGCGCAAATGATGGAGACCATCGAGCGGCGCGAGATGTGGACGCATTCGATTGTGACAATGAAGCCGTTGGCTTCGTCCCGGATCATGACGAACAACCTCTTCGTTGCGTTCGCGGCGTTTGCCTACGGGGTCACGGCCGGTGTGGGCACCATTTGGATGATGCTTTTGAACGGCTTGCTTATTGGCGTAATCGGCGCGGCTACCTGGCATGCGGGAATGGCGGAGCAGCTTTGGAGTTTTGTTGCGCCGCATGGAGTTCTCGAGCTGCCTGCAATTTTTATTGCCGGGGGCGCGGGGCTGGAAATCGCCCGTGGAATGCTTTTCCCCGGGTTATTGCCGCGGCGCGAATCGTTGGCGCGGGCCGGTGGGCGAGCGGCGAAGCTTTTGTTGGGAACAATTCCGTTGCTTTTTGTTGCTGGAATAATTGAAGGATTTCTTTCTCCTTCGGATATGCCCGATTGGACGAAGTTTTTGTTTGCCGGCGTAATGTTTACGGCGCTGGTGGTTTATTTGAATATGGCGCGCAAGCCTCGGCCGACTCCTGCCTACTAACGCTAGAGAAGATTCCGCTCTTTGATATCGAGATATTGGTTCACGATTGAGCTGGCCAACATTCCGGGCATCACTTCTAGGGTGAGGACACCGCGTTGGCGAAGGCTGCGGAGGAGCAAGTCGCGGCGCTGGGCAATTTCCAGTGCGGCGGCGTGGCGGTACATGTCGTCCTTCGTTTGCGGAGTGGCGGCGGCGAGAGCGTTCAAATCCGGTTGCGCCATTGCGGCGAAGAGGACCAGGTGGCGCGAAGTCAGGTGCATGGCGTATTCGATTACGTCGGGAATCGTCGCAGTCTCGGCAAAGTCGGTGAGCCAGACGACCAGGCTGCGGCGCTTTTGCGTGGTCAGGAGAGTGCGCGCGGCTCGGCCGTGGTCGGCTTCGAGTACTTCACTCTTCACGCGTGCAAGAGATTCGAGGATGGCGCGAACCTGGCGGACGCCGCGTGCGGCGTTTACATTTTGCTGAATGCGCCGGCCGTAAGCGAGAAGGCCGACGCGATCGCCGCAGTGAATGGCGACCTGCGCGAGTGACAGCGCGCCGGTGACGGCGTAATCGAGCTTCGAGAGACGAAGCTCGCGGCCCGGCTCCTGCACCTTTGTGCGCAGGAGGCGGCCGGCATCGAGGACGAGCCAGACGGCCTGGCTCCGCTCGATCTGGAAAATGCGCGTGACGAGATGATGGCGGCGTGCCGTGGCGGTCCAGGAGATGTCGCGAATTTCGTCGCCCTCGCGGTACTCGCGCATGCTGTCGAATTCGCGGCCGAGGCCGCGTTGATGGCGGCGTCGCTTTTCGAGTTCCACCTGGCGGCTGCGAATTAAATAAAGCGTGTGCTTCTTAGCTTCTTCGATGTTGGGCAGGACGCAAACGACTTGCGAGGTTTCGGCAATGGCCCAGCGCTCGGCCAGGCGCATCGCACTTTGATAGCGTATGAAAGTGCGGCCCAGGCGGACGTCGCCGCGCTCGCTGGGAAGAATCGCGTACTCGGCGCCGGCGGTGCGATTGCTGCGGACGAAAAGCTCGAGTGTTGGCGGCTCGAGGCGCAGTTGCGGCCGCGTTTCGTCG
>Ga0208696_1002292_pt1 | contig 10336 bp, 6 predicted proteins | sample Sb_taG_9_FD_187711 | JGI IMG/M metagenome (GOLD analysis project Ga0208696, IMG submission 187711) | Peat soil microbial communities from Weissenstadt, Germany - Sb_50d_b_LC metaG (SPAdes) (version 2) | ecosystem: Environmental > Terrestrial > Soil > Wetlands > Peat | place: Germany: Weissenstadt...
TGGCCGTCGTCTACGTGGTCGGTCTGGCCGTTGTCCCATTCGCCGAGGAGACCCGGGGCCAGCCGCTGCCGGAATGAGCCTCGAACCTCGGCCGGCTAGTCGGTCTTCAGCTTGTCCTCGAAGAATTCCTCGATGGACTCGTCCCGGCGCTCGGCGAGAACGTGATTGGCCAGACGCTGGATGAACCCTTCGGAAAGGGCCTGGGCCGCGGCACTGAAAGATGGTCTTCATGGCGTCGGCTTCCTCGGGGGTCAGATCGCGGCCCAGGACATTGCGGCCGATCGCTGTCGAACAGGCCTCCACGACCTGGTCGGTGGTCTGTTGAGGTTGAGGCTGGGGATCAGGCATGGTGGCACTCCTGACTCGGGAGGCAGTTTCGCCGTCCGACACATGTCAACTCGTAGAGTATCCTGCAGCCACCCGGGGGGCAACATTGAGGCTGGTCTACTGGTACAATCCATCACCCTGAGACGATCATCATGAGTTTGTTTCCTCCAGTTGCCGAGACGAATTGACCATGCTCTGTTCTCTGGAAAGTGCTTGTGCGTGTGTCCCGAGCTGCGGGCCTGCCGGCGAGAGAGCGCTCCGCTGGCTGTTCCGAGTCGCCGGCCTGGTGGTCGCGCTTGCCATCAATCCGCTCGCGGCCCCTGTTCGGGCCGCCGGGCCGGCCGATCCGGTGGTGTCACCCCCGCCCCCCGCCTTTCCGAGGCAAGGGCTGGCTCGGCAAGAACTTTCCACGGAATGGCGAATTCGACGGACCAGAACTAGTCCTTGTCGCTGGGGTCGTTGAGCGTTCCCTCGACATGAACGGCCGTGTTGAGTCCGGGGATCTCCCATGCGTTGACGGCCGTGGCGTCGGTCCACGGGGCAGCTTGCCAGGCCTGCTCATCGAGTTTGCCGTCGATCGTGATCGGCTCGGCCGCCCGGTAAGCGACGTAGCCCCTGGGAAGAGACAGGCCCACCTCCGAGCGCGGCTTGTCCGCGATCGGCTTGAGGATCTGGGCCAGCAGGTCGGGCTTCGATTCATCCCGGACAAGTACGAGGTACCTGGGCCCGTCGGCGTAGTCGAGGACGATGGTCCTGAAGCGGTCGCCTTCCAGCAAGAGCAATTCGATCTTGCGGAGAGCGATGCTGTCGGCCAGCGCATCCTGGAGCCGTCGAGAGCTGAACAACCGGCCGTTGATTCCCATGACCCTCATGCCGGGGGCCAGTTGGGCTTTATCGCCGGCCATGCCAGGAACGATGTCAATGATGTGGCCGTCGCCGCTGAAGGTCAGGCCAAGGGAGTGCTGGGCCGAGATGCCGCCGCGAGCGCGGTCGCCGTCTTGGTTCGATGGACTGGGGGCGTACTGAAGGCGATAGCCAATACGGCCAACCAGGTCGAGCGGCAGCGCATCGAGGGGACGGCTGATCCGCTCGGTCAGGAACCGCTCCCAGTCGAAATCGGCCGTCGCCTTGAGGAGTCTGACGATCTCGCTAACATCATAGGGTACAGTGTCATCGCCCGAGGAATTCCGGCCCAGGAATTTCCGGCAAAAATCATCGAGGCTGCGAGCTCCGTCGGTTCGTTGCCGGATGATGGCGTCGGCTTCCATCCACAAGAGCGCGCCCTCGGAATAATAATCCTGGTCGCGGCGCAGCTCGTTCCAGTTCGGGCTGCTGGCGCGGAGCAGGTGGGATGCCACCGCCGTGTCTTCGAGCGAGCGCCATTTTCGGCCGGTCCGGAGCATCAGCCCGCCGATCGTCGAGGTCAACGTTTCGCGGTAATCCTTCAGGTTCACCAGCCCGCTGCGGACCATGATCACTTCGCCGAGATACTCGGTCAAACCCTCGTAAACCCAGAGCAGTGAGGTGCGCTCCGGCGTGTGAAAATCGGCGGTGCACTGGCCGATGGGCCGGCGATACTTGCCGCACCAGGAGTGGACGTATTCATGGGGAATCAAGTTGGCGATCCAACCTTTGCGGCTGGCACTGTCGATGAGGTCCCGCTCGCGCACGCCATTGAGGCTCGAGGAGAGATGCTCCAGTCCCAGCTGGCCCAGCTCGTCCCTGCAGGTGATCAGGAAATGAAACTCGGAGTAATGGCAAGTCCCGAACAGGGCACCGGCCTCCCGGACCATCCGGCTGTAGAGCTCGACAACCTCGGGTGCGAGCTGGAGAGCCGCCGGCGCTTCGGATGCGAGGTGAAAAAACGCGAGCGGATTGGGCCCGGCAGCTAGTGGGATGGTTCGCATGTGCTCGCCCGCGATCAGCGGCGAATCGGCCAGCGTGGAGAGCGGAACGGGTTGGAACGCGATCAGTCCCTCCTTCTGCTCGCTCGGCTTCAAAGCCGTGGCGTACTTCCATCGGTCTGGCAGTCGCAGCGCGAGGTGAACGCGGGTCTGCCGCGCGGTCGGCCCCTCGGGGTAAAGCAGGCAGGTCGGCCAGTTGATGATGCCCACCGACCCGTTTCCAAAGCTCAGGTGCCCGCTGGCATCGACGGCCGGCGCGTTGCAGATGGTGTCGAGCTGAACGTGGATCGTGCGGGTGCTTTCCGGGACGACGCAGTTCAGGCGATAGAGCTCCACCTGGTCTCGGTGCCACGGGATGGCCTTACCGTCATCAGTCGTCAGTCTCAGGCCTCCCACCGTGTCCACCGGCCCGCAGGGCGCGTGCGTGCCGGGAATCCACTTTGGGTACCAGAGAGTGAGCGGGCCCGGTTCGCAAGCGATCCGCAGGTTCGTGTGGAGCAGCCGCCGGGGCAGATCGCGCGCGTCGACCTCGATCCGCAGTACCGACTCCGCGGCCCGTGCGGTCGTCAGCAACACGCAGGAGCCCGCGAGCCAGCACACGAACATGAGCAGCGCGGCAAGTCGATTTCTCCCGCAAGACCGACGGGATGGCATTCGGGAAACCCTCGGGACATCGGTGACCAGGATTGACGACGGAGCATCCTCGGAGAGTTTCTATCGTAGTGGGCGGGCAATGAGCTTACCAGGCGGCTCATGGGAGTGATGGCGAGGAGGAATCGGCAACGGATGACGGGTTAAGGAAGCGCTATTCAATGACGTCCATTTTCCCCTTCCCGTGCCGTCTCCCTTACCCCGGTGGCCCCGAAGAGTGCAGATGACTGTTGCTTCCTCTTCGGTTTTAGCCTCCACCTGCCGTTACAGGTTCGGCGATCACATTGGTCGTTTCGAGGCTGCAGAGTTCACTCCGAGTTTACTTCGCACTCATGTTACGGCCCGCGAGCTGGCTAGCCCTCCTTTCGAAGACGTTTACATTCGAGCTTGCGCCAACCCAGGTCACCCTAGATCAGCGTCGCATATGACTACGTGGGTAAACAGTCAATTCCCATGACCGGACTTTCACCGGCAAGTCCAACGGCATTATGGGCTGCAGTACAGGTGACGCGCCATCGGTCGGGGACTGGGAGTCCGTCGGTCGAAGAGGACGGGCGGGTCAGGAGACCCCGCCCAAACCAGCGCAACAAATCCGATGGGAAAGAGGCTACGCCTACTTCCCCTTCGGCGGCGGTCCGAGGATCTGCATTGGCAACAACTTCGCCCTGCTGGAGTCGTCCCTGCTGCTGGCGACGATCGCCCGGCGATTCCGCCTCCATCTCGCCCCCGACGTCGTCGTCACGCCCCTTCCCAGCATGACCCTTCGCCCCGCCCACGGGGTCAAGGTGGTCGTGACGCAACGGCGATGAGCATGCTATGCTTGAAACGTTATCGATCGTCTTTCCACGGCCTGAATTCATGAACGTCTCCGAGGCGCCTCTCTGACATGGCTGCAAGTCTTGGCCCCTTCTCGCTGGAACGAATGGTGCGTGCGGTGGAAAAAGTTCGCGAACGGCTTTTGCGGGCGACGGCTGCTCTGGAAAACGCGTCCATCCCCTATGCGGTGTGTGGAGGAAATGCTGTTGCCGTCTGGGTCACGCGAGTGGATGAATCGGCGGTTCGCAACACACGCGACGTCGACATCCTGATTCGCCGGTCGGACCTCGATGCGGTGAAGACTGCCTTGTTGGCGGCCGGCTTCGACTACAAGCACACCGCTGGTCTTGACCTGTTCCTCGACGGCCCCAATGCCACAGCTCGTGATGCCGTGCACATCATTTTCGCTGGTGAAAAGGTACGTCCCGAGGAGCTGTTGCCCAACCCCGACGTGACCGAATCCGTTCCATCGGATCAGTTTCGCGTGCTCGATCTCGAAGCTCTTGTGCGAATCAAGCTGACCTCGTTTCGCGACAAGGATCGGACACACCTTCGCGACTTGCTCGACGTGGGGCTGATTGACGGGAACTGGTGCTGGCGATACCCGGCCGAGCTGGCTGCGCGCTTGCAGTCGCTGATCGACACGCCTGATGGCTGATCGCTCGACGAACTCTTCGAAGGGCGAAGTCATTCGTTCGTCGTGAACCTCCCTGCGCGGCCATCTGGCTGCATGAGCTTCTCTCCGCTCTCGAGCCGCTGCAGCTCGACCATGTCGTGGTAATGGCCGCCCGAGGTCATCAGCTCTTGGTGGGAGCCGAACTCGGCGATGGCTCCGCCATCGAGAACGAGGATGCGGTCGGCATGGCGAATCGTGCTCAAACGGTGGGCGATGACAAACGATGTGCGGCCGTGGAGCAGTCTGGCCAGGCTCTGCTGGATCAGACGCTCGCTCTCGGTGTCGAGATTACTGGTGGCCTCGTCGAGGATGAAAATGCGCGGATCGGCGAGCACGGCCCGGGCGATGGCCAGGCGCTGGCGCTGGCCGCCGCTGAGCCGCACGCCCCGCTCGCCGATCAGGGTCTCGTAACGGTCGGGCAAACGCTCGATGAACTCGGCGGCGTTGGCAGCGTTGGCGGCCTGGGCGATCCGCGACTCGGTTGCCCAGCGATCGCCATAGGCGATGTTCTCGGCGATCGTGCCGTCGAAGAGGAAGACATCCTGCTCGACGATGCCCAGCAGTCGGCGATAGCTCTCGACCTCGATATCGCGCAGGCTGGTTCCATCAAGGCGGATCACGCCCGTGGTGGGATCGTAGAATCGCGCGATCAGATTGCACAGGGTCGTCTTGCCGGAGCCGCTGCGGCCCACCAGGGCAATTGTCTCGCCGGGCTCGACGTCCAGATCGATGTCGCGCAGCACCCGGCGACTGGTTCCCGGGTAGGCGAAGCCAACTTTCTCCATGGTGAGCCTGCCGGCAACCGAGGCCTTGCGGACAGGTCGATGCCCGGGGCAATCGGCCATCTCGCGCGACTCTTCCAGAAGGTCGAGTACCCGGTCGAAGCCCGACAGGTTGTTCTGGAACTGGGAGACGCTGGTGGCCAGCACCGCCATCGGTTCCAGCAGCATGGTGAGGTACACCAGGAACATCATCAGGTCGCCCAGGGAGAGCCGGCCCTCGAGGACTTGAAGCCCGCCATAGAGAAGGAGGACCACCGTGGCCATCGGCAGCACGAACTCCCAGAGCAACTCGATGAGCCGTGACAGCCACCAGACATGGAGCTCCAGCCGGCTCATCAAGTGGTTCTCGCCCATGAACCGGGCCGACTCGCTTTTTTGACGGCCGAAGGCCCGGACGACCCGCATGCCACCGAAGACCTCGGTGGTCTCGCTGTCGATCTCCTGGCGTTGCTTGCGGACGTCGCGAAAGAGCGGCCGGATTCGCCGGTTCCAGAGCAGGTCGGAATAATAGACCCCGGGCACCAGGCAGAGTGCGCCCAGCAGCAGCCGCCAGTCAACCCAGGCCAGGACCACAAGGCCGCCGACGAACTGAACCACGGCGCGCCAGGGGTTGAAAAGCATGGAGAAAACCAGCTCGCCCACGCCCCCGGCGTCCTCGCGTAAGAGACTGGAGGCGCCCCCGGACTTGAGCTGGTAGACCCGGTGCAGGGGAAGCCGCATCGCGTGCTCATAAACCCTGCGCCGGACGGCCACCTGCACCCGCTTGGTGGTGCGCGTCGCCAGCCAGCGGCTCCAGAGTCCGAACAGGGTGCCCAGGATCGTGATCGCTGTCACCACGGCCACCAGGATGGGCAGGCGTAGCCTGGGCGAATCTGGAATCGGAAATGGGCACCATTCTTGAATGGCCGCGGGCAGCGGGCGTGCCATCAGCACGTAATCGATCACGACCTTGGTCGCCGCGGGAGGAACAAGCTTCAGCAGCGTCGCCACCGACAGGCCCAGAAGCGCCAGTGCGATCGTCCGCCGATGTCCCCTCAAGGACAGGTACAGCTCTCGGTAAAGAACCGGCAGCGACCGGTGCTTGCCTGCGGCCAATGGTTCACCTGGCGTACTCTTGTCGGCATCAGCCAGGAGTTCCACGCCCGGCTCCCGCTCCGGCTCCCGTCCGCGTTGCCGCTCTGGCGTCTTGCTCTTGATTCGACTCCGGTAGGCTCGCAGGTAGTCCAGGAAGCGCTGGCGGCTGCCGATCCGTCGGTGAAGTGACAAGGCAACGTCCTCTCCCGTTGTTTCGGTCCCGGACCGCGATGGCACACGGAAAACGACTTTCGGCTCCGGCAACGGCCCCGCGCGTTGCTCAAGATTCCTCGTCTTTGATCTTGCGGACCAGATCGGTCGTGCTCAGTCCCTCCAGGCGTGGGCAGATTGCGACCTTGCCGCCGTAGGACTCGACGACATCGCGGCCCACCACGGTTTCCGGCGTGTAGTCGCCCCCCTTGACCAGGACGTCGGGTCGGATGGCTTCGATCAAATTCAGCGGGGTGTCTTCGTCGAAGAAGACGATCAGGTCGATGAAGGGGTAGAGCGAAAGCATGTAGGCCCGCTGCTCCTCAGAGACATAGGGCCGGGAGGGTCCCTTGAAGCGGTGGACCGAGGAGTCGGTATTCAGTCCCAGGACGAGGAAATCACCCTGGCTGCGGGCGAACTGCAAGAGGTAGGCATGCCCATAGTGAAGAATGTCGAAGCAGCCGTTGGTGAAGACGACCTTGCCCCCGGCCTGCTTCACCTCGCGAGCGCGCTGCCGTGCCGAGGCGAGGTCGGCGAGCTTGACCATCCGGTCGGCCGACTCGCTGTTCGCCTCGGCGATCAGGTGAGCGGGCGAGATGGTGCCCACGCCGAACTGGCGAACGACGGCGCGGCCCGCAAGATTCGCCAGGGCGCAGGCGTCAACCATCTCGGTTCCGGCGGCCAGGGCGATGGCCAGGGTCGCCGCCACCGCATCACCGGCGCCGGTGACGTCGAAAACGGCCACGGGAACAGTTGGCACGTGAGTGTGAACAATCGGGCCGTCGGCCTGCTGGCGGCGAAAGAGCGAGATGCCTTCCGCCTCGCGGGTGATGGCCATGGCCCCGCCGGTCTGCTCGACGAGCAGGCGGCCGGCCGCCTCGAGACTTTCCATGTCCGTGATTGGCCGCTCGGCGGCCAACGAGGCCTCCTTGAGGTTGGGCGTCAGCACGGTCGAGCCGGCGTAGCGGCGGTAATCACGCCCCGCCGGGTCGACGACGACCGGCGCTCCCTTCCGCCTGGCGCCTTCCAGGGCGGCGGCAATGACCTCGGGACAGAGCACGCCCTTGCCGTAATCTTCCAGGATCACGGCCTGGGCCTCGGCTGCGGCGTCCCGGGCGGCCTCCGCCAGTTTGGCCCGGACCTCCTCCCCCGGGATTACCCGCCGCTCGCGGTCCACCCGAAGGAGCTGCTGGTTGTGCGCGATGAACCGGGTCTTGACCGTGGTGGATCGGCTTGAGTCCGCGACCAGACTGTCGCGGACGTGAGGATGAGTCGCCAGCAGCGCCTGCAAGTCGGCGGCGGCCTGATCGGCGCCGATCAGGCCGACCATCCGAACCTTGGACTCCAGGCCGACGACCTTCATGGCCACGTTGGCAGCGCCGCCGGGCATCTGGAACTCGTCGGTCACGTCGAGAACCTGAATGGGTGCCTCGGGGCTGAGCCGATCGGCATTACCCTTGACGTAGTGGTCGAGCATCACGTCGCCGATAACCGCGATCTGGCACGGCCGCAGTCCCCGGATCAGCCCCTCGAACTTTCTGTTGACCGCGCTCATGGCGAAATCATGTCTCCTTCCCTGATTGTTCGGTAAGCTGGCGAATACCATCCTCCAGGGAGGTCGCCGCCCGGTCATAGCCGGCGGCGCGCAAGCGCGTGATGTCGGACTCGGTGAAGCTCTGGTACTTGCCGCGTAACGAGTCGGGGAACGGGATGTACTGGATCTCACCCCGGCCCAATAGCCCGATCAGGATGCGGGCGATGTCGTTGAAGCTGCGGCTCATTCCCGTGCCGACATTGAAAATCCCTTGCTTGGGCGGAGCCGTGGCGAAGTACAGGTTGACCGCGACGGCATCGCCAACGAAGACGAAGTCGCGCCTCTGCTCGCCAGCGTCGAAACCATCGGTCCCCTCGAACAACCTCGCGACGCCCGTGGTCTTCAGTTGCTGGTAAAGCTGCCAGACCATCGAGGCCATGCGGCCCTTGTGGGCCTCGCGCGGGCCATAGACATTGAAGTAGCGCAAGCCGGCGACCGTGGTGGAGATCTGTGGAATCAACCGCCGCACATAGTTGTCGAATAGCAGCTTCGAGTAGGCATACACGTTCAGAGGACCCTCGTGATCGGGCGTCTCTGCACAGTGGCGCGATGAACCGTATACCGACGCGCTGGAGGCGTAAACCAGGGGCACGCGGCGGTCCAGAGCCCAGTGGAGCAGCTCTTTCGAATAAGTGAAGTTGTTGTCGAGCATGTAACGGCCGTCCTGCTCGGTCGTATCGGCGCAGGCCCCCTGGTGCAATACCGCCGCCGGCTTCATCCCGGGGCCGCCGTGGCCGACAAAATCGCGAAACTCGGCGCGGTCCATGTAGTCGGCGATCTCACAGTCGCGCAGGTTGCGAAACTTGTCCCCCTGGGTCAGGTCGTCAACGGCCCGGATGTTTCGGACCTCGCGCTCGTTAAGCGCGCGGATCAGGTTGCTCCCGACGAATCCAGCAGCTCCTGTAACGATATACATGCTCGGAATATCCTGGAGTGAATCAAGTGCGGTCGGTCCGGTTCGAGCGGTCATCGGCCGGCCCTGGGCCTGACGGGCAAGATGACCGTGACCAGCAACTTACCGTAGGGGATCGGGAACATTCTCCAGTGCAGGCCGGGAGGAGTGAAACGAGGAACCAAAGAGAGCGGCCAATGTCCGCAGGGGATGCGGGTGCCGCGTGAACGGGTGGGCGATGTCGTTTTGATTCATCATCTTCAAGCGGCGTCCTACCTGGACGTTCTACTCTAGTACCTGTTCGATACTCGGATCCCGCTTCAGTGGCCGAACGAGACCGCGTGCGCGGCTCTGGAAGGGAGCGAGCTGGGGCCCATCAGCCACCGCGACCGCGAGTCCAGGATGGAAGCCAAGATAACGAGTTCATCATCCGGCCGCAACAGCCGGTAGGGCCTCGACCCTGTGATCATGTGATCAGAATTGCCAGGCCCTCAGGGACATTGAGCCAGCACGTTGTTGCGTCAGTTAGAGCGGGGGTTCCAGATCCTTCAACGCGAGCTTCCCTGAGCATGCTCTGAGGCGTCGGCCGTCGTGACACCGGACCGCTTGGCGAGCTGCGCATTTTGCGTTCCGACGGCCATGATGATCGCATCGACGAGCGCATTCCGCAGGCGGTGCTTGGGGCGAGCCGCAGGGAAGCGGCGGGTCAGGTCTGTGTGGCCGACGTCGAGAACCGCGAGGACGGTGCCCAGGCCTGGCAGCGACTGGTCCTCCAGGGCGACCAGTCCATCGTTCGGCCCGTAATAGGTGCCCAGGTACCACCCCGTCACGCGCTGGAAAAGCGGATGATGCGACGGACTGGTCCGGCTCGTCACGTAGAACGTCTTGGCGGCGACGCTCGGAACTGCCGCGCGGTGCGTCCGCAACATCTCGTTCCAAAAGCTCTCCGAATCCCGGCGGTTCAACGAGGCGATGGCTTCGTGCTTGCCATCTCCCAGAAGGCCTGACTCGAGGCGTCCGATGGCCTGCCCCATGACCCGGTATCCGGTGGGCATCCGCCCGTCCATGGGTCTTCCCTCGCCGGCCACGTAGTCTGCCACCGGGGTCCCGCCGAAAGGCCCCTGGATCAAGAACAGGGCGCGGATGTGCTCCTTGACAAACTCCGGGTTTTGGAGGGCGAACGCGAGGGCGTCGCAGGCTCCACGGCTATGGCCGATCAGGACCAGCCGCTCGGGTCCCTGCGCGGCGATCGCCTTCAACTCGGTGCGAACCGATTCGGCGTTGCCATCGACCGTCTGCTGCGAATCTGGCTTGACGAGGTGGATCGACGTTCGCGGCACGCCCCTGGCGCGGAGCTCCTTGACATTCTGCAAGAAGTATCCGGGCATTTGCTCGTTAAAGAGGCCGCCT
>Ga0208696_1002294_pt1 | contig 10329 bp, 7 predicted proteins | sample Sb_taG_9_FD_187711 | JGI IMG/M metagenome (GOLD analysis project Ga0208696, IMG submission 187711) | Peat soil microbial communities from Weissenstadt, Germany - Sb_50d_b_LC metaG (SPAdes) (version 2) | ecosystem: Environmental > Terrestrial > Soil > Wetlands > Peat | place: Germany: Weissenstadt...
GGCCATGCCTCCCCAGCAGGCGGCCGAATTGCTGCACCACATGTCGCACGACGAACGGGCCGACCTGGTCAACCGGCTCGACGAGGAGTTCGTCGATGTCGTGCTTCCCCACCTCGCCCAGGCCGAACGCGAGGACATTCGCCGGCTGGCGAGCTACGAGCCCGGGACCGCCGGCGCGGTCATGACCACCGACTACGTCACCCTGCCGGCGCACATCACCGTGCGTGAGGCCCTGGACCGCCTGCGCCACGAGGCGCCCGATCGCGAGACCATCTATTACTGCTACGTCGTGGACCATAATCGACGGTTGATCGGCTTCGTCTCGCTCAAGAACCTGATCCTCGCGCGCAGGTCCGCCTTGATCGAAGACATCATGCAGCGCGATGTCATCTTCGGCCGCCTGGACGAGGACCAGGAAACCGTCGCTCGCCAGATCGACAAGTACGACTTGCTGGCACTGCCGGTCGTCGACTCCACTGGCCGGCTCGTCGGCATCATCACCCACGACGACGCCATGGACATCCTGCGCCAGGAGCAGACCGAGGACATCCTCAAGTTCGGCGGCGTTTCAGCCGACCCCGAGGCCGATACCGCCCCCTACTGGCAAAGCACCGTCATCGACGTGGTCAGGCGGAGGATCAAGTGGCTCTTGATGCTGTTCGTCGCCGAGAATCTCACTTATCCCGTGCTCCATTATTACGACTGGATGACCGACGACAGCCACTTCCCCGCACTTGTGTTCTTTATCCCGCTGATGCTTGGCACGGGGGGCAACGCCGGCAGCCAGACGGTCGGCACCATCATCCGCGGGATGGCGCTGGGCGAGATCAAGGGACGCGACGCCTGGCGAGTCTTGCTGCGTGAGTGGTTGATCGGGCTCTTCCTGGGTCTGATGCTCGGGACGGCCGGATTGCTCTACGCCCGCTACTGGCGAGGCCAGCCCTGGGCTATTTCCGGGGTGGTCGGCCTGACGCTCCTGGGCATCTGCATGTGGGCCAATACCATCGGCGCGCTGGTCCCCCTGCTGGCCCGCAGGGTGGGCATCGATCCGGCCGTCATCTCCGCCCCGTTCATCAGTACCCTGGTCGACGCCACCGGACTGGTCATGTACTTCACAACGGCCATCGTGCTTTTGATCCGGATGTCGCGCTGAAGCTCCGTCAGATGCCAGACAGGCAGCGCGATTCCTCACGAGTTGCTGTAAATCCGCCCGTGCAACCGCGAGGTCGCCCACCGTGGCCGGCGACGGAACCAGACCAGCTCCACCGCATGAGCGTGATAGGTCAGCCCCAGCATTCGCATGACAACCATTCCCTCGTAGAGCACGAAGACCCAGAACGCCCAGAGGGCGATGGCTTCCATCCACATCCGCGGCATGCGGAAGAGCAGACCGTACACCCCCAGGCCACCGAGCACGAGCGCGACGCTGGTGACCAGGCAGGGGATCGCGTAAGCCCATCCCACGCGCAGGATCGCGATCAACACGGTGAACGGATTGGCGGCGATGATCGTGTCGTGCAAGAGCGCCGCCGCCAGGGCCATCTGGCCAAACGCGGTCCCCACCACGATGAGATCGACGAAGACGACGCCATGCAGCCAGTTGATCTCACGACTGTAGCCCCAGTACAGCGCCACCGGCCAACCGCCCAGGGCCACGCCCAGCAGGAGAGCCCAGACCCAGCGAACTATACCCTCCGAGATCTCCGCCGGATGCCACTCGGGCCAGCATGGATGATCGTTCTCACCCAAAGCGCTGGCGACCAGTACGTAACCCAGAAACAAGAGCACATAGCCCAGGGTCATCGCGAAACTGAACATCAAGGGCAGAAAGATGGGCAGGATCGCCAGTCCCAGCGCCCAGTCGCTCTTGGTCAGCGGCTGGAGGAAGGCGATGAAGTCGAAGATCGGTAGTGACAGTACCCAGAATGCCGGCGGAAAGAGGACCAGGAGCCGCAGTCCGGGCCCGTCCGAGAGCGGGTAGAGAAGACATTCCCCGATGCCCGGCATGACCCGGGGATGCCGCCAGCGCAGCGCGGCATACGACAGCTCGTTCTCGGAGCGAGTCACCACGCGGAGCGCCTGCGAAGCCTCAGGGTCGTACCAGCGCTTCGGTCTCGCCATGGTCTCCTCAGCACGACTTGCACGTGTCAGACAGTGAGACGCCCGGCGTCCCTGGTGGTGGCGTCCGCCGTGAAGACCGCTCCAGTATTCCGAGGCATCACCTAAGAAACTAGCAGACGCGATGCCACCCAGGCGATACCCAACCACCGATGAAAATGGAATCAGGGAATGGACCACGAAATACACGAAATACACGAAAGGGGATCGGTCGGCAAAGCAACGCCGGAATTCTAGGAATAGACGGAAATAGTCAATCAATCGGGAAATCCGAATCCCCTCCCCTGCGTCTTCCGTGGTCAGCGACGCTCCTCGCCTTTTTCCTCTTTTTCGTGTCTTTCGTGTCTTTCGTGGTTTCTCCCTCCGAATCGGAACGACCGCCATCGCCAAGAGGCTGCCGATCGCTGTGCTTGTGAACGCTCCTCTCGGGCGTTATCGCCGGCGACGCCTCGAAACCGCATAAACCGACGAACGGGCCTCGAGGAGCGGGTCGTCCGAGCCCTCGATGCCGTCCACGAGGCGCAAGGGGTCGAACGCCAGCGCACGCTGAGCCGCATCGTTGTCGGCCACAGGGTGGTTCACCGAGAGGACGCCGAGTTCCACTGTGGGCCGGTCGTCGGGCCAGACGGCCGTCGCGTCGTTCACCGGGTCGCCCGCGGCCGCAAGCTGGACGATCAGGCGAAACTTCGCCGGCCCCTTCGAGAGCCGGCTGCCCAGCTCGTCGATGAGGAAGTTGGCCGGCTGCTTCGCGGCGTCCTGGTCGGAAAGGAATTCTGCACCGGCCTCCGGGCGGAACTGGTAGCGGCCGTAGCGGGCCTTGCCATCGCGGTTGGTGAACAGGAAGGCGTTGACCCCGAAGTAAGGCTCGGTCGCAAAGCTGACCGGCGTCGGCTTCGGGGCTGTGATGGCCTTCACGGCCTTGGGATGCGTTGCCAGGAACCTCTCGATGGGTTTTGGCTTGGGCGCATCCGGGCCGCTCCCGGCCAAGGCTTGGAGGAGGGCCAGGAAGTCCTCCGCGGTCGAGACTGCGAATCCATTGTAGGCGTTGGAGACGATGTCGGTGCTGCCCCCCTCGGGGAGATGAAAGCGGACGGCCAGGCCATGTGGGTTGGCGCCCGGTGCGCCGTCCGGCACGGTGGGGATGCCTGTGCTGTCCGAAAACCGTACGGTCACCCGCACCGGCTTTCCCTGCGCTTGCAGGTGAGGCGCTCGCGACAGACCGGCAGCCGTGGGTGCGGGCGTGAACTCCCCCTCGCAGACGATGCCCTTGGCGTGGGCGGCCCGATACCCAGGGTGCTTGCCGAAGATCGCATTCATCGTATCGACGATCTGCTCGGAGACATCCTTCGCTTTCTCGGGCTGATCCGTCCCGGCCGTGCCGCGACCGGGTAAGAAACCCGCAGCCAACGCGACCACGACGATTCGGAGGATCTGCCGCCTGCTCTTGCGGATGAATTCTCGGGCCATCACAGCCTCCATCGATTCATGAATTTGCGTGAGGATCGCTCTGCGGTCAATTCCGGCCATTGCCGATTATGTCGATCGGGCCGGCCGCTTACCAGTGCCGGCATCGATCACCGTTTTAAATATTATTTAATACACATATCACTTAATACGATCCATTGACCTCATTCTGCGCTCGAACGACGGCGTCGGGGCAACACGAGCGGGGCCGGAGCCGAGGGCGCGTAGCGAGGGCCGGGAAGGCTAGCCCCCAAGCTGTCTTCCCGGCCCACCCAGGAGCATGGGGCATCGTCAGAACGGACTCCATTCCCAGGGGTTCACTGCAAGGAGCAATGAACGACCCATCCATCGTCAGTTCAGAAGATGCCCGGCATGCCGATGCCGGGGCCATTGGCGGGTAAGGAGGGTCCGCCGTCCTTGACGATGGCCGCCTCGTCGGCGGCGATCTTGGCCTGAAGCGTCGGGTCGGTGGTGGTGAGCGCGTTCTTCAGATTCTGGGAGTCAGTGGTGATCGTGTTGATCTCGCTGGACGAGACGCCGGCTGTCGTGAGGGTGGTCGTCAGGTTGGCCGTGGGATTGCTGCTGGGGGTTCCGGTCGGCGGCCCACTGGGTTGCAAAGCCTTCAACTGGGTTGGGGTCAGCGAGGAGAATGCCTTCTGGATGACGGCCTGATCAGCCTTGACCGCTGCTGTCAGGCTGGCCGGAATCTCGGCCTGAAGCGCTTTCTCGTCAGTCTGAAGGGTCTGGAAATCCGTTTGAAGCTGGGCGCTCGGCGCCTTGAAGCTCTTCCCGGCAACGCCGCTGGGGGCAACGCCACCGGAACCGCCGGGGAACGCGAAGGCGTGCCCCGCCCCACGTGCACCCTTCGCGCCCGTCGCGTCCAACGTATGTACGTGGGCAGCGGGATCGGCTCCTTTACCCGCGGCTCCATCCCATCCTCCGAATCCTTGCGGCGGTGTCCATGCGGCGTTCAAGAGTTGCCGCCCTTCCAGCATCTCGCACGCGGGAGCACGCCGGACCTTCGGTCGCGCAGCCTCTGCACCCGAGGCGTTGATGCGGTCGAAGACCTTCAACAATGTCTGCACAGGTTTCATCGGATCGACTCCATTCTTCCGAGGATCGCCGTCCACCCACGCGGGTTGATGGGCGTCCTTTCCCCATCAGCGTAATCGGAGAGTCAAAGCGCACTTAAGAATCGCCGGAACCCCTGAAATCATAAGGAATTGAGAGTTTCACAGGCGACATGCATTAGACTTCGTATCAAAATCATCGGCCGCACGAACCCGCGACTTGAATCAAAATGGTGAAACAGGTCCGCGCTGGAGGAAAAAAAGGACGGGGTCGTTCTGCGCCTGGACCGTTTGGGACGTGAGACTCGTCTTCTTGGTTGCGAGAATCTTTGCTCTGGAAGTCGGTTCTGGTCAAGGCCGGCTTTCTCGCGGCGAAGACACACTTGATCTTGATCTGCTCAGGCACACGTCAAGGCAAGGGGTTCCGACGGTGGAGCTGGACAACGAGAAGAAGGCGGCAATGGTCAGCAACCTGCTGGTCGTGCTCTGCTCCAAGCGCGGCACCCAACCCATCGTGAGCGCGGGCAAGTCGGGCTGAGGAAGGGGAACGCAGGTTCGCTCGCAAGCGGAGAACGTCATGGAGCGACGGCTACTTGGCCTTCTTCCTGGGGTTTGCGCCGGTCATTTCGTCGAGCACGGCACGAACTTCTTTGGCCTGGCCGGCGTCGAGCGGGTGAGATTTGAGTAGGTGCAGCACCAGCAACCCGGGCTCTCCCTGATACAGCTTGTCAACCAGGTTCGAGAGCCGCCGCTGGCGGACTTCCTGCGAGGAGATCGCGGGACGGTAGACAAAAGCCAGATCGCTCCGATCGCTGGTGACCAGTCCCTTGGATTCCAGCCGGTCGAGCAACGTTGCCACCGTGGCATAGGACCATTGACGACCCGCAGCCCGAAGCGTTTCCAGGGCCTCGCGGACCGTGGCCTGACCTCTGTCCCAAAGCACCTTCAAGACATCGAGTTCGGAATCGGGAATCGTCGGAGGACGTTTGGCCATCGGAAGTCATCTCGACAAGAGGGGTCCGACATGCCCCAACCTCGCTCCCGGACAGAATCTGCGGCCGATTGCCAGGTCGGGGTCGGAACTGACCATTACCAGCATGAATGTGCATCCTAAGACAATTGTCTCACAACGTCAATCCCCCACCGCAGAGCCAGGCAGGAAGGCCCAGAAAACGGCATGTTGGCGGGGATCTCGAAGGAGTTGGCGGCAAGCCCGGATATCCGCTGGCGACCTTAACGCCTTATAATCTATGAGTCGGAGCGAAATACCCGCTAGATCCCTGACGGTTCGGAGGCCTTCCGGCTACGAAGCCGTCAACAGCCTGGGACATCCAAGAAACCTTGCAGGAGTTCACCATGAACCGCCAGATGGGACTGGGAATTGCGCTGAGCTTGCCGCTGGCGATCACCGCCTGGGGATGCAACGGCGACCAGATCGAATCCGGCGTCAAAACGACCGGGACCAAACTCGAGAAAGCCGGCGGAGCCATCGAGTCGGGCACCAAGAGCCTGGGTGAGAAGATCAAGGAAACGGGTACCGGCTCGAAACTCGAAGGCGCCGCGTCGACGACCGGTGCGGTGATCGAGAAGGGCGGAGAGAAGACTCGCGAGGTGCTCGACACGACGGGCGAGAAACTCAAGGAGGTCGCCCCCGCGGCGGGCAAGGCCGTGGACAAGGCCGGCGAGAAGCTCAAAGAGCTGAAGGACAAGGCCGGGCCGGAGCTCAAGGATCTCAAGGACAAGGCCGGCGAGAAGCTCAAAGAGCTGAAGGACAAGGCCGGGCCGGAGCTCAAGGATCTCAAGGACAAGGCCGGCGAGAAGCTCAAAGAGCTGGGAGACAAGGCGAAAGACATCATCAACAAGGAGACCGGCAAGAACTGACCGACCTGGCACTGCGGATGTCGCGCCGGAAACCGTTTGGCGGGTGCGGTCGTTCGCTGCCATTTGACCTGGGGCGGTCCGCGGCGACCGCCCTTGTTGCTTCCGGCCCAGCCACAGCGTGCGGGCTTGCTGGGGCCCTGAAGCTCATCAGCTCTTCACGGCCGCGGACCGCTTGGGGCCTGGGCCCGATTCTGCCTCCGTGAGGCGTCCTGGTTGATCGAGCCGGTGGCGCGCGGCCAGGAAGCACGGGCCGACCGGATGGCGGCGATCATCGCGGGCGGCGGCGCAGCGGCCTTGGCCTTGGTCAAGGTCGCCGTGGTTCAACCCCTGTTCCGCGAGGTGCTCGAACGCTATGACCCAACTGATCCCGATTTCCCCAACCTATACGCATTTTTCTGGACTTTCTGGTATCGACTCCCGGTCGAGTCGGTCTCGGCGATGAGGTTGCAGGTCCTGACCAGCCAGCACGGCACGCACGACCCCGCGCATCCCCCCCCTGCCCGATCGTCTCGCGCTGATCCAGGCGTATGCCGGCCCGGTCTGCGTCAACGGCGACACTCAGCCAGCCACCACCTTCCTGGGCGACCTCGAGATCTTCGAGCAGATGCTCCACAACCGGCTCTTCGGCCTACCCAGCATCGAGCCCACCGTCTTTCACCGCGCCGGGTCCTGAGCGCCGGTCGGGTCGGAAGCAACGGAAGTCGCTCAATACGCATCGGTGCTGATGATTTCCCGGCCGTAGCGCTCCTCCTCAAAACCAGAGGGTCTTGTCCACGATGTTGAGGAGGGCCCCGCCGCGTTGCTCACCCGCGCCGCCTCGCCCCCGGCAGGCTCATCGGGAGCAGCGTTGCCTGGGCCTGCGTGACCGGGAATGGCTTCCGTCCATCAACACCGCGCGGACAATCTCGCTCGGAAAGCGCCACCGACTGGCGCGTGATCGGGCCTGACAACCATTCCGAGAATAGCTCCCCTGGACGGACTTCGGTCAGCGGTCCCACCCAGCCGGTGCGCCCCGCGTCAACCTCGAGGCCTTCCGCATAGGATGGTGGTAAGGTAATGTCGAATTCGCCGGGACGTTCAGTCCAAATCACTCTTCCCGATGAGCCAGGTCCATGCCTATTCGATCTGAGCGCGGCGATCGAGCACCATCGGCAGGGCCGGCTCGAGCAGGCCGCGCGCCTGTATGAGGCGGCCCTGGCTCAGACGCCTGAGCATCCCGAGACTCTCCACCTCCTGGGGCTGGTCACGCTCCAGTGGGGAGATCCCGGTCGGGCGGCCGCGTTTGTGAGCCGGGCGATCGCGGTCCGCTCCACCGAGGCGGCTTATCACGCCACCCTCGCCGAGGCGTTCTGGGCGCTCGGGCAGCTTGATCGCACGGTCAGCGCCTATCAGTCCGCCTTGGGGCTTCAGCCCGATCATCCGGAATACCACTGTAATCTCGGGGCAACGCTGATCGACCTGGGCGTCGTGGACGAGGCCATCTTCCACTTCCGCGAAGCGATCCGGCTTCGGCCCGACTTCGCCGCCGCCCACAACAACCTGGCCAACGCGCTGCGGCTTCTGGGAGACAGGGCTTCGGCGATTGAACATTTCCGCAAGGCCGTGCAGCTCGACCCTGTCTCGGCCGAGGCCCGGAGTAACCTCGGCGAGATGCTGCTCGATTCGGGCCAGCTGACGGAGGCCCTGACGTACTGCCGGGAGGCTGTCAGACTGCGCCCCGATTCCTCACTCGCGCTGACCAATCTCGGCATCGTCCTCCACGCGCTGGGCTGGCTCGACGAGGCCCAGGCGTGCTTCCGCCAGGCCATTCAGCAGCAGCCCGACCTGGCTGGCCCCCACGCCGCGCTGGGGGGCTTGCTCGAGGAGCTCGGCGACTTTGACCGGTCCGAGCGAGAACTCTGTGAGGCTCTGCGGCTTGATCCCCGGCACGCCGGTGCGCTGGCCAGGCTGGCAACTCGCCTCCGGGACAAGCTTCCGGATGCCGACCGGTCCGCGATCGAGTCTCGGCTGGCCGACCCCGGCCTGCCCGCTCGCGATCGCTGGACGCTCCAGTTCGGCCTGGCTCAGGTGGATGACGCCCGGGGCGAGTTCAAGCACGCCGCCGATCGCGCCCGCCAGGCCAATGCGCTCCAGCGGACCGACTTCGAGGAGCGGGGCAAGACTTACGATCCTTGGGCCCATCGGGCACTCGTCGATCGCCTCCTCGCCACGTTCACCACCGACTATTTCCCGCGGGTTCGCGGATTCGGCCTGCCAACTCGGCGGCCGGTCTTCGTCGTGGGCCTGCCCCGGTCAGGAACGACCCTGGTCGAGCAAGTCCTGGCAAGCCACCCGGCCGTTTTCGGGGCGGGTGAGCTGCGGCTGGTCTGGGACATCCTCGACCTGCTTCCCCAAGCCGCCGGCAGAGACGCACCGCCACTGGACTGCATCGCGCATGTCGACCAGAAGGCCGTTGGGGCGCTGGCCCAGCGCCATGAAAGCGCGCTGGAAGCGATGGGCGGCACCGCTCTCCGGGTCGTGGACAAGATGCCGGAGAACACGCTCTATCTCGGCTGGATCGCCACCCTGTTTCCGCTGGCTATCCTGATCCACTGCCGCCGCGACCTGCGCGACGTGGCATGTTCGTGCTGGATGACCCACCTGGCGCATGTTCGCTGGGCCTGTGATCCGGACCACATCGCCACACGCATCAACGACCACTTGCGCCTGATGGATCACTGGCACCAGGTCTTGCCGGTCCCGATTCTCGAGGTCGACTACGAGTCCCTGGTGGCGAACCCGGAAAGGGAGGCTCGAGAGCTGGTGGCCTGGTGTGGCCTCGACTGGGACCCGGCGTGCCTGAACTTTCACGAGAACCGGCGCCCCGTCCGAACAGCAAGCGCCGCCCAGGTTCGCCAGCCGGTCCATTCCCGCTCGGTCGGCCGATGGAAAAACTATGAAGGGCCGCTCGCGACATTATTTGCGAAGATCGAGGAAGAGCCGGGGTCACGAGCCGACAAGCGATGATGACGCTCCGCCGTGGGGTGGTCGCCGGATGGATCTTGGTCCTGCGAACTCGGCCAGCCGCACGGGCTGTCGTTTCGGTCCCCAGGAGCCGGCCTCCGGCTCGAAGACTCCAGCGCACGGGGTCTGGCAGCCTGGGCACGTCCCCTGAGGGGTCAGGTTCCAGGCGGTCAGCCGGTACCAGTCGCGGCCGATCAAGAGCTGACCACATTGGTGGCAGCGGGTGCTATCGGCCTCGGGATCGTGGACGTTACCCACGTAGGCGTACCGCACGCCGTTGCACAGGGCGATGTCCCGAGCGCGGCGCAGAGTCGATGGAGGGGTCGGCGGACGGTCGATCATCCGGTAATCGGGGTGAAATGCCGAGAAATGGAGCGGAACATCGGGCCCGAGCTTCTCAACCACCCATTGCGTCAACTCGTTGAGCTCGGCGTCCGAGTCGTTCTCGCCGGGAATCAACAGTGTCGTCAGCTCGAACCAGACCGAAGTTTCGTGCTTGAGGTACTGGAGGGTCTCGAGCACCGGCGCGAGCGAGCCCGCGCAGACCTCGCGGTAAAATCGCTCGGCGAAGGCTTTGAGGTCGACGTTGGCGGCGTCCATGACCCGGTAGAACTCGGCCCGCGGTTCGGCACAAACCTCGCCGGCGGTGACGGCCACTGTCTTGATCCCCTGTTCGCGGCACGCCCGCGCCACGTCGATCGCGTATTCGTGGAAGATCACCGGGTCGTTGTACGTGAACGCGACGCTCCGGCAGCCAAGTTGCCTGGCGGCCAAGGCGATGGCCTCCGGGCTG
>Ga0208696_1002295_pt1 | contig 10326 bp, 9 predicted proteins | sample Sb_taG_9_FD_187711 | JGI IMG/M metagenome (GOLD analysis project Ga0208696, IMG submission 187711) | Peat soil microbial communities from Weissenstadt, Germany - Sb_50d_b_LC metaG (SPAdes) (version 2) | ecosystem: Environmental > Terrestrial > Soil > Wetlands > Peat | place: Germany: Weissenstadt...
ATCCGCACCGGCCTGCGCACCCTTCGTTCCTGACGCCAACGCGCGAGCTCAGGAGCGCACGCGTATCACTCGGGCTTCACTGAATCGACCAAAGGCGCTGGGGGTGCAGCATGCCTTACCAAAGCGTGACGCATAACTGTCGCCGATGTCCTGATGCAGAACTGTTACCGATGTCCTGATGCATCGCAAAGCCCGTACATCAGGCGCTCACGGCACCTCGTGCCCGCAATAAAGCCTGTATTTCGAACCACGTCACCGTGCGCGTCCCGTCCCGGTAGTAGTCCCACCTGAGCGAGTAGGCCTCGACCAGCCGCAGCCCGCGCCCTCCCTCGGCCAGGTCGTCGTCGCAGCGCAGGGCCGGCGCGATGGGACCGCCGTTGTCGGTGACCTCGACGCGCACGCGGTCGGCGCCGGCACGGACCGTGACGGTGATGGTCCCGCCGTCAAGGCGCGAGTCGCTGTGGCTGACGCTGTTGGTGACGAGTTCGGAGGTCAGCAGCGTCACCCGGTCGATACCCGGATGCCCGGCCCCGAGCACCTGCCGGACGAACGCCCGGGCCACCCCGACCTGCTCCGGCCGCCCGCAGATGACCAGGCGGTGCCAGGCCTCCAGTTCGGCGATCGCACTCTGGTGCGGTACGGGATGGCTAGCCGCGACATCGGGAAGCGGTCTAGGCCTGTTCTTCGCACATGGGATTTCACTTGGTGAGCCATCGGGGTCGGCTGATATCGATGCCGAGGAGGTCCAGTAGCCGGGCCTGGACGCCGGTGGGTTTGGGGATCATGGCGGGGTTGCCGTCGTGGGCGGGGATCAGGCGCAGATCGGCGAGGGCCTGGAAGATGGTTCGGCCGGTGGGCCGGGCGGCGGTCGTCCGGTAGCCGGGCAAGCCGGTCAGGGTGCCGCCGTGGGGGGCCAGGGCTTGGCGGACTTGGCGTTCGATCAGGCAGAAGATCAGCAGGGCCAGGCAGATCACGGTGATCAGGGCGGTGATGCGGCGGTTGGTCTTCAAGAAGATCGGGGCGACCGCCAGGGGGCCTTTGAACTCGCCGTAGCGGCGTTCAACGACGTGCTGGCCCTTGTAGCGGCGCAAGACGCCGGCCGGGTCGGACTGGTCACGATCCAGGTTGGTCAGCAGGGCATACCAGCCATCGGCGGCGGCCTCGGCATCGATGGCAGCCTGGTCGAAGTGCCAGGACAGGACTGGTTTGCCGGTGGCGTCGCAGGTGATCGCGGTGCGCAGGTACGCCGTGACGCGGCGCTTTGCGGCGATCGCTGCGGCGCGGGCGGCGACGGCGTCAGCGGTGGGGTGAAACCGGGTCCCCGCGGTGCGCACCAGCCGGTCCAGGTCCCCGGCGGCCGTGGCGAGTTTGCGTGCGCGGGCGCTGGCCGCACCGGCGGCGTTCGCTGAGGAATACACCAAGATCCGGCGCAGGTGCACCGGCGGGTCGGCCTTGCGCGGGCCGGGCAGGTCCATCCCGCCGTCTTCGAGCACCCGGTAGCTGCCGCGGGCGGCGGCGGGCTTACCGGCGTCCCGCCCGGCGGTGTAGTCCACCGCCGTGCCTGCCCCCGGCGCCAGCGCGGCGAACAGCCCGGCCGGGACCCGGGCCGCGGCCAGCGGCGCGACAAACCCCACTCCCTGGGCAGCCATCGCCGCCGCGTTGGCATAGGAGATCAGCTTCGAGTCGCCCACCAGCAAAAACGGGCGCGGCCCGGCGAGCTTGCGCAGCGCAGTCATCGCCCCGGTGACCTGGGCCACCTCCGCGGCCCCACCCGCGTAGGCGCGGTGGAACACCGGGATCCCGCCATCCCCGCTGACCGCAAGCCCCGCCTGGATCTGCTTCAGATCCGGGCGGCGGTCCTTGGGATGCCCCCACCTCGGCGCCGGATACTCCTCATCCACCTCCGGATAGGCGCCGTACAGCGAAATCGAGGTCATATCCCAGTGCAGCCGGGCCACATCCACCCCGAACTCGGTGATCGCCGCCGCCCCCACCCCGCCGACGATCTCATCCAGATACGGGGCGACCGCATCCAGCGCCCGGGCAATCCGGTCATCATTGAGCAACTCGGGGGAGATGCCGTACGCCTCGTCCACGGCCATCGCCGCCGCCCACTCCTGCACCCGCACCAGCGGCGCCGGGGCGGTCAGCCGGTTCGCCACCAGCGCCTCGATCACCTCACCGTGGGAGATCCAGGCCACCGGCCGCACCGGGCACAACTCATCAACGATCTCCGCGATCCGCAACCGGCGGCCGAACCCGGCCACCACCGGCAACGCCCCCAGCCGCTTTTCCAGCACCCGGACTACCGCGATCTCCGCCCGCGCCCGCTCACGCCCCCGGCCAGTCCGTGACATCCCGCCCACGCCAGACATCAACCAGCAACCAGGACAGCTATTCCCCACACACCACTCAGGATCACAAACGACCCAGCAAGCAGCCCATCACCCGGCCGTCACCCGTATCCAACCTCATGTGCGAAGACCGGGTCTAGGCATTCGTCATCCTTCGCGGCGGGCGCCGATACTGAGCCAATTAATGGTCTGTTAACACAGGCGTTCAGCACAGAATCCAGAAACATCCTGAGTATCTATCAGTAACAACCGTCGCGCAATAACTTCGGCGGCATCCGCCGCGGGGGTTTGGGCCGGTTCAGCCGGGCTTGCGCCCGACCCCCAGCCACACCTGCGACGTAAGCGTGGCCGCGCCCGGGTCGGGCCGCCACTGGGCGGCCTGCACCACGCCCGGCTCCACCGGGTCCAGCCCGGCCAGCAGCGCGGCCACCTGGTCGTGGCTGCGCAGCGTGACCGACTCGGCCAGGCGCGAGTTCAGCCGGTTGAAGGTCTCGGCCATCTCCTCCGAGTGCAGGTCGCTGGCCAGGTGCGACAGCGCCAGGCCGCTGCCGGCCGGCAACGGCGCCAGCAGCTGGCCGACCAGGCCGCGCGGGTCGTCGGCATCGCTGAAGAAGTGCAGGATGCCGAACAGCATGACCGCCACGGGGCGCGAGTAGTCGAGCGTCTTGGCTGCCTCGCGCAGGATCGGCGCAGGGTCGTGCAGGTCCCCGTAGATGTAGCTGATCGCGCCGCCCCGCGCGCCGCGCAACAGCTGAGGCGCGTGGGCCAGCACGATCGGGTCCCAGTCGACGTACACGATCCGGGCGTCCGGCTCGCCGGCCTGCGCCACCTCGTGCACGTTGTCTTCCTTGGGAATGCCGGTGCCGATGTCGAGGAACTGCGTGATGCCGGCGTCCTTGACGAAGTACCGGACCACCCGGCCGAGCGCCGCCCGGTGCTCGCGCACGTCGGCCCGCACCCCGTCGATTCCGCCCGGGAAGGAGGCATAGGTGATTTCGGCCGCCTCCCGGTCCACCTTGAAATTGGCCCGGCCGCCGAGCAGGTAGTCGTAGACGCGCGCCGCGTGGGCCCTGGAGGTGTCGATCTCGGCCGGCTCAGCGCTCCCGGCGGGGGTCCCGTGGCTGGTCAACCTCATTCCTCCGTCACGCCCGTCCAGTACGGGATCACCAAACGTCCTCATTATCTTTCCGTCCGGGGGGTGTCGCAACCCGCCGCAGATCAGGCAGTTTATGGCGGGTTCCGAGCGAGCCCGGAGCCCGCCCCCCCGGCTCATAAGGGTCGGACGCCGGCCGCAGGCGCGTTCCCGACCAGAAATCGCCTGGTCGGGAAGACAAATCGAGTACACGAAGAGCTAGAACGCGAGTAGCCTGAACGTGCAAGGTTTCGGACTGTCTGGAGAGGATCGTCATTCCAGCATCCTTGACAGAACACGAAATACCGAAGGAACGCACCATGAACGACGACAAATTTGCCGACTGGCGCAAGTCCAGTTACAGCGGCGATGGCAATAGCTGCGTCGAATTGGCCGTCACCCGGCCTCCCGCACGCGACGGCGCGGGCCCCGTGGTCGGAGTGCGCGACACCAAGCGGAACGGCGGTGGTCCCGTCCTGGAGTTCAGCGCGGGCGCCTGGCAGGAGTTCCTGCTCCGGATCAGGTAGATCCCGCCGGATGCGGTCAGGGGCAGATCCCGGTCGGCCCCGGTGCACCCCGCGTCGCACTTGTGATCATCGGTGTGCGAATCAATAATTGGGACGTTCAGTTATCTAGTACCGCACTCGGTCATGGTCAGACGTCGGGCCGTGGGAGGACCTACATGATCAGCCCCTACGTGCGTCGGTTGCGCCTGGCTACCGAGGTACGGGCGCTACGGGCCGACGCCGGGCTGACCGCGGATCAGCTGGGTAAGCGGATCGGCCGGTCCCGGGCGGACATCTCGCGCCTGGAGAACGGGCACGTCGTCGACCAGGCGGACATCATCGCCATCCTGGACGCCCTCGGCGTGGACGGCGACCGGTGGACGCAGATCGTCACCATCGCCCGGGAGGCGGGGGAGCGGGGCTGGTGGGAGTCCAACAAGGCGATGGGTGACCGCCAGGCGCTGTACGCCAACCTGGAGGCGGGTGCGGCGACCATCCGCGAGTATCAGCAGACGTTCGTGCCCGGGCTGCTCCAGACGCCCGAGTTCGTCCGGTCCCGGGTCGACACGGAGGTCACGCTCAAGCCCGGCAGCCCGAACGCGGACGGCGTCCTGGCCGGGCGGGCCGGCCGGCAGCGCATGCTGCGGCGCCCGGGCGGGCCGACCTATGAGGTCATCATCGACGAGGTAGCCGTCAGCCGCCTGGCGGCGCCGCCCGAGGTGGTCAAGAAGCAGCTCTATTCCCTGGCCACCTCGGTGAACGGCGAGCCGAAGGTCACCGTGCGGGTGCTGCCGGTCCATGCCCGGATCAAGAGCTACGCCGTCCCGCGGTGCACGTTCTCGATGTACACCTACCCCGATCCCGGCGATCGGTCCGTCGTGGCCGTCGACACCGTGACCTCCGACCTGATCCTCACCGAGGCCGCCGACGTCCACCCCTACGAGGAGCTCTACCAGCGCCTGCTGGACGCGGCCCTGCCACCCGACGACAGCCTGGACATGCTGACCAAGCTGGCCGCCGACCTCCCCGAGGACTAACCCACCCCGTGCTGGAGCCCGGGGGCGCGCTTGACATTCCGCGAGCGAGTCCTTAACTGTTTCTCTGATCACGATCAACCCGGAAAGCCTCACAGGATGGCGGTGTGCCCATGACAACCCGCGCCCAGCGGGCCGAGAGCCTGGTCGAGTCCTGGATCGACGACCTGCTGGCCACGCCCGGGTACGCAAAGGCGTGACCGCCTTCCCGCCGGACCGGCCAGGCTCCCGCGAGGCCGCCTCGCCCATCCCTGTGCCCGGATTGCCATCCCATCCCGGACCCGGGCCCGGACCGACGTCCCGGCATCTGGTCCTGCGGGCCGCGCAGGCCCGCTTCCTCGGGCCCCCCGCGTGGGCCCCTGCGGCCATCGGCTCTCGCCGATGGCCGGCTATAGACGACCAGATCGGCGCGGCGGTGGGTGCGGTGCACACCGGGTTCGGGATCTGCGAGCTCGAGCCGGGCGGGAGCCTGCCGGGGCACGTGCACTCGTTCGAGCAGTCCTTCTTCATCCTCGAGGGCGAGGTCGTGCTCACCACGCCGGAGGGATCGTTCCTGCTTGGCCCGGACGACTACGGGCTCGTCCCGGTGGGCGTGCCGCACGCCTGGCGCAACGACGGCGGCGTCACCGCGCGGTGGGCCGACATGCTGGCGCCGCAGCCGCGCCGGCTGTACCACGGCGACACGACGCGGGTCGACCTGGCGCACGGACCACGGCCCGTTCGGCCCGATCTGAAAGATCCGCGGACACGGTCGTTCGGCCATATCGCGGCGGCCAGCCTGAGCGGTCCGTCGCCCGACGAGGTCAGCATGCGGACCGCGCGGCTGGTGTACAGCGGGATCACGGTGAAGATGATGGTCGACACCGACCTCGGGGCGCAGCTGCAGACGATGTTCATGGTGCAATATGAAGCGGACGGGGTTGCCGGTGCGCATGATCATCCGTTCGAGGAGACGTACCTGATCCTGGCGGGCGCGACCGACGCGACGTTCGACGGCCAGCCGTACCGGCTGGAGCGGGGCGACATCGCCTGGGCGGGCGCGGGATGCGTGCATTCGTTCCGTAACGCGGGCCGCGAGCCGGTGCGCTGGCTCGAGACGCAGGCGCCTCAGCCGCCGGCCCGGCATTCCTACCGGTTCGCGGGGGACTGGGACTATCTGCAGGAGATCGCAGCAAAGGAGACACAGGAGCCATGAGCAGCGTTCTGGTCGTCGGCGGCACCGCCGCCATCGGCCTCGAGATCGCGAGGTACTACGCCGAGACCGGTCACCGAGTCACGCTGACCGGCCGCGATGGCGACCGGGCCGCCGCCGCGGCCAAGGAGGTCGGCGGGAATTCCACCGGCCTCGCGCTCGACCTCTGCGAGCCGCACAGCATCGGTCCCGCCCTGGCCGGGATCGACACCGTGGACGGTCTCGTCCTGGCCGCGATCGACCGTGACGCCAACTCCGTGGCCGACTACGACATCGACCGCGCGGTGCGGCTGGTCACGCTCAAGCTCGTCGGGTACACCGAGGTGGTGCACGCGCTGCGAACCCGCATCGCTCCGGACGGCGCGATCGTGCTCTTCGGCGGCCTGGCCAAGGACCGGCCGTACCCCGGCTCGACCACGGTCACGACGGTGAACGGCGGCATCACCGGGCTCCTGCACGCGCTGGTCGTCGAGCTGGCGCCGATCAGGGTCAACGCGATCCACCCCGGCATCGTCGGGGACAGCCCGTTCTGGCGTGACCGCGACCTCGGCCCGGTGGTCGCGCGCACGCCCTGCGGCCAGCTGGCCCGGATGGCCGACATCGTGGACGCGGTGGCGTTCCTGCTCCGCAACCCGGCGGTCAACGGGGTCGACCTTGACGTCAATGGCGGCACCCTGCTCGGCTGAGGCGCTGCTCGCCTGAGACCCGGGCCTGGCCCGGCCGGGTCAGTGCTCCGCGGCGGACGGCATGGACTGCAGCCAGACCCCGCCCGGGCCGGACAGCACGGCGCAGGGATAGCCGCTGTCCCGGCTGGAGGCGCCCTGGAGCTGCGTGACCTGGATGGCGACCGTGCTGTCGAACATGCCGATGTGCTCGGGGTGGGCGCGCAGCGACTGGCCCGCGGTCAGTTCACGCCGGACCACGTCGCCGGCCAGCTCGACCCAGGCCCGGCCGGATCCGTCGATCCGCCACAGCCCCAGGCCGTGCTCGGCCGGGCTGGGAGGCTCGGCGCGCACCTGCACACCGGGCGTCCGGGCCATGAAGCCGGACCTGCGGAACAGGTAACCCTCATCCTGGGAAGCGACTTCCACGCTGAGGATGCAGCCGGGTCGCTGCGACGCGAACGCGACGACACCCGATTCGCCGGCGGCCGTGTAGACACACACCCCGGTCTCGTCCGTGACGGCCATGTCGATCGAGTCGGTCATCCAGGCGAACCGGCCAGCCTCGCCGATAACGCTTTCGCCCGGGTCAAGCAGGATCGACAGCATTGGCTGAGTCACGCCAAGCAGCTGATCCCGCATGCCCGCCCCCCCCGGCGGATGCTTCCGCCGCACCCTACCGCCCCCTAGACCCAATCAGGCACGGCGGAAGCATCTATGGGTCTATTCAACGCGACCGGACACAAGGGGCGAATCCCGCAATCCATACATATTGCCGATCTCTCTAGCAACATGGATCCCAGGTGTCACTGGGGTTCGGGGGGAGCGGGGCGATCGGAGCGGTGGGCCGCCGCGGCGCTATAACATCGTGCGGTTCGCTCGCTGGGCCAGCCCGTGTTCCACGGCGTAGCGGGCGGCGTCGACCCGGCCGCCGACTCCGAGCTTGCGGTAGATGGTGGCCAGGTGCCGCTCCACGGTCCCCGGGCTCAGGTAAAGCCGCGCGGCGATCTCCTTGTTGCTCAGGCCGTCGGCGAGGAGCCGCAGCACTTCGGCCTGGCGGGCGGTCAGGTTACCCGGGAGCGGGGTGGCCGCGCCGCCCGTGGTCTCCGCGAGCGCCGCCGTCACCTGGGCTACCAGCTGCGGGTTGGCGATCTCGTGCGCCATCGCCTCCGCCGCGCGAAGGTGCCGGGCCGCCTGGTCTGCCTGGCCCAGCTCGTGGCAGGCGCGGCCGAGGCCGATCATGGCCTCGACCACGTCGTGGGTATGGCCGCCGACTCCAGCGGTGGCGACGGCGTCGGCGTAGAGCTCGGCCGCCTGCTTCCAGTTCCGCTGGTTGGCCTCGAGGTGGCCCTGGCTGCACAGGATGAGGCCCATGATCTGGGGGTGGCCGACGGCCAGTTCCGCGGCCTCGGCGAGCGATGTCTGCGCGGCCTGCCACCGGCGGTCTCGGACCAGCACGTCGGCCAGGTTGAGCAGGCCGATCGCGATCGAGCGCGGCTCGCCGAGCTGGCGCTTGATGATGAGGTTCTGTTCGAGCAGTTCCCTGGCCCGGTCGAGGTTCCCGTCGTCGATTTCGATCAGCGCCATGTTGTTCCTGGCCCTGGCCAGTTTCGCGCGGTCGCCGAGCGTGGCGCGCAGATCGAGCGCGGTCTGGAAGCTGCGCCGGGCCTCGGCCGGTTCGCCGCGGTAGCGCTGGGCCGATCCGAGCACGGTGGCCGCGAAGGCCAGATCTTCGCCCGGCTCGAGTGGTTCGAAGATGCGCATCGCCTGCGTGGCCAGGCGAACCGCCTCGGCGTAGTCGCCGTTCTCCACGGCCAGCACGGCGGCCGCGCACAGGGCCCGCCCAATCCGCTGGCTTTCCTCCGCTGCCCGCCCGGCGTGTTCGCCGGCCGCGGTGAGGAACTTATCGAGCCAAGCCCGGCCAGCGGAGAGCCGGCCACTGGTCAGCCACCAGCGCCACAGGGCGGCGCCGGCCTCCAGGCCAAGATCGATCTCGCCGTTCTCGAGGGCCCACTGCAGCATCGCGCGCAGATCGTCGACGGCTGACGCCAGCCGGGCGGCCCAGTGACCCGCATCCGGCCCGGCGAGGGAGTTCGAGCTCTGGGCGGCTATGTCGGCGAAATGCATGGCGTGCCGGCGGCGAGCCTGCGGTGCTTCGTCTGCCTCCCGCAGTCGCGCGGTCGCGAACTCCCGTATGGCCTCGACCATGCTGAACCGGTTCTGCTCGAGGCCGCGGGTAACCACCAGCCAGGACGCGTCCACCAGCCCGCGGACGGCACCTGCCACCTCCTGCTCGCTGACGCCGGTCACCGCCTGGGTGTCCGCCAGGCTGAAGGGCGTGTTGAACACGCTGAGCAGCCGCAGGGTCCGCTGCTGGCCGGGCTGGAGCAGATCGTAACTGGCTCGGAGCACATCGGCGAGCTTGCGGCTGCCCGGGGCGCCGGGCGGGTCGTACTCCAGCAGCGTGACCCGCTGCTGCAAGATCTCGCGGACCGACAGTGTCCCGACCCAGCCTGCGATCAGCTCGATGGCCAGCGGCAGCCCGCCTAGCCTGCGGCACAGCTCGCCGACCGCGTGCGGCGCTACGTCGGCCGCGGAGAAGCCCGGCAGCCGGTCGCTGGCCCTGGCGATGAACAGCCGCACCGCGTCCGAAGCCGCGATTTCGCGTGCGCCCGCGGCGACCGAGGGACAGTCGAGCGGGGGGATGGCCCAGCACACCTCGCCCGGCACCCCGAGCACGACCCGGCTGGTGACCACGACGCACAGGTCCGGGGCCGAGGCGAGGAACTCCCCGGCCAGCCCGGCCACCTCCTCGCGGTAGTGTTCGGCACCGTCGAACAGCAGCAGCCGGGGCCGTCCCCTGAGTGCGGCCAGCGCCGACTCGTGCCAGGACATGCCTGGCCGTTCGTGCAGGCCGAGGCGCGAGGCGAGCATCGAGACCACCGGCCGGGGCGGCTGGATTCCTTCGAGCGGTACGAACACGACGTCGCCGCCGTGGCCGTCCTTCGCGGCCCAGCGCCGCGCGGCCTCGATGGCCAGCCGGGTCTTGCCGACCCCGCCGGGCCCGGTCAGGTTGATCAGCCGCGACCGCGTCAGCAGGTCGGCCAGCTCGGCCAGCTCGCGCTCGCGGCCAACGAAACTGGATTGCGCGATCGGCAGCCGGCCCGCCTGTTCCCCGGCTGGCTCCCGCTCTCCGGCTGGCTCCTGTCCTCCGCCTGGCTCCCGCTCTCCGGCTGGCCGCTGCCCTCGGCTGGCCGAGGCCTCCAGTTCCGCGATGGCCGCTCTGGCGCGCGCTGACGGCTGCGATCGCCCGGTTTCCCACCGGTTCACGGTCGCGAACGACACGCTCAGCCGTCGTGCCAGCTGCTCCTGGCTGAGTCCGAGCCGGGCGCGCAGCAGCCGGAGCCGTGCCGCGAACGAAACCGCCTCCGGCGGCTTACTGTTCA
>Ga0208696_1002300_pt1 | contig 10305 bp, 10 predicted proteins | sample Sb_taG_9_FD_187711 | JGI IMG/M metagenome (GOLD analysis project Ga0208696, IMG submission 187711) | Peat soil microbial communities from Weissenstadt, Germany - Sb_50d_b_LC metaG (SPAdes) (version 2) | ecosystem: Environmental > Terrestrial > Soil > Wetlands > Peat | place: Germany...
CTTCGTCACCACTTCTTTCGCCACCAGCAAAATGTGCTCTTCATTCTCCAACCGTAAGATCTCGCGGGCGTCGCTGAAGCTTAAGCGGTCTTCGAGCATATAGCCCATGACTTCCTTCGGCAGCCGCAATAGGCGCATGTAATTCGATACGGTCTCCCGCGAAACTCCGATGCGCTCGGCAATCTGCGCTTGCGTAAGATGAAACTCCTTGCTCAGGACGCGGAAGGCCTCCGCCTGCTCCAGTGGATTTAAATCTTCACGCATGACATTCTCGAGGACGGTCATCTCGGCAGCTTGCTGCGGCGAGAGGCGCCGCACCAACGCTGGGATGGTCTCTTTGCCGGCCATCTTCGACGCCCGCAAGCGCCGCTCGCCCAGCACCAGGGTGTAGCGCCCGTTTTCCTCAGCCGGACGCACCACCACCGGCTGCACTACTCCGTGTTCCTTAATCGAGTCTCGCAGCTCGATGAGCTGCTCCTGGTCAAACACGTATCGCGTCTGGTAGGGATTCTTATCAATCGACTCGATTGCAAGATTCACCACTATTTGGCTTGGCGTGGTCTGCGCTTGAATAGAAATCGCCGCGTCGGGTTGCTGCCCGAAGGTCGGGACAGGCGGCCCCGGCTTTACGGCCTCGAGCTCGACGCCAACGCTGGAGCGGTCTCCCACATTGTTGTCATCCCGAACAGAGTGAGGGACCTTGGTTTCGCCGCTATCCCCATCGCTTTGAACTGACGTCACTACCCGCGGCCCGGGCAGCAACGACTCGAGCCCCCGTCCCAGAGCTCGACGCTTCTCTACCTTCTCTTCTTTCTTCTCTTCTCGCTTGCCGATCGCCCGTCCCGCAACATTCTCCGCCGCCGCCGTCGTCATCGTCATCCTAGGTTTTCTCCCGTGAACCTCAGTGTCGCGAAAGTGTTTCTCGTCGTACATCGATCGTCGTATATCGATCATCATCAATCTAATATATCGATGATGGTCAATATGATGATCGATATAACTTCAAGCGCTAATCGCCGAAGGCACAGCGCCTGCAGCCGCCATATGTTTCCCGATGATTTCCTTCGCCAGCCGAATGTAACTTTCCGCCCCCTTCGACCGGGGATCGTAGACCAGTGCGGCCTTGCCGTGGCTCGGCGCCTCCGCCAGGCGTATGTTCCGAGGGATGGTCGTCGAGCAGACTTTATCACCAAAGAAATTGCGGAGCTCAGCCATCACCTGCTGGGCCAGGTTCGTTCGTTCGTCCAGCATCGTGAGCACCACGCCCTCAATCTCAAGCCCAGGATTTAGCGCCACGCGGATTCTCTCCACCGTGTCGAGCAGCTCGCTGATACCCTCGAGGGCAAAGTATTCCGCCTGCATTGGGATCAGAACCGAGTCGGCAGCCACCAAGGCGTTGAGAGTCAGAAGATCAAGGGCAGGCGGACAGTCCAGCACGATGTACTGAAAGCGATCGCGCAGGGGGGCGATTGCATCGCGCAGGCGATACTCTCGCCGGTCCACCTCGACAAGTTCGATATTCGCCCCGATGAGGTTCTTGTGTGCCGGAAGCAGCCAAAGCTGCTCGAGCTCGGTTGTGGCCAGCGCTTCCTCGGCCCCTGCAGCACCGAGTAAAAGGTGATAGGTGGAAATACGTTCGGGGTCCTTCACCAGACCCAGGCCGCTCGAGGCATTCGACTGCGGATCGCAATCGATGAGCAGCGTGTTGACTTCCGCCGCGGCAAAGGACGCCGCTAAGTTGATGGCGGTCGTAGTTTTGCCTACGCCGCCCTTCTGATTGGCAACAGCGATGACCCGTCCCATAAATTGTCGAGGAGCCAGAGTCTCTGCAGCATAATGCGATTCGCTTTTCGAATGCAATGCGGAAGTGCTGTGGACAAGCTGAATTCGTGTGCAAAACTGGTTCAGTGTTCCGGCCGGAACATTTTGTTCTCTCTGCAATACGGCGATACTTGTGGGAACGAGTGTTCCAGTCGGAACATTCAAGATTAGGTCCTGTAGTGGGCTAGTGGATCGAACGCTAGAAATGAAATAGTAGGTTCAAGACGTTCCGACTGGAACACTTGGTAGGCTTGTGTTCAACGGAAATGTTTATCGCGCAAAGTTGGAGCAGCGCTGCAACAAGAATCAGAACAAAATGGCGCACGTTCCACTTTGGCTTGCGATGCCCATTATTGTAGGCCATAAATCGAGGGTGAATTGGGCTAATTATCCCACCTGTTAATCCTTATGGTTCCAGCTATTTTCTGACAGCGCCTTCGCTCCAGTGCGCTAGGACAAGCAACCCACCAGAAGCTGGCGGGATTGCGACTGAGGAATCGGGATCGGAGCACGCCAGACGATGTCAGGCAGCGCCGATTGAGCAGTCGGCAATTGCGAGGAGCTGATAAGAAGCGCCAGGCGCCCGGCTGGGGCAAGAAGAGTACGGGCTACGTGTAGCGCATCGGCGAAGCCCTCGACCGCACGAAAGGTGACTACGTCGAAAGTCAGAGTGATAGTTTCCGCCCGGACGTTCATTATATCGATCTCCGTCAACGTTAGGGCTCGGACTACTTCGCGGAGGAAAGTGGCTTTCTTGTGATTGGATTCGATGAGCGTGAGGGCAATGTCAGGGGCCCATAGTTTGATGGGGAGTCCGGGGAAGCCGGCGCCAGAACCGAGGTCGGCCAGGCGGACTGCGGAGCTCGGCTCCGCTGCACAGTCCCTTCGGCTCCGCTCAGGGCAGGCTTGGGGGGCTGTCCCCACATGAGCATCGGGAAACAAATGGCGGGCGGCGAAGAAGGATTCGCCGAAGTGGCGGGTGACTATTTCTTCTTCGTTGCGGATGGCGGTGAGGTTGATGCGGGCGTTCCAGCGGAGGAGTATATCGATGTACGTCGATATATATTTATAAAGGGCGTCGTTAGTCCCTTTGCTCAGCTCAGGGCAGGCTAAGGGCAGTCGTTGGTCGTTTGCATCGTGCAGGAAGGGTTGCAGAAGTTCGGCGATGCGGGAGGGGTGCATGTGGAAGTAAGTGTAGATGGCATCGGGAGGGTCTTTCAACGCAGAGGCCGCGACGGGATTTTTTTCTTTACGGCTCTGGTTGGTTGGGGAGTTCGGCGGTTGGTTCGTCGAGCGACTTCAGCTCGGCCTTTGCTTCTTCGACGAGTTCCTGTATTGCCCCATCCGGGGGTCTGCGGAACGGTTCAATACCTCCTGGAAGGATATTCTTGCTTCCTCTGAACGCTCGAGCATCTTTAGCGTCAGTCCCTTGCAATAAAGAGCCTTAGCGACCTGCTCGCGCAGCGCTGGCTCAGTGGCATCGCCGAAACGGCGCAGCACTTCGTCATAAACCTGGATCTCTTCCTCGCTGCGATTCAGCTGGCCCAAGCGGACGCCTCTGTTGACGAGGGCCTTGCCGACCTGTTCGCGCAGCGCCGGCTCCGTGGCATCGCCGAAGCGGCGCAGCACTTCGTCATAAACTTGGATGGCTTCCTCGCTGCGATTCAGCTGGCCCAAAGTGATGCCTTTGTTGAGGAGCGCTTTGGCGGCCTGCTCGCGCAGCGCTGGCTCCGTGGCATCGCCGAAGCGGCGCTGCACTTCGTCATACGTCTGGATTTCCTCTTCGTCGCGATTGAGCTGGCCTAAGGCGATGCCCTTATTGACGAGGGCCGTGGCGACGTTATCGCGCAGGGTTGGCTCGGGGGCATCGCCGAAGCGGCGCGGTACTTCGTCATACGTCTGGATTTCCTCCTCGCCGCGATTGAGCTGGCCCAGGGTAACGCCCTTGTTGACGAGGGCCTTGCCGACCGCTTCGCGCGGCACCAGCTCGGTGGCGTCGCCGAAGCGCCGAGCCAGTTCACCGTAGGCGTGGATTGCGTCCTCGCTACGATTGAGCTGGCTCAGGGTGGCGCCTTTGTTGAAGAGGGCCTTGGCGACCGCCTCGCGCGGCGCTGGTTCCCCAGCGTCGCCGAAGCGGCGTAGCACTTCGTCGTACGCCTGGATTTCTTCCTCGCGACGGTCGAGTTGGCCCAGGGTGACGGCTTTGTCGAACAGGGCCTGCGCGAGCAACCTGCGAACTCCCGGATCAGCGGTGTCACCGAAGCGGCGCAGGAATTCGTCGTACGACTGGATTTCTTCTTCGCTACGGTTGAGGTGGCTCAGGACGACTCCTTTGTTATAGAGCGCCAGGGCAGCGTGCTCCCGGACGTGCGGACTGGCGCCCACCTTCCCCGTCGCTAGGCGTAGCGCGAGCTCGTACCCTTGCAACTCAGCCTCCGAGTTGTCGTCGAGGCCGAGGGCGGCTGACATCACGGATTCCATGAGCGCTTCGCGCTGGGCATCAGTTGAAAGTTTTGGCTCCAGCTGGCTTGCGATTTGGAGCGCTTCGAGGTATGCGGACCGCCGGACGGCGTCCCGAGCGAGTTCGATTTGGGACTCGATGGGGCTTGGTTCCTTCTCGCCCGCTTTCGCAAGTTCCACCCGACGGATTACGTCGCGCAAAGCGTATATATCCTCGCCTGGTTTTTCGGACGGATCTAACGGAAAGGAATTCTTGAGCTGGTCGGCGAAAAAACCGATGGGGTCCAGAGTGAGGGTGGGCGACTTGTTGGTAAACGCGTCCACGAGCTTGTCGAGTACCGATTGGGCTGTTAGCGTCGGCTCCAGTTCCGCGGCGATGCTCGGCAATTTTGCTCCGGAGGCCGATTTGGAGTCCGGTTTGCCGGGCAGCGCGGGCGGCAGGACGATGCGAGCGTCGCGATGATTTGTCAACCAGTCGGGGAGGGCGTCGGCATCGCCCCTGCGATAGCAGAACCAGTAGAGGTTATTAGGGAGGCGGCTCTGAAGTCGGCGCTTCAGGGCGGTCATGATGACATCGCCTTCCCAACCTGCGTACCCAATCACAATCGCTGAATGGCGAGAAAAAATGTTGCCTAGAAGCGATGTCATCGTGACGGAACGCTCTCGCGGGTCTTCCGTCCTGGCCTCGATTTCTCCGCGCAGGTTGCAGCCGTCGTAGAACCAGTAGGTCCCGTGAACATGGACAATCTGAATTTCATCAGATTCGGGATTGATCCGCTCTACGGTGTTGGGATGATCGCAAACGATATGTGGTACTCCAAAGAGCGTTAGGGCCCGAGGAAGGAAATCATCGAAATTCGGAGTCACGACTAGAGTAGCCAGGCTTTTCTCGCTGAGCAGGTGGGCGAGGCGGAAGTTGGCATGCTCGCTAGACACGTACTCTCACTGGTTTGAGGCGGCCCTCCCACAGGCCAGCCAACGGCAGAGAAGACTCGCCCTCATACACTGATTGTCATCCTGACGAAGGGCCTGCCCTGAACCTGCCGAAGGGACCTATGCATCTTGCTGCCCACCGCAACCACTCTGTCATGCTGAGCGAAGTCGAAGCATCCCTACGCCCATGCCCGGCCACAATGCGCTATAATTCCGCCGACCCCCTTCCCCCCGAAGGAAGCAGCACCACGCGCGAAATCGATCTCGCGACTGCGATCTCGGAAATTAAACAGGCCTGCGAAACCGAGGATGGCAAGACCCCATTCTTCATAATCGCTGGCGCGGGCATCTCCGCGCCAATAATTCCCCTCGCCTCCGAAATCGCCCGAGAGTGCAAAGAGATAGCTGCAAAATATGACCGCACTACCGAGCCCGCCAGCAAATTGCGTCTTCTCTCCGCTGAGGCTGGCTATGTTTGCGGAGGTGTGGCAATCTGAAGGGATGAAGAAACAAGCGGCGGATCAGTCGTTTCATGATCGGCGGTATCAGGAGCGGAAACGGGCGGAGGCAGCGCGGAAGGCCCCGAAGAAGAAAGTGGCTGCGGAGTCTGGGAAGAAGAGTGGCGAGTCCAAAGTAGCCAGTTCCGAGTAGCTCGGGGCTGCGTGGGCTTCCGCTACGGGGCGGCGGTGGCGCCGGCGAGAAGCGGATTCCTCACTGCGTTCGGAATGACAAACATCCCTTAATGACGAACATCCCAGGACGCCTTGTGTTGACATGGCGGTGCTTTGTTCTGTAGATTCTGTTTGAACTGAAAGTACTGATATGGCGACTTTGAGTGGGGTGCAGAAGGCGTACATCCTGCATTGGGGCGAGATGGGGACGCGGTGGGGGATCAACCGGACGGTGGCGCAGATCCATGCGCTGCTGTATTTGTCGCCGCGCGCGCTTCCCGCGGAGGAAATTGCGGAAACGCTGAGCGTGGCGCGGTCGAATGTGAGCACGTCGATTCGTGAGCTGGAGGGGTGGGGGATTGTGCGGGCGGTGCATGTGCTCGGCGACCGGCGCGAACATTATGAGTCGATGAAAGACGTGTGGGAGATGTTCCGGCTGGTGATTGAACAGAGGAAGCGGCGGGAGATCGATCCGACGCGGGAGATGTTGCGGAGGAGTTTGGAGGAGATCGATCCCAAGGAGGCAGGGGCCGACTTTACTCGGGAGCGGCTGGCGGCGATGGCAGGATTCTTCGAGGCGGTCACCGAGCTGCACGATCAGATGAAGCAGCTGCCGACAGGTACGGTGCGCAAATTATTGCGAATGGGAACGAAGATCAGCGGGAAGAAAAAGTAGTAGCGAGTTTCTAGTGTCTAGTTTCTGGTGTCCAGTTCTTACCTTCATCAGTCTGATGTTTACCCCGCGGCATTGATAAAATTGCGGGGGACTCAGATCGTCCCCATGATATTTCCATACACATTACAGAGGATCTAGAAATGGTGCAGGCGGGTGGTAATGAGAAAAAGATTTGGGTGACGCTGAGCGGGCTGCCGCTCGCGATTGCGCTGGAGTGGCCGTTTCATCGGTCGACTTCGGGGGCGGATTTTTGGGTGTTGCATGGAGATATCCGGCTGGAAAATTCCGAGGGACTGCACGCTCCGGTGGCGGTGAATTTATCGGCAACGGTGCGGGAGGTGTTGCCGTCGCTGGAGCCAAAGGATGCGGAGGCTCCGGTGATCAATGCGTTGCGCAAGGAAGTGGACCGCCGGCAGATTGAATTTGTGAAGTCGGGGAAGCTGCTGCCGGTGGCATTTTCGAGCCGGCATTACGACTTCAAGCGCCAGAAGTGGGTTTTTGGAAAAGCATCCGACGATGTGATTGCGACTTTTGTGGAGCGGAAAGTTTATTGGACATGTGAGAGTGGACAGACGCGAGTTTGGATTGGGGATCCTACGGAGGCGCAGTATCTGGAGACTACGCCGGGACATCTGCTGGAAGTAGCGGGGCGGTTAGTGGCGGGGGATGGGCTGGTGCGGATGGAAGGGGAGTGGGCGGAGGCGACTCCGGGGCTGATGGGACAGGCGGAGAGATTTGAGAGCGCGATGCGGACGGCGGTGGAGGAGTTGGAGAAGAAGCACGCGTTTGAAAGAGGGTAAGAGTACCGGGCTGCGAATACTGAGTACCGGGAAATATCCGGAAAATCCTGTGAGGCGAGTGCAGAAAACTTTGGCGGTTCGGTTCAGTCTCGCGGGCCCTGTGCGCCGCTGAGTCGCATGGGATAGATCTCGAATCGGTTAAGGCCTGCGCGCACGGACGGGTCATTCTCGCCAAATTGCCGAGCTTCGGCCTCATCCTCGACTTCAAGCACGGCGAGCCCGAAGGCTCCGCTGGTTGCCATGACCGGACCGAAAACGAGAATCCTGCCTGCCGTGAAATGTTGCTGAAAGTAACGTGCGTGCTCTTTCATCAGGAGGTTTTCGTCGTCGGTGATGTCATGAGGAAAGGTGGAGCGGGGAGGGATGAGCTTGAAGAAGTAGTGCTGTTTGCTCATGGAGAATGCATTCTAGCGCATGTTGGGCGCAGCGAAAATTGAAAATGCGGGACGCGGCGCGGCTCAATCCGCGAAAGATTTCCCCGTTCCCCCTCAGCGTCTGAAGCCTGTTCCCATTTAGGCCTCTATGCGGCGCGACTGAGTCGTGCCCTTCCCGATCACTTTCCCACGGCAACGGGTCTAACGTCTACGATTCTTCGGAGGACTTGCGGGAGAACAGTCCCCAGCAGAATCTTGGGGCGATGGCATAGTTTAATTGGACCATGACGATAGCGGCGATGCTGTAATAGGTGTTGAAGAAGCAGAGGGCTGCGCCGGCGGCGTAGAGGGATTGGGCGATTACGATGCGGCGCACCACGGCGGGGTGGACTTCGGGCGGGAGATCGTCAGCGAGAAGGTGGGCGCGGGTTGCATAGCTCCAACTCCAAAATAAGGTGAGGCCGAGGAGCAAAATATTGTTCCAATAAACAAGCAGTGCAGTGCGGTAGTGTATGAACTCGGCTAGCAGCGCCGTCGAAAATGGCGTGAGCGAGATGCAACAGAGGAAGGCAATGTGAATCCAGGCAAGGTTTACGATCGGCGCGCGCGAAGTGGTTGAGTTGGGTTTGCTGTCCGACCCAGAAGATGCCGTTGGTCATGATGCTCATGAGGAAGACGAGGAGGCGTGGGGAGAGTGCGATGAGCATGCGGCGAAGGTCGTGTTCTGAGTGGACGGCTTCTGTGGCGGGGACGCGAAGGTCGAAGACAAGCAGGGTCATGGCAACGGCAAAGATACCGTCACTGAGAGCGGCGAGGCGTTCGACGCTTTGTCCGGCAACACGGTTGTAGAGCGAGCGCATCGAAACGAAGTTTAGCGACTGTGGCGTCGAAGTCAAAGGCTTAAACACAGGGCACAGGGGTTCACAGAGGAAAGGCCGCGTGTGGCGGAGTGCGTGCTGATTAGATGCAATATGAACGGGCAATCAGGCTGGGCAGGGTGTGCGGTGTTCTGGTGGCGCTGTGCGTTTTGGTGGTAACGGGCACGAGCCGGGTGTGGGCGCAGGGCGACGAACCGGGCCAGAAGCAGCCAGAGCAGAGCCAGCCGCAGGCGGGTGCATCGGGTCAAGCGCCTGCCCAGGAAACTCCCGATGCGCCGGGAGAGACTAAGAAGGATGAGAGCGCGAATCCGGTGCAGCAGATCCAGGACAAAACGAAGCAGGCTGTGAGCATGACAAAGGATGCGGCTACGGCCGGGCTGCTGAAGGCGCGGGATTGGGAATCAGGATGGATTGCTGGAATTTATGTGGGCAAGAACCGGAAGCTGGTTACGCTGACGGCGCAGGAACGAAAAGATATTTATTTGCGGCAGACTTTGAATACGCCGGAAGCTTATATGAAGAGAATGTTCGCGGCGGGAATTGACCAGGTGCGTGGCGTCCCTTACCAGTGGGACGACGGATGGGCGGGGTATGCGGAGCGGTTCGCGTCGCGGGAAGGGCAGTTTATTGCGGCGAACACGCTGGCTGCGCTGGGCAATGCGAAGCTGGGATATGAAGTGCGCTACGACCAGTGCAAATGCCAGGGGCTGTGGCGGCGGACGCGGCATGCGTTTATCAGGAATTTGGTGACTTATGATCGCAGCGAGGAGCATTTGCGTCCGCAGTGGGCTTTGTATGGGGGAGCGTTTGGCGGGGGGATGATTTCAACGGCGTGGAAACCGAGTCCGAAGAACGCGTTTACCAACGGTGGACGGGCGGCGGCGGAGCAGGTGGGATGGGGGACGCTGCTGAACTTCTTCATTGAGTTTTCGCCGGAGATTAATCGGAAGCAGGGAGTGAAGTAGGGCCACCAAGCAGGAATATTCCGCGCGAGGATGGTGGCGGATGGCGGCGAGAAGCAGGTTCCTCACTTGGTTCGGAATGACAACGTTGTGGGAACGACAACGCCCGTAGACTGCCAGAAATCAATTTGGGTCGCTGTGGGACCTACGATCTAAATGAGTCGCTAAACACACAAACAATTACTGCAACAGGGTGCCTCCGTTGCCGTTGGGTTCTTCTTCTGGCGCTAACACAACGGCGGCGGCTACTTTGTCGCCGGGCTCCATGTGCAGGAGGCGGACGCCCTGGGCGTTGCGGCCGGATTCGCGAATCGTCGTCGAATCCATGCGGATGATTTTGCCGTAGTGGCTGATCAGCATGACCTCGGAAGTTTCGTCGACCTGGGCGATCGCAACGACTTTGCCGACGCGCTCGGTGGTCTTGATGTTGATCACGCCTTTACCTGCGCGATTCGTGAGCCGGTATTCGTCGGCGGGAGTGCGCTTGCCGTATCCGTTTTCGGTTACGGAGAGGATGAGCGTGCCTTTCTGAGTTAGGTCGACGGCCTCGGTTGGTGCGACTTCGGTATCGACTGCGGATGTCCCCTCTGCCGCAGCGAGTCCGCCGACTGGAGCCGCGCCCGGTTTCGGCGTGACCGTCATGCCTACTACATAATCTCCCTCTTCCAGGTTGATGCCGTTGACGCCATATGCGGCGCGGCCCATGGGGCGAACGTGGTCCTCGCCGAAG
>Ga0208696_1002304_pt1 | contig 10300 bp, 8 predicted proteins | sample Sb_taG_9_FD_187711 | JGI IMG/M metagenome (GOLD analysis project Ga0208696, IMG submission 187711) | Peat soil microbial communities from Weissenstadt, Germany - Sb_50d_b_LC metaG (SPAdes) (version 2) | ecosystem: Environmental > Terrestrial > Soil > Wetlands > Peat | place: Germany: Weissenstadt...
CCCGGGGGGATATAATCGGAGCGAAGGTTCCGGTTTCAGAGGTACTATACGGAACGTGCGTTCCGCTTGTCAACCGGATGTTGGGGGCCCAACGTCATGACGACCAAGGCACAGACCGCCCCGGGCAACAGTGCAGAGGCGTCCGAGGTCACCAGCGACGACACTTACCCCGAACGCGCCGGGTGCAGGCCCATGCGGGCCGACGCCGTGAAGAACCGTCAGCGCATCCTCGACGCCGCCGAGGAGATCTTCGCCACCGAAGGATTGGCGGTCCCGATCGACGCCGTGGCCGAGCGGGCCGGGGTAGGGGTCGGGACCCTGTACCGCCACTTCCCCACCAAAGAAGCGCTGTTCGAGGCGATCGTCACCGCCCGGCTCGAGTACCTCCTGGAGCTGGCCAGAGCACACGCGGGCGCAGCAGATCCCGGAGGCGCCCTCTTCGCCTTCCTGGGCGAATTCGCCCAACAGGCGTCAGCCAAGCACGACCTCTTCGACGCTCTGAGCTCGGCCGGGATCGACATCAAGTCGAGCTGTTCGGAGATGGTCGACGAGATGAAGCGGAGCATCGACGTGCTCGTGCAACGAGCGGTGGTGGCGCGATCGGTCCGCAGCGACGTCTCGACCGACGAGATGATCGGGCTGGTCGTCGGCGTGTGCCGCGGCGGCGGCCACAGCGGGTACGACGACGCCACCGTGCAGCGCATGGTGGGGATCGTGTGCGACGGGCTCCGACCGCCGGGCAGCACGTAGGACGGACCACGGGGCGAAGCGGCTGTCCCTCGGCTGCGCCATGATGCAGCGATGCCAGAAGTCCGATTGCCCGGAGCGACCATCGCCTACGACGTGTTCGGGCCCGCCCGGGGTGAGCCCGTCGTGCTCGTGTGCGGGCTCAGCCAGCCGGCGCTCGGCTGGCACTTCGCCATGATGCCGGCGCTCACCGAAGCCGGGTACCAGGTCGTGACCTTCGACAACCGCGGGGTGGCCCCGTCGTCGGCTCCTCCCGCTCCCTACACCGTCGACGAGATGGTCGACGACACCATCGGCCTGCTCGACCACCTCGGGCTCGAGGCCGTGCACATCGTGGGCTACTCGATGGGTGGGTGGATCGCGGAGACCCTGGCCTTCCGGAGTCCCGAGCGCGTTCGGTCCGCGGTCTTCATCGGCAGTTGCAATGTCGGGACATCGTGGGAGAAGGCCATCACCACCGTGGAGCGGGACCTGGCGAGACTCGACAACGAGCTGCCCAAGTGGTTCAACGCCGTGGAGACGATGCGCTACCTGCCCAACCACGAGCTGCAACAGGACGAGGTCGTGGACCAGTGGCTGGCGCTGATCGGCGACATGGAGCCGTGGACCAACCCCGGTCGACTGGGCCAGTACGAAGCGGCCCTCGCCTGGTCACTCGACGTGCAACGGACTCGGCGGTGGCCGGAGTTGTCGAGGCCGTGCCTGGTGCTCTCCTTCGAACACGACGTGGACTCCCCGCCGGCGCGGGCGCGCCAGGCCGCCGACACCATCCCCGGCGCCCAATTCGTCGAGTTGGCGGGAGCGAGCCATCTGGGCGTGTTCACGCACTCCGCCGAGGTGTCGGAAGCCGTCGTGCGCTTCTTGGCCGGATCCGCTCGGGCAGGTTGACGCGTCTCGGGCGAGCGCGGCCCGGGGCTACCCCAGGGGGGCACCCACCGCCGCCATCAGGTTCTTGTAGGACTGCTCGCCCATCGTGGTCCACATCTCCACGGCCGGGGGCGGCATGTGGGCGAGCATCTGGTCGCGCTGGGCCTGGGTCATGCGCTGGCGGATGAGGCCGAGGACCAGCCAGATCTTGTCGCCGCCGAAATTGCCCATGGCGTGACCCGGAAGCGCCTCCCACTCTTCGATCGACATGTGCTGGGCACACAAGGGCAGCACGAGGCTCTCCTCCTCGCCCAGGTGCTGGTCGAGCCGTCCCGCCAGCTCCCCCAACGCGGAGGCCGAGCCCGCCTGGGCCGTGGCGTCCCCACCGGCCCAGGCCGACAACGAGTCCGCCGATCGTTGCAAGAGACCGACGACATCGGCGTGTTGCGAGGCCATGAGGTCCAACAGCTCGAGCTGGTCCGGGCACCGCTCGCGCAACACCGGGAACACGAGCTGCTCCTCTCCGTCGTGGTGCACGTGGAGGAAGTCGAGGATGTTGTCGTACAGGTTCGTGATGAGCTCGACGCGCTCGTTGTCCGAAGCAGACACGCCGTGGACGAGTTGCGGAGCACTTCCGAGGGAGTCGCGCAGCGCCTGGTGCACGGCGAACATGTCCGTGACGTCGGGACGGGGGGAATCGGGTGCGGTGGCCATGGCAGCTCCGTGGGTCGTGGCGGGCTCTCGGGATCCGTTCGCCGGACAACTCTAGGAAATCGGATCCGCCGGTGCCCAGCCGGCGGTCGCCGCATCAGATCCGAATGGCCCATCTTCTGCGAGAAGGGCGCCGCCCCCCGGGGTCTCCGAGCCCGACGCGCCGAGCACCCTGGAGCGACCGCGAAGCCGGCCACGAAGGCGGCCACGGAGGCGGCCGTGAACGAGGCTCCGTGATCGTCCCGGGACCCTCCTCGACACGCCACCCAGACGTTCATCGATGTCACACCACGCTGCCACGCGCCCCGATCACAGGTCAGCGGGAGCAGAGGGCCTCCGAACCATAGCGATCGAAGGGACGAATCAGCCCCGTGAACTGCGAAGACGTGCTCCGGGTCAAGGACGGGGCTTCGCCTGTCGAAAACTTTCGGAAGCCGATGGTAACGACATTCCTGAACCACGGCGGCGGCTCCGGGCCGACCGCAGGCAAGGCGAGATCCGGTGCGGAGCTCGACGAGGAGCAGCGCGCTCCGGGTGCGAGGTCTCGACGGCACCCCGGGGTCCGGCTCCTGCTGACCCTGGTGGTCCTGCTGCCGATGCTGGCCACCGGCATCCTGATCGTCTCCTCCGCCGTCTCCGCCCTCAAGTTCCGCCAGAACGCCGAGGTGGTCGCCAGAGACGCCACCCGACTGCAGGTCGTCGCCTCGGCCCGGGCCCAGATGAACTCGCTGGAGGTGCCCCTGTCGGCGGTCTCCTACGCGGCACAGATCGGAGTCAGCGAGCCCGAGCTCGACACGCTCCTACACCCGGCGATCCCCTACAGCCAACAGCTCCAGCAGGCCACCGCCACGATCGCCGACTTCCCGACGTTCTCGTCCACACCGACGTTGCGCGCCGACGTCTTGGAGCTGCAGTCCCTCATCCCCAAGGTGGAGGCGAAGTCGGTGTCGTTCACCGACGTCCACAATTTCCTCAACAAGATGGCGATCGACATCGACGACATCTGGTACGGCGACTACAACCGTCTCCAGGACCACATCGCGACGTGGCAGCCACCGGGATCGTTCGAAGTCCACGCCGCGGCACTGCGCCAGACCTACCAGGCCTTCCTGGCGGGGGGTCAGGAGATCGAGGGCGCCATCTTCGTCCTCGAGGGCATCGGCCCGGCCGACTCCAAGCAGGTGTTGATCCAGGCCGCCGGCGACTTCAAGACCGCCACCGGGGAGTTTGCCGGCCAGCTGAGCCCCGAGGCCGAGCAGGCGTGGCGCCACTTGCAGACCGACCCTTCGGACCAGCGCTTCGCGGCCACCATCCAGCAGGGTGTCTCGGTCGCCCTCCACGGCACACCGCCCCCGTTCGTCGACAACACGACGTTCGCGGGCACGTCCATGACTCCGGGGATCCACTACCTCACCGACCTGAACAAGCTCGTGACTTCGGCCTCCCTGGACCTGCACAACACGGCGCTGGCGCAGGCGTCGGCGGCGACGGGTCGCCTGTTCGGTGAGATCGCCTTCCTCGCCCTTCTGGCGCTCGTGTGCCTGGGTGGCGTCGTCGTCGGGGGCCGGGTGCTCACACAACCGCTCAAGAAACTGGCCGGCGCGGCCCAGCAGGTGCACAGCGGTGAATTCGACCTGGCCCGACTGCCCGACTCCGGCCCCCGTGAGGTGGTCACCACCACCGAAGCGTTCAACGACATGGCCTCCACGTTGAGAGCGGTCGAAGCCAAGGCTGTGGCGCTCGCGGCTGAGGACCTGTCTGACCCCGAGTTGCTCACCCCGCTGCCCGGCCGGACCGGGCACGCCCTGCAGGCCTCGGTCGACACACTCGCCATCCGGATCCGTGAGCGAGAGCTGCAGCGCCAGCTCCTGCACGAGGCGGCCACCCACGACTCACTCACGGGGTTGCTCAACCGCGCCGCCATCTTCGACTTCCTCACTCACGACGTGAGCCGACGCCGGGAGGCCGGCGAGACCGTGGCGGTGCTCTTCATCGACCTCGACGGGCTCAAGCCGCTCAACGACACCTACGGGCACGAGGTGGGCGACACCGCCATCCTCGCCACCGCCATGGCCCTCATGCAGGCCACCCAGGACTGCGACGTGGTGGGCCGGCTCGGGGGCGACGAATTCCTGGTCGTGCTGTGCCACGACCACAGCTGCAACGACGACACGGTGGTGCGCAGGATCCGCGACAGCGTGGCGCAGTGCAGGATCCCGGTGCAGGACGTCCTGGTGCCCCTGGAGGCGAGCGTGGGCGTGGCCTTGGCGCGATGTGACTCCGACACCGACCCGATGCTGCTGGTTCGTCAGGCCGACGAGGCCATGTACGAAGCGAAGAAGACCGCCCGCGCCATCCGGGACCGCTTCACCTCCGCCAACAGCTGACCCGGCGCACACCGTGGCGGGGAGCGCCGCCCACCACGCCACGACGGATGGGCACCGTCTGGCTCACCCCGACATCTCCCCCGGTGCCGCCATGTCCCGGAGCACCGGCACCCAGTGCGCCAGGGGCGGCACCGCACGGCCCGGCACTTTGGCGGCATCGTCGGCACGGCGCAGTTCAACGGCATCGGCGGCGGAGGGCGACGACAGGAACGATTCGATCTCGTGGGGAGAGAGCGGACCGCCCTGGACGCCGAGCGTGCGCGTGCTCTCGGCCGAGAGCTTCGACCGGTACGAGACGTCGGTGGCCACGAGGTAGCGCTTGGCGGGGACGTGCCCCTCGACCAGTGCGGCCACCCGGTCGCCGAGCAGGTCGCGCACCACCTGCGCACCGAGCACACCGTGTTGCTCGTCGGGCCCGTAGCGGTGACCGATGTCGTGGACCAGCCCGGCCAGCTGCAGCTCCCGGTCCCGGGGCCGGTCCCGCTCCAGCTCGAACGCGCACTGCAGGCCGTGGTCGAGCTCGCTCAGCCCCCGGGTCTCCTCCGAGGGCTCGGACCCCATCGACTCCAACACGACGAGCAGCTCGCCCAGGGTCACGTCGCGCCGTCGGGGACGCGACCGACCCCTCCGTCGTAGGTCAGCATGTCACTGAGCGTACGGTCGGCATGCCGGGACCGCCACGTGAGCATGGACTGGGTGTGCTCGAGGACGACACCGGGGTCGGTGACCTCGGTGCGCCACGTCGGGTCGGCGGCGAGGTCGAAGCATCGCCACGCCCCGTCCCCGTACTGGACGTAGGCCACAGATCGCGAACGCAGCACCGAGAGCTGCATGGACTCCAGGCGGCGGTCCCACGGCCACACGTGCGGGCCGCGGTAGATGTACTCCCAGCGCCAGTCGTACTCCCAGTGCGCCGCGTCGCGCCACCAGGGCGGTCGCTGCCCCTGCAGGAAATCGGTGAGCGGCATGCCGTCGCACTGGGCCGGGACCTCCACGCCGATCGCCTCGCAGATGGTGGGGAACACGTCGACGTTCTCGGTGAACTCGGTGACGACGGCTCCGTGGGCCTCCCGGCGGCGGGGGTCGCGCACGATCCCGGGGATGTGGTAGCTCGACTCGAAGGGGCCACCCTTGTCCAGCTTGCCCTGGTCTCCGAGCTGCTCGCCGTGGTCGGAGGTGACCACGACGAAGGTGTCGTCCCACATCCCCAGGGCTCGCACGGTGTCGAGGACCCGGCCGAGCTGCTCGTCGACGTCGGAGATCATCCCCAGGTACTGCGCCTGCAGCGCCCGCAGCTCGCGGTCCTGGACCGGCGCCCTCAGGTCGGCCAGCCGGCCGCAGAACGGCATGTCGCGCTCGGGCCGGGCCAGCGCAGGAGGCAACAGGTCGGGGTCGTACCGTCGCGCCCAGTGCCCGGCGGCGGCATAGGGCGGATGCGGCCGCAAGTAGCTGGCGTGCGCGAACCACGGACCGTCCTGGCGCTCCAGCCAGGCGATGACCGCATCGCTCAGGAACGCGGAGACGCCGTGCTCGGCGGGACGCTCCGGTTCCATGGCCAAGGCGGCGTCGCCGCCGGCGGGCACGTCGTAGCCGAGCCGGCCGAGCCAGGCCCGCCACGCGTCCTGCTCGTCGGGCAGGTCCAGCCCCACCTCGAAACCGGGTGGGAACCCCTGGTACGTCGACAGCCGGGCGTCGTCGGGCCCCGTGGCCGTCCTCGGGTCGATTCCCTGGTCGGTGTAGCCGAACACCACTGGGACGTAACCGGCCCGCCGGGCCGCCCGGGCCACGTTGTCGAACCGGAAGTCGAGCGGGGTGCCGTTGCCCACGACCCGGTTGTTGAACTGGTAGGTCCCCGTGTAGAGACAGGCCCGACCCGGTCCGCACGGGGCGGACTGGCTGTAGTGCCGGGCGAAGCGCACACCTTCGGCCGCCAGCCGGTCGAGATTCGGTGTCCGCACCACCGGATGCCCGGCCGCGGACAGGCAATCCCCCCGGAACTGGTCGAGGGTCACGAGAAGAACGTTCATCGGTGTGATCGCGTGCCCCCGTCGTCGATGCGCCCTCGGCGCGCCGTCCCATGGTGCCCCGGGGGCCGGCACACCGACAACCACGGGCCCCGGTCAACCGCGCCGCTGCGCGCTCGGGGGCGGTCCCAAGGGTTGCAGGCCACGACCGTCCACCCAGCCCGACCACCCCGTCGACGTGAGGACGTGCGCCCACGCACCGAGGTGCTCGACGACCTGCACGGGCAGCCCCGGGGGAAGCTGTCCCACCACATGGCTCGACGGAGCGGGCCGCGCCCATGCCCGGAGCCCGCACCGGCGCCGTCGAGACCAGGGCGAGATGCGCAGCCGACGACGGGGAGAGGTGGTACGCCAGTCCCACGTCGTAGCTCCGCAGGATGTAGGTCAGCGACTCGATGCCGGCGAAGCCGAGGGCGACCGCCGTGGCGTAGACCATGCCGTCGACAGGTTCGTTCGGGTTGGGGTTCCGCCGCGTGCCGAGCACCAGCACCGCGAATTTGGAACCCTCCTCGATCAGCCCGACGACCAGTGCACTCCCGATGACCGTGGCCACGGCACCCGTGAGGCGCGGCCCGGTGAGCGACTCCAGGACGAAGGCCATGGCGACGGCCAGGATCGACATGACGTAGAGCTTGGAGACGAGCCACTTGGGCTCTCTCTCGTATCGGTCGCGGCTGTAGACCAACGCCAACCACAACAGCGACGGGACGAAGGCGGCGATGACGGCTTCGGTGCGGATGTCCACAAGCTTCTCTGTCCCCGAGACGGGCCCGGCCCTCAGGCGCTGACCGGCACCTCGAGATCCGGTGGCCACGCCGCCGCCACGGACGCCCCGGAGGCTGCGGCGCGCTCGGCCCGATGGTCCGTCGCCCATCCCGGCCCCCGCACGACGTACGACAGCCTCTCGCGCCAGCTCGTGGAGGCGGCCACGTCGCGCAACATCTGCACGTACTCGTGTGTGGCGATCCGGCCGGGGTTGAACGTGTCGATGTTCTTGGTGAGCCCGTACACGACGCGCTCGTCCTCGGGCTCGAAAGTACCGAAGAGCCGGTCCCACAAGATGAGGATGCTGCCGTGGTTGCGGTCGAGGTACTGGCGGTTCGAACCGTGGTGCACCCGGTGGTGCGAGGGGGTGTTGAGGACGGTCTCGGCCGGTCCCAGGGCGCCCAGGGTCTCGGTGTGGATCCAGTACTGGTAGAGCAGGTTCACCCCGCGGGCGGACTCGACCAGCCCGGGCCGGATGCCCAACAGGCACAGCGAGCCGAAGGGGACGAAGGTGCCGAACGCTTCGGCGACAGGCTGGCGCAGGGCGGTGGACAGGTTGTAGTGCTCGCTCGAGTGGTGCACGACGTGGATCGCCCACATGTACCGGCTGGTGTGCATGAAGCGGTGGTCCCAGTAGTAGAGGAAGTCCCACGCCGCGATGGCCGCCGCCAGGGCCAGGGGCCCCGTGCCGATGTCGGGCAGGACCCGGCGCCGCCACAGGCGCTCGGGCGTCGTGCGCGACGCCCAGGTCGTCGTGATCGCCACGCCCCCCGCCACCACGGCCACCACACCGCCGACCGACGACACCTGTCGGGCCAGGCGCGGCGCGCCGCGTCTCTGGGCCCGAGACGCCCGTGGCGCCTCGGGGGTCGACCCGTTCCCCGCCGGCCCGGGGTCGCCGTGATCAGGCCCGGCAGACTCCCCGAGGTCGGGCTCCGGCGCATCGGCTCCTCGAGCTTCGACCCGCCTCGTCACGAGGTCGGCGACGGTGGTGGCGGCGACGGCCCCCAGGGCCCCGACCACGAGCGCCTTGCCGTAGCGGCCCCGGCCGGGGGTGAACGGCTTCAGCAGCTTCGGCATCACCAGGGGCGCCACGAGGCTCCCCACCCCCATGGCCAGGCTGGCCAGGGTGTCGCGCTTCTCGTAGTCGCCGGCGGTCGGTCCCCGCTGGGCGGCGCGGCGCCGCAGCCAGAGGTACTCCCCCGCCATGCTGGCGAAGTAGAAGGGGACGGCCAGGACCGTCAGGTCCGGAGCAGCGTCACCGTCGGGAGCGCTCCGGCGGGGAGCACTCGAGCTCGGCCTCGTTCGGCGAGAGCGCATCGCCACCATTGTGTGCCGCCCGGCGGACGCCCGTCGACCGCCACGACCCGCCCCGCCCCGCCCCCGGGGCATCGGCCACCGGCGCGGCCCGGTGGGGCGACGAGCCCCGCTCAGCGGGCGGGTGCCGCGCTCCGGGCATGGAGGGCGGCCAGGGCCGGACCGGCCAGGCCGTGCAGCAGGAACGTGCACAGGTCGTCGGCCACCTCCTCGACCGGAGCGGGCCTCGGGTCTCCGGCCCGCACCGACATGGCGCCGTAGAGCTGCTGGCCGACGAACGTCGTGGCCCTGTCGGCGTCGAGCAACCGGAAGTCACCCGACAAGGTGCCCTGCTCGATCACGTCGCGGATGAGGCCGGCGACGTCGAGGCCGATGAGATCCAGCTCGGCGCCGACCGTCGAGGCGAGTTGGTTCCGCACGCCCTGGGTCGCCACGGCCAGGCGGAAGAAGGCGGGGTTCTCGTCGATGCGCTCGAGCATGCCGAGCACGAGCGTGCGGAGGCGCTGCACCGGCGCGCTGTCACGCTCCCAGGACGCCACCACCGAGTCGAGCAGCAGCCGGTGCATCCTCTGCAGGCAGGCCCGGAGCAGCTCGTCGCGGTTGGCGAAGTACACGTACAGCGTCGACCGGGCCACCCCCGCCTCGGTGGCGATCTCGTCCATGGGGACCTCGGTCGTGGCGCGCTCGCCGAACAACCGGCGCGCCACGTCGATGATCTGGTCGCGACGGAAGTCCCGGATGAGGGCCTTGAGCTCCGCCGGCGAGGACCGGGGCACCTCAGCGGGCCCCGATCGGCTCCGTAGGCGAGAACGCCACCGGGAGGTGCTTCACCCCGTTGATGAAGTTCGACTGCAGCCGCTCCACCTCGCCGGCCACGCCGATGTCGGGGAGGCGGTCGAGCAGGTGCTCGAACATGACCACGATCTCCATGCGGGCCAGATTGGCGCCCAGGCAGAAGTGGGGGCCGCCGCCGCCGAAAGCCATATGGGGGTTGGGTTTTCTGCCCACGTCGAACCGATCGGGCTCCTCGAACACGGTCTCGTCCCGGTTGGCCGACACGTGGAAGAAGACCACCTTGTCCCCTTCCTTGATCTTCTCGCCCCCGATCTCCACGTCCTCGGTGGCCTGCCGGCGGAAGTTCATGACGGGCGTGACGAAGCGCAGCATCTCCTCGACCGCCGAGGGCAGCAGCGTCCGGTCCTGTCGCAGCCGCTCCCATTGGTCGGGGAATTGCGAGAACGCCACCATGGCCCCCGACATCAGGTTCCGGGTCGTCTCGTTCCCCGCCACCGCCAGCAACATGAAGAAGAGGTCGAGCTCGAGCTCCGACAAGCGCTCGCCGTCCAGCTCGACCTGGGTCAGCACGCTCATCAGGTCCTCGCCGGGGTTGCCGCGCTTCTGCGCATAGAGCTCGGCCGCGTATCCGAACAGCTCGGCGGCGGCCAAGGCCGCGTTCTCGTCGGCGAGCATCTCGGCGCCCTG
>Ga0208696_1002306_pt1 | contig 10297 bp, 9 predicted proteins | sample Sb_taG_9_FD_187711 | JGI IMG/M metagenome (GOLD analysis project Ga0208696, IMG submission 187711) | Peat soil microbial communities from Weissenstadt, Germany - Sb_50d_b_LC metaG (SPAdes) (version 2) | ecosystem: Environmental > Terrestrial > Soil > Wetlands > Peat | place: Germany: Weissenstadt...
TACGCCGGGTGTCATCCCTGTCCCGCCGACCGATCGGATCACCATGGGCCGCAAGATCCTCTTCGTGACCACCGACCAGCAGCGCTACGACGCGCTGGGGTGCACGGGCAACACCATCGCCCGCACGCCCGTCGTCGACGGCCTCGCCGCCGACGGCATCGTGTACCGCCGCGCCCACAACCAGAACACCGTGTGCACACCGGCCCGCTCCACCATGATCACCGGGCAGTACGTGCGCACCCACGGCGTCGTCGCCAACGGCGTGCCGCTCCCCCTCGACGCGCCCTCGGTTGCCGAGCACCTCCACGACACCGTGGGCTACCGCACCGCCCTCGTCGGCAAGGCGCACTTCCAGCCCGCCTTCGACCCCGACGGCAAGTGGATCGAGAACTGCCTGGCCAAGGAGGGGTCGACGGGCCCGTACCGGGGTTTCGACCATGTCGAATTGGCCATGCACGGATACCTGCGGCGGTGGCACTACGACACCTGGCTCGAAGCCAACGGCCCGCAGTGGCTCGACGCCTTCTACCCCCTCATCAATTTCGCCAGCATGGGGCTCAACGACGAGGGCGGGGGCGACACCGACGCCCCCGAGGTGAAGCACAATCCCATGCCGCGCGGGATGTACCACACGGACTGGGTCGCCGATCGCACCATCGCCTGGCTGGACTCGCTCGACCCCGACGACGACTGGTTCTGCTGGATGAGCTTCCCCGACCCGCACCACCCCTGGGACCCCCCCGTCGACGAAGTGCGGAGCCGGATCGACTGGCGCCAGCTCGACCTGCCCCCGGGGTACCCGGGATCGACCGACAAGGCCGTCGAGATCCTGGCCCAGAAGCCCCACCACTGGCTCGACTGGTACGAGGGGCGTTTCCAGAACATGGAGGGCGGCCCCATGAAGTTCGTGCCGGGGAACATGCCTGCTGACCAGGTGCGGGAGGTGAACGCGCTCATCCACGTGGAGAACGAGCTCATCGACGAGGCGCTCGGCCGGGTCATGGCGCGTATCGGAGAGCTCGGCTGGAGCGCCGACACCGATGTCGTGTTCACCACGGACCACGGCGAGCTCCAGGGCGACTTCGGACTGCTGTTCAAGGGCCCGTACCACGTGGACGCGTTGATGCGCGTGCCGCTCGTGTGGCGCCCGGCGCCCAGTGCGGGCGTCACCCCCGCCGAGGTCCCCGAGCCGGTCGGCCACGTCGACCTCGTCCCGACCTTCTGCGAGATCGCCGGCGCGGCCGTCCCCGAGTGGGCCCAGGGCCGGAGCCTGCCCACGGCCCCGGGCTCGGACCGCCAATGGGCCATCACCGAGTGGGACAGTCAGTTCCCCCACATCGGCATGCACCTGCGCTCGATCTACCGCGAGGGGTGGCTGTGCACCGCCTACGAGCCGGGCCCGCTCTACGAGGGGACCGAGGGCGAGCTCTACGACCTCGCCGAGGACCCCCTGCAGTGGCGCAACCTGTGGGAGGACCCCGACTACCGGGCCCGGCGTGACGAGCTCGTCACCGACCTGTACGACAACCTGCCCCCCGAGCGCGAGACGAAACTGGCCGTAGAAGCCCCGGTCTGACGCGGGTGTGGCCCGCGCTCACGACACGGGCCCGGGGGGGACCGTGGCGTTGTAGCCGTGCAGGACGGGCCCGTCGGCCCCCCACCCGATCCGGGTGATCGATGCCGTGGCGAGCTGGAGCCGCCACACGACCTCGTCCCCGGTGCCGAGCGCCCACGCCACCGCGGCCTTGATCGGCGAGACGTGGCTCACCACCACCACGTCGGCCTCGTCACGCGCCCCCGCGCCTCGGCGCGCGAACAGCTCGTCGCACGCGGCGCGCACGCGCACGCCCACCTCGGCGAGGGACTCGCCGCCGGGGGGCCGGAACGCCGGGTCGGCCCTCCATCGTCTCCACAGGTCGGCGGGGACGTCCCCGAGGGGCCGGCCCTCGAGCTCGCCGTAGTCCACTTCGATCCACCGCTCGTCGATTTCGAGCGGCACGTCCAGTCCCAGGGCTCCGGCGGTGTCGCGCGCCCGTCGCAACGGGCTGGAGACGAGCCTGCTCACGGGGCCGAGGACCGCGGCCAGGGCGGTCGCCTCGGAGCGGCCCCGGGCCGTCAGGGGCGACTCGCGTCGGCCCAGAAGCTGACGGGCGGCGTTCCCCTCGGTCTCGCCGTGCCGCACCAGAACGAGCACGGCGCCCTCAGTGCACCAGGATCCGGCCGCACTGCTCGCAGGTGATCACCGCGTCGGGAGGTGCCTTGCGGACCCGGTCGAGCTCCATGGAGGACAGGGTCAGGTGGCACCCACTGCACGAGGCACCCGCCAGGCGGGCCGCCCCGGTGCCACCGAGCTTGGAACGCAGCTGCTCGTAGCGGGCGAGGAGCTCGCTCCGCACTCCCGACGCGGCCGCGGCGCGCGCCCGGGTCTGTTCGGCGATCTCGGCATCGAGGGCTCGCTCGGCGGTGTCGATCGCCGCCCGCAGGCGCTGCGCATCCTTGTCGAGTGCGTCTCGCGTGACCTCCCCCGCTTGCAGCTCCCCGTCGAGAGGCTCGAGCGACTCCATCACCTCGATCTCCCGATCTTCGAGCTCGTCGATGTGACGGGCGAGGTGCTTCACTTCCTCGTTCATGGCTTGCAGCTCTCGGGCCGCCACGACCTGGCCTCCGTACATCCGCTTCTCGAGCGTGTCGCGCCGGCCGCGTGACGCCCCGATCTGCTGCTCGAGCGCGGCCTGGCGGTCACCGAACTCGTCTCGCTCGACCCGCACCTCCTTGGTGCGGGCCTCGAGCGCTCCCAGCCGCCTGTCGACGTCCGCCAGCTCGGCGCGTTCGGGCAGCGTGGCACGGCGGTGCCGGAGCTGGTCCACGACGGTGTCGTGATCCTGCACGTCGAGCAGCCGGGCCAGGGGACCGACTGCCGCATCGGGGACTCCTGAGCCCGTTTCGGGGGCACCTTCTCCCGAGGTCATCTCCCGCCCGTCATGTCTTGCCGCCTGTCATGTTCGCCGCCTGTCGTCACGTCCGGTCAGCTCCATTGTGCCGGGACCGGAGACCCTTGCCGGTCGCGCCGGACGAGCAGGGCGTTACGGGGTCCGGGAGAGAGGAGTCCGAGGCGGACCGAGCCTCGGGCTGGAGCCGGGCGGCGCGCAGGGCGCCGAGCAGGGCCTCGTCGGCCACGGCGCCGGCCTCGCCCCATCCGAACCACCGCGCCTCGGGACTCTCACCGGGCGGGGGTGTGGGGTCCCGGTCGGGCGCCACCAGCAAATACCGCAGGTCGAGGTGGGTGTGCCCCTGGGCGGCGTCGTGGACGTCGACGTGGAGCAGGCGCGGGCCCCCGACGGGATGGGCGAGGACGAGTCCGGTCTCCTCCTGGGACTCCCGCAGGGCCGCGTCCCACGGCCCCTCCCCCGGTTCGAGGTGGCCCCCGGGCTGCAACCACCGGTGCAGGCGTTTGTGCATATGGAGCACGATTCCGCGGCGCCCCGTCACCACCGCCGACCCGGTGACGTGCACGGGACCGGCCTGTTCGTCGAAGGGACTCGGCAGGTGGCGCAGCTCCGCGACGAGACGCGCCCGGGCCCGCGCCTCACGCTCGTCGCCGGGCACGTGTGCCTCGAGGGACGCCAGGACGTCGGACGTCAGCTTCGGGGGCCAGCTAGCGCTCTGGGCCGGTCGCCCGACACCTCGCGACACGTCCCTTCCCTACCACACCCGGCCGCACGGAGTTCTGCATCCGCGCCAGACACCCGGCGATCTCGGGGCCACGGCGGGGCGAAGTACGACCAGGGTGACCACTTCGCGCCCTTCGACCACACCAATATGGAGACGTGAAACAGAGCATCCGACTCGGGCGCATCGGGGGCGTGCCCGTCGGCGTGCACTGGAGCGTGGCGGTCATCTTCGGCCTGGTGACCTGGGAGCTCGCCACCATCGTGCTGCCCGGCACCTACGGCGGCGGGGCTCGACCGGCGTACCTGGTCGCCGCGGTGGTGGCCGCCATCCTGTTCTTGGCATCGCTGCTCGCCCACGAGGGTTCCCACGCCATCGTCGCCCGACGTCACGGGGTGGGGGTGCGCTCGATCACGTTGTGGCTCTTGGGAGGCGTGGCCCAGCTCGAAGGCGAGGCCCACAGCCCGGGAGCCGATTTCGCCATTGCCGCGGTCGGCCCGTCCACCAGCATCTTCCTGGCGGGCGTGTTCGGGGGCGCCCAGCTGCTGCTCGAGCACGCCGGGGCAACGGGTCTGGTCGTGGTGGTCTGCTCATGGCTGTGGCAGATCAACCTGCTCCTGGCGGGGTTCAACCTCATCCCCGCGGCACCGCTCGACGGCGGCCGCATCCTGCGGGCCGGGCTGTGGCGGAGCACCGGGAACCGGACCCGCGCCGCGGTGTCGGCGGCGCGCGCCGGGATGGGGTTCGGCGTGGTCCTGATCGGGCTCGGCCTCTTCGAGTTGTTCGTGCGGAGCCCGCTGGGGCTGTGGCCCGCCTTCTTGGGGTGGTTCGTCTTCATGGCGGCGCGGGCCGAGGGTGATGTGGCGCGACGACAAGCGGGAGTCGAGGGGCTGCCCGTGGGCGCGGTCATGACCCCCCATCCTCCGGTGGTGCCGTCCGCCACCAGCGTTGCCGAGGTGCTGGCAGGGCGGGTGTACTGGTGGAACGGCCAACAGGTCGCCGCCGTGGTGGGCCCGACGGGGTGGCTGGAGGGTGTCGTGACCCTCGAGCACATCCGGCACGTCCCTGCGCCCGAGCAGGCGACCACGCGGCTCGGCGACATCGCCGAGCGGATCGAGGCGGCCCCGGTGGGGCGGCCCGAAGAGGCCATGTCGATCCTTCTCGGCCGCATGGACGCGGCGGGCGGGCGCGCCGCGGTGGTGCTCGACCCCACCGACCGCCTGGCGGGGATCGTGACGCTCGACGACGTGGAACGTGCCGGCGGCCGCCGCCCGCACGCCGCGGCGCCAGTGGCCTGAGAGCCGAACATCGGCATTCGGCGACAGCCACGGGGCCACGGGGCCACGGGGCCACGGGCGAGGCTCGGCATAGTGGCATAGTGTCTGGGACATGGCGGGGATCGCATTCGACGCCACGATCGTGAGCCCTCCGCGCGGGTCGGGGGCCCTCGTGGTGCTGCCCGACGAATCGGCGACGATCTTCGGCACGCGGGCCAGGGTGCCGGTGCGCGCCGCGTTCAACGGCATCGAGTACCGCGGGTCGCTCATGCCCATGGGTGGCGGCAGGTTCGGGTTGGGGCTCACCAACGCCATACGGACGGCGGCGGGTGTCGAGACCGGTGACGTGGTGCACGTCGAGGTCGAGCGCGACGAGGAGGTGCGGGTGGTCGAGGTGCCCGAGGATCTCTCCTCGGCGTTGCGTGCCGCCGGGCTGCACGATCGCTTCGCGTCGCTGGCCTACACGCACCGCCGCGAGTACGTGGAGTGGGTGACCGGGGCCAAACGGGCCGAGACCCGGACCAGGCGGGTGTCCAAGGCGATCGCCATGGTACGCGCCGGCGAGACTCCGTCGTGAGCGAAGCGGTCGAGCTGGCTCGTGAGGTGTCGGCGGCGCGCGACCGGTTGATCGAGTTCGTGCGCCGGTGCCCCGACGACCGGTGGCGGTCCGTTCCCCTGGGCGACGACGACCCCCGGACGGTCGGGGTGATCGTCGACCACGTGGCCGACGCCTACGAGTACATCGGGGCGTGGGTGGACGAGCTCGCACAGGGCGCGGCGGTCGAGGTGACTCCCGCCCTCGTGGACGAGCTCAACGCACGGCACGCGGCCCAGGTCGCCGCACCGACGCGCCCATCGGTGGTCGGGCACCTGCTGCACAGCGGTGACGCCATCGTGGCGCTCGTCGGATCCCTGAGCCCGGACCAGCTCTCGGCCGGGGACGGGCGCGTGGCCCGTTTGGCGCAGATCGCCGCCCGGCACGCCGACGGCCACCGAGACGAGCTCGAAACCGCTCTCGGGCTCACCACCTAGGGGCTGGTTCAGCCCGGGGAAGCGACCTGCTCAGCTTGGCCGACGCCGGTGACGGGGGCCTCGCCCGGCTCGAAGCGGTAGAAGGGGTTCCACAATACGACCCCCCGTTCGTCGGTCAGTGCCGTTCCCTCGACGGTGCAACGCACCCCCGGGACCATGCCCGGCACGGACCGCAGACCGCCGAACATGATGGTCAGCCGACCGGTGCCGTCGTCGAGCTCGAAGGCCTGGGCTCCCCACCCGCGCCAGATGCAGAGTCGCGCCTCGAGCACCGTGGCGGTCACCACCACCCGGCGCCGCACCCTGACCTCGGCGATGCGGCGGGCGACGGGCCGGCCACCCCAGCTGTCGCCGGAGGTCGGCTCCCAGGCGTTCACCGAAGCTGGGCGAGGGCCTCGTTGAGCTGCAGGACGTCGATGTAGCTGCTGCCCATGAAGCCCAGTACTGCGCCGTTGGTCTCCCGGGAGATGAGTGCCCGCAACGCCGACGGAGCGATTCCGGTGGCTTTGGAGACCATGGGGATCTGGGCGATCGCGTCCTGTGGAGCAATGTCGGGATCCAGGCCGCTGCCCGAGGTGGTCACGAGGTCCGGGGTGGGGTCGACGCCACGCTTGTGCCAGTAGGCCACCAGCGCCTGCGTGTTCGCCACCAGGACCTTGGACCTCGGGCCCAGGTTGGTGGCGGCCGACTCGCCGCTCTTGCCGTTGGCCACCAGCGGGTTGTCCCCGCTGTAGGGGCCAAGATCGTCGGGTCGACCCTGGAAGACGCAGCTGCCCGGTGGGTTTCCCGGGCACTTCGTGCTCGACCAGTTCTGTCCGATCAGGGTCGATCCGTTGGCCGTGATCGACCCGTCGGCCTGGTGCCGGAAGAAGAGCTGGGCGACGCCGGTGCCGGCCAGGGCGTAGACGAACCCGAAGAAGGCCGTGAACACCACGATCGAGATGATTGAACGGCGGAGATGGGCAATCATGTGAGGCTCGCGATCAGTAGGCGTGGAGGGCGACCAGGATCAGGTCGATGAGCTTGATGAAGATGAAGGGGACGACGATGCCCCCGACTCCGTAGATCCACACGTTGCGTCGCAGGATGGCGGCTGACGACGCGGCCCGGAATCTCACGCCGCGCAGCGCCAAGGGGATGAGCGCCACGATCACCAGGGCGTTGAAGATCACCGCCGAGAGCACAGCGCTCTGGGGACTGTGCAGCTTCATGATGTTGAGGGCGTTGAGAGGCCCGGGGACGCCTGGTCGCGGTTCATAGAGGGTGGCGAACAGGGCGGGGATGATGGCGAAGTACTTGGCGATGTCGTTGGCGATGGAGAAGGTGGTGAGCGAGCCCCGCGTGATGAGCAGTTGCTTGCCGATCTCGACCACGTCGATGAGCTTCGTCGGGTTGGAGTCGAGGTCGACCATGTTCCCGGCCTCTTTGGCCGCCGTGGTCCCGGTGTTCATGGCCACGCCCACGTCGGCCTGGGCCAGGGCGGGGGCGTCGTTGGTGCCGTCGCCGGTCATGGCGACGAGCTTCCCGCCCTCCTGCTCGGTCCGGATGAGCGCCATCTTGGCCTCGGGGGTCGCCTCGGCGAGGTAGTCGTCGACGCCCGCCTCCTGGGCGATGGCAGCGGCCGTGAGCGGGTTGTCACCGGTGATCATCACGGTGCGGATACCCATCTGGCGCATCTCGTCGAACTTGTCCCGGATGCCCTGCTTCACCACGTCCTTGAGCTCGATGACGCCGAGGATGCGCGTGCCGTCGGCCACAACCAAAGGAGTGGATCCCGCCCGGGAGAGGCGCTCGACGATCTCGTTGAGCCCCTCGGGGCTCGTGCCACCCTGCTCCTCGACCCAGCGCCGCACCGAGTCCGCCGCACCCTTGCGGATGTGGCGGCCGTCCATGTCGAGGCCCGACATGCGGGTCGTGGCCGAGAAGGGCACGAAGCTGTGGTCCTCGCCCAGATCACGCTCGCGGATGGCGAAACGCTCCTTGGCCAGCACGACTATGGAGCGGCCTTCGGGAGTCTCGTCGGCCAGCGACGCCAGCTGGGCGGCGTCGGCGAGCTCCTCCTCGCTGTGGCCGCCGGCGGGGTAGAACGCGGAGGCCATGCGGTTCCCGAGGGTGATGGTGCCGGTCTTGTCGAGCAGCAGCGTCTGCACGTCGCCGGCCGCCTCCACGGCCCGGCCGCTCATGGCGAGCACGTTGCGCTGCACGAGACGGTCCATGCCGGCGATGCCGATGGCCGACAGCAGGGCCCCGATGGTGGTCGGGATCAGGCACACCAGCAGCGAGACCAGGATCACCACCGACACCGTGGTTCCCGAGAAGTGTGCGAAGGGCTGAAGGGACACGACCACGGGCAGGAACACGATGGTGAGCACGGCCAGGAGGATGGTGAGGGCGATCTCGTTGGGGGTCTTCTGCCGGTTGGCGCCCTCCACCAGGGTGATCATGCGATCGAGGAAGGTGTGGCCGCGTTCCGCGGTGATGCGCACCACGATGCGGTCGGAGAGGACCTTGGTCCCCCCCGTCACGGCGGAACGGTCTCCTCCCGACTCGCGGATCACCGGTGCGGACTCCCCGGTGATGGCGGATTCGTCGACCGACGCGATGCCCTCGACGATCTCTCCGTCGGAGGGGATGAGATCGCCGGCCTCGCACACCACGAGGTCTTCCTTGGCCAGCGCCGAGGCCGCCACCCGCTCTTCGGTGCCGTCGGGACGGAGGCGGCGAGCCTCGGTCTCGGACCGCATCTTGCGCAGGGTGTCGGCCTGGGCCTTCCCCCGTCCCTCGGCCATGGCCTCGGCGAAGTTGGCGAAGATGACCGTCAGGAAGAGCCAGATGGTGATGGACCAGTCGAAGATGCCGGGATGGGCGATGGCCTCGATGAAGGTCACCACCGTTCCCACCAGCACCACGAACATGACCGGGTTCCTGATCTGCACCCGGGGGTCGAGCTTCTTGAACGCGTCGACGAGAGCCCGGCCGAGGATCTCGCGGTCGAAGAGGCCCCTCGCTTCGGCCACGCCGTGGGGCCCGCTCCCGGGCTGTGGCTGTGGTTGCGGTTGTGTGGTCAAGGTCGTCATCAGAAGAACTTTCCGTGGCTGAGCTGCTCGACGATGGGGCCGAGAGCGACGGCGGGGAAGAAGGTGAGGCCACCGATGATCACGATCACGCCGACGACCAGGCCGACGAACATGCCGTTGTCGGTCCGGAACGTGCCGAGCGACGCCGGGACCACGTTCTTGGCCGCCAGCGAGCCCGCCAGGGCCAGAGCCGGGATCATGATGCCGAAACGGCCGATCAGCATGTCGATGGCACCGATGACGTTGTAGAAGGCGGTGTTGCCCGTGAGGCCCGCCATGGCCGAGCCGTTGTTGTTGCCCTGCGACGTGAGGGCGTAGAGGATCTCGGTGAACCCGTGGGGCCCCGAGTTGAGCGGGCCGGCCCGCCCGGCATGGATCGACACCGCGATGGCGGTGAGGACGAGCACGGTGATGGGCATGACCAGTGCCCCGAGCCCGGCGAGCTTCACCTCCTTGGCCTGGATCTTCTTGCCCAGGTACTCGGGCGTTCGCCCGATCATGAGGCCGCCGATGAACACGGCGATGACAGCGTAGATGAGGATCGTGTAGAGGCCGCTCCCCGTCCCGCCGGGGGTGACCTCGCCCAGCATCATGCCGGTGAGTGCGCCGAAGCCGCCCATGGCGTTGAACGAGTCGGTCTGGCCGTCGACGGCACCGTCGGAGGTCTGGGTCATCGATATGTTGAACATGGCGGTGCTCGTGTCGCCGAAGCGCACCTCCTTGCCCTCGGTGTTCCCCACCGTGGAATGGACACCGGCGGCGACCACCGCAGGGTTGTTCGTGTGCTCGGAATAGCTGGTGAAACCGACCCAGACGCCGAAGATCAGCACCATGGCGGCCAGCAGGGCGACGCCGTGACGGATGCTCCCCACCATCTTGCCGAAGGTGTAGGTCAAGGCGAAGGGGATCGAGAGGGTGAGCCAGACGTAGAGCAGGTTGGTGAACGCCGTGGGGTTCTCAAAGGGATGAGCCAGGTCGACGTTGAAGAACCCACCACCGTTAGTCCCGAGCTGCATGATGGGACCCATAAACCCAGCAGGACCACGGGCGATGGTCTGGGTGACACCGTTCAGCGAATCATGGATCGTCACCGGCCCGGCCAGGGTCTGGACAGCCCCCGCGGCCACCACGATGATGCCGGCGAGGAACGCGATGGGGAGGAGGATGTAGAGCATACAACGGGTGATGTCGACCCAGAAGTTGCCGATCGTGGGGGAGTTCTTGCGAGCGAAGCCCCGCACC
>Ga0208696_1002311_pt1 | contig 10263 bp, 10 predicted proteins | sample Sb_taG_9_FD_187711 | JGI IMG/M metagenome (GOLD analysis project Ga0208696, IMG submission 187711) | Peat soil microbial communities from Weissenstadt, Germany - Sb_50d_b_LC metaG (SPAdes) (version 2) | ecosystem: Environmental > Terrestrial > Soil > Wetlands > Peat | place: Germany...
TGCTCAACGCCGAGCCGCCGGCCCGGCCGCGCATCGTGGACCGGATGGCCCGGCGGATCTGGCGGATGGAGCAGGAGGCGATCAGGTTCTCGCTGCGCGAGCTCGGCGTCCCGGTGGTGCACTGGGATGGAGTGGAATCGCTGGACCTGCCGCTGGCTGGGCATACTCGGCGGCCGATGGCGGCCCGCCGGTGAACCGGGCGGTCCTGCGGGTAGCCGGGAGCCCGGTCTGGGGCCCGGTCGCCGTCCGCGCCGCCGCCGCCCTGCTCGGGGCGGGCTGCGTCGTGTGGGCGACCGTGCCGCAGGTGCATAAGGGCGCCGCGGACTTCGCGCTGTTCGTGGCGATCGTCGGGGTGGTGGCGGGGGCGCTGCGGCTCGCGCTCACCGCGGTCCCGGTGCCGGAAGACTCCTACCTGCTGCCCGCGGCGCTGCGCGGCTGGCTCAGCTTCCTGGCGACCCTCCGGCTGGTGCCCTGGGAGGAAGGCGCGCTGCTGGCCGTGCTGTGGCTGGAGGTGCTGCACCCGTCCCGGCCGTGGCACACCGCGGTCCTCGGCGCCGCGCTCATCGCCTACCTGCTGGCGGTGCACCTGGCCGAATCCGGCGCGTCGCCCCAGGCGCTGCGGCCCCAGGTCCGCGTGCTGGCGTGCGGCGCGGCCCTGCTCGCGCTCGGGGCGGGCGCCGGGATGCTGCCGGCGGCCGGACCGGGAGCGGGTTCGGCGCTGTTGCGGCTGGTGGCGGCGGGCGCGCTCATCGCCGCGGCCGGCCTCGTCCTGCCGTACGTGGCGCGCGGCGACGCGCCACCCCCGCCACCAGCCTGAGATCTAAGATGGGGCTTTACGCGGACAAACAGGAGGGCAGGACCCGATGGCTGAGATCGTCCGGGCCGGGCTTATCCAGCAGCGCTGGACCGGGGACAAGGATTCGATGATCGCGGCGGCGGTGAACCATATCCAGACGGCGGCCTCGGACGGCGCCCAGGTGGTGTGCCTCCAGGAGCTCTTCTACGGGCCGTACTTCTGCCAGGTGCAGGACGCCGACTACTACTCCTACACCGAGGCGATCCCGGACGGGCCCACCACCCGGCTGCTGCAGGATGTGGCGCGGCAGCACGGCATCGTCATCATCGCGCCGATGTACGAGGAAGAGCACCCGGGCATCTACTACAACACCGCGGCGGTGATCGACGCCGACGGGAGCTACCTGGGCAAGTACCGCAAGACCCACCTTCCGCAGGTAAAGGGCTTCTGGGAGAAGTTCTACTTCCGGCCGGGCAACCTGGGCTATCCGGTCTTCGACACCGCGGCCGGCCGGATCGGCGTGTACATCTGCTACGACCGGCACTTCCCCGAGGGCTGGCGGGCGCTCGGCCTGGCCGGCGCCCGGATCGTGTTCAACCCGTCGGCCACCAGCCGCGGCCTGTCCCAGTACCTGTGGCGGCTCGAGCAGCCCGCGGCGGCGGTGGCCAACGAGTACTTCGTCGGCGCGATCAACCGGGTCGGCATCGAGCCGCTCGGCGACAACGACTTCTACGGCCAGACCTACTTCGCCGACCCGCGCGGGCAGCTCGTCGGCGACGCCGCGGCCGACGACAAGGACGAGGTGCTGGTGCGCGACCTGGACATGGAGCAGCTGGCCGAGGTCAGGAACCTGTGGCAGTTCTACCGCGACCGCAGGCCGGACCAGTACGAGTCGCTGGTGCAGCCATGAGCACCACCCTCATCACCGGCGGCACGGTGGTGACGGCGTCCGGGACGCTGGACGCCGACGTGCTGGTGGCCGGGGAGAAGATCGCGGCCATCCTGGCGCGGGACCTGACCGGCGAGCCCGGCCGCCCGCCGGCTGACGCACCCGCGGCCGAAGCCGCGGACCGGGTCATCGACGCGACGGGCAAGTACGTGCTGCCCGGCGGGATCGACGTGCACACGCATATGGAGATGCCGTTCGGCGGCACCTTCTCGGTGGACACCTTCGAGACCGGCACCCGCGCCGCGGCCTGGGGCGGCACCACCACGATCATCGACTTCGCCGTCCAGGCCAAGGGCACCTCGCTGCTCGCCACGCTGGACAAGTGGCACGCCAAGGCGGACGGCAACTGCGCCATCGACTACGGCTTCCACATGATCGTCTCCGACGTCAACGACACGACGCTGAAGGAGATGGACGCCTGCATCGCCGCCGGGGTGAACAGCTTCAAGATGTTCATGGCCTACCCCGGGGTGTTCTACGCCACCGACGGCGAGATCCTGCTCGCCATGCAGCAGGCGGCCCGTTCGGGCGCGACAGTGATGATGCACGCGGAAAACGGCATCGCCATCGACCAGCTGGTCGCCCAGGCGCTCGCGGCAGGGCGCACAGACCCGGTGAACCACGGCCTGACCCGCCCGCCCGAGCTAGAAGGCGAGGCCACCGGGCGGGCGATCACGCTGGCCAAGGTGGCCGGCTGCCCGCTGTACATCGTGCACCTGTCCGCCCGCCAGGCGCTCGAGGCGGTCGCGCAGGCGCGCGACACCGGGCAGAACGTGTTCGCCGAGACCTGCCCGCAGTACCTCTACCTGTCCCTGGACGACCTGGCCCGGCCGGATTTCGAGGGCGCCAAGTTCGTCGCCTCGCCGCCGCTGCGGCCGAAGGATCACCAGGACTCGCTGTGGCGCGGCCTGCGGACCAACGACCTGTCCGTGGTGTCGACGGATCACTGCCCGTTCTGCTTCAAGGACGGCAAGGATCTCGGCCGGGGCGACTTCTCCAAGATCCCCAACGGCATGCCGGGCGTGGAGCACCGGATGGACCTGCTGCACGCCGGGGTGGCGGCGGGCCAGCTCACGCTGACCCGCTGGGTGGAGGTCGCGTCGACCACGCCGGCCAGGATGTTCGGCCTGTACCCGCGCAAGGGCGTGATCGCGGCTGGTGCCGACGCGGACATCGTGATCTACGACCCGCAGGCGCGGCAGACGCTGTCCGCGGCGACCCACCACATGAACGTGGACTACTCCGCGTACGAGGGCCTGGAGATCACCGGCCGGGTGGTGACCACCTTGTCCCGCGGCCACGTGGTGATCGACGACGGCGCCTACCAGGGCAATCCGGGCCACGGCGCGTTCCTCCCCCGGGGGCTGAATCAGTATTTGCTGTAGCTGAGAGCCCACATCGTTCGGTACCAGTCTTTCTGGGAGGGATCATGGATTTCGGGGTGGTACTGCAGACCAACCCGCCGGCCGGCGGCGTGATCGCGATGATGCAGCGGGCCGAAGAGGCGGGCTTCTCCTACGGCTGGACCTGGGACTCGCACGTGCTGTGGCAGGAGCCGTTCGTCATCTACTCGCGGATCCTGGCCGCGACGTCGGCGATGACCGTGGGGCCGATGGTGACCAACCCGGGTACCCGGGACTGGTCGGTCACCGCGTCGCTGTTCGCCACGCTGAACGACATGTACGGCAACCGGACCGTCTGCGGGATCGGCCGCGGCGACTCGGCGCGGCGGGTCATCGGCCAGCCGCCCATGTCGCTGGCCACCCTGTCCGAGGCGATGACGGTGATCAAGGGCCTGGCCGAGGGGCGTGAGGTGATGCACCACGGCCAGCCGCTGCGCATCCCGTGGGTCCGCGACGGCAAGCTGGAGATCTGGATGGCCGCCTACGGGCCGAAGGCGCTCAAGCTCACCGGCGAGCAGGCCGACGGCTTCATCCTGCAGACCGCCGACCCGGACATCGCGCGCTGGACCATCGGCTCGGTGCGGTCGGCGGCCGCTTCCGCGGGGCGTGATCCGGATGACATCACGATCTGCGTCGCGGCGCCCGGGTACGTCGGCACCGACCTGGCGCACCAGCGGGAACAGCTGCGCTGGTTCGGCGGGATGGTCGGCAATCACGTGGCGGACCTGGTGACCAGGTACGGCACCGACGGGCCGGTCCCCCGCGCGCTGACCGACTACATCAAGGGCCGCGAGGGGTACGACTACGCGCACCACGGCAAGGCCGACAACCCGTCGGTGGACTTCGTGCCGGACGAGATCGTAGACCGGTTCTGCCTGCTCGGCCCGGCCGGCGCGCACGTGGACCGGCTGCGCGAGCTGGCCGCGGCCGGAGCGGACCAGTTCGCCCTCTACCTGATGCACGACCAGGAGGAGCAGACCCTGGCCGCCTACCGCAACGAGGTCATTCCCGCCCTGCGCTGAGGCCGTTCGTCCCGGGTGAGGACGCCGGCGTGGTCGTCGGCGCCGGGACCAGGCCCTCGGCCTTGGGCAGCGCCTGCTGGTCGGCCAGCGCGATGGCCAGCTCGCCGGCCGCGGTCGGGTGCAGCGGCGCCGGGTCGCCCGGGCCCTGGACCCAGGGGTCGGCCGTGCACAGCTCGTGACCCGTGAACGGCGGGTCTGTGACCCCGAAGCCGAAGGTCTGGGCGCCCTGCGCCAGCACCGCGTTCAGCTGCCCGAGACGGGCGGCCAGCACCTTCTCCTTCGCCGCGGTGATGCCGTACCTGGCCAGGCAGTGCAGGTCCGCGCCGAACGGCGAGTAGTACTGGTTGACCAGGACGACGGGGCTGCCCGGCAGCCCGGCCAGGTCACCGAGCAGGTCGTAGTAGCTGCGGGTGAAGTCGCCGATCTGCTTGCTGAAGAACGCCGAGGACACCTTGTCGTTGCACACGGTGCTGGCCACGCAGAGCCGCGTCATGATGGACCACTGCACGTCGTCCGCCCCGACGCTGACGATGATGACCTTGGCGTGGGTGGCCCGTTCGGCCTCGACCAGCTGCGACGGGGTGACCTGCCCGTCGCCGAGCACCTGGACGCCGAGCAGGCCGTTCTGGACGGTCGCGCCGCTGCAGGCCAGGTTCAGCACGTTCCAGTTGTTCACCGCGGCCAGGTCGGCGGCGTAGGACTCGCCGCTGCGGCCGCAGGCCCGGTCCAGGGCGGTGGCGTTGGCGGCGATCGGGTTACCCACGGCGGCCGCGGTGGAGTCGCCGATCACGACCGCCTGCACGCCGGGCAGCGGGTGGCTGACCGCTTGCGGGGGCACCTCGAGCGGATCGGCGCCGACCAGGTCGTCGAGCGTCTTGACGCTGCGCAGCACACCGGGCGTGCTCGACGCGGTCAGCAGGACGCCGCCGACGTTCACCGCGACGACCGTGACGAGGCCCGCGATGACCGTCTTGGCCATCTTCTTGTGCGACTGCCTGCGCACGCCGGCCACCGCGATCAGCCCGACGACGGCGAAGCCGGCCGCGATGAGCGTCTCCCACTCGAAGTAGCGGGTCCAGCCCTGCGCCAGCTGCTGGCTGAGGTTCAGCTCGAGCGTGCGCGGGCTGTCGGAGCGCAGCAGCTGCGCGACCTGGGCGTCGATGGTGATGTGGGTGAGCTGGAGCAGCGGCCGGATCGGGCCCTCGAACTGCGGCTTGGTCGGCATCACCTGACCGAACAGGTCGAGTTCACCCGGACCCGACAGGGTGAGAGACGGTGCGGCCGCCCCGACCTGGGCGGTCTGGCCGGCCGCCGACACCGTCTGCAGCGGCGCGACCTGCAACGCGAGCCAGATCGAGCCCGCGGTGACAAGGAGGAAGGTAACGAGGTAGAAGGCGCCGGTCCTGGTCAGTCGCAGGAATGTGGAAATGTCGCGCTCCCCTGGGGGTCGTAGCCTCGCTCTTCCACGCTACCCCGCGTTCGGCTGATGGCAACCTGTCGTGGATGTCACAGTGCCTGCTTGCGCTCCAGGTAACTCAGCGCGCCCCAGCCGAAGGGAACGGGAAGCCAGAACGTCAGCAGCCGGAACAGCAGTACCGCGCTGACCGCGACCGCGCCGGGCACCCCCGCGGCGGTGAGCCCGGCGGTCAGCGCCGCCTCCACCGCGCCGATGCCGCCGGGCGTGGGCACGATGGAGCCGATGGCGCTGCCGGTCAGGTAGACCACGCCGATTTTCGCGATCGGCACCGACCGGCCGAACGCCGCGACGCAGGCAGCCAGGCACAGGATGTAGCACAGGCTCAGCAGCAGCGCGCCGCCGATGCCCTGGGCGAGCTTGCGCGGGTGCTGCGCGACCTCGAGCAGCCGCGGCAGCACCTGGCCGAGCATCGGCGACAGGCGGGCGCGCAGCACCCGCCGCCCGGCGGGGATCGCGAGCACTGCGAGCGCGATCGCGACGAGGCCGGCCAGCACGAACCAGGCCCACTGCGGCGGCTGGATCGGCTCTTTGGCCGAGCCGCCGGCGATCGCGGCGAACACCACGATCAGCAGGACGTGCAGGACGAGCGCCACCACCTGGGACACGCCGACGCTGGCCGCCGCGACCGCCGCGGGCATCTTCCTGCGCTGCAGGTACCTGATGTTCAGCGTGGCCCCGCCGACGGCGGCGGGGGTCACCAGCGTGACGAAGGACCCGGCTACCTGGGCGAGCAGGGTGCGGAAGAAGGGCAGCCGATAGGCGACGAACCCGGACAGCTCCACCGTGGCGCCGACGTAGGTGGCCGCCGACAGGGCCAGCGCCGCGATCCCCCAGCGCCAGTCCGCCGTGCGCAGCACGCTGCCGAGACTGGCCCGGGCGAGCTCGCCGGCCAGCAAGTAGACCGCGGCGACGCTCGCCACCAGCGTCACCAGGGTGCGCAGCCGGATGCGTTCCAGCTGGACGGGCGCGACCTCGGCGCCTGGCACGGCCGCGAGCAACTGCGTGCGCAGGGCCGGCAGGACGTCCCGGCGGCGGCGCAGCGCCGCCCGGGTGGAGCGGGCCAGCGCGACCGGCTGCAGCAGCGGCACCACCGCCACCAGGTCTTCCGCGCCCGCCTTCTCAAGGGCCAGGCCGGCGGCCCGGTCAGGTCCGACGAACAGGGCGAGCTCGGCGATGAGCTGGGCCACGTCGAGGCGGATCTGCAGGTCGCTGGCGGCTACGTCGCCGCCGCCCGGGTCGAGCAGCATGACCCCGCCATCGTCGGTGAGCAGAATGCGGTCCGCGGTCAGCCCGCGGTGCGTGACCTGGCGGGCGTGGAGCCGGCCGGCCGCGTCCCATATCTGACTGAGTTCGGCGTCGCTGCAGCCGGGATTCCGTTTCGCCAGCGTCGTCCCGTCGTGGTGCTCGAAGGCGAGCACGTCGGCCTCGGGACCGACCCGGACCAGGGCGCGCAGCCGCGGCGTGGGCGCGCCCGCATCCTCCGCCGCATAGGAAAGCAGTGCCCGGCGCTCGACGATGCGTTCCACCGACAGCGGGGCGTTGCGCGACACCTGCCCGAGCACCCGAACCGACCGGTACAGCCGGTAGATCGCGCCGGCCGCCTGCTGGTCCCGGTCGAACACGACGACGTCCAGCCGGTCGCCGCCCATCGTCGTCACCGCGTAGTGGCGGGATCCGGTGACCCCGTTTCCCGGGTGGCGGACCCGCCGGATCGCGGTTACCCGCAGGTCGTCGGTGGTCAGCGCGGCCGCGATCTCCTTAGCGCCGGGCCGCTGGGACGTGGAGCCCGCGACGTACCTGACGGCGAGGCCGATCGCGCGACCCGCGAGCAACGTGATCAGGAGGGCCAGAACGGGCGTGTGCAGCGCTCCCACGTGCACCACCGAGTACACGCCGACCGCCACCCACAGGGCGTTGCGCCAGAACGGCCGCCCGACGAGGCCGACCATGGTGGCGTAGGCGACCAGGCCCGCCAGGTAAGGGTCGAGGGCGGCGACATGGCTCGTGCCCGGACGGGACATGATGATGGCGTCATAGAGCGCGGTGGCGGCGCCCCGTCGGAGCAGCTCGTTGACCACCGCGGTCACGGCGCCGGCCAGGACGCCGGTGGCCACCGCTTCGGCGAGCCGTCGCGGCTGCCGCTGGGCGAGCAACTGAACGGCCAGGGCCATCGGCAGGATGAGCAGGGCGAATAGCGCCAGCGGGGGCGCCACCACGAGCAGCGCGTGCGGCAGCCGCCCGGTCGCCCCGACGATGTCGGTCTGAACGCCGGACGTGGTGGCGCTGGCCGCGACACCGGCCACCGCCAGCGCGACGATCTCGATGCAGGACACGACGCAGCGCAGCAGGTCGACCGGCTTGCGGATGCGGCGCTCAAGCTGATCCTCGACCTGGATCTCGCCCGGCTGCGGTGACGTCACGGCACGATCGTTTCACCTGGCCGCCCAGCCGCATAGACGCACCGCCCGGCCGTGACCTGGGTGAGACGCGCCCGGGCAGGCTCCGGGCTCATAAGTCTATTAATTTGGTCGTAATACTTGACTTTTAGCATCGGCCGGGAGAGCCTGGAAATGCGGTCGCCAGCTCAGCTGACTGGAGGTTCTCCATGCCCACGGATACGGCGCCCATCCAGACGACCGCGGCAGTGGCCTGGAAGTATCACCACATCGGTAACTACCTGCTCAACGACGTGCTGCCGCCCAACCACGGGCAGATCTGACGATGACCGGGCAATCCAGCACCGGTTATTCCGGAAATGGAATATCCAGGAATGGGCTTTCCGAGGCTGGGCTTTCCGAGGCTGGGGTATCCGAGGCTGGGGTATCCGCCGCGGAGTTCCGGGAGGCGATGGGGCACTTCGCCACCGGGGTCACGGTCGTCACCTCGGTCGATGCTGACGGCAAGCCGGTGGGCACGACGGCCAACGCGGTTACCTCGCTGTCGCTTGACCCGCCGCTGGTCATCGTCTGCTTCGATCTCGGCAGCCAGACGCTGCGGGCGATCCGGGGCCACGGCGCGTTCGTGGTGAACGTGCTCGCAGCCCCGCAGCAGCACCTGTCGAGGAACTTCGCCCGCCGGGGGCTCGCGGCGGCCTGGGACGGAGTGCGGCACCGGCGCGGGCCGACCGGCAGCCCGCGGCTTGAGGATGTGCTCGCGGTGCTGGAGTGCACCGTCGAGCACGCGCTGCCCGGCGGCGATCACGAGATCATCGTCGGCCGGGTCCGGCACGCGGAAACCAGCGCCAACCCCAATGGCCCGCTGGTGTTCTTCCGCGGCAGCTACGCCATGCTGACTGACCAGGACCTGCCCGCCTGCGGTTAAGAGCCGCCTGGCCCCCCGGGAAGCGGCCGGGTTACGCTGGGCCTGCGTGGTGCTCATGGCGGGAGGTGCCTGCGGTGACAGAATCGTCGGACCCGATGGCCGCGGCGGGCCGCGGCCACATGCGGGCCTCCCAGGCCGACCGCGAGCATGTGATCGACAGGCTCAAGGCCGCGTTCGTGCAAGGCAGGCTGACCAAGGACGAGCTCGACCAGCGGGCGGGTCAGGCGTTCGCTTCAAAGACCTACGCGGAACTGGCCGCGCTCTACGCCGACCTTCCTACCGAGCCGACCCGGTCGCCATCCCAGCTAGCCCGGGCACAGGGCCCGTCGCTGGGAGACAAGAAGGTACTCGAGTGGACCATTGTGTGTGTGCTCAGTCCGCTGGCCCCGCTGGCGGGCGGCGTTCTCACCGGAAGCCAGCTCCTTATGGCGGTGTCGGGCATCCTGTTCGTGCTCGATCTCCTCATCGGGCTTCCCTTCCTGATGATTGTGGTAGGCACTATGGTCGATGAACGCCGCAAGGAACGCCGCTCCCCCGGGTCGCAGGGGCAACTGCCGCCGGGGCCTGGCGGCCGGCCGCCAGGCGGCCAGCGGCGCGGCAGGCCCGGTCACGATCCGGCCCCGCCCGGTTGGCACACCGACGAGAGGCGCGCCGACATGCGAGCTCACGAGTCGCGCCGTGGCTCGCGGGGTGACCAGGTGCCGTGCGTCATGAGGCCGGTGCCGGGGGCGGTTTAAAGGCCCTCCGGTCCCGTTACCCGGGGACGAGGGCCCGGCGGATCAGGGGGACGGCGGTTTCTGCCCACTTGGCCACGGCGGCGTCCAGGTTCCCGAACTCGGGCTCGGTGACGTACAGGCCGCGGGCGGGGACGGTGGCGCCTAGCTCGACCAGGACGGGGCGCAGGTGAACCTCGACGGCCAGCAGGTGACCGGGCCAGCCGCCGGTCATCACGGGGACCGCGACGGTCCCGGCCAGGCCGTTGCTGCCGTAGCGGTCCAGGAAGGCCTTGAGCATGCCGGTGTAGGCGGCCTTGTAGGTGGGCGACGCGAAGATGGCGATGTCGGCGGCGGCGACCTCGGCGGTTAGCCGGGTGAGTTCGGCGTCGGACCAGTCGAACAGGCTCGACGCGTGTTCGGCCAGGTCGACCACTAGCGTAGCCGGGGTTAGTCCGGCGGCCAGGGTGCCGGCTACGGCCAGGGCGACGTTCTGGGTGCGGGACGCGGGCTTGGGATTGCCGGTGACGACGGCGATCCGCATGGCGTCTACCTCCGTTAGCGAAAGGGGCGGATCCAGGG
>Ga0208696_1002315_pt1 | contig 10251 bp, 7 predicted proteins | sample Sb_taG_9_FD_187711 | JGI IMG/M metagenome (GOLD analysis project Ga0208696, IMG submission 187711) | Peat soil microbial communities from Weissenstadt, Germany - Sb_50d_b_LC metaG (SPAdes) (version 2) | ecosystem: Environmental > Terrestrial > Soil > Wetlands > Peat | place: Germany: Weissenstadt...
GAGCTTCACCATGATCTCCATCCAGTCCGTCGGGCTCGGCTACAGCAAACCCGCCGCCGGGCTGATGGAACGCCCGCCGCTGCCGCCCAGCCGGCCGATCCTGACCCGCGCGCTCATCGTCTGGCTCGCCTTCGCCGGCCTGCTGATGGCGATCGGCACCCTCAGCGTGATCAGCTGGGCGGACCAGGCCCGCGGGCTCGACACCGCCCGGACCATGGGCATGGTCACATTCGCGCTGTTCATCTTGTTCTTCTCAATCGAGTCCAAAGACGAACGGGACTCGGCGTTCTCCCTCGACACCTTCTCCGACAAGACGTTCGTCATCACCACCAGCGGGTCCTTCGTCCTGCTGATCCTGTCCACCATCCTGAGCATCTTCCAGAGCGTGCTGAAGACCGTCAGGCTCGACGTCCGGCAGTGGCTGATCTGCACCGCCGTGGCCCTGTCGATCGTGGTGGCGGCCGAGATCCGCAAAGCGGTGCTGCGGCAGACCGCCGCGAAGGCCATCCACCCCGCCGGCGCCCCCGGGCCGGAGCCGCAACCCGCTGGTCGCCTGTCGGGTGCCTGACAGGGCCAAGTACGCGCCGGTGTGCCAGATGGCGCCGACCGCAAGTCGTCTGGATAACGGGCGGCGGCCCGGTCCCGCCAGCCGACGATCAGCGCGACAGCGGCGGGTAGGGCGAGCGCCCAGCCGCAGAATCCGAGCATGACCGTGACGGCCAGCGCTCCCGGCAGGGCGGCCAGCCGGACCGGGCCGCGCAGCACCCGTGCGGCCGCGGCCATGGCGCCCAGATAGACGGTGAGGAAAAGCGTGCTCGGCACGGCGACCAGGGCGGCGGTGCTGACGATCCGCAGCCCGTAGGCGGTGATCAGCAGCAGGCCCGCCACGGCGATCGCCGCCAGTAGCCGGCGCATGGGAGCAGATGTACGGCCGGGTACGGGACGCACCAGCTGCCCGGCCATGGCGGCCGCGCCATTGATGTAGGCGTTGGTTGCCCCGAGGGTCAACACGATCGCGGCCACCGCCGCCGCGTCCGGGCCAGCTGCGCCGATGGCGTGGCTCAGCAGCCCGGCCAGCGGGACATCGGTGGCCGCCCGCGGCCCCAGCACGCTGATCGTGGCCACCGCCAGGCCCAGGTACAGCGCCGTGGTGGCCGCCAGGGCGATGGCCACTGCGCGCGGCAGCTGCCGGGCCGGGTCCTTGAAGCGCGTGGTCAGTGGGGCGACGGCCTCCCAGCCGGCGAACGAGAACATCAGCGTGGCCGCCGCGCTGCCGACCGAGAGCCAGCCGTGCGGGGCGAACGGGGTCCAGTTGGCCACCCGCGCCGCCGCCGCCGACCCGGCTACCGCGACGACCACCACGACGGTCAGCAGGCTGACCAGGACCAGCTGGGCTGAGGCGCTGGCCCGCAGCCCGCCCGCGGCCAAGCCGATGACGGTCAGCAGCAGCGCGGCCGCCACGGCGGCGCGGGCGAGCTGCCCGCCGCCGGTCAGCTCCGTGACATAGCTGGCGCCGATGAGGCAGACGATCGGGGCACCGCCCACCACCCCGGCCAGGAATATCCAGCCGGTCGTCCGGCCCGCACGCGGTCCCAGGCCCGCGGCGACGTAGCCCATCACCCCGCCCGCGGACGGGATCTTCCGGCCCAGGGCCGAGAACACCGCGGCGAACAGGCCGGACAGGCCGAGTAGGCCCAGCCAGGCCAGGATCGAGGCCGGGCCGGCCTGGGCCGCGGCCAGGCCCGGCAGGAGCAGCAGGCCGGGGCCGAGGATCGCCCCGATGTACAGCGCGGCGCCCCGCGCGGTGGTGAGGTTCGGCTGGTTTGTGGATGTCATCGCCATAGGTTCACAATCGCCGAAACGGCCTCGCACGCGATGGCAAGTATTGCGCAGAAAGTCCTCAGACGTGCAATGTTGTAGCACGATCAAAGAATTAAGCTGAATTTTGTGCCTGAGCATCTTCCAGACCGGGTAGATCGTGCCATCCTGGCCAAGCTGCAGAGCGACGGCCGTATCGCGAACGTGGATCTCGCCGACGCCATCTCGCTGTCGCCTTCGGCGTGCCTGCGCCGGGTCAAGGCGCTGGAGACCGGCGGCATCATCGCCGGCTACCGCGCCGAGGTCAGCCGGGTGAAAGCCGGGCTCGGCCTGACCGTCTTCATCGGCCTGAAGGTCGCGGGTCACTCGCAGGAGAGCTCGGTCCGGATCGAGCAGGCCCTGCTGGCCATTCCCGCGATCGTGGCCTGCTACCTCGTCTCCGGTACCAGCGACTTCCTCGTGGAGGCGGCCATACCAGACCTAGCCGGCTACGAGCAGCTGCTGCTAGGCCAGATCCTGACCATTCCCTCTATCGTCGAGGCCCAGAGCACGTTCGCCATCCGGACGATCCTCAGCCGCGGTCCGCTGCCGCTGGACCACTGGCGGCGCTAACCCCGAGCCCGGGTACGTAGCCGCCGTCAAGCCCGGCGGGGACTGACCAGGGTGAAGGTCTCGAACTCGGTGTAGTCGGGGGTCGGCGCGCCCTTGGCGCCGGTGGCCGGGTTGACCGGGTCCGCGCCCACGGCGTGGTACTGGGTGACGGTGATGCTGGTCTGCCCGCCGAAGTCCTCCGGGTCAGGGCGGACGTCGAACACCGCGATCCCGTAGCCGGTCGAGGTGTCGCGTCTGGCCGACCAGGTGGCGTCCTCGACCGCGTCGGCCGCCGCGCGGGTGTAGACGCCGGGCGTGGAGGTCAGCACGGGGCGGTTAGCCCGGGTGAACACCTTGGCCTGTCGTGGGGGGGTCCGGGGGGGTCGCGACCCCCCCGGGAGAGGACTGCCGTCAGCGGTGTCCATCCCGTACTCGTCCAGCGGGGTGTCGGTGCCGCCGCAGCCCAGGGTGAGGTGCACGGTGCCCTGGCTGGTGTCGAACACCCCGCTGTCGGTGGTCGTCACCGGATGCGGCCGCAGGGTGTTGACCATGGCGCCAGTGGCTGCCTCGTGGCCGGCGTCGACGTCTGCCCCGCGCACCGGGAAGGACCGTTCGTAGCCGTGGTCGTGCCCGTTCAGCACCAGGTCCACGTGGTACCGGTCGAGCAGCGGCAGCCACTGCTGGCGGATGCCGAGGTCGGAGCCGTTCCCGGTCGCCGACGAGGAACACACGCACTGGTGCATCTGCACGATGATCCAGTCGATCGACGGATCGCTGCGGCCCGCCGCCAGCGTCCGCTCCAGCCAGGCGGTCTGCGCGCCGCCCGAATAACCCCTGATGTAGAACGACGTACCGGGCTCGATCGCCGGGTTGCCCGTGCCCGTCACCGGGGTCAGCGCCGCGGGGCCGGCCACAAACGCGCCCGCGTCCTGGTACACCACGTCATCGGCGTCGAGGGAGACGAATAGGGCCGACCCGATGCGGAAGCTATACCAGAGCCCGCTGAAGCCGGGCACATGGTTATCCGGCAGCGTGTAGCGGGTCAGGTACGAGGAGAAGCCCTGCGGCCCGTTGTCGAACTCCACCTCGTGGTTGCCCAGGCACGGCATCCAGGGTCGGCTGGCGGCCGAGGTCTGGTTGTTGCTGCCGAAGTCGCGCCATACCTCGGGCTGCACGGTGGGGTTGAGGTCCGCGTAGCACAGGTCGCCGTTCAGCAGGTGGAACAGCGGCTGGAAGGACTCGACGGCGTCGACCGCGTAGGCGCTCTGGCCGTAAGAGAGCACCCAGGCGGCGTTCGGCGTAGCCAGGTCGCCGAAGCTGGTGAAGCGGAACGCCGCCCGGCCGCGCGGGGCGGTGCGGAAGGTGGCGGTGAACGGATCCGCCGCGTTGCTGTCATTGTCGGCGGTCACCACGTACACATAGGTGGCGCCGGGCCGTAGCCCGCCGACTCGCGCGTGGTAGGTCCAGACCGTCTCGCCGTTGATCCCGTCGGTGTACTGGCGCGGCTCGGCCGGGATGACCCGCTGCCCGATCCGCACCCGGGGCCGGGTCGCCGCGCCGGGGGAGGCCCAGGACACCACGACGTCGGTCGCCGGATTTTCCCCCCAGGTGAGATGGATCTGCTCAGGGGTGCCGTCACCGGCCGCCGCGCGGGCCTTGCGGGTCCGTGCCGCTGCTCTGGTGGAGTTCGCGGTCGCCGCGAGCAAGCCCGTCCCGCCAGCGGCGAGCACCTGGCGGCGGGAGACAGGGGACCGGGACGGCATAACGGAAAGGTAAAGCAGGCGAGTAAACGCCAGATGGCGACGCGGAACGTCGTGATCCTACGTTCCGATGAACGTTGAGCCCTGCCCTAGATGCGCGCCCAGGCTTCGGTGAGGACCGCGCGGAGGATGTGCTCCATCTCGTCGAAGTGCTCCTGGCCGCAAATGAGCGGTGGGGCGAGCTGCACGACCGGGTCGCCGCGGTCATCGCACCGGCACGGGAGACCCGCGTCGAACACCGCGTTTGACAGGAACCCGCGCAGCAGCCGCTCCGACTCGTCGTCGTCGAACGTCTCCCGGGTGGCCTTGTCCTTGACCAGCTCGATGCCGTAGAAGTAGCCGGCCCCCCGGACTTCCCCGACGATCGGCAGGTCGCAGAGCTTCTCCAGGGTGGCGCGGAACGCGGCCTCGTTCGCCCGGACGTTCCCCAGCAGGTTCTCCTTCTCGAAGATGTCCAGGTTGGCCAGCGCCACAGCAGCGGAGACGGGGTGGCCGGCGAACGTGATGCCGTGCAGGAACGTGGCCGTGCCCGAGCTGAACGGCTCCATCAGCGTATCGCTGACCAGCATCCCGCCGAGCGGCGCGTAGCCGGAGGTGACACCCTTGGCGAAGGTGATGATGTCCGGTTGGTACCCGTAGCGCTCGGCGCCGAAGTAGTAGCCGAGTCGGCCGAACGCGCAGATCACCTCGTCCGAGACCAGCAGCACGCCGTACCGGTCGCAGATCTCCCGGACGCGCTGGAAGTATCCGGGCGGGGGCGGGAAGCAGCCGCCGGAGTTCTGCACAGGCTCGAGGAAGACCGCGGCGACCGATTTTGGTCCCTCGCGCAGGATGGCCCGCTCGATCTCGTCGGCGGCCCAGATGCCGAACGCCTCCAGGTCGTCGCGCACGAACGCGGGGGCCCGGTAGAAGTTGGTGTTCGGCACCCGGACGCCGCCCGGCGTCAGCGGCTCGAACGGGTACTTGATGTCGGCCAGGCCGGTGATCGCGAGCGCGCCCATGGACGACCCGTGATAGGCGATATCGCGGCTGATCACCTTGTACCGTTCAGGCTGGCCGGTCAGCTTGAAGTACTGCTTGGCGAGCTTCCACGCCGACTCGACGGCCTCCGAGCCGCTGGTGGTGAAGAACACCCGGTTCAGGTCGCCCGGGGCCAGGTCGGCCAGCCGCTGCGCCAGCTCGATGGCCTTGGGATGGGCGTACGACCACAGCGGGAAGTAGGCCAGCTCGCCCGCCTGCCGCGCGCCTGCCTCGGCGATCTCCTGGCGGCCGTGGCCTACCTGGCTCACGAACAGGCCGGACAGCCCGTCCAGGTAGCGCCGTCCATGCTGGTCGAAGACATAGGCACCCGAGCCGCGCACGATCACCGGGACGTCGCTGTCGGCATAGCCGGACATCCGGGTGAAGTGCAGCCACAGGTTGCGCTTGGCGGCTTCCTGCGCGTTGCCGATGTCGTCGAGGGAGGATGTCATCTCGTTCCCCAGGAGTAGGTCTGCTTACGGAGTTTTAGGTACACGAAGGTCTCCGTGCTGGTGACGTACGGGACCGCGCGGACCCGGCTCAGGATCTCCAGCAGCTGGTCGTCGTCCTCGCAGACGACCTCGGCCAGCACGTCGAACGAGCCGGCCGAGATCACCACATAGTCGATCTCGTCCATGTCGGCCAGCTGGTCGGCCACCTTCTCCAGGTCGCCGTCGGTCTTGATGGCAATCATCGCCTGGCGGCGGAAGCCCAGCGTCAGCGGGTCGGTGACCGCGACGATCTGCATGACGCCGGAGTCCTGGAGACGCTGGACCCGCTGCCGGACGGCGGCCTCTGAAAGCCCGACCGCCTTGCCGATCGCGGCGTAGGACCGCCTGCCGTCTTCCTGCAGCTGCTCGATGATCAGCTTGGAGATATCGTCGGGTACGACACCACTAGGGCCCTGGGTTAGGAGCGCCCTCGGGCTGCGCGCCATGCAGTCGCCTCCTCCTCGGGGGCACGGTGTCCGAACCGGCACCATAGCCGCCCTATAGGCCAACTGATTTCGTAGGTATATATAAAGATAGCAACTGATTCACTTGTGGAGATAGTCCGCCTCTGCGAAGCTCGTCATTGAGATCACGGAGAACCGTGACACGCTGCAAGCGAAGACGTGCCGCCGGATGGAGGGATCGACATGACAGACCGCACGCTGCAGAACTTCGTGAACGGCAAGTTCACCGACGCCGGTGATGGCCGCACCAGCGACGTGATCGACCCCAGCACCGGCGAGGTCTACGCGCACGCGCCGATATCCAGCCGCCAGGACGTGGACGCCGCGATGCAGGCGGCGGCGGCCGCGTTCGAAGGCTGGCGGGATGCCACCCCCTCCGAGCGCAGCCTGGCCCTGATCAGGATCGCCGACGCGATCGAGGCGCGGGCCGACGAACTAGTGGAGGCCGAGACCCGGAACACCGGCAAGCCGGTCGCCCTGACCCGGTCAGAGGAGATCCCGCCCTCGGTGGACCAGATCCGGTTCTTCGCCGGCGCCGCGCGGGTGCTGGAAGGCCGCAGTGCGGGCGAGTACCTGAAGGACCACACCTCCATGATCCGGCGCGAGCCGATCGGCGTGTGTGCGCAGGTGACCCCCTGGAACTACCCGATGATGATGGCGGTCTGGAAGTTCGCGCCGGCCATCGCCGCGGGCAACACCGTCGTGCTCAAGCCGTCCGACACCACCCCGGCCTCCACCCTGCTGCTGGCCGAGATCGCGGCCGAGTTCCTGCCGCCCGGGGTGTTCAACGTCATCTGCGGTGACCGCGATACCGGCCGCGAGCTGGTCGCCCATAAGACCCCCAGCATGGTGTCGATCACCGGCTCGGTCCGGGCCGGCATGGAGGTCGCGCGCGGCGCGGCCGACGACCTCAAGCGCGTGCATCTCGAGCTGGGCGGCAAGGCTCCCGTCGTGGTCTTCGACGACGCCGACGTGGCCGGCGCGGCCGAGGGAATCGCAGGCGCCGGCTACTTCAACGCCGGGCAGGACTGCACCGCGGCGACCCGCGTGCTGGCCGGTCCCGGCATCGCCGCGGACCTGACCGCTGCCCTCGGCGAGCAGGCGCAAGGGACGGTCACCGGCGGCCTGGACGTGCCCGACGCGTACTTCGGCCCGCTGAACAACCCGAACCAGCTGGCCCGCGTCGAGGGTTTCATGGAGCGCCGCCCCGGCCATGCCGAGCTGGTCGCGGGCGGGCACCGGGTGGGGGAGCGCGGCTACCTGTACGCCCCCACCGTCGTGGCCGGCCTGCGGCAGGACGACGAGATGATCCAGGACGAGATTTTCGGCCCGGTCATCACCGTCCAGCGGTTCTCCGACGAGGAGGAAGCCATCCGCTGGGCCAACGGCGTCAAGTACGGCCTAGCCTCGAGCGTCTGGACCAAGGACCACGGCCGCGCGATGCGGATGGCCCGGCGTCTGGACTTCGGCGCGGTGTGGATCAACACCCACATCCCGATCGTGGCGGAGATGCCCCACGGCGGTTTCAAGCACTCCGGCTACGGCAAGGACCTGTCCATGTACGGCTTTGAGGACTACACCCGCATTAAGCACGTCATGAGCTACATCGGCAGCTGACACGTATCACCTCTGCCGGTCGACCCCAGCCGGTGACCAGCACCGCGGTTTCCCCGCGGTGTATCAGAGCGGGATTCTGCGGTCTCCTTCAGATGGGGAGAATCGCGGGTGACCGCAACCTCTGACAAACCCAGAACGTCCAACAGAACGTACGGGCCGCCGCGGGCGTCAGGTGCTGGTGAACCGCGGCGCGCGGATCACGTTATCCCAGTATCAGCGCAGCGTGCCGCCCGGTCTCGCGAGCCGGGCAGCCACCGCGAAAGGGGCGATCTGCGTGGCGGAATGGGGTGTTCCCGGATACACCGAGCTGAAAGCGCTCGGCTCGGGCGGATCCGGCCATGTGGTGCTGGGCCAGCACGATGCGTCCGGCACCCTGGTCGCGATCAAGTACATGCATCGCAAGCTCCTCGCCGACCCGCAATGGGCCCAGATGTTCCGCGGCGAGGCGGAAGTGCTCGCCTCCCTGGACGACCTGAACATCGTCCGGCTGTATGAATATGTCGAGTCCGCGTCGGGTGCCGCTATCGTCATGGAACTCGTCGACGGCGTCTCAGTGCGCGAGATCCTGGCGCACCAGGGCGCCACCACGCCGGAGGCGGCGCTGGTGGTCTTGCAGGGCTCGCTGCTGGGGCTGGCGGCCGCGCACCGGCGCGGTGTGGTGCACCGCGATTACAAGCCGGAGAATGTGCTCGTTGACGGGGAAGGCGTCAGCAAGCTGACCGACTTCGGCATCGCGTCGCGCACCGGTGACCGGCCGATTCCCGCGGGTACCTTGATGTACGCGCCTCCCGAGCAGTTCGCCGGGGCCCCTGTCACCCCGGCCAGCGATATCTATGCGGCCACGGCCACCTTTTACGAGTGCCTCACCGGCCGCCCGCCCTTCGAGGGAGATACCGCCGAGGCGCTGCTCTACAAGCACATGTCCCAGCCGGTGCCGCTCGACCCGGTGCCCGAGCCGCTGCGGTCGCTGGTAGCCGCCGGGATGGCCAAGGAACCCGGAGACCGGCCGGCCGACGGCACCACCTTCGTCGCCGCCCTCGAGGCTGCCGCATCGGGCGCGTACGGCCGGGACTGGGAGGAACGCGGCCGATCGCATCTAGGCGAAGCGGCGCTGCTGCTGGCGGCACTGTGGCCATCGGGCGCACCACCCGCTCTACAGGGTTCCGCCGTGGAGAAGGTCAACCTGTCCCGGGAATCGCGGGATTCCCTGGAATCCCGGCATCTCAGACACCTCTGGCATCTTCGGCACCTCCAGCATCTCCGGCACCTCCGGGACCGCCAGCAGATCCGGGACCGCCAGCAGATCCGGGACCGCCAGCACCTCCGCGAGCGCCGGTACCGGCATATGGGCCCAGCCACGGCAGCCATCATGGCCGGCGGCACGATCGCGCTCATAGCGGCGGGCACCGCCCTGGCCATCAGCGGTACCTCCTCCGCCAAGCTCAGCGCTTCGATCCATCCCACCGCGGTCCAGCAGGTCCTGCTCCATCTGCCGCAGTCCTCGGGCTCGGGTTCGGCCTCGGGTTCGGGTTCGTCGTCTTCGGGTTCGGGTTCGTCGTCGGCCTCCGGTTCGTCGTCGTCCTCGGCCTCGGGCTCGGGTTCGTCGTCTTCGGGTTCGGGTTCGTCGTCTTCGGGCTCGGCCTCGGGTTCGGGTTCCTCGTCGGCCCCATCGCCCCCGGCGCTCACGGGTGTTTCGCCGGCAAGCGGGACCACCGCGGGCGGTACCGTGGTCACGATCACCGGGAGCGGCCTGGGCAGGGCAACCAGGGTCAGCTTCGGCGGCGCGGCCGGGACCATCACCGCCGACTCCGGGACCCGGATCACCGTGACCAGCCCGGCGGGCCAGGGCACCGTCGATATCACCGTGACCACCCCGTCAGGGACCTCGGCCGTCACCGCCGTCGGCCGGTTCACCTACGTCGCCCCGCCCCCGGCGGTGACCGGGATCTCCCCGGCGAGCGGTCCCACCACCGGGGGCACCGCGGTCACGATCACCGGGACCGGCCTGGCCGGGGCGACCGGGGTCAGCTTCGGCGGCGCGGCCGGGACCATCACCGCCGACTCCGGTACGCAGATCACCGTGACCAGCCCGTCGGGCAGAGGCACCGTCGACATCACGGTGACCACCCCGTCGGGGACCTCGTCCGTCACCGCCGCCGACCGGTTCACCTACAACGTTGTCATTCAATAAGAGCATCCGGGCCGGTGACCGTCGGCTGCCTGCCGAGCACGCTAGATGGCTAACCAGGACGCTTCCGCGCGGGGCACGGAAGCCCCAAAATGGGACACTGGGATCTTCAGTTAACCGGAGCGTGGCCGCAGGGAAGTCCCGGTAGTGCGCCAGGCGCCCGAAGGGTCCTGTTTGCCCGCGCCGCCCCGGCCGCCGGCGGCTCGCGGGTGCCGCAACCCCGCAGGCCCCGCTAGCCGCGCTTGGCTACTAGGACTTTGACATCGGTCTTGAGTTTTCAAACCGGATATGTGGGCATGAAC
>Ga0208696_1002322_pt1 | contig 10233 bp, 12 predicted proteins | sample Sb_taG_9_FD_187711 | JGI IMG/M metagenome (GOLD analysis project Ga0208696, IMG submission 187711) | Peat soil microbial communities from Weissenstadt, Germany - Sb_50d_b_LC metaG (SPAdes) (version 2) | ecosystem: Environmental > Terrestrial > Soil > Wetlands > Peat | place: Germany...
CTCCGAAGCGTGTGGGTTCTCGGGACGATCGGCCTGGGTCTGGTTCTCACCACGCTGGTATCGGGGTTCGTTGTCGCCTCGGCCAACGGCGTCAACCTCGGGGCGATCGGCCGCGTCGGCGGCTACGTGCTGGCCGCGGCGCTCGACGTCGGGATCTTCCTCGCGGCGTTCCGGATCCTGACCACGCGAGTCACGAGCTTGCGCGAGGTACTGCCCGGGGCGCTGCTTTCCGGAGTGGCGTTCTTCGTACTCCAGCAGCTGTCCGCACTCATCATTTCCCACTACCTGCAAAAGGCCCAGTCGACATATGGGCATTTCGCCACCGTCATCACGATCCTGTGGTGGTTCTATCTGCAGGCCAACATCACACTGCTCGGCGCGCAGCTGAACGTCGTTCTCAAGCAGCGTTTGTTCCCGCGGTCACTCGTGGACGGACCGCAGACCCCGGCCGACCACCGAGTGCTCGAGGCGTACGCCGGCGAGCGCACATACCATCCCAAGCAGACGGTGACGACGCGCATCGAGGAGTAGCGCGCCGGTGCTACACGAGCGGCCGGCGCACGCCGACCTCGTCGACGTGCGCGAGCAGGTCTCGGGGGTCTTCGTACACCCGGTACGAGCCCGAGTAGATGAGCTCTTCCCGCCCGTAACCGCCCGACAGCAGACCGATTCCCAGCGCCCGGGCGCGGCGGGCCGCGAGCAGGTCCCAGACGCTGTCGCCGACCACCATGCTGTCGCGGATGTCAACGCCGATGAGCTCGGCGGCGGCCAGGAACAGGTCGGGATCGGGCTTGGCGTAGCGGACTTGGTCGCGGGTCACGAGCGGCGTGTCCGCCGGCAGGCCGAGCAGCTCGACGCCGCGGCGGGCGTAGCGCTCCGCGCCGCTTGTCGCGATCGCCCACGGGATGCTCAGTTCGGTGAGCGTCGCCAGCAGCTCGCTGGCCCCGGGCAGCGGCCGGACACCGTCGTAGTGGCGAAGGAAGGCTTCGCCGTGCAGCCTCGGTAGGGCGGCCAGCGTGTCGTGGTCGAGCGGCGTGTCGAGCTCGCGCACGAGCGCGCTAACGAACAACCCCCCGCTCATCCCGATCCGCCGGTGGATCTTCCACACCGACAGGTTGATCCCGACCTCCATGAGCGATTCCCGCCAGGCGATCACGTGCTGGTAGACGCTGTCGATCAGCGTTCCGTCGAGGTCGAACAGGAATGCGGGGTTGCTCCGGCTCTCCAAGGCCACCTTGTCATCTTCTCTCAATTACCGTACGCGCGTGATCACGGCCGAAAGCTTGGCTGCCCGTCTGCGCGATCTCGAGGACATCGGCGTCGGTCCCGAGGGCGTGTACCGGCTGGCCTGGACCGACGAGGACGCGGCCACGCGGGCCTGGTTCGAGCGCCAAGCCGCGGATATTGGTCTGCGAGTCGAGCGGGACCCCGCCGGCAACCTGTGGGCGTGTCCGAACCAGGAGCCGCCCTGGTGGGGGATCGGCTCGCACCTCGACAGCGTCAGGGGCGGCGGCCGCTTCGACGGGCCGCTGGGCTTGGCGTGCGCGTTCGAGGTCGCGGCCGCAGTCGCGCCCGCGATCGAGGCCGGCGAGGCGGGGCCGGTCGCCGTGGTGTCGTTCGCCGACGAGGAGGGCGCGCGGTTCAACACGCCGACGTTCGGGAGCAAGGCGCTGGCCGGGCGCCTCGACCTGCCGGTCGTGCTGGCACGGCGGGACGACGCCGGCGTGGCGTTGAGCGACGCGATGCGCGCCGCGGGCGTCGACCCGGACAGGATCGCCGCGGCCCAGTCCTGGCTCGAGAGGCTGGCGGGGTTCGTCGAGATCCACATCGATCAGACGACCGAGCTGGCCGGTGCCGCCGAGCCCGTTGGGCTGGTCAGCTCGTTGGCGGCAAGGACGCGGCTCGAGGTGCTGCTGCGCGGGCGCGCCGACCATGCCGGAACCACGCCTCGGGGCGAGCGCCGCGACGCGCTCGCCGCGGCCGCACGCCTGATCGTCGCCGCCGAGGACCTGACGGAGGCGGATCCGTCGCTGACCGTCACTACGTCGCGGATTCTGGCCAAGCCGAACGCACCGACGACGATCGCGGCCGAGGTGAGGTTGTGGATCGACGCGCGGGCCCCGGGCGGGTTCGGCGCGATCGATGCGTGGCGCGCTCGGTTGGATGAGGTGGCGGCGGAGTTGGCGGCGCGGTCCGGCGTCGAGATCGATCTCTCGGTGGCCTCGCGCAGCGACGCGCGCGAGTTCTCGCCGGCGCTGCTGGCTTCGCTGGCGGACGCGACCGAGGACGTCCTCGGCCACGTCGCGCCCGGGGTCGTGTGCTTCGCGGGGCACGACGCCGGCGTTCTGGCCGAGCGGGTGCCGGCGGCGATGCTGCTCGTCCGCAATGAAAGCGGCGTCAGCCATTCGCCGGCCGAGGACGTCGACCTGGCGGACGCGGCCGTCGCCGCGCGGGTCGTCGCGGCGGCGCTGACGTCGGAGGGCCGGGGGTGATGCCCGAGCCGGCGGTCACGCAGTCGATCCCCGGGATGCCGAACGCGCACTCCCACGCCTTCCAGCGCGGCTTGCGCGGCCGCGCCGAGCGTCCCGGGCCCGCCGGCGGGGAAGACGACTTCTGGACGTGGCGGACCGAGATGTTCCACCTCGCGGAGACGCTCGACCCCGAGTCGATGCGGGCGGCCGCACTCGAGACCTACCGCGAAATGGCCGCGGCCGGGTACGCGGTCGTCGGCGAGTTCCACTACGTCCACCACCAGCCCGACGGCACCCCATACGCCGAGCCGAACGCGATGGCGTACGCCGTCGCCGAGGCGGCCGTGGAGGCCGGCCTGCCGATCGTGCTCCTCCCGGCGGCGTATCACCGCGGCGGCTGGGACGGCCGGGACCTCCCACCGGCTCCGGGCCAGCGCCGCTTCTGCGACCCGGACGTCGAGGCGTTCCTGGCCCGGGTGGACGCGCTCCGGCGGTGGGCGGCTCCGATGGCGGGCGTCGATGTGGGCATCGCCGCCCACAGCGTGCGCGCGGTGCCCGCCGCCTGGCTGGAGGCGATCGCCGAGTACTCCGAGCGCCACCGGATCGTCCGCCACGTGCACGCGCACGAACAGCGGCGCGAGCTCGACGAGTGCCAGGCCGAGCACGGCTGCTCGCCGATCGAGCTGCTCGACCGGGCCGGGTTCCTCGCCCCCCGCGCGAGCGTGATCCACGCTATCCACGTGTCGGTTGCAGATGTCGAATTGCTCGCGCGTAGCGGGACGACGGTTGTCTCCTGTCCGACCACCGAGGGCAATCTCGGCGACGGGTACCTGCCCGCGATGGCCTACGCCGAGGCGGGCGTGCCGCTCGCGATCGGGAGCGACTCGCAGGTGCGGATCGATCCGTTCGAGGAGGCGCGTGAGCTCGAGACGGGCTCGCGCCGCGAGCGCCAGCTCCGGTCAGGGCTGCTCGCATCGGTCGGAGACCTGTGGACCGAGCTATGCCGGAACGGCTACCGCAGCCTCGGCGCCGGCGCGGAGCTCGAACAGCCGAAGATCGAGATCGACCTCGACCACTCCGATCTGCGCGGGGTCGACGCCGCGGACCTGCCGCTCGCGCTCGTGACGTGCGCGTCCGCCGCGGTGGTCACTCGAGGTGTTGGGCGCCCGACTCCTTAAGTGAGTCGCGCCCCGGATCCAGCGGAAAGGGAAGGGCCGATCTAGTGGGGGCGCGCTCAAGGGACGAGAGTGTGCCGGAGTAATGGCGTGCTCGGACCTAGTTGTCCAAGACGAGTACTCCCATTCGGCTATAAGCGACGCTTATGAGTGTGTGAACACGATCTTGCCCGCGGTCTCGCCGCGGAGCATCGCCTCGAACCCCTGGCGGGCCTCGGTCAGGGGCAGCGTGGCGCTGATCGCCGGGCGCACGCCCTTGTCGACGCAAAACCGGACCAGCCGGTCGAGCTCCTCGCGGGTCCCCATGGTCGAGCCGAGCACCGACAGCTGGAGGAAGAAGATCCGGGTCAGCTCCGCCGGCGGGGCGTCGCCGGTCGTGGCTCCCGAGATCACGATCTTGCCGCCGGGCTTGAGCGCGCGCACCGAGTGGGCCCACGTCGCCTGCCCGGTCGTATCCATCACCGCGTCGACGCGCTCGGGCAGGCGAGCGCCGGGTTCGAATGCCTCATCAGCGCCCAGCTCGAGCGCCTGGGCGCGCTTCTCCTCCGAGCGACCGGTCACCCACACGCGGATTCCGGCAGAGCTGCCGAGCACGGTCAGCGCGGTGGCGACGCCGCCGGTGGCGCCCTGGACGAGCACGGTCGAGCCCGGCGAGATCGCGCCGCGTGTGAACAGCATCCGGTAAGCGGTCAGCCAGGCCGTCGGCAGGCACGACGCCTGTTCGAACGACAGCTCCGCCGGCTTGGGCAGCAGGTTCCAGCGCGGCACCGCGACCCTGTCGGCGAACGTGCCCTGGTAGCGCTCGGAGAGCAGCGACCGGCGCGGATCGAGCGTCTCGTCGCCGTGCCACGACGGATCGTTGATGATCGAATGAACGATCACCTCGTTGCCCTCTTCGTCGAGTCCGGCAGCGTCGCAGCCGAGGATCATCGGCAGGCGGTCCTCGGGCAGGCCGACGCCGCGGAGCGACCACAGATCGTGGTGGTTGAGCGACGCGGCCCTGAGCTTCACGGTCGTCCACCCGTCGGGGACATCGGGGACGGGACGGTCGTCGATGCGCAGGCCCGACAGCGGATCGTCGCGGTCGATGGCGGCGGCGTAGACGGCGAGCATCGCCCAATCATGCCTGAGGGGGGCGGGGGCCGCGTCGCGGTCCGCGGTGGCGGGGTGCGACAATCCTGCGCACATGGCAACCGTCACCGCGCGCGCCACCAGAGCGGTGGACGCCGCGCCTGGCCGGGTCCTCGCCTTCTTGCGGGATTACCGCGATGCGAGGCCGCGGATCCTCACCGACAACTACACCCACTACCGAGTCGAATCGGGAGGGCAGGGGCAGGGCACGGTCATCGGCTACCACTTCGCGGCCGGTCGACGCGAGCGCGACTACCGCCTGAGCGTCGAGGAGGACTCCGGTGGCCTGTCAGAGCGCGACCAGCTGTCCTCGTACGTGTCGCGCTGGACCGTTGCTCCGGACGCCGACGGCTCGCGGGTCACACTCGAGGCCACCTGGGACGGCGCCGGCGGGATCGGCGGCATGTTCGAGCGGACGTTCGCCCCCAGGGTCCTCGGCGGGATCTTCGGCGAGATGCTCGACAAGCTCGCCGCTGCCGTGTCAGCTTGACTCGATCTGCTTCTTGAGCTCCCCGGCGCGCGAGGCTACGAGCATGTGGCGGAGCATGTCGACGAGCGGCCCGCGGATGATCAGGCTGAGCTTCCGCCCGAGGTCGACGTCGAGCGAGTAGGTGGCGCGGGTACGGTCGCCGCCTAGGTCCTCGAGCGTCCAGCTGCCGTCGACCGACTTGAGGTCGCCCTGCTCCTGAGTCCAGCTGAGCCTGTCGGGGCCGTCGTAGGCGAAGCGCACCTTCGACTTCACCGTCACCACCTTCGCGTCGGTCTCGGCCTCGCACAGGGTCGCCCGGCTGTCGCCGTCGCGCTCGATCGCGTGCATCCCCTTGAGGCCGCCCTGCCATTCGGGTGCGCTTTCGACGTCCTGCACGAGCGCCCACACCTGGTCGAGCGGAGCCTCGATCTCCGCGGTTGAGCTACCGGTCACGTTCGCCATCGATCAGAACCTCCTCCATCGCCGACGTGTAGGCCCCGGCTCGCGCGGCCGAGTTGAGCTTCGCCCGGTGGTAGTAGGACCGCTGGGCGGCCGGTGCGTTCGCCCACTCTCCGTCCCAGGCGCGGAGAGCCGGCCCCTGGAGCGCCCGGCCGTACGAGAACGAGAGCTCCCACGGGTGCGGGCCGCTGGCGTTCATCGCGTTCAGGTGGGCGGTCGCGTCCTCGTCGGACTGGCCCCCCGACAGGAACACGATGCCCGGAACGCCGGCGGGCACATGCTTGTAGAAGCACTCGAGCGTCCGGTCGGCGACCTCCTCGACGCCAGCGCGGTCGGCGGCGTCGTAGCCGGACAGGACCATGTTCGGCTTGAGAAGCGTGCCGAACACGTCGACCCGCTGGTCGAACAGCTCGGTGTACACGGCGTCGAGGACGCGCGAGGTCACGTGATAGCTGCGCTCGATCGTGTGGGTGCCGTCCTGGAGCACCTCGGGCTCGACGATCGGAACGAGCCCGGCCTCCTGGCACAGCGCCGCGTAGCGCGCGAGCGCATGTGCGTTGGCCCAGATGCAGTAGTCGCTCGGCAACTCGTCGGTGATCGAGTAGGTCGCTCGCCACTTCGCGAAGCGGGCGCCGAGGCGGTGGTACTCGTGCAGGCGGTCGCGCAGGCCGTCGAGGCCTTCGGTGACCATCTCGCGCTCGGTCAGCGCGAGCCGGTGCTGGCCGATGTCGGCCTTGATCCCGGGGAGGATCCCCTTGGCGGCGAGCACCTGCGGGAACGGCGTCCCATCCGAGGCGCTCTGACGGATCGTCTCGTCGAACAGGATCACGCCGCTGATGAACTCCTCGGCGCCCGGCGTGGTGAACAGGATCTCGCGGTATGCGCGCCGGAGCTCCTCGCTCGATTCGAGGTGGATCGTGTCGAACCGCTTCTGGATCGTGGTGTCGCTCTCGTCCGCGGCGAGGATGCCCTTGCCGGGGGCGACGAGCGCCTTCGCGGTCTCGTGCAGCTCGTTGTGTGTCATCTAGGGGCTCCCGGTCGGGTCCGGATCCCATCGATTATGTCCCGTAGGCGCTTGACGTCGCGCGCCGGCCGCTCGAGCGTTGTCGGGAGCCGGTGCCCATGGGAGAGGTCGTGTAGAAGCTCGATCAGTCCGAGGTCTGGCCGGGGGCGCGATTCCAGCTCGTGGACGCTCGACTCGAGCACCTCGATCGCGCCGTCGGCGACCGCCGCGCGCAGCACGGGCTCGAGCTCCGCGAACGCCGGCTTCCGCTTGGCGATGCCGCTCAGGTAGTTCTGGTCGAGGTAGAGGGTGGTGGCGATCATGGGGAGGCGGGTGATAGGGGCACACTCGACGCGCGCCCCCAGCCGAAAGCGGTCAGGTGACCCATATACGTGGCTGAATACACATTCACCGCGGCGGGAGGGGTCGAGTGTGGGGTTGTGACCCGATAATCCGACCAAGCATGCCCACTGCCGCCGCCACCGTCGTCGAGATCGATACCCCGCACGGGCCAGCGCGGGCGCACGTGACCAAGATCCGGGGCGCCGCCGGCGCGGTCGTGCTCGGCCACGGCGCCGGCGGCGGTGTGACGTCGCGCGACCTGGTGGCGGCCGCGGAGGCGGCGCAGGCCGAGAAGTTGAGCGTCGCGCTGGTCGAGCAGCCCTACCGGGTCGCCGGCCGGCGCTCGCCGGCGCCGGCGCGCCAGCTTGACGCCGCCTGGATCGCGGTCGTCGCCCATCTGCACGCCAAAACGCTGAAGGGCGTTCCCATCGTGTGTGGCGGCCGCTCCTCGGGCGCCCGCGTGGCCTGCCGGACCGCGGCGGAGACCGGGGCGGCGGCGGTGCTGTGTCTCGCCTTCCCGCTCCGTCCGCCCGGCCGTCCGTCCGCCCCGAGCCGCCAGGACGAGCTCGACGGCGTGACCGTGCCCGTGCTGGTGGTCCAGGGCACGGGCGATCCGTTCGGGATGCCGGCGCCCGGTCCGTCGCGAACCGTGGTTCAGGTCGCGGGCAACCACAGCCTGCGTAGCGACCTCGGCACGGTCCGGACCGCCGTGCGCGAGTGGCTCACAGAGGTACTCTGACGGCGATGTTCTGTCAGCGGATCGGCCACGGTGGCGCGAGCGCGCTCGCCCGGGCCAACACGCTCGCCTCATTCGATGCCGCGTGCGAGATCGGCGTCGACATGGTCGAGTTCGACGTGCGCGCGTGGGACGGCGAGCTCGTCCTCGCCCACACCGTTCTGCATGCGCGGCGCGGCGGCAACGTGCGGCTGCACGACGCGCTCGCGCACCTGGCGGGCCGGCGCTTCAGCGACGTCGAGCTGAACGTCGATCTCAAGCACGTCGGCTGCGAGCGGGCACTGCTCGATCATCTGCGCCGGGCGAGGCTGCTCGAGCGGACGCTGATCTCGTCGCAGGTGCCGGACGTGCTCGACCGGGTCCGCGCGCTCGAGCCGCGGGCTCGCGTCGGGATCTCGGTCGGCGGACGCCTCGCGCGGCTCAGCCAGCGGTGGCGCGACTGGCGGGCGGTGGCGCTCGCGGGCATCCACAACGGCCGGTGGGACGCGCTGATGGCCCAGCACAAGCTGGTCGACGTTGCGCTGATCGGCGACGTGGACGACCGCGGCGGCCGGCTGTATGCGTGGACCGTGAACGAGCGTGCGGGGATCGCGCGGCTCAGAGCGCTCGGCGTCCACGGGATCACGACTGCCGACCCGCGACTGTTCGCGTAACTCCTCAGCTGCGTACGCTAATTGACCGTGCAATCGGTCAAGCTGAGCGAGCTCGTCGCGTCGCCTGAGCGCGGGCGCGTGTTCACCGAGCCGGCGCGCGCCACGCTCGCCGACTGCGCGCCCACCGGCCGGATCCGGCTCGACGCGCTGGCGCGCTGGGCTCAGGACGTCGCCTACGCGGACGCCGTCGAGGCCGGGCTGTCGCGCCGCGCGGCGTGGGTGGTCCGCCGGACCCGCATGCGGGTGACGAGGTTCCCGCGCTTCGGCGAGGAGTTTGACTTGGCTACGTTCTGCAGCGGCCTCGGGCGGATGTGGGCCGAGCGGCGCACCTCGATGACGCGCGTCGGCGAGGCCGCCGGCGCGGTCGAGCTGGTCTCGCTGTGGGTGCACCTCGACCCGCTGAGCGGTCGCCCGACCAAGCTGACCGAGGATGAGATCGCGATGTGGGGCGAGTCGACCTCCGGACGGACGGTGAACGCCCGGCTCCGGCACCCCGCGCCGGACGGGGCCGCGGACAGCTTCTCGTGGTGGTTTCGCAACAGCGAGCTCGACCTGGCCGGCCACGTCAACAACGCCGCGTACCTGACGCCGCTCGAGGAGGAACTGTTGCAGGACGCCGAGCCCGAGTCGATCGACATCGAGATCGAGTACCGCTCACCGGCGCAGGCGGGCCAGATGCGCGTCCTGCGCAACGGTGCCCGCCGGTGGATCGTCGGCTCCGACGGCGAGACCTACGCATCGATAATCATCGCCCCCACACCGACACAGGAGGTCTGAACTTGCGTGCCGTCGTCATTACCAAGCCCGGGGACCTGGATGTCCTGGAGGTCGTCGACCGCCCCGCGCGCAAGCCGGTCGCCGGCGAGGTCCGGATCGCGGTCAAGGCCGCGGCGGTCAACCCGACCGACATCGGGCTCCGACAGCGCGGCGGCGGAGATCTGCCAGCACCGTGGATTCCTGGCATGGACGCCGCCGGCATCGTCGAGTCCGCCGGGCCCGATGTCGACCGCCTCAGCGTCGGCGATGAGGTGATGGCGGCGGTCAGCCCGCGCCGGCCCGAGGGCGGAGCCCAGCAGGAGCTGCTGATCGTCCCGGCGGCGTCGGTCGTGCCGATCCCCGACGGTGCCACACTCACCGAGGCGGCGACGCTGCCGATGAACGGCCTCACCGCCCGCCTCGGCCTCGAGCTGCTCGGGCTGAACGTGGGCGACACGCTGGCGGTCACCGGCGGCGCCGGACAGCTCGCCTCGTACGTGATCCCGCTGGCCAAGGAGCAGGGCCTCCGGGTGATCGCCGACGCCAAGCCCGAGGACGAGGAGCTCGTCCGCAGCTTCGGCGCGGACGTGGTCGTGCCACGCGGCCAGGAGTTCACCGACGCCGTGCTCGAGGCCGCCCCCGACGGCGTCGACGGGCTTTACGACACCGCGCTGCTCCGTCGCGCGGCGTTCCCGGCGATCCGCGACGGCGGCCAGATCGTGGTCGTGCGCGGGTGGGACGGCGATGAGGTCGAGGATCGCGGGATCCACGTACACCCGGTGATGGTCGCGACCGTGCTCGAACGGACCGACTGGCTCGAGGAGCTTCGCCGTCTCGCCTCCGAGGGACGGCTCAAGCTCCGGGTGGCGAAGGCGTTTCCGCCCGAGGAGGCCGCCGACGCCGAGCGGCTGATGGACGCGGGCGGGCTCCGCGGCCGGGCCGTGATCGTGTTCTGATCATGGGGAATCCGCCTCGACGCGGTACGGCTGCCGCTGCCGAGTCGATGCGGCGGATTCCCATAAGTTAAGGGAATCCGGC
>Ga0208696_1002335_pt1 | contig 10214 bp, 7 predicted proteins | sample Sb_taG_9_FD_187711 | JGI IMG/M metagenome (GOLD analysis project Ga0208696, IMG submission 187711) | Peat soil microbial communities from Weissenstadt, Germany - Sb_50d_b_LC metaG (SPAdes) (version 2) | ecosystem: Environmental > Terrestrial > Soil > Wetlands > Peat | place: Germany: Weissenstadt...
AGCGCCTGGACGATGAAGATGAAGCAGAGCATCGAGACCGCGCCGACCAGAGCCATGAGGCCGAGATCGAAAAGACTGGGCGTCGTCCACGCCCAGGGAACGGTCGTTGCGCCGATCAGGCCGCTGCCGACGAACTGCCACAAGACCAGCGGGGCCCAGTGAATGCCCCTCAGCTCGCGGGTGATCGTCTGACTGAGCGCGAACATGATCGCGCCGAACAGCGCCAGCGGCGCGATAAAGGAAAACATCTGCGGCGAGGGCCTCAGCGCAATGATGACGCCAACGAAGCCGACGAGGACGGCGATCCAGCGGAAGCGCTCGACCTTCTCGCCGAGCAGCGGCGCCGAGAGCGCAGTGACGATGAGCGGCGTCGCCATATAGAAGGTCATCACGTCGGCGAGCGGCATGAAGCGCGTGGCGTAGTAGAACGCGAACGTGTCGACGGCGGCGACAACAATCCGCACGGCCTGCAGCGGCGCCCGGCGCGTGTCGATGAGATTGATGCGCAGCGTGAGCATCATCGGCGCGAGCACAATGACGGCGCCGATCGAGCGCAGCATCATCAGCTGGCCGACGCCATAATCCTTAACCAGCCACTTGCCGAGCGCGTCGTTGATCGCGAACAGACCGACGCCAAGGAGATAGAGGCCGACGCCGAGGCCCGCGGTTCCGGAGCGAAGGGTCGGCATGGGGTCCTGAAGGTTCGCCGTTCGGCTTCCGCCTCAGCGCGTCACCCCCGCAAACGCGAGGGCAAGCGAGCCGCCGCGACTCTTGAGGGGCTTAGCGGCTCGAAGGCGCCGAGGCCCGCTTGCGCGGGCCGGCGCGATCGTCAGCGCGAATAGAACTCGATGACCAGGTTCGGCTCCATATGCGTCGGATACGGCACCTCGGAGAGCCCGGGAACGCGCGTGAGCTTGGCGGTCCCCCGCGCGTGATCGACCTCGATGTAGTCGGGCACGTCCCGTTCAGCGAGCGCGTTTGCTTCGAGCACCAGGGGCAATTGGCGAGAGGATTCCTTGATCTCGACTAGATCTCCAACCTTCACCTGATAGGAGGCGATGTTGACGCGCCGGCCGTTGACCTTGATGTGCCCGTGATTGACGAACTGGCGCGCCGCGAACACGGTCGGCACGAACTTGGCCCGATAGATCAGGGCGTCGAGCCGGCGCTCGAGCAGGCCGATGAGATGGGCGCTCGAGTCGCCTTTGAGGCGGAGCGCCTCGACGTAGTATTTGTGGAACTGGCGCTCGGAAATATTGCCGTAATAGCCTTTGACCTTCTGCTTGGCCTTGAGCTGGGTGCCGAAATCGGTCGCCTTGCCCTTGCGGCGCTGGCCATGCTGGCCTGGCCCGTATTCACGCTTGTTGTAGGGGCTGCGGGGGCGGCCCCAGATGTTCTCGCCCATCCGGCGATCGATCTTGTATTTCGCTTCCGCGCGCTTCGTCATCGCGATTCCTCTTACATGTCAGTTCGGTTCAACGAGGAACGCGCCCTCCTCTGCGCCCTTGAGGCGTCGACAGGCCTTCAGCCGAGCAAGGCTAAGGGCCGCGGGTGCGTCAAACAACAAACGCGCTCCCGTTTAGCCGAGAGCGCGCCTGAGGAGCGTCCTCCTAAAGGAGCCGGCGACTGCTGTCAAACCCTATCGACTCCCGACATACCGAGAGGGCTCACCGCGCTTCGTCGGCGAGCGTTCCTCGTCCGGCGCAAGGTGCGGGGGCTGCGTTCGGGCAACCCGGGCCGGGGCCCCTGCGAGAATGCACAGTGCGGGGCACTGATATGTCTGTGGCGCATGCGTATTCTGGGCTGGCCTCGAGCATAGTTAATTTTTCATGCAATTAAGTGCCGAGTGAGGCCGGTAAGCTCGTTCGCCACGTCATTGTCATGCGATTTTCACATTTAGTATCGCACCGCACCATTGACTTTTGCGGCGCAACAACATAGCTAGGGGCGGTCTGGGAAATGGGAGCGTCTCATCGGGCTCGATCGCCGAGGCCGAAATCAGGAGGGCGGTTAACCACAGGAGACCGCCATGAAGAAGTTCTCTCTTATACGCTTCCTGCGCACGCGTCGCGTCTATTGGAGCGTATTGCAAGAGCTTTCGGCTTATACCGATCGCGAGTTGCACGACATCGGCATCGATCGCGCCGACATCCACGAAATCGCCCGCTTGGCTTCGCGGGAACAGGACTGACCTGAATGGCGGCGCCGCTCAGGCGCCGCCATCGCTTCATTTGCGGTTATAGATGTCGTCGATGCGAACGATGTCGTCCTCGCCGAAATAGCTGCCGGTCTGAACCTCGATCAGCTCCAAGTCGATCTTGCCGGGATTGGCGAGCCGGTGGATCGAGCCGATCGGCAGGTAGATCGATTCGTTCTCGTGCACGTGCTCGACCTTGCCGTTGAGCGTCACCTCGGCCGCGCCGCGCACCACGACCCAGTGCTCCGCGCGGTGGTGGTGCTTTTGCAGGGAGAGCCGACCGCCTGGGCGCACAACGATGCGCTTGACCTGATAGCGCGAGCCCTGATCGACGCTCTGATAATAGCCCCATGGCCGGTAGATGCGCCGATGCTCTGTCGCTTCAGGCTTGCCCTCCGCTTTCAGGCGTTCGACGAGCTTCTTAACCTTGTCGGTCTGTGAGCGGTCGGCGACCAAGACCACATCGCCGGTGGCGACGACGACCACGTCGTGGAGGCCGATGACGGCGGCCAATTGCTCCTCTGAACGCACCAGCACGTTCGAAGAGTCGATGGCCACCGCCCGTCCGCGCAGGCTATTGCCGTCGGCGTCACGCGGGCTCAGCCGCCAGACCGCCGACCACTCGCCGACGTCCGACCAGCCGACGTCGGCCGTCAGCACCACCGCTTTCTCGGTTCGCTCCATCACCGCATAATCGATCGACGTCTTCGGCGCCTTGGCGAAGGAATCGTGGTCGAGGACGACGAAGCCGAGGTCCTTTTTTGCGCCCGACACCGCTGTCGCGGTCGCGGCGGCGATCTCCGGCTCGAAACGCTGAAGCTCCTCCAACATGACGTCGGCGCGGAAGACGAAATTGCCTGAGTTCCAGAGGTAGCCTTCCTCAATGAACGCGCGGGCGTGGGTTTCATCGGGCTTCTCAACGAATCGCTCGATCCGCCGCACTTTCGGATCGATCGCCAGCGGCTCGCCGGGGTGGATATAACCGTAGCCGGTCGCCGGGTGGTCGGGCGTGACGCCGAAGGTGACGATTTCGCCCGCCTCCGCGGCCGTGCAGGCTTCCGCGCAAAGCGCAGCGAATCGTTTTCCGTCCTCGAACGCATGGTCGGCGGCCAGCACGGCGACGACCGTCTTCGGATCGCGCGCGGCCGCCCAGGCGGCCGCGGCGCCGACAGCGGCGGCGCTGTCGCGCCGATCCGGCTCAAGCAGGATCACCGCCTCAGCGCCAATCTCCCTCAATTGCTCGGCGACGCGAAAGCGATAGTCGAAATTGGTGATGACGACCGCCGGACCGAACACGGCGGGGTCGCTGACGACGCCGACGATCGATTGAAAGGTCGAACGCTGGCCGATCAGGGGAATGAACTGCTTGGGCAGGCTTTCCCGCGATTCCGGCCACATGCGAGTGCCTGACCCGCCGCACATGATCACTGGCATGATTTTGGTCATGCATTCCCCCGAGTTGGCGGGCGCCGTTCGCAATCGCCAGCCGCGCGCTGTTCCTCTGCAATAACGGCCGCGCCAAAGCAATGCCCGACGCGCCGGGTCAGACGAACGCCTCGCAGGCCTGCGGCGGCAATCAGACCTGTCGTCGGCGAAGCATAACGCGGTCGGAACAGGGCGGCAGCCCTTCGAATTGGCCAATGAAACAGGGCCGCTCCATCGAGCGGCCCCGGGTCCCTGTCACGGCGAAGGTTCAGCTTGAAACGCCGGCCATGGCCGTGCTCGGCGGGTGATTCCTAGTGCCGGAAATTGAACATATCCATCATGTCTCCAATCGCCGGCGCGTTGGTGGGAACGTACGTAGCTGCCGCCGCCGTAGCTCGCGTTGGGCGAGGTCGCCGTCGGGCTGCCCGAACCGCCGCGCTCTAGGGAAACACAGTTCAACGCCGCCCCTTCATGGCTGATTCGGTTGTGGCTGAGGTCGTTTTGCCCGCTATTCCTCAGACTTTGCGCGGCGCTCGCTGCGCCCGGCTCACGAAAGCGACGACGCCTGCGGCCGCCGCAGTCGTCGCCAGCGCCAGCGCGAAGGCGGCAAACGCCGCCGGGAGCGACAGCGTTTGCGCGATCGCTCCGGTCGCCAACGGCGCGGGCAGACGGCTCAGCGCGCTGAACAGCGAAGCGGAGGCGAGTCCGACCGCGGGGCCGGCCGCCGACTGGCGCGCGGCCAGCGCAAACCCGCACGGGACGATAGGGCCGGTGCCGACCCCGATCAAGGCGAAGCCCGTAACGCTCGCCGCGAAGCCGGCCTGTCCGCTGACCAGAGCGAAGCCGGCCGCCGCGATCGCGAACGAGGCGATGATGATGCGAAGGTCGCTGACGCGAAGGCGAATCGCGTCGGCGTTGAAGCGCAGCGCGGCCTGGCAGGCGGAAAAGAACGCCGCGCCGAGGCCGGATATCGCCGCCAGCTTCGGCGCTTCCTCGCGCAACAGCAGCGTGGACCACACCGATGCCGCGAGTTCGGCCGCGATCGAGACGCCGACGACGACGCCAAGCCCCAGCAGAGCCGGCGCGAAGGACAATCCGCTTGGCCCGCACGCCCCGACCGCCGCCTGAGCGGGACGACGGGCGCCCGCCGCCCGATGGTAAGCGACGCCGGCGCCGGCGAGCGCGAGCGCGGCGAGAACGCCCGCCGCCCAAGGCGCCGGGCCGGCGGCGATCAAACTGCCGAGGATCGCGCCGAGCGCCATGCCGGCCGATGCGGCGGCGTGCAACCGGGCCAGGATCGGGCGGCCGAGCCCACGCTCGATCCGCGCGCCCTCGGCGTTCATGAGGAGGTCGACCATGCCGCCGAGGAATCCCGCGACGATCAAAGCGCCGGCCACCCACGCCTCGCTCGAGGCGTTGAGGAGGGCGCACAGCGTCGCGCCGTAGATGATCGCCGAGACGGAGAGCGCCTGCTCGACGCCGAAGCGATGTGCGAGCGCGCCGCCCGCCGACATGGCGATGAGATAGACGCCGGTATAGACGGTCAAGAGAACGCCGAACGTCGATGCGTCGACGCCGGAGCGGATCAAAATCGCGCCGGACGCCCCGCCCCAGAGGCCGATGCCCACGCCCAAGGCGAAGAACACGGCCGCGACCGCCGCATGCAGAGGGGCGCCGAGGCGAGCGTCGCCAAGCGGGGGGGCGGCGTTCAAAAGTCTGTCGGCGCGCCGCCCTCCGCCTTGCGGCGGGCGACGAAGGCCGTAAGCGCCTCGAGGCGATCGGCCTCGAGCGGCGGCGGGACGAAATCGCGCAGGCGGTCGGCGACGATGCGCTCGGCCGCGTCAAGCGCAGTCGGCGAACCGGCTTCGCGCCAGGTCTCGTAGTTGCGCCAGTCGGAGATGATCGGCGAGAAAAAGGCGGTGCGATAGCGCGACTGGGTGTGCTCCGCGCCGAAGAAATGCCCGCCGGGACCGACTTCACGCATCGCCTCGAGCGCAAGCTCCGCTTCGTCGACGCGCAGCGGCCGCAAGAACTCGGCGACCATCGCCAAAAGATCGGCGTCGAGCGCCATCTTCTCGAACGAGGCTTGCAACCCCCCCTCCATCCAGCCCGCGCCGTGCATGAGAAAGTTCACGCCGCCCATGATCGCGCCCCAAAGCGAGAACACGCTCTCATAGGCTGCCTGGGCGTCGAGCGAATTCGCGGCGTTGGTGTTCGAAGACCGGTAGGGCAGTCCAAGGCGGCGCGCGAGCTGCCCGCCGACAATCGCGGCCTTCATATATTCAGGCGTGCCGAAGGCCGGAGCGCCTGACTTCATGTCCACGTTCGAGGTGAATCCGCCATAGACGAACGGCGCGCCCGGCCGCGCGACCTGGGTCATGACGAGGCCCGCGAGCGCCTCGGCGTGCTGTTGCGTGAGCGCCCCGGCGAGTGTGACCGGCGCCATAGCGCCGGCAAGCGTAAACGGCGTCATCACCACCACCTGGTTGCGGCGCGCCATTTGGATGACGCCCTCCAGCATCGGCGTGTCGAGCCTCAATGGCGACGACGAGTTGATAACCGTGAACAGCGACGGCTCACGCTCCAGCGTCTCATCGTCGAGCCCACGCGCAATTCTGACCATCTCGATGGCGTCCAGATTGCGCTCGCGTCCTAGGCTATAGGCGTGGACCGGCTTGTCGGAGAGCGTCAGCATGTCGAACAGCGCGTCGAGATGACGGACGGAGGCATGAAGGTCGATCGGCTCGACCGGATAGCCGCCGATAAAATGGATCGAATCGAAACTCTGTCCGAGGCGTATGAAGTTCTGATAGTCGCGCGTATTGCCGGGCCGCCGCCCGCCGGCGCGGTCGAACGAATTGGGAGCGCTCGCAACGGTGCCGAAAGCGACGTAGCGCCCGCCAATCAAGAGATCGCGCGCCGGATTGCGCGCGTGCAGCTTGAACTCCCTCGGCGCGAGGCCGATGTGCGCCTCGGCGAAATCGGGATCGAAGCGAACGCGGCGCGAGGCCGGATCGACGTCGGCGCCGGCGCTTTTCAACATCGCGCGCGCCTCGTCGTGCAGGAAATCGACGCCGATCTCCTTGAGGACCTTCAGCGCCGCCTGATGGATCGATTCGAGCTCGTCGTGGGAGATAAGGTTGAGCGGCGCGAACGGCGACTGCGGCTGGCCCAAGGGCTGAGCGGCGCCGGAGCCTCCGCCGCGCTCGGCCGCGCGACGGCGACGGCGCCCCGTATCCTGCGGCGGCGAATCCGTCATTGCGTGCCCCAGACTCCTGTCCCCAGCAGCGTTCAAGACGCCGATCGCGATTCGTCGCTCGACCTCTTCTAGCGGAGTTACCCAACCATGCGCCCGCCAAAATGGCGGCTCGCCATGCCAATTCGCGCCGGAAATTTTCGGCTGCTATTTGGCGGCGCGCAGCTTTGGCGGCTCGGCCGGCGCGGCCTGCAGCTTTGGCGCCTCGGCCGCGGCGGGTTCCGGCTCCGGCGGACGAGCGGGCGCGCCAGCCGCGAACCGGGCGATGAGCCAGGAACGGAACAGAGCCACCGCCTCGTTGCTCAGATCTTCGGGATGCGTCGTGAGATAGTAACCGTAGCCTTCGTCAAGCCAGAGGTCGTACGGGCGCACCAGCCGGCCGGCCTTGATCTCCTCGTGGAAGAGCAGCGGATCAAGCAGCGCCAGCCCGTCCCCCATCATCGCATACTGGGCCGCAAGTTGCTGGGTGTCGAACACCAGGCCGCGATCGACGGCGAGGTCGGGGCGTCCGATCGAGCGCACGAACATTTCCCAGAAGAAGTGGCGCGGCCGGCCGTCGATCTTGAGATGCAGGAGGTCGCTGGCGGCGATGAGCCGTGCCGGATCGCTGGAGTCGGTCCCTTCGAGCAGCTTCGGGCTGCACAAGAGGGTCGAGCGCACCATCCACAGGAGATCATGGATCGCGTCGGTGACGCGGGGCTCGGAATAGACAATGGCGATGTCGATGTCCCCGTCCACTTCCGGCCCGGTCGTCGGCTTGGAGACGATCTCGAGCGAGATGCCGGAATTTTCGGAGCGGAAATCGCGTAAGATTGGAATGGCGAGCCGATGCGCGAACGAGGTCGGCAACGCGACCTTGAGCACCCGCTTCGGCCGCCCCTTCTCCTTGATGACCTCGCCGAGCGCCTGATCGATACGGTCGAAGGACTTCGAAACGACCGGCAGGATGTGCCGTCCGGCCTCGGTGAGCACCAGCTGTTGCGGGCGCCGCTCGAACAGCGCCACGCCGAGAAAATTTTCGAGCACGATCACATGACGGCTGACCGCGCTCTGCGCGACCGTCAGGCTATTGGCGGCGGCGGTGAAGCTGAGATGTTGCCCGGCCGCTTCGAACGCTCTAAGCGCGTTGAGCGGCAACCACTTGCGATCCATTCCTCCTCCGCGCGCGGCGCATTCATGTCACCCTGCCTTTGCGAGCGCGTCAAGACTCGGTTCATAACCCATAGCTAACGGAAGAGACAATATGATCAGGCGAAGAATCCGCAGGGTCTTCAAGCGCCGCGTCGATGAGCGTCGCGACTGTCCTCGTCCATCGCATGCAGGCTTAGCCAGACAGACTGCCGCGCGCGCCTAGCGATAGTTCGTCCAGATGGCCTTGAAGTCGACGTATTTGTCGATCGCGTGCGGCGAGCGGTCTCGGCCGAAGCCCGATTGCTTGAAGCCGCCGAATGGCGTCGCCAACGATGAGCGGTCGAACGTGTTGACCCAGACCGTGCCGGCCCGAATGGCGCGCGAAAGCCGATGCGCGGCGTTCATGTCGCGCGTCCAAACGGCGGCGGCGAGGCCGTAGACGGTGTCATTGGCGAGCTTGATCGCCTCCGCCTCAGTCTCGAACGGGATGACGACCACGACCGGCCCGAAGATCTCCTCCTGGGCGATGCGCATGGCGTTTCGGGCGCCATCGAGAATGGTGGGCTCGACATAGAATCCGCCGGTCTCGGCAAGAGCCCGCCTGCCGCCGTGGGCGATCCGCGCGCCCTCCCGGACCCCGAGGTCGATGTAGCTAAGCACCCGCTCCATGTGGCGCTCCTCGATGAGCGCGCCAAGCTGCGCCCCGGCGTCGAACGGATGGCCGAGCGGAATCTGCGCTCTCTGCACCGCGGCGATCTTTTCGACCAGCGTCTCGCGGATCGAGGCATGGACGAGCACGCGCGAACCCGCGTGGCAGGTCTCTCCCTGATTGTAATAGATGCCCCAGGCGATCGCCTCCGCCGCAGCGTCGAGATCGGCGTCCGGCATCACGACATGGGGCGACTTGCCTCCGCATTCGAGCGCGACCCGCTTCATGTTGCTCTCGCCGGCATAGACCAGCATCAGCTTTCCGACCTCGGTTGAGCCGGTGAAGGCGATCATGTCGACATCCGGGTGGAGCGCGAGCGGCCTGCCGGCCTTCTCGCCGAAGCCCGGCACGACATTGAGTGCGCCGTCCGGCAGGCCCGCTTCCTTCCCCAGTCTGCCGAGCATGAGCGCCCCGAGCGGCGATTGCTCGGCTGGCTTCAGGACGACGGAATTGCCTGCAACCAGCGCCGGCCCCAGCTTCCAGGCGGCGATGATGAGCAGATAGTTCCACGGCACGATCGCGCCGACGACCCCGAGCGGCTCCTTGCGCACCATCGCCACGTCGTTCGAACCGACCGGCGCGATTTCGTCAGTGAGCTTGTCGGCGAACTCGGCGTAGTACTGGACGCAATTGGCGCAGAACGGGACGTCTACGTTGAGAGAATTCGCGATCGGCTTGCCAACGTCGAGCGTCTCGAGCAGCGCCAGCTCCTCGCCATGCTCGCGGATCAGTTCGGCGAAGCGCAGCAGGACCTTCTTTTTCTTTAACGGGTCGGCATCGCGCCAGAGGCCGATCTCGAACGCCTTGCGCGCCGAAGCGACCGCGCGGTCGATGTCGGCCGCTCCGCAATCGGCGACATGGGCAAAGACCTTGCCGTCGATCGGCGAGACCTTGTCGAAGGTCGCCCCGTCGGCAGCGTGAACGTAGGCGCCGTCGATGAAGGCGCGGCCTTCGATTTTGAGCGCCGCGGCGCGAGCGAGCCAGCCTTCGCGGGTGGTGGGGCGGTCGAGCATTGAACTGGGAACCTCGGATTCGGACTGTCGAAGGGCGGACCATTGCCGCCGCGAGGCTCGAAAGGAAACCGAATTTTCCTTATGATCCAATGCCCGGCGGGCATGGGCGAAGCAGAAAGGCGCTCGCCCTTGACCGGCGTCAATGCGTGGAGACCGATCCGATAGCCTGCTTGCGAAACTGAGGACGGCGCATGGATGAGAGGATCGCGATCAACGTCGGCGCGGCAGCGCTCATTGCTGCCCTCCTCGTAGCAGCGTACATCGTCCACTGGCTTCGGCTTCGTGAGACGAAGCGGTGGATGGGGGAATGTCTCGCGAAATATTTCAATGGCGACCTCCCCGTTGACCAGCTCGCCCAGCGAGCGCGGGAAGTCGCGAGCCGACGCTTCATGGGCAGCCCAGAGTGCCAGGCTCTTGTTCAGGCGGCCTTTCAGCGCGCTGCAGAGGCGAAACTCGCCGGTAAGGCGCATTCCCTGGAGATCG
>Ga0208696_1002338_pt1 | contig 10203 bp, 15 predicted proteins | sample Sb_taG_9_FD_187711 | JGI IMG/M metagenome (GOLD analysis project Ga0208696, IMG submission 187711) | Peat soil microbial communities from Weissenstadt, Germany - Sb_50d_b_LC metaG (SPAdes) (version 2) | ecosystem: Environmental > Terrestrial > Soil > Wetlands > Peat | place: Germany...
TATTGTGGTGCCGTGCCAATCGTAGATCAGGCCCGCCAGAATGGAGAAGCGCCCTTCGCCCCGTATCTGGTAACCGGAGCCTTTCAAGACCGTTGTGAGACGATAGTTCCCGAGATTAAGGCCGACCAAATCGACACGGTAGATGGCAACGATCCGCATCGCTGCCGCAGGAGTCTCCTTGGCGAAGACGCCACCAAGCGACAAGCTGCAAGTGAGGAGCAGAATGCTGACAAAGACTAATGCGTATCGCCTCATACTCATCCCGGAAACCCTAGACGTGCCGCTGGCACCCGGACCCGCCTTGCCATAAGAGGGAAATGTGCCGCTTGTATGCCCAACGCTCGCTGCGCCATTCCTGGGGCCGCTTGAGCCGGATCACGTCAGCGGGGCGCTTCTGTCCTTTAGGGCCTTTGGGCATGGCTAGTCGCCGTCCTCTGTTACCAACTTCCCGTAAGGATCGGTGACACGCACTCTGAAGCCTTGCTCCCGAAGCTCGCGCGCCCTTTGTAGGGCCTGGTGCTTCGTTTCGGTCTCTGCACTAACAGCTCCGGCCCCACGTTCATCAAACCAAGCTCGGACATGATATGGCATCCGCTAAGCATATAGGAGCCGAGGGTCGAATGCGAACCCGAGTCAAGAGCGTCAAATTTCAAACTGAGGCACTACCGGAGGCTGACAAAAGTTGACATTGGTTCGCCAAATCGCCGCTCGAATACTAGAGAAAGAGCGGCAAAGGGAGGCTTCGCGCCAAGCCGCCATTGATGCCGCCTTGGCCAAGCCACCCTGCGCGACCGAAGAGAATTGGAACCACTGGCATCGAACAACCGTTGCCAGCAAGCCCACGCTGCCCGTTTGCCGGAGCGATCCGCGCCTTGCCCTCGGCGGTTCACAGCGAATCAGAGCGTAGAACGAACCCGCGCCGTGCGTGATCAACCAAATTTGGGAAGCTATGTACGAGCGTGACCCCTTGAGAGGTCCGTCTCTTAAGCGCTCAAGGCTTTATTGCGGTGCCGAGGCCAGCGAGATCGAACTCGGCAGTAACAAGGTTCGAATCGTATGGCTCGCAACCCGAGACTAAGGACGGAGACTTTCAGGCCTGAACGGCCAGCTGCCGATATTCCATGACTTAATCTCCTGATCTTTGCGGGGCTCATTGCCGCCGCCTTCGCCCCTGCCGGGATGATAGGACTCATCGGCGTCCTCCGACCTCGTCGATATGGAGCAACAAATCGGCTGGATCTTCGTAGACGCGAGTCGCACCGGACTGACGAAGCTCTTCGGAGCCATATCCACCGCTGAGAAGGCCAACTCCGAGCGCTCGGCATCGGGCTGCGGCAAGCATGTCCCAGATGCTGTCTCCGACAACTACGGCGGTCTCAATCGGGGCGGCCAGCCGGTCAGCTGCGGCGAGGAAAAGGTCCGGATCGGGTTTGGCATACTTGACCTGGTCTCGCGTCACGACAGGTATGAGAGCCGGATCGACGTCGAGCGCGGCGAGATTGACCGCGGCCGTTTCCAAGCGGCCACTGGTTGCGACCGCCCACAGGACGCCGGCATCTGATAGCCACGATAACAATTCGCGCGCGCCCGGAAGGGGTCGTATGTGCCTCGCGTATCGCCGATAGGCGGCGGCATGGGTTTGGCGCAATCTCTCGACGCGCTCGGCATCGAACTCGATCCCGGTCTCGCGAAGAAGCTGATGGGTAAACAGCCCTCCGCTCATGCCGATCTTGCGATGTATGCGCCAGACGGACAGCTCAACACCCTCGGCATCGAGCGCCTCTTTCCAGGCAAGGACGTGCTGGTAAACGCTGTCTACGAGCGTGCCGTCGAGGTCAAAAAGGAAGACCGGCTCGATGCGCTTGCTATGTTGCATTGTCGATAACATTGTCTTCTTCAGCGCCGCAAATTGGTCTGCGCAAGTTCAACCAGTTCGTCGCCTCGGCCATTTATGATGGCCTTCAGCATGTAAAGGCTGAACCCCTTTGCCTGTTCGAGCTGGATCTTCGGTGGCATGACGAGTTCCTGCTTCGCCGTCATCACATCGAGAAGCACTGGCCCATCATGGCTGCACGCATCTTTGATGACGCCTTCGAGATCGGCTGGATGCTCAACGCGAATGTCGCGGATGCTACCGTTTCTGTCGCTCCCTAAGCAGCCTGCGCCAGCGTGATTCCCACACCCATGCCAAGGTGTCGATTATGCCTAGTGCCGCTGCGACACCAGCGATAAGCGCACCTCGCCGCGAGATCTCTTCCGGTCTGAACTCCGCCCTGGCGTCGGTTGCTGGCCGAACTTCTCCTCGCGGAGGGTGTCGGATTGTCCATGCTCACCGGCGAAAGAAGAGCCCGCGCCAGATGCAGCTTGCGAATGCACTCTGCCGCTACGTCGAACTTGCTGAAGCTGTAACTTGAATTGCTCTTTAAAAAGTAGCTCCTTTACCGCTAAGCTCTGTTTTAGTTTGACCGAGCATCATGGTTTTCTTAATTGGAAAGCGGTATGGACCGCTGCTCGGTGCGATGAGATGGGTGAGCGGGTCACCCTGACGGCTTCCGATGGATTTCATCTCGGCGCGTACCGGTCCCGATCCGGAAGGTGCGCCCAAGGGCGCAGTCGTGGTGATCCAAGAGATCTTCGGCGTCAACCATCACATCCGTGCTGTGTGTGACAGGCTCTCGGGGCAGGGCTTCATCGCGCTCGCACCCGCAATCTTTGACCGCAAGGAGCGAGATTTCGAGTCTGGCTATTCCGAAGCGGAGAGGGCACGGCCACTTGCCTTCCTCTCTGATTTCGATTGGTCGGCAGCGCTCCGTGACATAGAGGCCGCAGTGGTCGAACTCCGCGCGACGGGTGCGCCCGCTGTTATCGGCTTCTGTCTCGGAGGGAGCCTCGCCTTTTTGGCTGCAACACGCCTCGATGCGCTTGCGGCTTCGATTTGCTTCTACGGCGGCCAGATCGCACGATTTGCGGATGAGAAGCCGCGCTGCCCGACGCAGATGCATTTCGGCGACCACGATCAGTCGATACCGTTAAGCGATATTCAGAAGATCAAGGCTAAGCGACCGGATTGCGATGTTCACATTTACCACGCCGGCCATGGCTTCGCTTGCGACGAGCGGGCAAGCTATGAGCCTGAAAGCGCTGCACTCGCCTGGAAGCGAAGCTCTGAATGGCTCGAGGCTGCATTTTCCGGACAAGCGCTCGTTCCCAGAAATCTCGACTGAGGGAGCGGTTTGTGCAGCGGGTCTCAACACCACCTTCGTCCAGCCCTCTTCGCGCGCATCGAAATGTTGATAGGCGTCGCGAGCGTCACCCAACGAAGAGGGTGCGACACGATGAACGACGGCTTTGCCTTTCCGAGAGCAACCAGATTGCAAGGACTATAGGCCTTGACTTTCATCTGACCGGCGCCCATCCACAGACCCTTCTTGAAGAACATAAGATTGAACCCGGTCTGGCCCTGTTTGCTCATCTCATCGGGATTTCCATGGCGCCGCCGGAGGAGGAGAAAACATGAGCCTGAAGGTAGGCGACAAGGCGCCGGATTTCACCCTGCCGACCGATGGCGGCGGCAAGGTTTCCCTCAAAGCTCTCAAGGGCAAGAAGGTCGTGCTTTATTTCTACCCCAAGGACGACACGCCCGGCTGCACGGCGGAGGCCTGCGCGTTCCGGGATTCGCTGCCCGACTTTTCGAAGATTAGAGCGACGGTCGTGGGCGTCTCCAAGGATTCAGTCGCGAGCCACGACAAGTTCAAGACGAAATTCAAGCTCCCCTTCCCGCTCGCTTCCGACGACGACGGTAAGGTCTGCGAGGCCTACGGCGCGTGGGTGGAAAAAAGCATGTTCGGGAAGAAGTACATGGGCATCGAGCGCTCAACCTTCCTCATCGACGAGAAGGGCGTCGTCCGCAACATCTGGGGCAAGGTGAAGGTGGACGGCCACGCCGGAGAAGTGCTGAAGGCAGCGGAAGGGCTGAAGTAGCGCGGGGCGTGATCACCGGGCCTCGTCGATAAAGCCGACGCGCGGCCGATGCCTGGTAGTAGAGATCGATGGTCTCCACCCGAAGCCCCGGCAATAGAAAGCCGCGGTGATAATCATGCAAAACATCGGTTCTGTCGGAAGAAGAGCTCCCAACATGCCAAGCAGGGCCAGGGCGACCAACGAGTCCACGGCAACTGCCGGCAGCAACCAATTCCGCCCTGGTCCTCGGTCCAAGCACAACTGCACCTTCTGCGCCGCGCCGTGCGATTTCGCGGGCCAGTTCGATCTTGGTCATGGCGGGGGCAGCATAGCTCAACAAGCTCGATTAGAAACTAGCCTCACAACGCCGCGCTGACGGCCTAAGCCTTCCCCGGTCCGGGGGGACGAACAATTTTCTCGCCGATGTCCGGTTTCCTCAGGTCGCGAAGGATCGCGCGTGCGTTGTGAACCTTGTGCGCCAACGATACACGAAGGATGTCCTCGTCGGCCTCCCGGAGATGTGCGAGATAGGCTTCCTTTCGCTCTTGCCAGCGCGCCTTACGCTCCCCTCTCGCTGTGTCGGGCCGCCAGCAGGTGGGCGACGTACGGGGTTAAGGTCCCCTTACGCACCTGTCCCCCATGTACATGGGTCGCGTAGAGGAGAGCACGATCAAATCGATCAGTTAGGACAGTTGCATTGCTCATTGGCCCGATCCCCCTTGGTTTGGAGCCCAATCTTGGCCATCACAAACGATGCAACTTAACCGGGGTGCCGGGCGATATGAAGCTCGTATGAGGGGTGAAGCCCCATGAAGGCGATGTCCATCGACGGCTATGGCGGCAGCGATCGCCTCAAGCTCGGCGATATGCCGGATCCGGTGCCGGCGGCCGACGAGATTGTCGTCCGCGTCCGCGCGGCCGGAGTCAATCCGGTAGATTGGAAAATTCGCAAGGGCCAGATGTGGCCGCTGGTGCGGCTACACTTCCCCTACATTCCCGGCGCCGATGTCGCTGGCGAAGTGTTGAGGGTCGGCAGCCGGGTGACCAAGTTCAAACCGGGCGACCAGGTGATCGCCTTCGTCGATGCGACACGCGGCGGCGGCTATGCCGAATTGGCGGCAGTCTCCGAATCTGCCGCCGCACCGAAGGCGGCGTCGCTAACCTTCGCCGAGGCGGCATCTCTGCCGATCGCCGCTGGCGCTGCCCTACAGGCCTTACGCGATTCGGGCGGCTTGAAGCCGGACGACAAGGTCCTCGTCCTTGGTGGGTCCGGGGGCGTCGGCCACTTCGCCGTACAGATCGCCAAGGCGCTGGGCGCCTGGGTGGCCGCCACGTGTAGCGCTGCCAATGTCGACTTCGTGCGTTCGCTTGGGGCCGAACTGGTTATCGACTACGGGAAGGAAGATTTCACGCGCCGACCGGAACGCTATGACGTCATCCTCGACGCCGTTGCCAAAAGCTCGTTTGCCGAATGCCGGCCTCTGCTCCTGCCCGGGGGCACCTATGTGACGACGGTGCCCGGGCCGGATCTGCTCGCCTGGGCCGGATGGGGATACCTTGCTGGCCTGCTGGGACCGACCCGCAAGGCCAGATTCATCCTGGTCAGCCGCCGCGGCGAGGACCTTGCGCTCCTTGGTCGTTGGGCCGACGAAGGCAAGCTCAAGCCGACGATCAGCCGCGTATTCCCCCTCGATCGCGCCGCCGACGCCCAAGAGGCCAGCCAGAGCGGCCATACGCGCGGGAAAATCGTACTGGAACTTTAGTGTTGTTCCGTTTCGCGTCATGGCTCCCCTTCCTTCGTCGCCAAATTTTCCATCGTTAGCTGATCCTGCGCGCCACCGAAGTACTTTGCCAGCGCGGCCTTGAAGACCGGCGCGGTGTCTTGGACCAAAGAAAACAATGTCATACTCGAATGAAACTTTCGATCGTCGAGACCACCGAAAATCTCATTGATCGATCGGCCTTTCACTCTATTGACGAGTTCGCTGCACTCGATCAGTCGCGGCCCCAAAATCGGATGCCGCAGATACGCCTCTGCCTCGTCAAGTGAGGCGATGGCGTAATGCCGGGCCATGGAGCTGTGACCTAGACCTCTCAACTGAGGAAACACGAACCACATCCAATGACTTCGTTTGCGACCCTCAAGTAGTTCACGGCGGACCTGTTCCATGACTTGGTCTTGCGCCTGAACGAAGCGGTCGAGATCGAATAGTTCGGGCATCCTTTAGCACCCTCGTTGTGGCTCAGCCGACATACGGAATGCGATCAGAGCTTTACCCCGCCAGAGGGCCTTGATCTACTATCGGGATGGACGCGATCGGCCTGCCGCCTTCGCCATGGGCCAGCCGCTCGATCGCGCTCCAGTTCGCCCTCACAAAGCGCGTAGCCGCATCGCTGACGTCACCGAAGGCCTCTCCGGTCAAGCCGCGGGCGAATGTTGCTTCCGGCTCCGGGCTCCACGACTGCGGCGCTGCTCGGTATCGTGAAATCGATCCGCAGAGCACGATCATGGCGGCATCTTGCCTCCAAGACTTCGATGCGCTCGACGAAAAGAGCCTGACAATCCGCTCGGCCGTGAGCCCGTCGGTGAGGATCAGATCGGCAGCGCGAGCGTACCCGATCGATCTCGCCGCAAGTGAGCCTCCGGCGCAGAAAAATTGGGAGAGCATCGATATAGCGATAAGCCGATGCGGATTGGAAGCCGGGAAGGCTGGCGAGTGCGTCATGTTAGCGAGCCATCATAGGTGTCATGATAGCGCCGCCAGCCCCGCCGACACCGGCTCCAATCGGCCCCGCGAGAGCGAACCCCGCTACGCCACCAGCAGCGCCGCCAACGACGGCTTCCTGCATGATCGTGCAACCTGTGAGCACAAGGGCCAGAGCTATTACTGTGACAATCTTCGTCACGCTCCCGCTTCTCTAGAGCCTTGCCATGATGAGGCGGGTTTTGGGAACGGTCCCACCACCCACCTTGGCGTCACCAATTGGCTCTTGCTTATTCACACAGCCAGAGACCACGAGTGCGGCCGCTACGGTAACGACGAGTGCCAGCGCCTTCATCAGCATTTCCCCCGAGGGGAAATTATCTCGGGCAATTTCTAACGGATAGTGAATCGACTTCGCTTCCATCGACGCCCACTAGTGGCGGCGCTCGCCTGAGACTCGGAAATCAAAATTGAGCCGGACAGACAACATCGCTGCGCTTGCTGCAGCCAGACGCTCGTGTCGCCGCGCAGGCTGCGATGGTGTCGCCCGGCCGTGGACGCCGCCCCCATTGGCGCGCGGGAATCGACCGAGGGAGGATAGGGGGGTTTCTACCGTTGGGGGGTGCCTCAAAAAGACCGGTGCCGTGGGTTTGTATATTTCTCCGCGAAATTCGGACCGGGGGTGTCGTAACTAAAAATGGGTAGGCGACCGTACTTTGGGCGACCGATGACAGGTGCCGAACGTCGGTGAACGTGTTACCGTTCGCCGGTTGGGGGCGCTCAATGTGGGTGCGCTTTCGGACAAGTGCGAGGCTGGCACCTGGTCTGCGGCTCTACGCCGGTCTGTCTGGCCTTGCGCTCCGCGTAGGTGGGCACGGTACAGGTGTCACCTTCAGTCGCCGAGGCACCATAGCGAGCCTTACATCTGTTCGTGGCCTTTGGTTCTTTCAGAGACTCAGTGGCCGAGGCGTTTCCACCGACGGCGCGGCGTTATCGATCATCTTCGGGCTGATAGTCGTCGTGCTGCTAGTCCTCGGCTGGCTTGGCAATTTGACCTACTGAAACGGCAACGGCAAAAACCCCGGCGGCACGAGGCCCGCCAGCAGTCAAAGCCACTTATCGGGGCGTATTGGCCTGCGTCAGACGATAGGAGGATGGCATGTCCATGAACTTCTACTTCCGAGCGTTCGACCTCGAACACGTCTTCGTCCTTGGGTCGGATGGCAACCTTTGGCTTGAACAGCCGTTACCGGGCGTGGGATGGATCATGCCGCCTGCGCGCGTTCAGATCGACGCCAAAGTAGCAGCTTTTCAGGCGTTCGACCTCGAACACGTCTTCGTCCTTGGGTCGGATGGCAACCTTTGGCTTGAACAGCCGTTACCGGGCGTGGGATGGATCATGCCGCCTGCGCGCGTTCAGATCGACGCTAATGTGGCGGCCTTCCAGGCGTTCGACCTCGAACACGTCTTCGTCCTTGGGACGGATGGCAACCTTTGGCTTGAACAGCCGTTACCGGGCGTGGGATGGGGGACGGTTCCCCCGCCGCGAGTTCAGGTTGCCGCCAAAGTATGGGCTTTTCAGGCGTTCGACCTCGAACACGTCTTCGTCCTTGAGAACGATCCTGGCGGTTTGGGCCTTCGGCTTTACGAGGCGTCATCGTCGCCCCAGGGACAACCGTTATGGTCCTTCCCGCCGCTTCCGCCTCCCATTGTGATCCACGCTGGTGCCTTCGGTTTCCAGGCGTTGGACCTCGAACACGTCTTCGTCCTTGACGGGGATGTAAACCTTTGGCTTGACCGCGCGCCGTTCGGGAACGTCCCGCCGCTGCGCGCTCAGATCGACGCCAATGTGGGGCAGTGGGGAACTCGGAGTGATAACGCTACACAAACGGCTTTCCAGGGGTTTGACCTCGAACACGTCTTCGTCCGTGGGGAAGATGGCAACCTTTGGCTTGAACAGCCGTTGCCGGGCGTTGGGTGGGGGGCGGTTCCGCCACCTGAGCGCTGGCAGATCGACGCCAATGTGGCGGCCTTCCAAGCGTTCGACCTCGAACACGTCTTCGTCCTTGGGACGGATGGCAACCTTTGGCTTGAACAGCCGTTACCGGGCGTTGGGTGGGGCGCGGTTCCGCCGCCTGAGCGCTGGCAGATCGACGCCAATGTCCACCTGCCGGCGGTTTGGGTAGACGATAGCCCAGGCGATGACGACTAGTGGTCTGTAACGGGCGAATTGGTACTTAGATTGAAGCCCGGAGAGCGCCGGGCCGCATTGGCCATGCTCGATGATTGACCTCGTCCATAGTCTAGGGTGCGAGCTTCGTCACGTATAGCAGGTAACCTCGCGTCACGAATCCACGGCTTTTCAGGCTCCGCCGTTGGACGCGGCTGGGGGGAGGCGAAGCGCTTGCGGCAGTTGGCATCCTCATGGAACGTGTTACCCACACAGAGCCTCGCGCGCGTGCGCGTCACGGGCTTTTACCAGGTCGAGTTCATCGATTGCCTCAGTTCCGTCAACGTTTGCCTGAACTGGAAAAAAATGGCCGCCGAACGGTGGCCAGTTTCCATTGAAGAAATCAACTCAGAGCCCGAACTTCACGCACTCTATATACCGAAGTACATGCTGCATGGAAGATTGGTACCTTATGACACTCCGGGCGCAAGCCCCCTACGAGTCGGAAAGGCGAAAACGAGTGTTCGTCAGTGGCCTCCATGCGGACAAACACTCGTGTACAGGTACGAGGCAACCTTTTTGGCATGTCATGCCCCAGTCGAAATGATGTTCCCCGCTTACCTTCTTCCAAATTCCGAGAGGCTGCTTCTTGATGGAATCCACCGCGCCGTGGCGCTGGTTCTCTCGGGAGTTCCGTTTACGCTGAAGGTGCTATCCATAAATGGGCCAATTGACGTAGGCGCACTGCCGGACCTAATGCACTGGCAGTGATTTATTGACCCATCAAAATTTCACTAGCCGATGCACTTTCGGAACCAAAAAGTCTAACCCTTAGTCATAATTCGCAGTGTCGTATTTCAGGTAAAAGTATCTCCTTCGACTTGCCGAACTCCATCCTCTTCCTACCTTGCTGCAAGCTGCCTCACGAAGGAGAGAAAGCCATGCGCAAGCTGATCGGTGCCTTAGCAGCAATTCTGGTGCTTATCCTCGCCGGAGACCTGCATGCGACACCTTTTGCGGGAGCCGCGGGTGCGGCCCCGCCCGCAGCGACGTCCTCAGCTGTCGAGAAAGTCGCGTGCCCCCGATGGAGGCTTTATTGCCATCCAGGCCGGCATAGGGCCTGCGGCTCATACCGCTGCTGGTGCGCCCCCTGTGGCCGCTACCGTTATTGGCAGAACCCCTGGGATCGACGCTGGTTGTACTGAGCTACAGAGACGAGCTGCAGAGATTATGTGAGGCCGCTTCACCGGCGGTGTTGCTGTGCAGCGGCTTGCTTCTTCGCGGGCAGTCTGGTTCGGATAAACAACAGTTGCCAGGAACGCGGGTTATCGGAATCAGCGTGACGCACGCCCGCTCGATCTCTTCGTC
>Ga0208696_1002344_pt1 | contig 10186 bp, 7 predicted proteins | sample Sb_taG_9_FD_187711 | JGI IMG/M metagenome (GOLD analysis project Ga0208696, IMG submission 187711) | Peat soil microbial communities from Weissenstadt, Germany - Sb_50d_b_LC metaG (SPAdes) (version 2) | ecosystem: Environmental > Terrestrial > Soil > Wetlands > Peat | place: Germany: Weissenstadt...
ATGTTAACCGCGCTTTGAAACAGAGCCATTTTCGCGCTTTTGAGCGAGGCCATGAGGAGTTGCCCGGCGAGGCGGACTGGGCGTGGGAGAAGTGGACTTCTTGACGTGTTCATGATGCTTCGGATGGGCTGGGACCGCGATGCATGCGGTAGGATTTGCCTTTCAACTTCACAATCGTCGCGCCATCCACCACCCGATCCAACAGAGCCATCGCCAGCGGTCCGTCGCCGAGGTAAGTCGCCCAGGACTCGAAGTCAATGTTGGTGACCAGGGCCGTGCTGCCGCGTTGGCTGCGGGCGTCGATGATCTTGTACCACAAGCTGGCGGCTTGCGGACAGAGGCTGCGTTCGATGCGGTCAAATCCGAATTCGTCAATGATGAGCAAGCGGAACTTGGCATAGAAGCGGACGCGATTATGGATGGTCTGGTCGGCCATGGCGGCGGTGAGGTCTTCCAGGAGTTTGCCGCTGGTGACGTAGTGGACGGGTTGTTCGAGCATGCAAGCAGCCAGGCCGATGCTTTGGATGAGCCGGCTTTTGCCGAGTCCGGATTGGCCGAGGAAGACGACATTTTGCTTGCGGCGGATGAAGTCGGCCTGGGCGAGGGCTTCGATCTGCAGGCGTGGAATGGCTGGATTGAAGTTCCAGTCGAAGGTGCTCAAGGGTAGCGCTTCGCGGAAGTTGGCGTCCTTGATGAGGCGTTCGATGCGGCGCTGCCGGCGCAGGCCAGCCTGATCGGTGAGCAGGCGGTGCAGGAACTCCAGGTGCGATCGGCCGTTCTGTTCGGCGTCGGTCAAGGCGGCGTCGAGGTGGTCGGCGGTCACGGGGACACGCAAGGTGGTGAAGTCGGCGAGGATCTGGTCACGCAGGCTTGGGCTGGCCGGGGTCGGATTCGTCGGCTGATTTTTCTTCTGGGGACGGGGTTTCATGGGAGGGTTCCTCGGGTAAGAGTAATTGCTGATAATCGCTGGTCGGCCGCGGACCGATCGGGTCTTCGCGCAACGAGGGGGACAGCGTGTCGTGCAGGTTGGCAAGTTCGTCAGGCCATTGTTTGGGCTTGGCGGTGGCGGCCAGGATGCGCCGGATGGCCGCCAGGGAGAAGGCGCCGAAGCGGACAGCGCGTTCGAAGGCGGCACACACGTCGTCACGTTGGTACTGAGCGATCAGGGCCAGGAGTTGCTGGGCTTGGAGCTTGCCCTGGATCTGCTTGGCGAGCAGGCCGTCGAGGAACTGTAGGGCGACCGGGCCGAGTTCGCCGAAGCGCTCGCGCAGGAGTCGTGTACGGTCCATGGGATCGTCCACCGGATGATGGGCTTTGAGCAGTTGCCGCACGCCGGTCTGGGTGCGGGGCATGAGTGGATGCCGCGTGATTTCCTCGAGACGGACCGAGTAGATGATGACTTCGCTCTCGGTGATGCGCACGGGCAGTACCTGGCCGATGTGCGACAAGGGCACGGAATAAAGATTGCTTCGATGGGTGATGTAGCCATCGACGCCGACATGGCGATAGACGACCTGGGCGGTGTCGAAGTCGCAACGCGGTAGGGGGAGCAGATGCGGCTGTTCGCGCTGGTGACGTTGCCGCGGCGATTCCTGGAAGTCACGCAGGGCGCGCGCGTCCGCTACAGTCTCGAGCCACGAGGCGGTCACCTCGTTGAGATGCTCCAGCGTCTCGAAGGTGCGGCCATTGAGCAAGCTGGATTCGACGTAGGCGAAATGCCGCTCCACTTTTCCTTTCGTTTGCGGGCGGCGAACACGGCAGGCCTGGGGTCGGAAACCATAGTGGGTGGCGAAGGCGAGGAACTTGGGATTATAGAAGGCGCCGTCGGCATCGTGACACAGCACCACGGCTTTGAAGTTGTCATACAGGCAGACGCGGGCGAGGCCGCCGAGATGATGGAAGGCGTGCACGTGCTCCTGCAGCGTGGTGGGTAAATCCATCGACTCGACGAAGCGCAAGTACTGCCGGCGCGAATAGCCGAGCAAGTAGCTGAAGAGATAAACGCGGCGTCGGCCTTCACGCGTGAAGTCGATGTCATACACTCCATAGTCCATTTGGGCTTGTTGACCTTCGCAAGTTTCAAAGCGCGGCACGGGTGCCGGCGCGTGTCGCGGCCGCAAGAGCCTTAGGCGTCGATGCACGACCGTGTACTTGCCGGTGAAGCCGCGGGCTTGCAGTTCCTGCACGGCGCGCTCGGTCGTGATGTTCGGATACTTGGCGAGCAGTTCACGCAGGATCGGCTCGAATGGATCGATGATGCTTTGGCGCGGCCGAGGCCTCGGCGCGGGCCTGGCATGCCCGTCACGCTGGGCCTGCACACACGCCAGCGCACGCCGCACGGCGCCACGCGCGATGCCCAACTCTTCGGCAATCGCCCGCTGCGACATCCCGGTCTGACGCCGCTGCACGATCTCCAACCGCACGGCTTCGTTCATGATGGTCTCTCCTGTTTCAGTTGGGGCCCCAGCACCAACTCCGCCACCACGCTCGCCTGATCGCCGACGCGTGCCAGCAGGGGGCCCAAAATCTCCCGATCACTCTTGTGCAACTCGCGTTCGTTCGGCGTGCGTAGCCAGTTCTCCACGCGTACGAGTGCTTCTTGCGCCTGCCGCAGATGCCTGGCCAACCAGTTTCCCGCTCGGCTCAGACGTGGATCAGACAATGCCACAGGCATGCCATGCACCTGCGCCAACGCCTCACGCGGCTTGGCCAAGACAAACGCCGCCTGCTCGGCACTCGCCCCGACGAGCAGATCGATGACGCCGCTCACTTCCGGCGTAGTCAAGGTGGCGCGCCGCGCCAGCGCCAACAGCGCTTGCTGGTTGCCCACCGGCAACCGCGTCAACTGCCGCGCCAACGACGGACCCACCAGGCCCAAACGCAAATCCTCTTTCACCGCCACACTTAACTTCTCCAAGAGCGCCAGCCGCCGGCAGACCCAACTCTTGTGCCGGCCCAACAGATGCGCCGCCTCCACTTGCGTCATGCCATCGTCACGCACCAGGCCTTGCACGACCCATGCTTCCTCCAACTCCCGCACCGGACGTTGATCGCGGTTGAGGCTCAAGATCGCCGCCTTTGCCGTCGGTTCATCTACCTCCAGCACGCGCACGCTCAGGCTCGTCAACTCGCGAACCTGCCCTGCCGCCGCATAACGCTTGAAGCCGTCAATCAATTCAAACTTCCCCTGGCGCACGCAGGCCACGACCGGCGAAAGCTGTCCCCAACGCCGCAGGGATCCGGCCATCGCCTCTTCCGCGTCGGGGTCCGCCAGCCGATAATGTCGATAGCGCTGCCCCAGTTCGCCGAGCGTTACAGGCCGTGTGAGGCCATCGTTCCATCCCATGCGCGTACCCTCCACGATTCCCCCTATCGAAGAAAGGAAACGGGGGACGCAAAATCGCTTTCACGACCACCCGCTCCTCTCTCCGCTTTGGGGTCGAGGAACTTTATCCGGGCTTGACGCAGAAATAAATCTGCAAAGACATCGTCACGACGTGTCGGGCGGGCTCGCTCGTTTGGTCACACGCTCACAACACATGGGCCGACGCCGCGCCTGATAGCGCGCTTCCCGATCCAGGACACGACGCAACGCCAGTCGGCACGCCACGCTACAAAAACGCTTGCGCGAATGTTCATGGGGAAGGGAGAAAAGTTCGTAGCAACCCGGCCGATGGCACGGCTCGCCCGAAAAATCTTCGCCTGAAGGCTGTATGCGCTGGCCCTCGCGCGACGAATCCACGTCAGCTGACGCTGCTTGCCGTTCACGCTGCCGCTGTCGATGGCGCCGTGACTGTTCGCGCCGCCGCTCCTTGCCATGATCGGTCGCGCGATACTGCTGACTTGCCTTCCAACGCCGCCAGCGCTGAGCTTTTTGTTGACATGCTTTACTGCAAAAATGGGATCGCCAATGCCGCGGCCAGAACAGCCGTTCGCATCCTTTGAGCAAACACTGCCGAGGCCGATGATGACAGCCCTCTGGCCGCTTGCCGATGTGCCAAAGAAAATGACTCTGGTCCACGGGAGAGTTGACTCCCGCTGTTCAAGTCTCGGAGCGAAGCGTCAACTTCGCTCCGAGGCGTCTTATCCCCGCTCTCCTTCGATATTACTTTACAAGATGTGTCGAATCGCGCGGTCCACCGCTGGCGCGGTAGCCCGCCCAACGCGCGGTTTTGGCCCGCTTTCAAAGCGCGGCTGACACCGGTTGACTCGGTCCGCGAAACTCCGTGATGCCGAAAGGCGTTGAGCACACGCATCCGGTCCTGGATTTAACCGCAGATGGCAACCGCGAAACTCCGTGATGCCGAAAGGCGTTGAGCACACCGAAGATGTGCGCCAGCTGAAGGTCTGCAAAGTCCGCGAAACTCCGTGATGCCGAAAGGCGTTGAGCACATAGCCGCGCAGGTCAAGGCCGCTCTGAAGGGGATCCCGCGAAACTCCGTGATGCCGAAAGGCGTTGAGCACCTTGCCAAGGCAGCGGTTACGGTCGTTCTGATCGGCCGCGAAACTCCGTGATGCCGAAAGGCGTTGAGCACCTGGCGACCTGGAAGAGGGCGGCCAGCACGGCGGCCCGCGAAACTCCGTGATGCCGAAAGGCGTTGAGCACCCAGCAAGAAAGGCTGCCGGCGATCCGCCGTATGGACCGCGAAACTCCGTGATGCCGAAAGGCGTTGAGCACATTATCTTTGTAAGCGGAGCAACGCTTCCCCAGGTCCGCGAAACTCCGTGATGCCGAAAGGCGTTGAGCACCGAACTAAAGCAAGGATACTAGACAAGCAAGAGGTACCGCGAAACTCCGTGATGCCGAAAGGCGTTGAGCACTCAGATAAAACCGGCGGACCAGCTTTTCCGATCTCCCGCGAAACTCCGTGATGCCGAAAGGCGTTGAGCACTTAGCAGAAATGGTTGTAGGGCCGCGAACCGTTCAACCGCGAAACTCCGTGATGCCGAAAGGCGTTGAGCACCCAGCGCTCGCTGTTGCTTATTTGTGAGATACGGCCGCGAAACTCCGTGATGCCGAAAGGCGTTGAGCACATCATGCGGCGCATGATTGTCCCGCGCGTGGTCGTCCGCGAAACTCCGTGATGCCGAAAGGCGTTGAGCACACTTACCCTTCCTTGGCTTTAGTTAACGCTGCCGTTCCGCGAAACTCCGTGATGCCGAAAGGCGTTGAGCACATCGGGCTTGCTGACACACCAAAAAGCTTCAGCACCGCGAAACTCCGTGATGCCGAAAGGCGTTGAGCACAAAGAGTGCTGTGGAAAAGACCGAACTACGATGTCCGCGAAACTCCGTGATGCCGAAAGGCGTTGAGCACATCCCTGGAGCCCCGGCACCTCCCGGAGAACTTGTCCGCGAAACTCCGTGATGCCGAAAGGCGTTGAGCACACGCCGAGCCCGGCGGGAGCGAGAGGGTAATCAAACCGCGAAACTCCGTGATGCCGAAAGGCGTTGAGCACATTTCCAGTCCGGCAAGGTTAAGACGCTGATCTCCCCGCGAAACTCCGTGATGCCGAAAGGCGTTGAGCACTCTTCCCTGCACTGCTTCTCCAGCTCCGCGAGCTTCCCGCGAAACTCCGTGATGCCGAAAGGCGTTGAGCACAAAGCAAAATCAGGAACCGCAAGCTTCAGGCATCCCCGCGAAACTCCGTGATGCCGAAAGGCGTTGAGCACTAGCAGGATGCGAGTCATGTCCCTGGTGCAATACCCGCGAAACTCCGTGATGCCGAAAGGCGTTGAGCACCCCCGGTCAGCAGAAATTACCCCAGGCCTTACAAAACGGCGTCTCGCGCTCGGTCTAGGGTTGACGAAAGTCCCCATATCGCCGGACGCCATGCAGTTAACCAGGCGCTAAGTAATTCCTTTGCCGCGGCCGCGTGTGCCCTCCAGGAAACCCGGCCATTCGCCGTGGCGTTTCCGGAAAGGACGTGTAGCACTCATCCGAGTGCTGCGGGCGAACGCTGCCAAACCGAGGCTAGTTTAAGTGTCGCAGTGGGATTGCAAGTGACCCTGTGCATCGACTCTGGCCAACGTGCGGTCTTGGTCGTTTTGTGAACGATCGCCGAAAGGAACCCTTTTGCATCCAAGTGGGTCCGTTTTGGGCGTTGCGATAAATTCCTAGGATCTCGGGGAAAAGGTGCGCCCGTCTATCAATAGCCACCAATGCCACAACGTCGCATGCCGTGTGCCTGAGGCCGCTGCGCATGCTGATTTACGCCAAGGCCTTTTCCCGCGGCGCCACGCACATGATGGAGCAACTGATCGCTGTTTCCCTCTGACCTATCGCAACCGACAAGTTTGAGACGCTTGCGCAGGTCATCTCTTATTCTCAAACCTCTCCCGCAGGACGATTCAACCGATATAAGTGTGTGAGCGGCTCTTCCGACGGAGGATCGGAACTCTGCCGGGGCCGAGTCCGCAAGTCCAACCTGGGCACCAATATGAAACGGGCCTTCCGAATCCTTCTCATTCTAGCCGTTATGCTCGTCATTCTCGGCATTGCGGGGTGGAAATACCTAACTTCCCGACGGCTTGCTTCTCAAGTAGCTGCGCGATTGGAGGTCCTTTATGGCGGGCCTGTTCGCGTGGCGGGAGTCGACGTCGGTTTGTTCCGCAGTTCCGTAGCGGGCGTGCAGCTTTTCGAGAAGGGGCAATCGGTCTCCGGGCAGCCCTGGGCTGCGATCGATGCAGTTGAGGCTGATGTTTCGCTCGTAAGCTTGCTTCGCGACAGAATATCACCGGATACCCTCCGCCTCACTGGTGCGGCCCTCACACTGCGGTTTGACAAGCAAGGGCAGCTTCTCACCCGGTTGCCGGATTGGTCTGTCGGCGATCCCGGAGACCAATTTACGGTGCCGAAGCTGTACATCGAGCGCGGTCAGATTACATTTCAAAAAGAGGGGGCGACGGATTTGACCATCGGTGGTATCAGCGCCACGCTGGGAAGCAAGGACCATCATCTACTGCTCACCGGCGCTGCCGACAATGTAACCCCGTCCGGCTGGGGCAAGTTGACGCTGCATGGTGCTTTTGATCGCGCCGCCAAGAAGGGTTCGGTCACTCTCGCGAGTGACCGGACCATTCACGTCACCCAGGCCATGCTCAACCAATTGCCCTTCGTTCCAGCGACCACTTGGCGGGCGCTCCAGCTCGAGGGTGATACACCCCTGGCAATCACGCTCCGCTACGACCATGTCGACCAGATCATTCACTATCACGTCGAATTGGAACCGCACGCAACTAGGGTCCACGTGCCCGCCATTGACCTGGATGCCGCCGGGGCGAGCGGCAAGGTAGTGATCGACGACGGACTGGTGGAACTGCGCGGCGTGCAAGGACAAGCGTTTGAGGGAACGATCCGCACCGATGCTGACCTCGATTTTCGGAAGGCCGTTACTAGGCTGCATTTCTCCAAGGTCGACGTCCGGGGAGTAAATATGCGCCGCCTGCCGGAAAATTGGGACTTGCCGCGCCAGATCGAGGGCCGCCTCAATGGCAGCGCCTGGTTGGACATTCTCCTTGGCACGGGCAAGCCACAAACCCGCGGAGAAGGACAGGCTGAGATTGAAGACGCCCGCGTTGGCGGACAGCCCACCGCGGAACCAATCCGCCTTGAACTCCACGCGATGGAAGGCGGTTTTGGCTTCCGCAGCCGCAAAGCGGAACCTCGGCGTCAGCCAGGAGCCAAAGGAGAAAAAGTCCCAATCCAATTGCCGGATGTAGACCGGGGTGTTGGACGTGATAGTGCGCGGGAGGAGATGCCTTTTTTAGCCCTTTTGGTCCATCATGTGGTTGCTGGACTGGAGCAAGCATTCCAAATCACGTCGTGGGTCGCACGCTGGCTTCCGGACAAGCTTGCTCTGCTGCCCCACAAGATAGCTCTACTGCCGCGGAAGCCGGGAGATCCGGGACGATACGTGGATGTAGATCTCGATATGCAGCGCGTAAGCCTTGCACGCTTCGTCAAGGGGCTGGGACTGGACCTGCCGTTTGCTGTGTCCGGTTATCTATCCTTTCAGGTTCGGGCGTCCATTCCACTCGATACCTCCGGCGACCTCAAAACCTATCGCGTCAAGGGTTCGGTCGAGGTTACGCAGCTTCGCATGGCGGACATAGAGCTGGACGAGGTGCGCGGTAACGTGAACTACGGCAACGGCGAGTTGGTTCTGCAGGACCTGACCGGGCGAATTGCCGACAAGGATGTGCCCGGCACGGAGGTGGCTGTCGGCAATTTTCGGGGAGTCGCCCGCTTGCAGCTCGTACCGCTGGGTGACCTGAGGGCAGACCTGGCGCTGGACCAAATACCCCTAAGTCGAGTGGCTGCTGTGGCCGGGGCAGCGAGCCATGTGCGTGGCGCTTGTTCCGGGACCGTCGCCGCCCGCGCCTCTGCCGCCAACCTGCAGGAGGTGAACGCCTGGGACGTAACTGCCAAAATCGTGGCCCCACAAATACAGGCCCTTGGTTGGAGCGTCCAGGACAGTCAGACAGAAGTGCGCTTGCGGCAAGGAGTGTTGTCTCTGGCTGACCTGCGCATCCAGGTAGAAGGCCTTCGGATCGGCGGCTCCGCGGAGTTGCGTTTGATCGCCCCATTTCGGTATCAGGGCGCGCTAGCGCTCCGCGAATGGGACTGGTCTGCGATCCAGCGTCTGGCCCCGGAAATGCAGTCGCCTGTACCGATCGCGGGACATCTCAATAGCAGTGTCCAGGTGCAAGGCACGCTTCAGCCGCTGAGTGTCAGCATGGCGGGAACGGGGAGTGCCAGCGATCTGAAGGTATTCGATGTGCTACTCAAGGATGTCAGGTTTGGCTGGGAAAGCGACGACAATCGATTGTCGCTCAAGAATCTGCACGCCAACCTGGCTGGCGGAAAGTTAGACGGTAAAGCGGTTATCCCACTCCGGAAGACAGTGGCCGGGAGTTTGGACCTGAGGCTGGACCAACTGGACGTGGCCGTGCTCTCGAAAGGCCTGCCGGCCCTGCCCTTCCACATGGAAGGCCGAGTGGGAGGTACACTCAAGGGCACATTTGCGCCCGCGACGCCGAGAAAAGAGCGGGCAGTTACCTTGGATGTGGACCTACAATCGCCGCGTTTGTTGGTGCAGGGTGTTCCCACCGAGCATTGGTCGGGGACCGTCAGCTACCACCAGGCGATGGTCGATTACCGCCTCGAAGGAAAACTGCTGGGCGGGAGTTTCGAGCTGAACGGCCAAATACCACCGGCGGGCACGGCATTGGCGAAGGATAGTCCGGCAGGGAGGCTGCGCATCGTGCGGGCACAATTGTCCCGCGTCAGCGACGTCTTCCGCATGGAACCCGGCACGCTTCCCTTACAGGGCCTCGTGGATCTCGAGGTCACGTTCCGACACGAAGGCCCTAACCGAGCCCCGGTCGGCAATGGCCGCTTTGTGGTGACGCGGCCGCGCTGGGGCGCGACCGAACTGGCGGAAACTCTACAAGGCCAACTGTCGTTAACCCCGGGGGAACTGCGGGTCGGCAAGATCACCGCCAGCGTAGGCGGGGGATCATTGTCCGGCCAATTTGCCCTTAATCTGCAAAGGGTGGAGCAGAGTTGGTTTAAGCTGCGCCTGGAAGGAGTCGAGGCTTCCTCGGTCTTGGCGCCCTGGCCCTCGCTGGCGGGGAAGGTCGAAGGTCAGGTCGACGCACATTTGCGGGGAAGACTGGGCAGGGAGTGGTCAGGCAGCGGTTCTCTTGTCTTGGGCCGAGGCAAGATCGCGGGCATCGAAATTAGCGACTGGCGTTTGCCGATTACCTGGAACTTTTCTCCGGCTGAAGGCCAGGGCGAAATACATTTTCCCGAGAGTAGCGCCCAGGTGGCCATGGGGAGGGTTAGCGGGCAGGGGCGGTTTATGTGGGGAACAGGCCTGAACCTGGAAGGCCAGATTCGCTTTGTTAATCTCGAGTTGCGACCGGTCCTGAGGCCGGTGACCGAATCGCAGCAGCTCGGTAGCGGGCGTGTGACCGGGAGGTTTGACTTTGCCGGCACCAATGTCCTCTCGGTGGATGATCTGACCGGCACCATAGGAGCAACGCTGGCGCAGACTCAGGCCTTTCAATTTCCGGCGCTGCAGCCCCTAGCTCCCTTCCTGGGAATCCAGGCTTCATCTACCTTTGAGGGAGGTGAGCTTCGCGCTCATCTGACGCGGGGCGTATTGCGCTTGGATAACCT
>Ga0208696_1002355_pt1 | contig 10132 bp, 10 predicted proteins | sample Sb_taG_9_FD_187711 | JGI IMG/M metagenome (GOLD analysis project Ga0208696, IMG submission 187711) | Peat soil microbial communities from Weissenstadt, Germany - Sb_50d_b_LC metaG (SPAdes) (version 2) | ecosystem: Environmental > Terrestrial > Soil > Wetlands > Peat | place: Germany...
AATCAATTCCCTTGAACAACCAGAGAAATGCCTCGTTCAAGCAGTCGGCGTTCAGGCGGTCTTCCTTGACGTACGCGTCTTGATGCGACATTCCCGATTCCTTTCGGGTGAGGTAGTGGGCCAAGCCCTACTTGTGGTAAAGCATGACTTGAGCCATAAGCCTCAGTTGCATCAAGACTTCTTTTGCAAATCGACAAAAAGGGTTAACGGCGTAGAGTGCCATCTTCCCGCAACCTCCGAAATGCCCACTCGCCCCCGGCTCTTGTCCGCAGCACAGGGTCGCCGCCCGAGTTGAATTGCCTGAGCAGGGCAAAGGTGCTCTGCCATAGCTTGTACCGCACCACGGGCACCGACTCTTGCGAGTCAGTCTTCGACCGCTTCCTTGTGATCGTCCCCTCTTCCCAGTCCACCTCGCTCTGCTTCAACTCAGAGATATCCGTGGGACCAAACCCGCAGTTCAACCCCAGCAAGACATGCAGTTTCGGCTGACCTTTCGCAGCCCTCACCAGTGCTCTTACTTGATCAGCAGTATAGGTGACGATCGCACGGGGCGGCAGCTTGAAACGCAACGCCGGGTCACGCAGGTTTCGGGGGAGTTCCAGGAGCCGCTTACCGAATAAATATCGGACAAACTGCTTGACCAGACGCAGGTGACCATGCGCCGTGACCTTGGAGGGATAAGAGCGAGCCAGGTCGTAGAAGTAACGCTCGTACACGTCTTCGTTGATCTCGCTCACCGGGCGTTTCGGACCCACAAACCCAGCGAACCGTTCGATCATGTCACGGACATTATACAGGCGGTCCGCACTAAGCAGATCGAGCTTCACCCGGTCCTGGAGGGTGGCGAGCCAGTCGGCGACCTGACCGCCCACCGTCTGGTCCTCGGGGACTTGGGGCTGGGCTGCTCGCCGCAATCGGTCCTCCCACATCAGCCACTCGTCCTGCTCGCCCAGAAAGCCAACACCCAGGCTCTCGTGGAGGCTATCCTCGGGCGGGAGCTTGCCGTCTTGGATAAGGAGGGCGATGGCAGCCCGGATACCGCCCGCCAGGTGTTGCTCACCGTTTGCCAGGCACCATTCCAGCCGCTTTTCGAGCTTCGAGATCGCCCAGTCGTGATGCCTAACCGGGGGCGGTGAGGGGGATCTGTCGATTTCGGCACGTTTGGCTGTCCACCATGCGTTTGCCGCCTGGTAAGATATGTCCTTCGTCTGAGGCACCTTGAGATCCCGGCAAGACACCGTGTAGGTCTTACCTTTGTAGACCTTCCGCCATCGCCTTGGACCGGGCTCCCAGGTCATGAGATATGAGCGTGGCATGGAGGGGTCTCCAAAAATCGTCACAATTTGTGACTAATCGGGGGGTAATTGGGTACAGTGTAACAGCGGAATCCCCTGAAAAACAAGCCTTTATGGCTCGGTATTCCTCCCGATCAGTGAGGACTATCTGTAATTTAGATTTTGGATTGCGGAATGGGGACCGGGAAGTGATCGCCGTGGTCCGCACGGGTCACGGCCACAGGGTTGCAGACTTTGCTGGGAGCTTCTGCTATCCCTGATTCACCCGTGTGGACCCGTCGGGTAGACTTCGTGATAAAGGACCAGAGACGACAGTCGGAACGGTGGAGACCGAGCAGGTGGTTCTGTGAGTTGATTTCCCAATCCAAAATCCAAAACCTAAAATCCAAAATCCGAAGGGTTTGCTCATGCGTCGGGTGGTCGTTGTCGGCTCGAGCAATACGGATATGACCGTGCGCGTGCCCGTGCTTCCGGCGGCCGGGCAGACCGTGCTGGGAGACTCGTTCGCGACCACGCCCGGTGGCAAGGGCGCCAATCAAGCCGTAGCGGCCCGTCGAGCCGGCGCGGAGGTCGTGTTCGTCGCCGCGGTCGGCGATGATGACCTGGGACGGCAGGCGGTTGAGCGTTACCGGCGAGAAGGGATCAACGTCGATCACGTTCGGACCGTCGAGGACGTTTCCTCCGGTGTGGCTCTGATCTTCGTATCGCATGATGGAGAAAACATGATTGGCGTGGCGTCGGGCGCCAATCAACGGCTCAACCCCACCGACATCGACCGGCTTCCCGACTCGCTCTTCCGTGCCGGCGACATCTTGCTGGCGGGCCTCGAGATTCCGATTCCGACTGCGATCCGGGCAATGCGGCGCGGGAAATCGAGCGGGATGACCGTGATCCTGAACCCGGCGCCCGCTCCCTCGCTCTCGGCGCAAGAAGTCGCCGTGCTGCTCTCGGTGGCTGACATTATCACGCCCAATCGCGTCGAGGCGATCATGCTGGCGGGAATCCGGCAGGGAGAAAGGCCGGAACCCGCGTCGTGTGCCCGGCGCTTGCTGGAGCTGGGGCCCAGGGCAGTCGTGATCACGCTCGGCGCGGAAGGTTGCCTGGTCGCGCAGGACGAGGAGGTTCACCACGTCCCGTCACCACGTGTCGAAGCCGTTGACACCGTCGGGGCCGGCGACGCCTTCAACGGGGCTCTGGCCGTCGCTCTTGCAGAGCGCCGCCCGCTTGCGGAAGCCGCGGGTTGGGCCGCCAGGGCAGGCGCACTTGCCGTGACCAGGCCGGGCGCTCAGTCGGCCCTGCCGTTCCGCGAGCAAATTGATCGGCTTGGTAGTGCCGAGTGACGGGGAATAGTGGCCAGTGGCAACTGTTGGCAGGAACACGACCATGAGTACTCGCCTGGAATCGATCGCTCCGAGTCTTCTGGTGCTGGCGTCCTTGCTGTGGCTTGGCCGGGGGAATGAACGGCGAGTCTCGGCGGCCGACCGGCCGTATGGGCCCTTGCACAAGACCAGATCGGCGGTGCTGGCACGGCAGGGCATGGCGGCGACCAGTCAGCCGCTGGCCACGGCGGCGGCGATTCGGGTTCTCCAGAAGGATGGCAATGCCGTTGATGCGGCAATCGCAGCCAATGCGGTGCTCGGGGTCGTCGAGCCAATGTCCTGCGGCCTGGGCGGCGACTTGTTCGCAATCGTCTGGGATGCCCGGTCCCGCAAGCTTTACGGACTCAATGCGAGCGGCCGGTCACCCGCGGCGGCTAGCCTGGCTCTGTTCCGCGCGAGGGGGCTCAAGGAGATCCCTCTGCACGGCCCGCTAAGCTGGTCGATCCCCGGGTGCGTTGACGGCTGGGGCGAGCTGCGGCGGAAGTTCGGATCGCGCTCCTGGGGCGAGCTCCTGGAGCCGGCGATCCAGTACGCTGAGCGTGGCTTTCCCGTCAGCGAGATCATCGCCGCCGACTGGAACGCCGCCGCCCCCGCGCTCGGGCGGATTCCGACCTCGGCGGCCTGCTTCCTACCTGGGGGACATGCTCCGCCAGCAGGGACGGTCTTCCGCAACCCGGAACTGGCGCAGTCGCTGCGGATGATCGTCGAGGGTGGGCGAGATGCCTTTTACCGTGGTCCGCTGGCCCGGTCGATCGTGAGCTACTCGCAATCGGTCGGCGGCCTGTTCACGCTGGCCGATTTTGCCGAACACAGCTCGACGTGGGTCGAGCCGGTGTCGACCAATTACCGGGGCTTCGATATCTGGGAGCTTCCGCCCAATGGACAGGGTATCGCGGTTCTCCAGATGCTCAACCTGCTCGAGCGTTACGATCTGAAGCGCCTGGGGTTCGGTTCAGCCGAAACGCTGCACCTCATGATCGAGGCCAAGAAGCTGGTCTACGAGGACCGGGCGCGTTACTACGCCGACATGGAGAAAGCCCAGGTGCCTGTCAAGGAGCTGATCTCGAAGGCCTACGCGGCTCGGCGGCAGGCGCTGATCGATCCGGAGCGAGCGAACCTGCACCCTACTCCGGGAGAGCCCCTTCAGGCCGACACGATCTACCTGACGGTGGTCGATAAGGACTTCAACTGCGTGAGCCTGATCCAGAGCAATTTTCACGGGTTCGGCTCACTTCATGTCCCTGGAGAGCTGGGCTTCCCGCTCCAGAACCGGGGGTGTCTCTTCGCCCTCGATGAGACTCATCCCAATCGCCTGGAGCCGCGCAAGCGGCCGTTTCACACGATCATCCCCGGGTTTGTCACAAGGGACGGCAAGCCCTGGCTCAGCTTCGGGCTGATGGGCGGCGACATGCAGGCGCAGGGGCACGTCCAGGTGCTCTGCAACCTCATCGACTTCGGCATGGACGTGCAAGAGGCCGGCGATGCCCCGAGGTTCCGCCATTTCGGTTCCTCGGAGCCGACCGGGCAACCGGCCGAGGGAGGTGGTTCGGTGGAGCTCGAATCGGCAATCGCGGCCGAGGTGCGCCAGGCGCTCGAAGCCAAGGGACACAAGCTCGTGAGGAGCACGCCAGGCGGCTTCGGCGGCTACCAGGCCATCCGGATCGACCTCGAACACGGCGTCCTGATCGGCGGCTCCGACCCGCGCAAAGACGGCGCCGCGATGGGGTACTGAGAGCGGCTGCCTCCGGTCAAGTCAAGCTCTCCAACCGCTCTAGCCATGCTCGAAAGTGAGGACACTCGGAGCGAATTCGATCGAAGCCGATCTCCAGTGCGGCGATGTTCCCCAAGATCGGCTTTTGATAGGCCGGGTCCAGTTCAACGACTCTGCGGGACGGGTGTGTTAGCGGTGAATCGTTGATCTCTTCCGGCGAATTGAACTCGTCACGGATCGCCTGGAATCTCTCGGCGAGATTCCCCCGGCCGATGCCGTTCGCGAACCTGCCGCAGTCGCTGAAGAGCAAGGCTTCGAACTCGTGCATCACGACAAACGGGATGAAGCGTCTAGCGTCTCCCAGCTCGGCTTGAATTTCTGCGCTGAGAGCTGATTCCACCAGGGGAGCCTTCTTGGCATATTCCAGGTGTGTGGATTCGTTGCGGCCCGGCCAGGCTTTCGTCTTCTTGGGATCGCTCGGCATGCCGTAATAATCCACCATCGTGGTCACGAATAGCGCTGCGTCCGTTCGGAGGTGCCGCACGATCTCCGTTTTTACTTCCGTCCAGCCCCGAACCCCGCCGCGCTGTACGCGCAAACGCGCGTTTCCCATGAGCCTGGCGCTCACGCACTCGAACCCTTTCTCATAAAGGTGTGGGGCGAGGAGTTCATTGACGAAGGTCTCTTCGGTTTCACCCTCGACGAGAATGAACAGCCTAGCCACGCGTAGGTCTCCCCCCGAACTGGTTCTTTTCCCAAAGTTGCCCGAGGCTGTACTCCTCTAGCCAGCCGGCCAAGTCCTGAGATTGCAGGCGTTTCAGCGTCGTCGCTCCCTGTTCCAAATCAGCCACGAGGACGTCTTCCGGCTGAAAATGATCCAGGAGCAAGGCGGATTGAGTGGAGAGGATGACCTGCGTTTCGGTAGCAGCGGCCCGGACGAGGCTGGCCAGCATCGTGATCGCGTATGGATGGAGACCGAGTTCGGGCTCATCGACAATGATGGCGGATGGGCGAAAGGCGAGCGGTTGCAGAAATAGCGTGCTAAGACAGATAAAACGGAGCGTGCCGTCGGACAGGGACGACGCGTCGAAGTACGCGTCAGAGGATTTGTGAATCCATTCTAGTTTGATTTTGTCCGGATTACGTCTAAGCGGCTCAACACGAAAATCGTCGAAAAAGGGCGCGACACGCTGAACCGTTTTCCGAATCAATTGATACTCAGGTTGATAGCGTTGACGCAGCAGGTAAAGATAGGCAGCAAGGTTGGAGGCGTCGGAGCGGAGGAGTCGATTGTCGTCGACATCGGCGGTCTTCCTGATCAACGAAGTATCGCTAGTATCGTGAAAGTGGTAAATCCGCCAGCTGTCCAGTCGAGACTGCACCCAATCGGCCACGGATCTCCGACCCATGCCTTGGGGCTCACTGATCCCAGCCTCTTTTCCGCTGCCCGCAAGCGAATCATCGTAACGCCGCTCATACCTGCTCTTGTCCCAGAACCAGCCGCGCTCATTGTGGACCCGGAAACGATCTTCGGTAGTCGGTGACAGAGCAACGTGATAGCCGTTTTTGCCGCCACGAAATGAGATTTCGAGCTCTATCTCTTGGGTCACCTTTGACCCGAAGTGAAGGATTCTCTCGGCGCCACCTGCCGCGTCCGTGTATGCGACGAGTTGTCCCTGTCTCAAGACGCCAAGAAACGCCAACACCCCCACGAAGTTCGACTTCCCGGAGCCGTTCGCACCCACCAGCACGTTGATCGGCCGAAGCTCCAGTTTCTCGATCGATTTGATGCTTCGGAACCCTTTAACCGTGAGATAGTCCAGTTCCCCCTTCTCTTTCGGGGCTGGTCCGTCTCCGCGAGCGTCTTGCTGGCTAGCTGTCGCCACTCGTCAATTCCGCTCCGAGCTTAGAAGTGTCAACAAGTTCATTCTACCCGACTTTCCCTTCTGGAAGCGAGTTTCTCTCGAGGAAACGTTTCGCGGGAGCGGGCCGAATTCGCTTATAGCGGATGGTGCGCCGAGAATCGGCGAGACGCGGGCCACGAACAACTGGCCGCGGGCCACTCCGACTCTCAAACCCGCTGGCGATGGAGCTGGCCACCGAGCTTACGGCAGACATCCTCGGCCTTGGCGAGAGTCCTCTCATCCTGGCAACCGATGGAAAGGATCATCCCCTGACCGCCCTCAATCTGGTCTGGCGGCGTGACGCCGAGCCGGTCGTTAGGCGTTCCCAGCGAGGTCAGAATCTGGATGGCGAGGTTTCCCTCGGCCGCGTTGTGGAAGAAGGCGACAACCCGAAGCTTGCTCTCCGGGCTCTTGACGGCACCGGGCCGAACCTGCGGCATTTCCATAGCGCTTTGTATTTCTTTCCGAAGAGTCGTTGTTGTGGCTTGGATGGCTGCATCTGCGCTCAGGCGCATTCGATTCGAACTAAGTTTGACGCCCTGGTTGCCATTTCGCAAGGCGGCTGTGCGTCGCACTGTCCCGAGTGCGAACGATGAGTCACGGCATCAAGGAAGTGGCCAAGTGTGAGTCAGGTTTGTTACGATCATCGGTCAGAGCTTTTGCAGGAGAGTCCCCGGCCCATGTGTATTCCTCCCGCCATCGTGACAACGATCGTGCTGCTCGCCGCTCCTCCCTCCCCGCTCGAGCCTCTGGGAAGGTTCGACACGCGCACTCTGCCGGAAGCTTCGGGAATCGTCAAGAGCCGGCGGCACCCCGGCATTTTCTGGGTCCATAACGACTCGGGAAACCCCCCCGCGATCTTCGCGATCCACAGGGACGGCACGATCGTCCGGGAGTTTCGCCTGGGTGTTCCGAACATCGATTGGGAGGACATCGCGGCCGATGATCAGGGCCACCTTTACGTGGGAGACATCGGCAACAACGGGGGTTTGCTGCCGGTTCGAGCCGTTTACCGCATCGACGAACCGGATCCAGGGAAGCCGGCCGGCCAGCCCCTGCGGCCCTCGGTCTCGGTGTTTTATGGCTTTTCCCGGGCGGACCGATTTGACGCCGAGGGCCTGGTTTTCGAGGCGAGCACAGGTTCCGCGGTCATCGTCGCCAAGCGGTTTGACGGTCGCGAGGCCGAGCTGTTCGCAATTCCGCTGAACCCGCCGGCCCCCCTGCTCCGCCCCGCATCACTCCGGCGCATCGGGGTCTTACCAGGATTCGTCGAACCGGCGACCGGCGCCAGCCTGTCGGAGGACGGACAGCTCCTGGCGGTTTGCTCGTCGGCCGTGACGAGGGTCTACCGGCGGAAAGACGACCCCGGCTGGAGCTTGCTTGCCGAGGTGCGCTATGATTCCTTGCCGATCGAGGGGATCACCTGGGATGGACGGGACCTGATCCTCGTGAGCGAGGGTCGGGGCATCGATCGAATTGCCGAGGCGACATGGAGGCGTTCGGCGCGGAGACAAACACCGCGGGGCCCGGCTCCTGCGGAGCCTCGGTGAATCGTCTGGGGGTCTTTCTAGCGGGACGAGACCGGATGTCGGAGACACAAGACGTGGTCATCGTGGGCGGGGGTGTGATCGGCCTATCGATCGCCTATGCACTCGCGCGCGATGGGATCACGAGCACGGTCCTGGATCGCCGCGAGCTCGGCCGCGAGGCCTCGTGGGCCGGCGCCGGCCTGATTGCGCCCACGAGTGAGCACCGTTCGGGCTCGCTTCATCCCACCGTGGAGCTGCGGTCCTGGAGCGCCGAGCTGTTCCCGCGGTGGTCCGCCGCGCTGCGCGAGGAGACGGACATTGACAATGGCTATCGCCGTAGCGGCGGGGTCGATGTCGCCTGGACGGTTGCCGAGGAGCATGAGCTGCAAACCACGGCCGGGCGGTGGCGTGTCGAGGGCATTGTCCATGAGCGGCTGGCTGCCAGCGATTGCCTTCGAGTCGAGCCGGCCCTGAACCCGGAACTGCGGCTGGTCTACTTTCTGCCCGACCGGGCCCAGGTTCGAAATCCCTGGCACCTGCGCGCCCTGTCGGCGGCCGCGGCCAGGCGCGGGGTCCGGCTCAAGCCCTGGCTCGCCGTCGATCGTCTGGAAACGCGCGGCGACCGCGTCACTGCGGTTCGGACAAGCGAGGGGGTGTTTTCCTGCGAATGGGTGATCATGGCCGCCGGGCCCTGGTCGGGTGGGCTGCTCGGAGATATCGGCGTGCACGCCCCCACCCCGCCGTTGAAAGGCCAGATCGTGCTGCTGCGGCATGATCGACCACTGCTCTTGCGGATCGTCGAACACGGCAAGAAGTACCTTGTCCCGCGCGGGGATGGCCACGTCCTGATCGGTGCGACCGAGGAGAACGCCGGCTTTGACACGCGTCCCACGTCGGCTGCCGTCCGCGACCTGCTGAACGAGGCGCTCGGGCTCTGCCCGGCACTCGGTCAGGCCAAGGTCGAGGCGGTCTGGGCGGGGCTGAGGCCTGGCAGCATCGACACCAAGCCGTACATCGGGGTGGCGCCCGGCTTTCGCAACCTCATCGTCGCCACCGGGCACAAGCGCGCGGGCTTGCAGCTCTCGCCGGCGACTGCCGAGCTGGTCGCCGCGCTCGTCCTGGGCCAGAAGCCTCAGCTTGACCTGGCGCATTTCCGGGTCGATCGGGAGCCGGACCCGGCCGCTGACACGATTCGGTCATGAACCAATCAGCCGGTCACTCCGGCAGGATCTGCACAAGCACCTTGGCCGCGGCCGCAAGGCCCAGCGCAACGCTCCGTTGACCCAGGAGGCAGACTACCGCGCCAGACTCCGGCCGGTTCTCCAGGACCTCTCCCCCCGCATGTAGCTCCAGTGCAATCTCCGAAAGGTAACGAAGAAAGGCCGGGTCTTGATCCATGACGCGGACCACCCGGAACCGTTGGCCGCCCGGACACTGGGAGAGCGGTGAACCCTCCGGCTCGGTGAGCGACCCGTCCGCGCGAGGAATCGGGTCTCCGTGCGGATCGACTGCGGGAAAGCCGAGAAAGGCCTCGATCCGGTCGATCAACCGCTCCGAGGCCGCATGCTCCATGTTTTCGGCCTCCTCGTGCACCTCGTCCCACGACATCTGGAGCGTCCGGGCCAGGAAGAGCTCCAGCAGGCGGTGGCGGCGAATGACCTTCAGGGCAAGTCGCCGGCCCGCGCCGGTGAGCTGGGCTCCCTCGTACGGGGTGTAGGTTGCCAGGTTGGCCTCGGAGAGTGTCTTGAGCATGCCCGTGACCGTTCCCGGCGAGACCCGCAGCGCCTGCGCGAGCTCTCCGGTTCCAACCGGGGCAGCGGTCGGGCTGCGGGCGGCGATCAGAGCGATCGTCTTCACGTAATTCTCGACGGTCAAGCTGGGCACGGCGTTCTCTCGGGTCAACTCGGGGATCCCCGGGCCGATCACGGTCCCTGGGCGGTCCGCCCGCAAGATCCATTATCCTAGAAAGTGAGGCGATCCGGGTACAGTATCCTTGCTAATCTCGACAAAGCGGTTTCATTCTCCGATGGGTGGTCGAGACCTGTTCCAGCGAACGGCAACGCCACCGACGCGGCCCGGACGGCAGCGTATCGGTTGCTGACTTCTCCGGGGTGCCACACGTCGAGGTTGGGCTCGATGGCCGGCGGAGAAACGAAGCCATCGGACGTTAACGCTTCCCGGATTTCAAGTTGCAACCGAAAATTGGGTTCGTTCTGAGGCATGGTTCAAAAACACCTGTTTTCGGGTAACACACGGGATCTCAGCGCGGACCCTGATCGGTCCCGCGTTGGAGCGGGTTTACGCGAGTCCCTGG
>Ga0208696_1002356_pt1 | contig 10129 bp, 4 predicted proteins | sample Sb_taG_9_FD_187711 | JGI IMG/M metagenome (GOLD analysis project Ga0208696, IMG submission 187711) | Peat soil microbial communities from Weissenstadt, Germany - Sb_50d_b_LC metaG (SPAdes) (version 2) | ecosystem: Environmental > Terrestrial > Soil > Wetlands > Peat | place: Germany: Weissenstadt...
CGGCGGACAGGCTCCACACGCGCAGCGACTCGTCGGCCGCTGAGGACGCTAGCCGGGCTCCGTCCGGGCTCCAGGCCACCGCCTGGACCGGGCCGGTGTGCCCGCGGAGGGTCAAGACCTCCCGGCCGGCCTCAGGGTCCCAGACCCGGACGGTGTGGTCCCGGCCGGCCGACGCCAGCCGCCTGCCGTCGGGGCCCCACGCGACCGAGACAACCTCGGCCACGTGCCCGCTCAGCCGATGGACCTCACGGCGGAGGGCGGCGTCCCAGACGCGGACGGTCTCGTCCGAGCCGGCCGAGACCAGGCGCCGGCCGTCCGGGCTCCAGGCCACAGCGTTCACGCGCTGGTGGTGTCCGTGAAGCTGGAACTCCTCCGCGCCGCGGTCCGGCTCCCAGACGCGGATCGACCCGTCAAAGGAGCTGGAGGCCAGCCGGGTGCTGTCCGGGCTCCACGCCACCGCCGTGACCGCTTCCGTGTGTCCCCGCAGGCCCCCGGCCAGGAGGCCGCGGAGCAAGCCGCCCGGCTCGTTCCTCCCCCCCGCCTCCCTCTTCGCCCCGGGCGCGTCCCACACCCGGACGATCGGGTCGTCGCTCCCCGACGCCAGCCGGGTGCCGTCCGGGCTCCAGGCCAGGCTCCTCACCCGCCACGGATGGAGTGGGCCGGTCAAGGTGTACCGCGAGGTGCCGTCGGCCGTGTCCCAGACCTGGACGAACCCGCCGAAGCCGCCCGCCGCCAACCGGGTGCCGTCCGGGCCCCACGCCACCGCCATCACCGCCTGGCCGTAACCCCGGAGGGCGAGGGTTTCCTTGCCGGTGGCCGCGTCCCAGACCCGGACCGTGGCGTCCCGGCCGGCCAACGCCAGCCGGGTGCCGTCCGGGCTCCAGGCGACCGCCGATTCCTCGGGCTGCCCCCGCAAGGTGAGCAGTGAGCCAGCGCCGAGTCCGTGCAGGTCGTACCATTCCCACCCGCGCGGGTCCGCTGGCCCACTCCGCCAGTTGGCGAGCAACTCGTCCACCCGGGCGATCCCGGCCGGCGCGGTTGCCGCCTGGGCGGCCAGGCCCATCTCCGCCCGGTAGAGGTTGGCGCGGAGTTCTTCGCGACTCTTCTGGGCCAGGTCCTGGGCCTGGACGGCCGCGGTCCGTTCCTTTTCCTTGTCCTGAACAAGGGTGGCGTTCTCCCCCGCCAACCGGCGGAAGTAGCCGGCCGCCACCAGCGCCCCCACGGTCAGCGCCAGCAGCAGGGCGGCCACCGCCGCCAGGGAGGCGGCGACCGCCCTGTTCCGCCGTGCCCACCGCGCCAGCAGCTCCGGCGGGCTCAGCCGCCGCGCCTTGACCGGCTCGTCAGCGAGGATCCGGTGCAGGTCCTCGGCCAATTCGCCGGCGCTCTGGTAGCGGTCGGCCGGGTCGGGCTCCACGGCCTTGTGTACGACCGTGGCCAGGTCGCGCGGCACGGCCGGGTTCAGCGCGCCCAGCCGGGGCACCTGTCCGGCCTCGACTTGCCGCAGCAGTTGCGCCCGGTCCGGCGCGTCGTGGGCCGGCCGCAGGGCCAGCAACTCGAACAGCGTCAGCCCCAGGGAGTACACGTCGCTGCGGCGGTCGGCCTTGCCGCGGAACGACTCCGGGGGCATGTAGCGCAGGGTGCCCAGCACGTCGCCGGTCGCCGTCAGGTCGTCCTCGCCGTCCATCTTGGCCAGCCCGAAGTCGGTGACCCACACCATCCCCGCCGGGTCCAGCAGCAGGTTGCTCGGCTTGACGTCCCGGTGCAGTACGCCCTGGCGGTGCGCATGCTCCAGGGCGTCGGCCACCTGCAGGCCGACCCGCGCCACGCTCTGCCAGTAGGTGAGCCTCCGCGTCCGGCTGGAGAGCGCCGCCCCGCCCGGACCCGGCAGCAGCACCGACGAGGAGGACAAGGACGCCGTCGAGCCCGGGATTGCAGGGCCGGCCGGCGGCGGGCCCGCCAACGGCTCCGGCGCCGCAACGGTCGCCTCGCCGCCGCGGGCCGGGCCGAAGTCGCCACTCAGCAGCGAGCGCGCCATGTCGCGCGGGCGCCCCGCGCTCGGGCCGGCCGGGGCCGGCGCCGGTGAGGGGTCGTTGCACCGCAGGTGCTGAAGTTCCCGGAGGACGGCGTCGAGGCCGTGTCCCTCGATGAACTGCATCGCGTAATACGGGGTGCCCTCGTGCTCGCCCACGCCGTAGACCGGCACGATGTTGGTGTGGTGCAGGCGCCCGGCCGCTCGCGCCTCGCGCTCGAAGCGGGCCCGGTAGCTGGCGCTGGCGAGCAGGCGCGCCGGTAGCACCTTCAGCGCCACGCGGCGCCCCAGCGACACCTGCTCCGCCTCGTAGACCGTTCCCATGCCCCCCTGACCCACCAGGCGGACGATCCGGTAGTCTCCTAGCCGCTCCAGCGGCGGTGTCTCCTCACCCGCGGCCGGCGCCGCCAACGGGGGGCCCGTCTCGCAGTCCTTGTTGGCCGACTCGACCTGCGACAGGGCGGGGAACAGCTCGCGCAACTCGTCGGCCAACTCCGGGTGGCGCTCCAGGTACTCCACCAGCGCCACCCGCTCACCCCGTCGGAAACGCGCGGAGATCTCGTCAGCCACCCGGTTGAGTAGCAGATACCGCCCGACGCCGTTGTTTTCCGCGTCCATGTCACCCTCCCCGCCGTTGTCGCAGTGGTGTTCGGCACACGGGTTGCGTACCGATCTTTACCCCGAAGGGGTTGCATCTCAAAGCCGTGGGTCGCGCAGCGCACCCACGGTGTCCTACCCCGAAGGGGTTGCATAACGCGGGCCCGCGCCATGTCCCCGCGTTATGCAACCCCTTCGGGGTAGATGGCGCTTCCCCGCCCCCAGACCGTGGGTGCGCTGCGCGACCCACGGCTTTGAGATGCAACCCCTTCGGGGTAGATGGCGCTTCCCCGCCCCCCCCAGACCGTGGGTGCGCTTTGAGATGCAACCCCTTCGGGGTAGATGGCGCTTCCCCGCCCCCCCAGACCGTGGGTGCGCTGCGCGACCCACGGCTTTGAGATGCAACCCCTTCGGGGTAAAGAATGGCCTCATCATCCATCCCTCCCTACCCCTATCCAATAACACCGCCCTTGGTCTGGCGCCAGGGCCTCCGGCCGCCGTGGGGCCGGCCTCAGGTGCGGTCATTTCTCGGGCGCGGCGAGCGCCGAGAACACCTCGCCCTTCTTCGCCAGGCGCAAGATCGAAACTGTGCCGTTCTCGTTGGCCGTCGCCAGGTAGCGGCCCTCGGGCGTAAAGGCGATTCCGTTCACGCCGGGGCCGAACGGGCCTGGGCCGAGCGTGAGCGCCGGGTCGCCCGACGCCCCGGCAAGCCAGAGCCGCAGCGCCCCGTCCGCCGTCCCGCCCGCGACCAGTCGGCCTGCCGGGTGGAAGGCCAGGCCGTTAACCGCGGCGCCGGCGGGCAGGGCCTGTTCCCGTCGGGTCTCCAGGTCCCACACCCGGACCGCCCCCGGGGCGGCACTGCCGGCCGCGAGGTGCCGGCCGTCGGGACTCATCGCCAGGGAAAGGAAATCGGTGCCCGGGCTTGCATGCTCGTACAGTGGCCGGCCGGTGGCCGCCTCGCACACGGAGACGCTGCCGTCAAATCCGGCAGAGGCCAGCAGCCGGCCGTCGGCGCTGAAGGCCACCGCCCGCACCGCGGCCTGGTGCAGGCGGAAGGCATCCTGCCGTCTCCCCGTGGCGACGTCCCACCGCCGGACGCTGCCATCCTCCGCCCCGGCCGCGACCGTCCCGCCGTCGGGACTGAAGGCCACCAGCGAGCCCTCGCGGGAGTGCCCGGTCAAGGTGCGGACTTCCGTCCCATTGGCAACGTCCCACAGGATAATGGTGCCGTCGAGGCTGCCCGAGGCCAGGAGCTTGCCGTTGGGGTGGAACGCCACCGACCAGACGGCTCCGGTGTGCCGGACCAGGGTGTGGAGTTCCCGGCAGGCGGCCAGGTCCCAGAGCCGGACCGTCTCGTCGGCTCCGCCGCTGGCCAGGGTGCGGCCGTCCGGGCTCACGGCCACGGCGCGCACGGCGCCCGCGTGGCTCCTGCGCGGGAAGCGGTCGCGCCCGGTGGCGACGTCGTAAGCGCGCACGCAGCCGTCCGGCTGGTCCTGGCGCCCGGCGAAGAGGGTCTTGCCGTCCGGGCTCAGGTGATACGCCGCGTAGCCGCCCCGAGTTTTCAAGGGGAACTGGGCCCGTTGCGCCCCCGTCGCCACGTCCCAGAGGCTGACCGTGTGGACCGTGCCCTTGCGGTGGTCGGTGCTGGCCGACAGCATTGTCTGGCCGTCCGGGGTGAAGGCCGCCCACTCAATTATCACCTCGGGAATGGTGCGGACCTTCTTGAGCGTGGCCGTGTCCCAGAGTTCCAACCCGGGCGGGCCGGTGGCGAGCAGTTTCCCGTCACGGTTGAAGGCCACGGTGTAGGCCCAGCCCCGCTCGTCCCGAAGGGTGTGGACCAGCTCGCCCGTCCCCGCGTCCCACACCTGCAGGGGTTCATCGCCGGACAGACCGACGGCAAGGAGCTTCCCGTCCGGGCTGAAGGCCACGCCGCGGCCGTCGCCTGGGCAGGCGCGGGAGAAAATCTCTTTTCCCGAGCGCCAGTCCCACACCTTGACCGCCTTCTCCTCGGAGCAGGCGGCGAGCCGCGCCCCGTCGGGACTGAAGGCGAGGTCGTGGACGCGCGGCGTGTGCCCGGCGAAGCCGCGGACGAGGCGACCGGAGGCGACCTCCCACACCTTGACCGGCTCGGGGTCCGGCGGCTCAAACCCTGCCGCCAGGTACTTGCCGTTGGGACTGAACGCCGCCTTCCAGGCCCGGCCGGTGCCCTCGGCCAGGGTCCGCAGGTACTGACCGGTCAGGGCGTCGAAGAGCACCACGTCGCTGCCGAAAGGCACCGCCAGCACCTTGCCGTCCGGGCCCTGCGCCATCCAGCCCGCCTGGCCACCCGTCGGACGGGAGATAGGCAGGACGAAGCGGGCGTCGCCGAGGACCGCCACGAGTTCCCGAGGCGCCCGGGCCGGGTCGCCGCCCCCGGCCAGGGTCAGAAGGTCGGGCGGGACGTCGGCGCGCTCGCGGTTGTCTAGCGGGTTGGGCAGGGCCGCCAGGTCCTCGGCGGTCCGCGGCCGAGGGGGGACGAACCGCACTTCGGGCGAAGGGGCGCCCGCTTGGCCATCGCCGGCGGGGACTGCCGTCCCCGGCTCGCCGTTTCGGAACAGAAGGTACGCGCCAATTGCCCCCAGCGCCACCAGCAGCACCACAGCGGAGGCCAGTGCCGGGCCGCGGCGGAACCGACGCGGGGACGGGAAGCGCACCGCCGCGGGCCGGGGAACTCGGCCGGGCTGCTGCAGGTGGGCCAGGTGCTGGCCCAGCAGGTCGGCCACCTCTGCCGCCGACTGGAAGCGCTCGGCGGGGTCCTTGGCGTGCAGCTTGGCGACGATGGCCTGCATCCAGTCGGGGACGTCCGCCTTGGCGTCGCGCATCGGCTGTGGCGCGTCCTCGCGCACCCGCTTCATCACGGCCGCCGTGTTGTCCCCCTGAAAAGGCGGCCGGCCGGTACACAGGGCGTAGAGAACGCTGCCCAGGCTGAACAGGTCGCTGCGGTGGTCCACCGGCTCGCCGCACGCCTGCTCGGGCGACATGTACAGCGGCGTCCCTGCGATGTCCCCCGGCCGCGTCAGGCTGGCGTCATCGACGGCGCGGGCCAGGCCGAAGTCGGTGATCTTGACGCGCTGCACGCCGTTCTCCAGCAGGATGTTGCCCGGCTTGACGTCGCGGTGGACCAACCCCTGCGCATGCGCCGCCGCCAGGCCCCGGGCCGCCTGCAAGCCGATGCGGAGCACCTCCTTGATCTCGACCGGCCCACCCCGCTTGAGGCGCTGGTCGAGCGTCGGGCCGTTGATGTACTCCATCACCAGGTAGGGGACCGGGCCCTCGTCGGAGACGGCGTGGATGGCGACGACATGGTCGTCGCGGATGGCGGCCGCGGCCTGGGCCTCGCGGATAAAGCGCTGCCGGGCCGTACCGCTGGCCGTCAGATGAGGGGCCAGCACCTTGATGGCCACCACCCGGCGCAGCTTCTCGTCGAAGGCCTTGAGCACCAGTCCCATGCCGCCGTTGCCGAGCACCTCCAGCACCTCGTAATGTTCCAGCCGGCCGAGCGAGCCCGGCCTCCGCGCGGGGGCCAGGAAGGCGAGCCCGTCGTCGCGCGCGGGCGGCTCGGCGCCCAGCCCACCCTGGGGCGTTGGGACTGCAGCGGACCCCGCCGGCTCGGTCTCCCCCAGGAGTGGGCCTTCCAGGAAGCTCCCCGCGCGATCGTGGAGGGCCAGCAAGCGCTCGACGCGGCGGCGCAAAGCCTCATCGCCGGCGCAGGCCCGCGCCAGGTAGGTGGCGCGCTGGGCCTCGTCCGCGATTTCCAGCGCTTCGGTGAAGAGGGTCTGTTCTTGCATGCCGCTCCTTTCCGGCGCCGCGGGGTACTGCCGCCCTCAGTCATGCGACGTCCGCGGCCCAAATGCGCACGACATTCCTGGCCAACCGACGTCGGGAGTCATGCGGCGCTCACAGCGGCTCGTCGCCCAGCCGGTCGAGCAGCCACGCGCGGGCATACGCCCAGATCTGATCGGCCTTGCGCGGCGAAACGCCAAGCAGTTCGGCCGCCTCCCGGTTGGTGAGCCCGACGAAGTAGCGGAACTGGACGAGGTCGGCGGCCTGGGGATTGACGGCGGCGAGTTCCGCCAGCGCCTCATCGAGGGCGAGGAGGTCGTCGGCACGCCGCGCCTCCGCGAGAACAGACTCCGATAACTCCTCTCGTTCCCGGCCGCCGCCGTGCTTCAGCCGCCGTTTGCGGCGGGCGTTCTCGACCAGGATGCGGCGCATGGCCCGGGCCGCGGCGGCAAAGAAGTGGCCGCGGCCGTCCCAGGGCTGCTCGGGGGCGCTCCCCACCAGGCGCAGGTACGCCTCATGCACCAGCCCGGTCGCGTCGAGGGTCTGGCCAGGCTTCTCGTTGGCCATCTGCGCGGCGGCCAATCGACGCAACTCGTCGTAGACCAATGGCAGCAGCTGCCCGGCGGCGTGGCCGTCGCCCTGCGCGAGGTCGGACAGGATGCGAGTGACTTCGTTCACGAACGCGGCCCCCGAACCCCGAGTTCCGGTCATTCTCCTCCCGCGGCGGAGGCGGTTGAGTATCTACCCTCGCCGTTGCAAAACCGACGTTTAGCCGCCGCCCTCGGGGCGGCACGCTGGGAGCGCCGCCCCGAGGGCGGCCGCTAAACAACCGGCAATCGAATGGCGTGAGTATACCACGCCTGGGGGACGAAATCTCTCGCCAATGCCCAGCCAGCGACGCCAATTTCTGCTACCATCTCACCCGTGCCTTCGCCACGGCCTTCAACACTCGACCGCGCCAATGAGTAATTTGCTCCAGAAACTACCGCTGTTTCCAACCGCGGTCATCGGCAGCCTGCCGCGCCCCGCCTGGCTGCTCGACCTGCTCAACGACCATCTGGCCGGGCGACTGCCGGCGGCTCAATGGGAGCGTGCCTGCGACCGGGCGATCCCCTTCGCCGTCGCCCTCCAGGAGGCGGCCGGCATCGACATCCTCAGTGACGGCGAGTGGCGCCGCGAGGGCTACTTCCAGGTCTTCTACGAGCGGGTCGAGGGCTTCCGGCCCGACCTGATCCCCGGCCGCACCCGCCTGTGGCCGGCCGCCGTGGCGCCGCTGCGCCGGCGCGAGCCGATTGCCGCCGACGGGGCCGCCTTCCTGCGCAAGCAGACCGACCGGGCCGTCAAGGTGAGCCTCCCCAGCGCCTACGTCATCTTGCGCCGCTTCTACTCCGCGGAGCACTCGGCGCCGGCCTACCCCAGCCGCGAGTCCTTCCTGCGCGCCGTCGAGGACATCCTGCTGGAGGAAGCGAACGACGTCCTGGCGGCGGGCGCCGACTGCGTCCAGTTTGACGACCCCATGTTGGGCTATTTCGTGGACCCGAAGTATCGCGAGCAGCGCAGCAGCCACTGGGGCACGGGGCAGTTCGCCGACGTCGAGGCCGAGTTGCGCCTGGGGATCGACAGCGTCAACCGCCTCGCCGGCCCTCTGCGGCGGCGCGGCGCCTACGTCGTCCTGCACGTCTGCCGGGGGAACATCGAGCGGCGCAGCGACGCTCAGGGCGACTTCGGGACGATCTGGCCGGCCCTGTGCCGGGCCGAGGTGGACGAGTTGGCGCTGGAGTTCGCCATGCCGCAGGCGGGGTCGGTGGACGTGCTGGCCGGCCTGCCGCAGGGGATGCGCCTCGGCTTCGGCTGCGTGGACGTCCGCTCCGCGGACCCGGAAACTCCGGAGGCAATCGTGGCACGCGTGCGCCAGGCGCTGCACCACGTCCCGGCGACACGGCTGACCCTGAACCCGGACTGCGGCTTCGCCCCGAGCGGCAACAATCCCATCCCGCTCGACGAGCCCTACGCCAAACTCAAAGCGCTGGGGGAGGCGGCCCGGCGGCTCCGGGCCGAGTACGGGGCGGGATCCCCGGTTTAGAAGCGGTTTCCAAACGTGGGGCAGGCCGCCGGCCTGCCTGGAAACGACGGCAGGCCGGCGGCCGTCGTGCTGCCCGGCCACGGCGCCGTCGGCGGACACGCTTTGGGCCGGCGTCGAGGTCGGCGTCGCCGGCGGCTGGGGCCTGATCCGGCCTGAGAAGCCCGACCCCTATTTCGGCATCGCCCAGAAGAACGTGGTCGCCGCCGCCTGGAACCTCGGCGCCACGTCGACGGCCTTCGGCGACTTCGACGGCGACGGCCGGCCCGACCTGGCGGTCTTCGGCTACGCGCTCACCGGCGCCGGCTGGAACGGACCGACCGCCGCGTAGCCAAGGGCAAGGACATCTCACGGGCCTCCTCCGCGATTACGAGGACGTACCGCGCACCAGTCGGTGGCCGCGGAGGGTGAAGCCGGCCTGTCGCAGCCGAGCCTGCCAGCCGGCGCGCGTGCCGATGGTCGCCGCGTCGTCGAGCAGGCCGTGCCGCTCCTCCTGCTCTGTCAGGCGCGCGAACTTGGCGTGCAGCGGATGCTCCGGATGGAGGAACGTCTCCTTGCGATGCAGCACCGGCGGGTTGGCGCTCTGGGCGTAGTCGTAGCACTCCAGCTGCCGCGTCCGCAGCGACAGCTTCACGCAGCGGAGCAGCGCCGGGTGCGGGTCGCTGTCGAAGTCAGGATAGATGAGGTAGCTGATCTTGCCGGAGAAGCGATGGAGCTTGACGAGGTTGGCCCCCTCGACCTCGCCGAGGAAGGCCCGGCCGCAACCCTCGTACACGCGCAAGAGCGGCTCCAGGGAGTCGAGGGCGCTCTTGTGGACATACAGGGCGTTGGGCAGCAGCTTGCCGACCGGCGAGCGCTGGCAGGCGGCGTCGATGGCCGCGGCGTCGCCGGCCCGGAAGAGCAGCTCGTCGGCCTGACGGCAGGCGGCGGTGTAGGTGCTGAAGAAGGCGCGGATGTCGCGCCGCAGCCCGCGCGGAAGCTGGCCGATCGGCGGCCGCTTGCGGAAGCGCGCCAGGGCGAGGTAGACGAGCAGGTCTTCGGTGCGGTGGCGGCGAAGGGTTTCCCACGAGTCGGCCCCCGTGACGCGCCGCACCAGGGCAAAGGCCCGCTTGAGGGAGCCGAAACGAGAGATCACCTCTGCGGCCTGCTGGAATTCCTCCAAGTCGGGCAGCCGGCCGAGGGCGGCGAGGGCGGCCATGAAGGGGTCGAGCAGCTCGCGGTTCTCCTCGAAGCGGCGCTCGGAGAGGCGTTGGCGCGGGGCGGCGGCGCGGCGGTGGTAGCGGTTGGCAAGGAACTGTTGCCGAAGCGCTTCGTCCTTGAAGAGGTAGAAGACGCCAAGGGCGGCCGGGATGGCTTCGATGCCGAGCTGCTCTTCCAGATACTCCTTCAGCTCACCCTGCCCGTAGAATTTCTGGAACGTGCCCAGCCGGGTGAGGATGCCGTCGCCGAACTCGACCCGCGCCTGACCGCGCCCCGCCACTTCGACCTGCGCCGCCACGACGAGGAGTTTCCGGGCGAGTCCCCAGGCTTCCCGGAGCGTCGCCGACCGCTCCCCGGGATCCTCGATCACGTTGATGACGTAGCCGAGGTTGACGACGTCA
>Ga0208696_1002359_pt1 | contig 10111 bp, 4 predicted proteins | sample Sb_taG_9_FD_187711 | JGI IMG/M metagenome (GOLD analysis project Ga0208696, IMG submission 187711) | Peat soil microbial communities from Weissenstadt, Germany - Sb_50d_b_LC metaG (SPAdes) (version 2) | ecosystem: Environmental > Terrestrial > Soil > Wetlands > Peat | place: Germany: Weissenstadt...
CCCCAGTAGAGCTCATTCAAGCGAGGGACTCAACAAAAGACCAAAAACCAAGTCTGACACCCCCCTTCCCTTTCGGTCGTCGACTGTCCATCCGTCGATCGGATCGCTGGATGTTTTTGAGTTTCAATCCTTGTTGTAGTGGATCACGGTCGTCGACAGATCCAGACCGAGGTGCTTGACCCCGAGAAATATGGTTTCAATCCTTGTTGTAGTGGATCACGGTCGTCGACCACGCGGAGCTGCCGTGGCTTCCGCCTCGCGTCTGGGTTTCAATCCTTGTTGTAGTGGATCACGGTCGTCGACCAGGAGACCGTCGATCGCCGCCGAGCCGCTGGCCGGGTTTCAATCCTTGTTGTAGTGGATCACGGTCGTCGACTGCCGGTAGGCCGCGGCGGCAGTCTGGCTTTGTTCAAGTTTCAATCCTTGTTGTAGTGGATCACGGTCGTCGACGCAAGAGTGCCCGCTCGGTCATCCGGCATCGTTTGGGTTTCAATCCTTGTTGTAGTGGATCACGGTCGTCGACAGTGAAATTGAGTGAACCGACACTCAACTAGGCACCAGTTTCAATCCTTGTTGTAGTGGATCACGGTCGTCGACCTGCCTTGTCTACCTCGATCCGAACGCCTCGCATGCGGGTTTCAATCCTTGTTGTAGTGGATCACGGTCGTCGACAAACTCCGGGCATGCGATCATTTGGGGACTCCTGTCAGTTTCAATCCTTGTTGTAGTGGATCACGGTCGTCGACCTGCCCCCGATGATCCCCGCTACCAGCGGACCTGCAAGTTTCAATCCTTGTTGTAGTGGATCACGGTCGTCGACGGCCGCTAGATTCGTCGCTATGCGGTCGTCGGAGGTGTTTCAATCCTTGTTGTAGTGGATCACGGTCGTCGACCCGGGCCCGGACGAACGATTCCATCTCTTTGAAATCGTGTTTCAATCCTTGTTGTAGTGGATCACGGTCGTCGACCGATCATGTGCCTGCCGATTGCCATCGTGCTGATGAGTTTCAATCCTTGTTGTAGTGGATCACGGTCGTCGACTACCCTGCCATCGTATGTTGATGGACGGCATTTCAAGTTTCAATCCTTGTTGTAGTGGATCACGGTCGTCGACGGCTTTCCGGACTCACGCAGGGTGGACTCGATGACCGGTTTCAATCCTTGTTGTAGTGGATCACGGTCGTCGACCCGTGGTCCGGCAATCGCTATCGCGCTGCGCCATGTGTTTCAATCCTTGTTGTAGTGGATCACGGTCGTCGACTGCAGCAACCATGAACTGCCATGGCGTATCCGGAAAGCGTTTCAATCCTTGTTGTAGTGGATCACGGTCGTCGACCTCTGCGGCCCCGATTTTGGCGCCATTGCGGCGCGCGTTTCAATCCTTGTTGTAGTGGATCACGGTCGTCGACAATCTCGGCGGAAACGAGGTTGAGCTGGATAGCGGGTTTCAATCCTTGTTGTAGTGGATCACGGCCGTCGACAGGAAATAGGGTATTTCGCCGAAACGGCGGGTCGAGGTTTCAATCCTTGTTGTAGTGGATCACGGTCGTCGACCTCTGCACACCCTGATTGCGATTGCGCATATTGCTGGGTTTCAATCCTTGTTGTAGTGGATCACGGTCGTCGACGTCCCAGAGAGAAGCTGATAAAGATTCGCGAGATGGGTTTCAATCCTTGTTGTAGTGGATCACGGTCGTCGACTGGAGTGCCGATATCCGGGTACAACGGGACCTGGACGATGTTTCAATCCTTGTTGTAGTGGATCACGGTCGTCGACCCTGTCGGAAGATTGTCTGCCGGCCAGCATTCCGTGGTTTCAATCCTTGTTGTAGTGGATCACGGTCGTCGACCGCATGGGCGGCCGGCATTCAAGGGGCAATAAAGAGGTTTCAATCCTTGTTGTAGTGGATCACGGTCGTCGACCGTGTTACCACGCGATCCAGCGCTCTGATGGCACGATGTTTCAATCCTTGTTGTAGTGGATCACGGTCGTCGACCCTCCGCAACCGAGCCGACTGGGTCCCTATAATGGAGTTTCAATCCTTGTTGTAGTGGATCACGGTCGTCGACTCTAGACTGTATCTAGAGATGAGGTCTGACCCAAGAGTTTCAATCCTTGTTGTAGTGGATCACGGTCGTCGACCAAGCTTCAGGCCGCCGTATCCGCATCGCAGTCAACGGTTTCAATCCTTGTTGTAGTGGATCACGGTCGTCGACCAGGATAACACCCCCAGCCGCGGTTCGATCCCCGTGGGGTTTCAATCCTTGTTGTAGTGGATCACGGTCGTCGACTGCTAGTTCCTTATGGTAAGTCCGATAGGCGACACAGTTTCAATCCTTGTTGTAGTGGATCACGGTCGTCGACGTCTCATGGTCGGGATGCGGATGGCCCCAGAAAAAAGTTTCAATCCTTGTTGTAGTGGATCACGGTCGTCGACCAACACACCTGTTAGCCAGACGTCCGAGTCGATGGCGTTTCAATCCTTGTTGTAGTGGATCACGGTCGTCGACCACGCCGAGGAAGCCTTTCTGGACTGTCACACTGAGGTTTCAATCCTTGTTGTAGTGGATCACGGTCGTCGACTTCATCCTGCTCCTGTTCCCCGCCGTCCTCATCGAGGTTTCAATCCTTGTTGTAGTGGATCACGGTCGTCGACCGTGTGCCCGATCCACTCTGTCCCATCATCGGCAATGTTTCAATCCTTGTTGTAGTGGATCACGGTCGTCGACATGCTGCTCAAGTTCTCGAGGCGGCCGCTCAACTGTTTGTTTCAATCCTTGTTGTAGTGGATCACGGTCGTCGACCTCATCTTCGGCCATCCGTAACCCCTCCTCCCCTGTTGTTTCAATCCTTGTTGTAGTGGATCACGGTCGTCGACTGCCGACCGGAGGCACTTATCCTGAGAGCGGTGAAAAGGTTTCAATCCTTGTTGTAGTGGATCACGGTCGTCGACGACACGCGGTATCAAGCGCGTCGTCTAGATCTAGGTGTTTCAATCCTTGTTGTAGTGGATCACGGTCGTCGACATGTCGGCTGGTGGGACAGCCGGGATCGGCTGGTGGGAGTTTCAATCCTTGTTGTAGTGGATCACGGTCGTCGACCTTCGCCGCCAGATGCTGCCCCTTGCTCGAAACCAAAGTTTCAATCCTTGTTGTAGTGGATCACGGTCGTCGACACGCCAATTGGTCTGCCGAACTTCTGGATAAGCTCGGTTTCAATCCTTGTTGTAGTGGATCACGGTCGTCGACCGTCCTTACGCCCTAAAGCATAGCGGTACTTAGGGTTTCGGGTCAATCTCATTGAGGTGAAATGCGTCATCGATCGTTCCTGGAGGGCTGAAACTGGCTGCAAATGGCTTCTCCTCGCAACTTTGAGTCGACCGAACACCCTGCTCGGACGACACTTATGGCCGGATGGGCTACTGGATGCAGATATTTCGGTAGCAGCAGTCGCGGCAGCGGGCCTTCCAGGCGGTTGCGCGGGGGAAGCGGCCGGTTTGAATGACTTCCAGGATTTCGCGCAACACCGCTTCGGCCTCGGTGAAATCGGACTCCGTAAACTCGATCGGCACCACCTTGTTCTTGGAGCGAAGGTAGCAGAGGAAGCCGCGATGGACGGGGCGCTGGAAGGTCTCGCGGATCAGCAGGCCGTAGAGCATCGACTGCATCTTCTGGTTGTGATAGATCTGGTCGCGGAATTCGGCGAACTTGTAGTCAAAAGGGGCCATCGACCCGTCGGCCAGCGTCAACACCTCGTCGACCGAGCCGCGCAGCCCCAGGCGGGCCGACGCCATGGGGACGTCGAACTGCCGTTGAACCACGCCCAGCTTCTTGCGCAGGTAGTTGGGGTTTATCCGCTTCCGCTCCTCGTGCGCCTGCCTCCCCTTCTGGACGAGCAGCCGCCGCTCCTGCCGCTCGGGAACCGCCAGCACGTACTCGAAATAGGTGAAGCGAGGACAGAAGAGGTGCTCATGGACGTGAGTCACCGTGAGCGGGATCGGCGGGGGCTCGGTGGTGGAAGGTGGCACGGGCGAGAGGCTCATGGTGAGTCAGCACACTTGGGTGCCGCCGTTGGAGTCGTCTTCAGCGAGCTCACCGGCCAGGCCGGTCGACGCTCGGTAGTGCCTGGGATTGTCGATAACCAGCGGCCAAGCGAAGCCCTCGACTGGATGCGCGATCTGGACGGCATGCTTGCTGGGAACGTCGACCAGGAACTGACGCAAAAGCGCCGACTGAAGCCGGCGCTCGCGGAACTGGAGCTGGCGGCGGGCGCCGGCGTCGAGATAGCGGTCGAGAAGCTGGCGGGCGGTGTCCACGCCAAACTTGGCGAGCAGCCGCCGATAACGCAAGGGGAGGTATCGCTCGGAACCCGGAATGAACACGTCGAGGCCGGGCCGGTCCTCCTGAAAGGGCTCGTTGCCCGCGAGCTTGGACCACTGGCCCCGCGCAGCCGCCTCGAAGTATTCCAGCGACTTCAAGTGGGGGTTCGCCTCCCAGCAGCGGGCGTAATACCAGGAGAGCCATTGCGCCACCTCCGTTTCAGCGATCTCCGGCGCCTGCGCGAAGATCTCGTCGGTAAAGCGAACGGCGTCGCGGTCACGGTAAACGAACGGCCGGAGGTCCGCGCCGTCATCGCGAAGGAAGCGAAAGACGAGGACCTCGGCGGGCCCTCCCTCGCCGTGGCGATTGCCCCGGCCGGCCGACTGAATGACTGTCGGGAAGATCGGTAGCGCCCTGAGGACGGCTCGAAAACTCAAATCGACCCCGGCTTCCAGCACCTGGGTGCAGACGACCCCGGTGGGCCTGGACTTGTTCTGCAAGGCCTTGCGGATCTGGCGGATGATCTGTTCCTTGTGCCCGGGGAGCATGCGGGAGGCGAGGAAAAACCAGCGCCCGCCCCGCGCCCGAAGCTTGCGGAATACCGTCACGGCGTCGCGGACGGTGTTGAGAATCACGGCGGCCGAGCCGAGCGTTCGCAGGCGCCGTTCGGCCTCGTCCACCACCCGGTCGGCGTTCCAAGGCTCGTCCACCGACTGGACGACGAAGCGGTTGACGGCGGTGGGCACGTGTTCCACGAGTGATTCGGCCGGGCCGCGGTCGCCAAGCCCTTCGTCGAGTGGAGGAAGGGTCGCCGTGCAGAACAGGACCTGCGCGTCGCGCTGGCCGGTGACGACGGCCATCGCCCGCAAGAACGCCGACCATACGGCCGGGTTGATGATCTGAGGCTCGTCGATGAACACGAATGCGCGGTCGAGCGCGGGAATGCGCAGGCACTGCTGAGCCCGGGCTGGAAACAGCGCGCGGAAGAGCTGATTGAACGTCGTGGCCACGATGGGCGCCTGCCAGGTGTCGAGCAGGTCGTAGGGTTGGTGGTCCTCTCTCTGGACATCGTCGCCGGGTGTTTTCGCCGGCTGCCCGGCGTCAGCAAGAGACAGGATGGACATCTGGTGGTGCAAGACCACGCGGAAGCCCGTTGCCAACTCGAGGACCCGCGCCGACTGGGAGAGGATGCTGATGTAAGGGGCGACATAGAGAATGCGCCGGCATCGTCCGGCGCGGATTGCCTCGAGCGCGACGCGAAGGCCGGCTAGAGTCTTGCCGTAACCGGTCGGCAGAAGGAGGGTGAGGAAGTGACTCTCCACGCAGGCCCGATACGCCTCAAGTGCTTCAGACTGTTTTTGCTGGCGTGCCCGCAGTAATTCCTCGGAAACCCCGTCGGTGCGCGCCTTCTCGGCTTCTGCCCGGCAGTGCTCGTCGAATCGGCGCAGGGCGGTCTCGCCCTGTGCGGATGCCAGGGATACCGGCTCCCAGTCGGCCGCGTGGCGACGATCCGCGTAGATCAATCGAGCGCCAAGCTCGGCGATTCGGAGGCCGAGGCGGTCGAGAACCTGGCGCTCCGACTGATCGCAGATTGCCCCGCGGACGGCCCCTTGCCGGTATCCCCAGACCCGGTCATGGCCCCCGTACCAGGTGTCGAAATCCCTGAGGCTCGTCTGCAATTCGGGGAAATGCTTGCGGACAAGCGCGTCGAGCCCTTCCTGGTCGCACGTCGCCAGCAGCGCGGCGGGCTCATGTTCGAGTCTGGTGGACGACTGCTCCCAGGGCGGCGTGTCCGCGAGGTCGTCAAGTGCTCCATGGTGGTGATCGATGACGCGTGCCCAGTCGATGGCAAGATCGTGCAGCCGCTTTTGCTCGTCGCGAGCGCTGGTCCAGCGAGGAATGAGCTGCTCGGCCCAGAAGGCGAACAAGGCGGCGCCCGTAGGGGCATGAGGAGGCCCTTTCTTGCGCTGAGGGTCGCCCCGGATGTAGATCTGCCAATCCTGGGTTGCCTTGGCGGCGTCGTGGGATAGGCCCGCGAGGAAGGCCAGGCGATCGTCGAACGATCCCTGGGCGTCACCGCACCCCTGGGCCACGGCCTCGAGGTGGTCGACCAAAAGCAGGTCGGGCTGGCCTGGCTTCGAGGGGCGTGCGATGCAGTCGCGCAGCGGGATTACCATAGACAGATTGTCCCTTCCCCGGGTACCTGGCGGAAGGTCCAGAAGGCGTCGGTCCCAGGCTTAGCGGGCTCGAAACCGATCGCATGCCCGGACACTTCGTAAATGACGCTGAGGGTGCCGCGGAACCGCCGGCCACCGATGTGCTCGCGGAGCAGACCGCCGACCCGTGCATACTGGCGACCCGCTTCCAGGTTGAGCCTTCCGACGGCTGGCGAGGGAACGACGCTTGCGCAGACGATCTGCTCGGCAAGGGCGGGTATCGGCTCGGTGGGCTTGACCGCTCCCCACTCGGGAAACGTCAGGCAAAAGGCGCTGCCCAGGTAGGTGTGGAACCGGCTTTGGTTGCGCTCGAGCGACCGGGCCAATTGATCGGCCATTGGGCCCGAGTAATAGATCCGGTAGTGAGGCTCTACGATCAGCTCGATGGTCGTAGGGCGATGAAACGATTCGTTCGGGCCGGTTCCGATCCATTTCTTGCCGTGCAGGCTAAGCTGTTGGGTGACGGCGCGGACTGGCCGGAGCAGGCGCAGTGCGCAACGGGCTCCTGGCGGAAGCGAGTCCTGGTCGGCGCGGTACTCCAGTCCCAGCACGGCCGCGATCAGGCCCCGAAGGGTCGTTGGGGGCATGAACGGGTACGAGGCGTGGGTGCCGAGCGTGTCGGGCCTGCGGTAGTGCGCCAGCGTCCCACGGAGTTCGAAGACGACGAGGCGGTCCACTCAGACCCCCTCCGGCCAGGTGCCGGTTTCGGCCGATAGGGTACCCTCGAGGTTAAGCTGAGGGTCGCACCACAACCGCGTTCGGGCGATCTGCTCGCTGTGCCGGTTCAACCGCTCGACCACGCCCTGGACATTCAAAGTCACCTCGGCGAGATCGGCCGGCGACTTGCCCCCCAGCCAAATGGCACTGCCTTCCTGGTCGCGACCGGGGATGAGCCTCAGACCTTCTTCGAGGAACCCGATGCGGAAAAACGGATCGGCGTATTCGACGTGCAAAAGGAGGAGGGGTTGCTGGATGCCCCGGCCGCGGGCCTGGCGGTGCAATGTGCCCTTCCAGAGCCCGGCCAGCAGCAGGTCGACGTCATCGTCGCTCATGCCGGTCTGGCCCGCGATCGTGGCGTTGACGATGCCCGGCATGGCGAAGACCGCGAACGGAAGCTGATATTGCGTCCAGATGGTCCCCTGGGTCTTGCCCTTATCCTCCTCCGACGACGATGCTCCTCCGTCCTTGGCGTCTTTGGACGGCATCACGACGGTGCCCTGGGTATAGCGAGTCTCCACCGGATGGAGCGAGTGCGCCCAGCCAAACTGGACCGGTCCGGTCTGATTGAAGCTCTTTCCCGTGACGCTGAAGACCGCGCCGAAAACGCGCATGTCGAAGGCTGCGCCCAGAAGCAAGTTGCGGTCGCTGTCGGCATCCGCGTCGGCGGCCTTGCCCTTTTTCTTCGGCTTGGCGGGAGCGGGAGCCTCGCCCTCGGCGGCCGTGTGGGCCGCGCGAACCTTTTCCAGGATGGCGTTGGCCAAACCGTCGCGGCCGAGAAGCGTTTTGCCATCTCCGCCGAACTTCTTCTGAACGAAGACGAGCCGGGTGAGGTCTGGCTGTTCACTATCCTCGGGGAAGCGCGCCAGCACGTAGTCGCGCACGTCGCGTTTGATGCTGACGTCGGAGAGCGAGATGCGGCCGTCCTCCTCGCCGAAGATGCGCCGCGCGTCGCTGTCGCGGAGCGGGTCGCGGTTCGGAATGCCGTCCTTGACGCACTTGACAAAAAGGATTTCCGCGGTTCGTACGGGCATCGATTGGCCTCCAGTGTGCCGGCATGAGTGATGGGGGTAGGCGGTGATTGTCGTCAGGCCCCGGCCGCGGTCTGGCGCACCAGGGGCTTGCCGCAATGGGGGCAGGTCTTGGGCTTGGCCGGCCGGTTGTAACCTTCGAGCGCGTATCCCGACCAAAACGCCGTCAGGAACGTGTCTTTCTTCTTCTCGATCTCCGCGCGCGACTGTTCGAAGGCGGCCATCGCAGCGCCGGTGCGCTCCTCGAGGTCTCGGAGGTCTCGATTGCGCTTGAGCGACTTGAGCCGGTTGGGAAGCTCGAAAATCAGCTTGAGCCCCTTTTGTTGAACGGCTTGAACGCGGAGGTCGGTGCCGAACGTCAGCACCCGGTCGCGCAGGTAGTCGGGGTTGGCCTTCGTCGGTTTCATCGCTTTGTAGTACGCCATGCCGAACCGCTTGATGAGCGCGCCGCAGGCGAACCCGATTTCCGATGGGTCGGTCAGTTGCAGCTCGGAGACGGGCTTGTTGTCGATCACGTCCAGCAGCTCTTTCCAGGGGCGCATGATGGGCTCCTCGTGCGAGCCGGCCAACTCGGCGTTGACCCGGCCCAGGATGCTCAGAAACGAGAGATAGAACCCGACTTCCTCGAAGAGTTCGTAGCGGCTGTCGGGCCAGCGGGGTACGAGGCTTTGCATGCGGCGGGCGGCGTTGCCGGTCACGCGGCGCCCATCGAGTCGGTGCCGGTGCAGGACGCTTTCCAACTGCTGCCAGAGATAGGCCCCGCCGTAGGCGCGAACCAGCAGATAGGGAACCGATTCGTAGCAGCGTCCCAGGTAGGCCGATTGTGTCTCGGACATTCCCGGCATGAGGACCTGAAGCAGTTGCCGTGCTCTTTTACTCTCGACGCGCGCCAGCTCGCGGAGCTTGCTGAGCGTGCTCGGAACGACGTCCTGGATATAAGCGCGGAGATGGACGTCGCCCCGGCTGAACTCACCCGAGAAATAGACGAGGGTCAGCCGGTAGTCTTCGGTTGCGCCTGGCGGGAGCATTATGTTAAAGCCGGTGACCGCCGTCATGTAGCGATCGGTCATGGTCGGGTCATGCGGGTCGGCCCTAAGCATCCCCCGAACGCCTTCAACGTAGTTCTTGCGTTCTTCGTCGTCAGCAATGGTCTGGCTCTGGAGGGGCAGTAGGAAACCGGAACCATGAATCACCGTCAGGTCTCGGCGCCGCTTGGCCTGCTCCTTGCCCGCTCTGTTGTCGGCGGGCGAGAAGAGCTCGTGGGTAATCCACGGGCTGACTGGCTTGGAGAGCCGATTGAAGACGCTCGCCCCCAGGGTAAGTGCCTCATAGCTCTCGGACGACAAGGCGACGCTCTCGATCAGCATTTGCTCGTCCCCGCCGTTGGGCAGGGGGCAGGTCCAGGTGGGGAACGCCCAGGGCCAGGCCTTGCAGTACGCGGTGACGAGCTCGCCCTCCGCCCCCGAGAAGCTGCACGACCCGACGCGCGAGCCGGCTTCCCTGCCTTCCTTCAGCTTGGCAGTCCAGAACCCCTCGAGGACCTTGGCGAAGTTCGGCACGATGCTCCACCCCTCCGCAGTCGTACCGATGCGAAGAGGAGACTTGCCTGGTTGGATCGTGAAATATCCATCGGGCTCGCATCGTGCGAGAACCAGGATACCGAGAACCTTCTTCTCGTCGCCGAAGTCGGTTTTTTTGAGTGCTTCGTGAACCGCCGCGGCGATGGCGTCGGCCATGTTCTCCGAGAGGCGGAAGCCGACGGTCCGCTCCAACCGTCCGGCGAGGAAGTGCTTTACACTCTGCGCCGACTCGCGAAAATCCTGGAGG
>Ga0208696_1002360_pt1 | contig 10108 bp, 6 predicted proteins | sample Sb_taG_9_FD_187711 | JGI IMG/M metagenome (GOLD analysis project Ga0208696, IMG submission 187711) | Peat soil microbial communities from Weissenstadt, Germany - Sb_50d_b_LC metaG (SPAdes) (version 2) | ecosystem: Environmental > Terrestrial > Soil > Wetlands > Peat | place: Germany: Weissenstadt...
CCGCGGCGTCAGCCTGGACGACGAGGGCCAGCAGCGCTTCGCCGGCTACTTCGGCCCGCTGACCACGGCGCACCCGACCGTGCCCGCCGTGGACGGCGAGCCGAACGTCCTGCCGGTCGACAGCGAGGACGGCAGCGTCAACTACTGGCACACCGACGTGACCTTCGTGCTCAACCCCCCGCAGGCCAGCACGCTGCGCAGCATCATCGTCCCGCCCTACGGCGGGGAGACGCTGATCGCCAACGCCGGCGCCGCCTATCGCGACCTGCCCGAGCCGCTGCGCGCCTTCGCGGACACCTTGTGGGCGGTGCACACCAACGACTACGACTACGCGGTGCCGCCGGAGAGCCTGAACGAAACCGAACGAGAGCGGCGCGCCATCTTCATCTCGACCAAGTACGAGACCGCCCATCCGGTGGTCCGGGTGCATCCGCTGACCGGTGAGCGGGGCCTGTTCATCGGCGGGTTCGCGCAGCGCATCGTCGGGTTGTCCAAGGGGGAGTCCACGGACATCCTGCGGCTGCTGCAGCACTACGTGACCCGGCCGGAGAACATCCTGCGGGTCTCCTGGGAGCCGGGCCAGCTGGTGCTGTTCGACAACCGGATCACTCAGCACTACGCGATCGACAATTACGACGACGCGCCCCGGCGGCTGAACCGCGTCACCGTGGCCGGTGACATCCCGGTCGGCCTCGACGGCAGGCCGAGCTACTCCGTCAAAGGCGACGCCTCCCACTACACCCCGGTCGCCGCCGTCCGCGCCGCGGCCTGAGCCCGGTCGCCGACCGGCTCGAGCAGCTTAAGGAGGCGACCGGCGCCGACGAGCTGATCATCACCACCATCACCCACGACCACGCCGACCGGGTCCGCTCCTACGAGCTGCTGGCCAGGGAATGGACTCGCCGCCAGCGCTGACATCTCGGTCCGGGTCAGCCCCAGCGGAGACACGTCTGCGCGGGGCCGGCACTGTCGGGCCGGCACTGTATCAAGTGACCGAGATCGTGCTCTGATTAGGTGACCGGTCGGCATGGGCTCGTGAAAGGAAAGGGCACTATGGCCATTTTCTTCCCTGACGTTGCCAGCTTCCAGGCAGGGGTTAGCTTTTCCGGCGTCCCTATCGCCATGGTCAAGGCAACCGAAGGGACGGGCTACACCAATCCCGACTACGGCCCGGCGAAGATCCGCGCCAAAGACGCTGGCGCGTTTTTCTGCGCGTATCACTTCCTGCAGGAAGGCAACGGGGCGGCCCAGGCGGACCACGCCTTTTCGGTAGCCGGCTCGACGCCGCTGATGCTGGACGTAGAGACCGAAACCCTAAGCGGTGTTACTTCTACCCCTTCCGTGACCGACGTCGTGGCTTTCGTCAGCCAGTACCGGGCGCTTGGCGGGGTTATCAATCTGCTGTATCTTCCCAGGTGGTACTGGGCAGACCTCGGCAGCCCTTCGCTGGCCCCGCTAATCGAGCTGGGGCTATTGCTCGTCTCGTCTGATTACACCAGCTATAGCGACTCGGGGCCTGGCTGGGACTCCTACGGTGGCATGACGCCTGTTATCTGGCAGTACACCGATAACGCGACCCTGAACGGAGTCGCCGGGGTTGACTTTAACGCCTATCGCGGGACAGTGGCGGACTTCGAGAGCCAGGTCACTACCGGGGCGCCGGCGGGTACCGAGCCGACGCTACAGGAAGGGGACACCGAAGCGGCCGTCGAGACGCTACAGACGCGGCTCAACGTCTGGGGCGCGACGCTGGCCGTGGACGGCGATTTCGGGCCTGACACGCTCGCGGCCGTCAAGGCGTTCCAGGCCGGTCACGCACTGTCTGTGGACGGCATCGTGGGGCCTCTCACGTGGGCCGCGCTGAATGAGTCGCCGGGCGGGCCGCAGCCCTACCCCGCGCCGGCCAGCGTGGCTGCCGGATCGGTGAGCCTGTCGATCACCTGGGCCGCGGTGGAGGTCAGCGGGAAGGCCGTCGAGAGCTATACCGTCCAAGCGGTCGGCCTGAACGGCCAGGTCTACGCAACCGAGACGCCGGCCGCCAATTCGGTGGTTCTTTCCGGCCTCGTCCGCGGATGGACTTACAACATCCTGGTGTCGGCTAATGGCGGTCCTGTGGCACCACAGCAGGCGTCCATCAAAGTCACGCTCTGATTGACGGCGATTCAGCCCCAGCGGACCCCGAGGGAAAGCTCGGCCGACAGGTTCGCCTGCACCGACGCGACGGCCCGGAACGCCTCCCGCAGGTAGGAGCGCGCCAGCGGGTTCAGCGTCTTGGGGTCGATGAAATCGTCGGGTGCCTGGCCGCGCCGCAGCTGCTCGACCTGATGATCAAGGCGCAGCGAGAAGATGAAGCCGAACGCCTCTATCAGCGTGCGCGCCTCCGGGCTCTCCATCGTCCCGGCCGCCTCGGCCGCGCGCAGCCGCTCCAGGGTCGAGGCGCTCGCGATCCCGGCCGCCATCCCGGCCCAGCGGGCTAGGTCGACGATCGGGATCAGCCCGCCGTGCTTGATGTCGAGCTGCCCGCGGCGCTGGCCCGAGTGCTCGACCACGAAGTCGCGCAGGAACCCGGTGGGCGGCCGGAACGACAGGGCGAAGCGGGCCAGCAGCCGCAGCAGGTCGGGATGATCCGGGTACGGCCGAGCCTCCCACAACCCGGTCGCGACCGAGCCCTGGGTGCTCCACACCGGGCGGCTGTCGGTGATCACGGACACCAGGATCAGCGCCTTCTCCTGAGTCGGATCCTCGGACAGGCTCCGCGCCGCCCGGTGCCAGGAAGCCAGCGACCGGGCGAACAGCGGGTTGGCCGCGCTCGCGCCGTGGGCATCAGGCGACATCCCGCACGCCCGCAGGCCCTCGTCCACCGCCAGGGTCACCCGGCTCAGGTAGCCGGCCACGTCGCGCGCTTCGGGGCCGCTGCCTTCGTCCCCCCAGGCCAGCGCGCTGTCCACGTCAGAGGACGGCACCGCCTCGCGCCGCGCCAGGCTGCCGAGCGCGAACCAGGTGAACGGCACGGGCGGGTCGCCGGCGTCCCGGACGGCGAGCTCGACCAGCCGCCGGGTCAGCGCGTCGAGGACGACCGAACGGACCGCCGCCACGTGCTCGGCCGCCACCCGCGCGTCGTGCAGCGCGATGATCATCGGGGTCAGCCCGGCCGCCACGGCCGTCAGGTCGGCGGGGCTCTCCGCCAGGGCGATGGCCCGGCGCAGCAGGAGCGGCTTGCGCGCCTCGGCGGCGACCAGGTCGCCGTCGTCGACCACACCAAGGACCTCGCCAGACGGGGACAGCACCGGGATGTGATGCACGTTCCGCTCGAGCATGTCGAGCAGGACGTCGCCGCCCAGCCGGTCCGCGGTGACGGTGTAGGCGGGCTCGGTCATGATCGCGGAGACCGGCGCGTCCGGGCTGAGGTCCGCCGCGATCACCCGCGACCGCAGGTCCCGATCGGTCACGATGCCGAACGTCCTACCGTGCGGCACCAGCACGGCGCTCGCGCCCTCGGCGGTCATCCGCTTGGCCGCCTCGCGGATGGGCTCGCTGCCCTGGCACACCAGCGGCGGCGTCCTGATCAGCATGCCGACGCGGCTCTGCACCGGGTCTGCCCCGGAATGCCCCGCCGGCGCGGTGGTGACGGCCTGCTGCACGATCGAGCGCGCGAGGAACCGGAGCACGTCCGGGAGGGCCAGCAGCGGGCGCATCACGTCGGCGGGGATGCGATAGCAGACCGTGTCCTCGGCGGCCCGGGCCTCGAAGCCGGTCGGCAGCCCGGAGATCATCGACGCGTGCCCGAACAGCTCGCCCGGGCCGAGCAGGTCGAGGACCCGCCCGTCGTGGATGATCTCGACCGAGCCGCTGCGGACCACCCAGAGGTACTCGACCGGCCCGGCACCCTGCGAGAAGATCGTCTTTCCCTTCGGGACGACCTCGGTCTCGGCCACCGCGGCGATGCGGGCCAGGTCATCCGCCCCCACCGCGTCGAAAGGGGGAAACGACCCGAGAAAACCGGCGATGTCCCCCACCGGGTCAGGCTCCGGCTGGCTCGTCGCCGACGCCGACCACCTCGACTGCCGGACCGGCCCGGTGCTCGGCCAGCACCGTCGTCTGGCTGCCGCGCAGCTTCACCAGGTAGTAGACGATGCCTACGAGGCCTAGCACGCCGGTGAAGGTGAACGCGCCCCACTGGAAGTACCATTTGTCGGCGCCGTAGACCGCCGGGCGGGGCCAGGCCAGGTTGACCATGACGCCGGTCTGGAAGATGACGGCCAGCAGGTTCACCGGCAGCCCCCAGCGGCCCAGGTTGAAGTAGCGGCCGTGCTCGGGCGTCGGCCACTTCCCGCGTAGCCGCGCGATCAGCAGCGGCCCGGTGACGCACATGTAGGCGATGTAGAACATGATGATCGCGACCGAGGTGAGCACGAAGAACGCGCGCTGGTTGCCCACGTTCAGGACCAGCAGCAAGATCGTGATCACGCCGATGACGAGCGAGGGGACCAGCGGCGTCTTGGACTTGCCGTGCACCTTCGCGATGGCCGATGCGAACGGCAGCCTGCCGTCGCGGCCCATCGTGAAGATCATCCGGATCCCGCCGGCGTGCACGGCCAGGCTGCACACGGTGATCGCGATCAGCGAGTCGATCAGGAACACGTTGCCGATCGGGCCGCCGAGCGTGGCCTTGACCAGGTAAGGCAGCCCGGAGGTACCGAGTTGCGAGGCGTGGATGTTCGGTGTGGCCATCTCGCCGAACAAGATGAGCAGGAAGCCCGCCAGCCCGGCCGCGGCCAGCGCGCGGAGGATCGCGGGCGGGGCGTTCTTCCGCGGGTCGAGGGTCTCCTCGGCCAGCGACCCGGCCGTATCGAACCCGTACATCACGTACGCGCTCATCAGCCCGGCCACCAGGAAGGCGCCGAAGTAGCCCAACGGATAGCCCCGGCCGAGGTTGAAGGTGTCGAGGATGACGCCCGGGCCACGGCGGATGTGCGCGGCCAGCAGGATGATCAGCAGCGTGACGCCGATCAGCTCCGCGGCGACGCCGAAGTTGTTGATCCGGGCCATGACCTTGACCCCGACCATGTTGATGATGGTGGTAAACACCACCAGGACCGCGGCCAGCAGCAGCGCGTTCTTGGCGCCGCCCGGCGTCGCCACCTGGCCGATGTCCGCAGGCCCGCCGATGATCTCGAACCTCGATGAGATCAGCGGCGCGACGACCTGGTAGGCGACCGCCACCGCCGCGAGCGTGACGATCGACCCCACGGTCAGGATCCAGCCGCCGAAGAAGGCGGTGAACGGCTTGGCGATCTGCTTGGACCACTGGTAGACCGAGCCCGCCAGCGGGAACTGCCCGGCGAGTTCGGCGAAGCACAGTGCGACCAGGAACTGGCCGACGAACACGGCGGGCCAGGTCCAGATGAACGCCGGGCCGCCCGAAAAGAAGCCGAAGAAGAACAGCTCGAACACCCCGGTCATGATCGAGATGTAGCTGAACCCCGCGGCGAACGAGGAGAACAGGCCGAGTGACCGGTCGAGTTCCTGCTTGTAGCCGAACTTGGCCAGTTCGTCGGTATCCGTGCTCGGCATGGCCATGGCTCGTCTCCTCCGTGCAGGGCCGGGGACGATATCCCGGATCACATCATTGTGGACCGAACATCCCCCCAGGTGAAGGGCATCAGCCCGGCGGTGACCCAATCACCGGCGCAGGTGACACCAGGCAACCAGCCCACGCGACCAGCGCACCATCATCTCAGCCAGCCCGCCTCAGCCGGTCCCTGGGTTGGCCCGGCCGGCCGTGCCGTTCGCGTATACATGGACCGATGGGTGAGCAGCGTCGGCCGGCCGCGGCCAGCCGGAGCTCCGATCTGCTCAGCCTGGGCAGCTTCGTGGTCCTCGGGCTGCCCGACGGGATGCTCGGCACCGCGTGGCCGTCGATGCGCGCCACCTTCGGCGCGCCGGTCGGTGCCCTCGGCCTGATCCTGCTCATCGCCACGGCCGGGTCCGTGCTGGTCACCGCCTTCGTCGGCCCGCTGATCCGGCGTCTGGGCGTGCCCACCCTGCTCGCCGTGGCCGGCTCGGTCGCGGCGCTGGGCTACACCGGGTTCGCGCTGGCCCCCGGGCTATGGCTGATCCTGGCCGTGGCCGTGCTGCTGGGCATGGCGGCCGGCATGATGGACGCCGGGCTGAACACGGCGGTGGCCCTGACCGGCCGGTCACGGCTGCTGAACCTGCTGCACGGCGCCTACGGCGTCGGCACCGCGATCGGCCCGCTGGTCGTCACCGCCGCCATCCTCACCGGCTCCTGGCGGCCGGCCTACCTGGTCCAGCTCACCCTCGACCTGCTCCTGGCCGTCCTGTGGCTGCGGCACCGGCAGCGTGACCGCGCTCAATCCGGGGTAACCGCGGCGGCCCAGGACCCCGCGAGCGAGCCGCACCCGGCCGCGACGTGGTCCCGGCGCCGCTACGGCGGGGTGGTGGTCGCGGGCATGGGTGTCTTCTTCGTCTACACCGGCCTGGAAGTCGGCGCCGGGCAGTGGGAGGCGAGTTACTGCCGCGGCCACCTGAACCTGTCGGCTGGCGCGACCGGCCTGGCCGTCTTCGGTTACTGGGGCGCGCTGACCGCCGTCCGGATCGGGCTGGCCGTGCTGCCCCGCCCGGTGCCGCCGCAGGCCGTGGTCCGCTGGGGCAACGTCCTGGCCGTGCTCGCCGCGGCCGCGGTCTGGTGGCAGCCGGACACCGCCGTGGCGATCACCGGCTTCGTCGTGCTTGGCGGCGCGCTGGCCGGCGTCTTCCCGGCCCTGATCTCGCTCACCCCGGTCCGCCTCGGCGAGCAGCGAGCTCACAACGTCATCTCCTGGCAGGTCGGCGCGGCCGCCGCCGGGGGAGCGGGCATCTCGGCGGTCATCGGCCTGCTCATCGGCGTCACCAGCCTGGCCATCCTCGGCCCGGCGATGACCGTCCTCGCGCTGATCGTCGTCGCCGCCGAGCTGATCCTGCACCGCCTCGCCCCGCCGGGCCGCCCCGCCGGTCCCGAGTGAACATGTCGCATCATCGTGTGCAGAAACCCGCACCGCCGGCGGGCGCGAACCAGGTCCGTTCGGCCACGAGCCAGATCCGTTCGGCCAGTTGTATGTTTCTGCTATGACTTCGGCCGTCGTGACCCGCAGGCGAGTGATAAGCATCGGGTGGGTGGTCGTGTTCGCGTTCCTCCTCGGTTTAACGATCTGGCTCGCGAGTTCTGCTGGCGGCGGTCATGCCGGCGCGGTGGCCACGCCGACTCCGACCGGCGGTATCGCATCCCCGGTCGTGTCTTCACCACCGGCAGCCCAGGCGTCAGGTCCTGATACCTGGGTGGTGATCTCGGCGCTGGGCACCGCGGCCGCCGGGATAGGTGCCTTGGTCAGCGGCGCCGCCGCGGTGTCCGCGGTCCGGGTGGCGGCCCGCCAGAACCAGGCCGTGGCCGCGGCTCCCGCGCCCGCCGTCAGGAAACGCAAGAAACGGCGGTAACCAGGCAGTAGGCAAGAGCCCTAGCTAGGGGTGAGGCAGCTGTCCGAGGCCAGCCGGAGGAAGGCGCCGGCGCGCCTGAAGGTCTCGCCGACGGGCTGGCCCGCCAGCCAGGCCTGGTACTCCCGGTAGCGGGTCATCTCCCACTCCTGCCCGCGGGCCGGAAGCGAGTCCAGTCCGGGCTCGGGCAGCGACCGCCACGTCCAGGCCGCGATGGTGCCGGTGCTAGGTCCGACTGGCTCGATGAAGTCCGCGTGATCCAGGTAGTAGCCCATCTGGTTCCGCACGAACCGCAGGCCCCCGAACGTTCCCTCGATCTCCTGGCGTCCCGCCGCGTCGTGGGCCGCCAGGACCCCGTCGTAGGCGTCGGGGTGGTAGCGCACCAGCGTGGCGTCGACCATGGTGACCCACCACACGGCCTCGCTGATCGCCGCGAACGCGTGCGGCTGGTCCCAGCCCCTGGCCCGCAGCAGCCGGTCGATCGTGTCCCGCATGGCGGTGATGGTCCAGTCGAGCGCGCTCCCCTCGGCCGGGGAGCCGCTGGCGTGCAGCCGGTTCCATGCCACCCGGCAGCGCGCGGAGCAGAAACGCGCGTGCTCTCGCCGCGGGGCGAACGGAGAGCCGCACTGCTCACAGTTCCTGGTGTCAGTCACCATGCTCCATGTTACGCGTAACGAGCACCTGACCTGCACATCGTACGGATAAAGCTGAATGAACATTCGGTGACTCGACGGCGTCCTGGCTGGACGGGCCGGCCCGGTTTCGTTGGCCCATTCGGCCCGCTAAGGTGCGGTAACATGACCACCGACCTGCCCCAGGACCGCGATCTGCTCCCGCTCTTTCCCGAGCACAGCTCCGTCGCGCCAGACGGGGAACTGGCCATCGGCGGCGTCGGAGTCCGCGACCTCGCCGGACGCTTCGGCACCCCCGCCTACATCGTGGACGAGGCCGGCCTGCGGAACCAGGCCCGCCGGATGCGCGACGGGCTGGCCGCCCGGCACCCGGACTCCGAGGTGGTGTTCGCCTCGAAGTCGTTCCCCTGCCTGGCGGTCTACAAGCTGTTCGCCGCCGAGGGACTGAGCATCGACGTCGCCGGGGCCGGCGAGCTGGTCATGGCCCTGGCCGCCGGGGTCCGGCCCGAGCGCATGTACCTGCACGGCAACGCCAAGACCACCGCCGAGCTGACCATGGCGCTCGAGGCGGGCGTGGGATGCGTGGTGGTGGACAACTTCGACGACATCGACCGGCTGGAACAGCTGGCCACCCGCCCGCAGCGGGTGCTGATCCGGATCATCCCCGGCGTCGCGCCGGAGACCCACGAGTCGCAGTCCACCGGCGGCGACGACTCCAAGTTCGGGCTGCCCCTGGATCAGGCCCGCGAGGCGATCGCCCGCATCCGGGCCAGCCAGAAGCTGCGCCTGGCCGGGCTGCACCTGCACATCGGGTCGCAGATCCTGGACACCGAGCCGTTCGCCCGGGCGGTGGAGGCGGTCGCCGTGCTCGGCACGTTCGACGTCTACGACGTGGGCGGCGGCCTCGGCGTCCGGTACACGCTCCGGGACCAGGCCCCCACCGTCGAGCAGTACCTGGACACCATCACCGACGCCGCCCGCGCCCACCTGCCGGCCGGTGCCACGCTCGTGATCGAGCCCGGCCGGTCGCTGGTGGCCCGCTCGTGCGTCACGCTGTACCGGGTGAGCACGGTCAAGCGCACCGGCCGCACGTTCGTCGCGGTGGACGGCGGCATGGCCGACAACCTCGACGTGGCGCTCACCGGCCAGGGGTTCGAGGCGGCGGTCGCGACCCGCATGCTGGCCGCGCCGGACGAGGTGGTGAACCTGGTCGGCCGCCAGTGCGAGTCGGGCGACCTGCTCGTCGGGAACCTGCCGCTGCCCGGGCCGCAAGTCGGTGACCTGATCGCCATGCCGGTCACCGGCGCCTACACCTACACGCTGGCGAACAACTACAACGGCGCGCTCCGCCCGCCGGTGGTGTTCTGCCGGGACGGCCAGGCCCGGCTGGCGGCGATGCGGGAAACTCACGAGCACGTGCTGGCGCTGCACCGGCCCGCCCTGGACATGGTCTGGTAACAGTGAACCGGCCCAGAATGTGGGAATACGGCTTGACCGGTTCAACCGCCCGATATCCTGTATCGTGCGACGGTTAACGAACAAGAATTCGAGTTACTTGCCTGTATGAGCATCTTCAGTCAAGCGGCGTGGCGCGGATCGATGTACTGGCAAATGGGGGTGCGGCCGGCGCCGGGTGACCCCGGCGGGCCGCCGCCCGTCCTTTCCGCAGACCGCAATATTGCTTTCAGGTTAAGCGGTCAGAAAAGATGCCTAGAAATACCTCTTTGTCAATAGGCGACTTTCGGCGCGACCGATGCTAGGGTGCTGCCACGCATCGTCTGGAAGATCGCCAATAAAGCGGTGACCAGCCGAGATGTAACGATTCTGCATACTCCGATAGTGGCGCCGGGCATCGGGTCGGCCAGCTATCACTCAACTCAGGAGGGCATGGGTATGAGTACAGCAGACCTCTCGGAGGTTCCGCCGAGACTCCGCCGCGACGTCGGCCTGCTAGCGCTGTTCATGGTCTCGGCCGGCTCGGTCAT
>Ga0208696_1002364_pt1 | contig 10094 bp, 9 predicted proteins | sample Sb_taG_9_FD_187711 | JGI IMG/M metagenome (GOLD analysis project Ga0208696, IMG submission 187711) | Peat soil microbial communities from Weissenstadt, Germany - Sb_50d_b_LC metaG (SPAdes) (version 2) | ecosystem: Environmental > Terrestrial > Soil > Wetlands > Peat | place: Germany: Weissenstadt...
GGCATCGCCGGGAGATCTGCCGGGCAATGTCTTGAGGATGCAGGCCAGTGCCAGTTGAAGGCTGCTCACTGGCTGCGCTACCAACTGCAGCAGGTGTCAGGCCTGCTGCAGACCCGGGATGACGCGTGTGCGGTCGCCGCCGCCGGGCAGGCGCCTGATGGACGCCATGACCGCGCGCACGTAAGGGCTAAGGTCACCAGTGACAGGACCAAGGCCGCTTAGGCCGGGATAGCCGGGGCATTTACTGTGTCTGCCTGGTCAGGACCACCAGCGTGGGTGGCCAGGGTGAAGGGACATGCCATGACTCACGAGGACGACCTGCCCGCCGAAGTGCGGCGGCAAGACGAAGAGGACGAACTGCAGATAGCCGCGCAGCTAGCCGAGCTGCGCAAGGAAGAGCATGTCCCGGCCGCCAGACGCCGGTGGAGCGATCTGAGCAAACGCACTCGCATGCTGCTGATCACTGCGGCGGTTGCCGACGGTGCCCTCAGGGTTGCGGCGCTCATCGACATCCAGCGCCGGCCAGCAAGCCAGATCCGGGGCCGGAAGGGGATGTGGGCGGCAGCCGTGGCACTGGTCAGCTCCGCCGGAGTCGTGCCAGTCTCCTACTTCGTCTTCGGGCAACGTCGCGAGCCTCGACCACGCTCCGGGAGGCCGATGCGGACAGGTGCGGGCACGACGGGGTTCCTCCCAGAGTGATCGGTTAACACGCCAGACCCGGTCGAGATGCCCCCGGGCGAGCGGCCGCGCAGATCGCGGCCGTCCTAGCGAAGCTGGCCGGGCAGGACGCGGAGGCCGCCGAGGATGCGCGGGCCGCGCTGGAGTGGATTGCCGGGGACCAGGGCCTGGTCTTCATCACTCAGCGAGGTCGCCGCAAGCAGGTGCCGGATATTGTCGGTTTTGCCTGGTCGCTTGGATGACGTCGCTCGGATGGCTTGGGAGGTACGGGTGGGCGGAACGGACCCGGGTGCCGCAGCGCCGCGGCCGCCATGGCCGGCCGGGGCGGCCTGGGTCGACGGGCGGTACTGCCCGATCGAGGAGGCGAAGATCTCGGTGCTGGATCTGGGGGTCACCCGCTCGGACTGCACCTATGACGTGGTGCACGTGTGGCGCGGGCGGTTCTACCGGCTCGACGGCCATCTCGACCGGTTCGCCGCGAGCATGGCCCGGCTGCGGCTCGACCCCGGGTGCAGCCGCACCGAGATCGAGGCGATCTTGCACGGGTGCGTCCGCCATGCCGGGTTGCGGGAGGCGTATGTGTCGATGACCTGCACGCGCGGCCGGATGGCGCCGGGCAGCCGTGACCTGCGCACCGCGCGGAGCATGTTCTACTGCTACGCGGTGCCGTTCATCTGGATCAGCAGCCCGGACCGGCAGCAGGCGGGCGCGAGCATGTGGGTCAGCCAGGTCGTCCGCATCCCGTCGCAGAGCGTGGACCCCTCGGTCAAGAACTACCACTGGCTGGACCTGGACCTGGCCCTGCTGGAGGCCTACGACCACGACGCCGACCTCGTCGTGCTCCGCGACCTGTCCGGTGCGGTCACCGAAGGACCCGGGTACAACGTATTCGCCTACGTGGACGGGCGCTGGCTGACGCCAGGCCGCGGCACGCTGCAGGGCATCACCCGGCGCTCGATGATCGAGCTGGCCCGCCAGGCCGGCCAGCCGGTGCAGGAGGGCCACCTGAGCGCCGAGGACCTGTACCGGGCGGCCGAGGTGCTGGTCACCTCCACGGCGGGCGGGATCATGCCGGTGACCGTCATCGACGGCCAGCCGGTCGGCACGGGTGCCCCCGGGCCGCTGACCCTCCAGCTCCGGGACCGCTACTGGGCCAGCCACGAGGACCCGCGGTACTCGACCCCCGTCCGCTACGACGAGCCGGGCTGAGACCGCTCCGCACGCACCGGCTCAGGCCGTAGCACCACCGTCCGTTCGGGATAATTGACATCTTTTGGCCGAACGATCCTTGGTTCCTGCCGCCGGTCACCAGACAAAGCCCGAGCGCGGGGAAGCCTGGCCTGCGGCTGGATGCTCAGATCGAGCTGATCGCACCGCTTGAGGGGACTGGAGCGCCTAGCCCGGGACACTATCCCCGGCGACGCTGTCCGCCAGGGCGGGGCTGTCCGCCAGGGCGGGGCTGTCCGCCAGGGCGGGGCTGTCCGCCGACGTGGCACTGGCCGTGGGCTCCGTGTTCCGCAGCTCCTCTAGCCTGCGCCGGGACGGCAGCAGCAGAACCGCTATCAGCGCGCCGACGCCGAAAAGCGCCGCGGAGACCGAGAACGCCACGCTGTAGCCGTGCACCGCGGCCGTAGCCGGGGCCAGCCGTCCGGCGTGGTGCGCGGCCAGGTAGGTAGCCGTCGCCGTGAGCGCCACCGTGCTCAGCGCCGCGGTCCCGATCGAACCGCCCACCTGCTGCATGGTGTTGACCAGCGCCGAGGCCACACCTGAGTCGCGCCGGGCGACTCCGGCGGTAGCGGTGTTGATGGCGGGCGAGAAGATCATGCCGAAGCCCAGGCCCAAGGCCACCAATGCCGGCACCACGCTCACCGCGTAGCTGGAGGTCACGGTGAGCTGGGTCAGGTAGGCCATCGCGCCGCCGCCGAGCAGCATGCCGGTCACGATCAGGGCCCGCGGCCCGACCCGCGGCAGCAGCACGATGCTGGAGGTGTTCGAGGACAGCAGGATGCAGCCGATCATCGGCAGGAAGGCCAGCCCGCTGGTCACCGGGCTGTAGCCCTTGATCGTCTGCAGGTAGTACGTGAGGAACAGGAAGACGCCGAAGACCGCGATCCCGGTCAGCCCGACCGAGAGGTAGGAGCCGCCCCTGGCCCGGTCAAGGACCACCCGCAGCGGCAGTAGCGGGTGACTGACCCGGCTCTCTGCGAACGCGAATGCGGCCAGCAGGATCACCCCGCCGGCCAGCGAGCCGATGGTCAGGGCGGCGGTCCAGCCGGCCAGTTCGGCGTGCGAGAACCCGAAGACGATGAGGAACAGCCCGGCCGAGGCCAGCACGGTTCCGGCCCAGTCCATCCGCGGACGGCTGTCCGGCCGGTTGGTCCGCATGTAAGCCAGGGCGCCGGCTATGGCGATCGCGGCGAAGAACAGGTTGACGTACAGGCACCAGCGCCAGGAGAAGTACTGGGTGAGGACGCCGCCGAGGATGAGGCCCACGGCCCCCCCGCCGGCCGCGACGGACCCGAAGACGCCGAACGCCCGGCCGCGCTCGCGCGGGTCGCGGAAGGTGCTGACCAAGGTGCCCAGGGCGGCAGGCGCGAGAATGGCGCCGAATGCGCCCTGAAGAGTCCGGGCGGCCACCAGCATGCCGAACGACGTGGCGGCGCCGCCGAGCGCCGATGCGAGCGCGAACCCGGCCAGGCCGGTGATGAAGACCCGCTTGCGGCTGAACATGTCGCCGAGCCGGCCGCCGAGCAGCAGCAGGCTGCCGAACGCCAGCGCGTAGGCGGTCACCACCCACTGCCGGTCACTGTTCGGGAAGCCCAGGGCGTGCTGAGCCGACGGCAGGGCGATGTTCACCACGGTGGCGTCCAGCACCACCATGAGCTGGGCGACAGCCACGATGACCAGGATCAGCCACCGATGGTCGCTTCCCGCGGAACGCCGGCGGCCGGCGACAGGTGTGACGGATGACATAGCGAGCTATACCCCCAGGTGAGAAACGTGACTGGCGCTGGCTGTGATGGCGGGACGTGATCCGGCGGTCATGCCGAGACCGCCGGTACGTCCGTGGCCGATGCCGAGATCAGCCTCCGGGCTGCCTCGTCTAGGCCGTCGAGCAGGCGGAGGAAGGTCGCCCGGTCCGCCTCGCTCAGCGCACCGAAGATCTGCTTGAGCAACCGCTCCCGCGTAGCGTTCGCCACGTCCAGGCCGGCCTCGCCCGCGTCGGTGATCGCGACAAGCTTGGCCCGGCGATCCGTAGGGTCCGGCCGGCGCTCGGCCAGGCCAAGGCGCTCCAGCCCGTCGACGAGGTCGGTAATGGAGTGCGGAGATAGCCCGAAATCGGTTGCCAGCACGTTCTGCCTGGTCGGCCCCTGCTCGTGGAGCCGCCGGAGCACCTTAGTGCGGGCCATCGACAGACCGCATCCATTCATCTCATCGTTGACGGCCCGGAGCATCCGGTGATGGACAGCGAGGTACCGTTCACCAACCTGCTCAGGTGTAATCATCACTGGCCCTTCTGCCCTGCACTGACGCTGACCCGTCTCACGCTGACGAATCTCACGTTGATATCCCTCACAATGAGGAACCTCACGATTTTATTTCCGGTCACCCGGGCGGCCCGTGCCGCCCGGGCTCAGGCTGTGGCGCCCCGCTGTCGTACCACCTGTGCTACCACCAAGCGGCGACGCCGTCGTGACCTCGCTACAGTTCTCGCTGCGCTCGGTCCGGTCCCGGCCGGGAGATGGCTAGCACGCACATGTCGTCGAGCTGGGGTTCGGTGCCGAGGGACGCGATCAATTCGTCGCAAAGGCTGCCGAGCGGCGCGCCGGGCTGCCATGCCTGCAGTCGTTCGGCGACACGGGCTATGCCTTCCTCGAGATCCTCGCCGCGCCGCTCGATCAGCCCGTCGGTGTACATAAGCATGATGTCGCCGACATCGAACCCCGTCTGGCCCTGGGTGTACTGCGGAAAGTCTTGGCCGCCCGGGAGGCACAGGGCTGGCCCCTCGGCAGGCGGAGGGATCTCCACTGTCCCGGTCTTGGCGCGGCGGATCAGGATCGGCGGGTGGCCCGCGGTGGCGTAGGTGACCACGGACACGTCGGGCTCGATAATCGCAGCCGCCACGGTGGCGAACTTCCCGCTGGTTGCCCAGTCGGTGACACGCGCCAGTTCCTCAAGGATGCTGGCGGGCTGGTAGCCGGCGATGGCCAGGGTACGCCCGGCGTTGCGCAGCTGTGTCATGTCCTCGGCGGCGGTCAGGCCGTGTCCGACCACGTCGCCGACAGCCAGGTAGGCGCGCTGGCCCGGCAGGGCCATCGCGTCGTACCAGTCCCCGCCGATCTGCTGGGTCGTTCCGGCCTGCCGGTAGCTGGCCCCGATCTCCAGGCCGGGAATCACCGCGGCCGCCGCTGGCATGATCGCGCGCTGCAGGACGGCGGCGATCGCGTGCTCATCGGCGTAGACGCGGGCACGGACCAGGGCCTGCGCGACGAGGTCGGCGACGGCGGCGACGAAGGCGAGCTGCCCCGGCTCGAACTGCTGGGGATGCCTCCACATCAGACCGATCGCGCCGACGGGTGCCGTGCCCGCCCACAGCGGCCAGGTCAGCCAGCTCGATCCGTCCGCGACGATCGCTGAGGTATCCGGGCCCGGGTACCGCTGTTCATACTCGGCGGACGTCCGGATGATCACCGGGCTGCCGGTCCGGGCGGCATCGGTCTCGGACGCAGCGACGTCCATCGGCAGGTCCGGGAACTGTTCGCGGACCTCCCCGGCGTAGCCGGCCGTGGTGATCCATACCAGCCGCCGGCCGTCCTGGCTGATGACGCCGAGGCATAGCGCGTCGGCGCCGCCGGCGGCCGAGCAAAGGCAATCGGCCACTACCTCGCCGATCGCCTCGGGGGTCAGCGCCGCGGCGAGCAGCCTGGTGAGGTCTGCAAGTGTCTCGACCCGCGCGTGCTCGCGCTGCTCGGCCTGCCGGAGCCGGGCCCGCTCCACGGCACGGCTCGTCGTCTCGGCCATGGTCCGCAGATACTCACGCTCCGCAGTTGTCGCATCCCGCGGCCCGGCCCACCATACGCCGAGATAGCCAAGGGTGCCGACCTCGGTGAGCAACGGAAGCGCGGCCATGGACCCGATCCCCGCGTCCGCCGCCTTCAGGTCGGTGAGGTACACAGGAGTGCGGTCCCGGACCGCGCGCGGTCCCGGCGCGTCGGAATCGATCGTCCACTCCTCTGACATGACCGCCACCTGCGCGGCAGCGTCACCACCCGCGAGCGGCTCGAACCGGCGTCCGTCGGCGGCCAGCACGCTGATCGCCACCTGCGCCGCGTCCAGCCGGGCACGGACCGCGGCAGACACCTGGTCACCGACGGAGTTGGCCGTAGCGGCATCAGCAAGCACCGCGCCCAGCTCAGCGGCCTCCCGCCGGGCCTCGGCTATCGCTCGCTCCAGCCGTGCGCTGTCCCGATCCTGCACCGCCGACATCCGGCCCGCGACTTCCTGAGCCAGCACCCAGCCGACCAGGACGACCAAGGCGATGTAGGCCTGCGTCACAGCCACCGAAGCTGGAGACGGCAGCCCCAGATGAGCGAACTCGCCGTACCCGGCCGCCGTCATGTAGTTGGCCACCGCCGCGAACGCCGCTCCAGTAAGAACCACGCCCAGGTCACGTAGCCGGAGCGCCGCCCACGCCAGGATCGGCAAGAACAGCAGGCCGGCCACGTCGCCGAAGCGGAACGCCACGACGGAAAGCCCGACCGTGAACAGGACCACCAGCGCCAGTTCGAGCCACCGCGAGGACACCAGTGCCCGCCGCTGCGCCCACAGCAGCAACGTGCCGCCGATCACCAGCACCGCGATTCCGTCCCCCGCCCACCACTGCAGCACCAGCCCCGGCCACCAGCCGCCTTTGGTCGCCCAGCTCACAGTGGCCCCGACCAGCCCGCCCGCCAGCGGCCCGAGGACCGCGGCGCCCAAAACGAACCAGCCCAGACCGATGCGGGTCCCCAGGTCCGGCCGCCGTCCTGCGCAGAACCAGCCGACGAGCAACGCGCCGGTCACCGGCTCCACCGCGTTGGCCAGCGCTGATGCTAGCGCAACCGCGAGCGTCAGGTGATGCTGCAGGTCGACACCGACCTCGCTGACCACGATCGCGGCGATCACCACCGGCCAGCGCCGCCGCGCCACCAGCAGCAGGGCGGCCACATCGACACCAGACGGGGGATAACCGAACGCCAGGCCTGAACTGAAGTGGTGCCACGCCAGTTCCGCGCCCACCACGTACGCCCCGGCGATCACCGCGAACAGGGCCGCCGCGCGCCCAGTCGCTGATCGGGACCAGCGTTTCAGGTCCCCCAGGACCGCCGTTGCTCCACCGGGCAGCCGGGCCACGGCCAGCAGGAGACGCGGACCGGCCGGTTCCAGTCCCGGCAGTCCGGGAGAGGCAGAGCGTGTCACCATGATTAGCCGCCGAAAAGAAATCCCGCCGCTGCTGGCCGGTCATTACCGCCGCGGGAGTGAACGGCTCACGCAGCAATCCCGCCTACCCCCGGATGCGACATCACCGGCGAACATGCGCCTGAGGATAGTCCCGCTTCTTGCTTCGTCTCCAGCTGCCCACTTTAGCCAGCCACTGTCCCCCTTGCAGGCAATATGTCCAAAAAGACGGACCGGCAAGCGATGTCAGACTGCTCTGATGCCGTGCCGGAATGAATTGCGCAGACCGGTCGCTGGCCCCGCTCATGCTTGTGAAGGGCACGCCATCCCTGGGTCTTCTCGCCCTTCCTTCACGCCGCACCGCTAGGACTCAGGGACTTCGGCCTGGGCTTTGCTGATGGCGGCTGGGGGCCCCTGCTCACTCCGGGCATCCGCGCGCCACGAACCTGCCGCCCGCGCGTGATTTCCGTGCGGCACAAGTAAGCACGTAACATGATTTCGTGCTGACGCGTGAGGTGACGTAATGGCAGATCCGGGCGGGCCGGCGGCGTGCGAGGCGTGCGGCCGCCAGTTGCCGCCTCAACAAGGAAAAGGCAGGCCAAGGCGATATTGTAACGCTACTTGCCGGAGCGCGGCGCGGCGCAGGCGGGATACCGCCCGCCGGCCCGGCGTGAAGGAAAAGTTGACACCTGGCCATCGTCATGACAATCTTGACACGGTGGACCGGCTCGCTGGCGCGGTCGCCCGTAGCGGCAGCGGCCTCCCGCTGGAGGCCCTGGCGGCGGCCCGGGACTTGTCCGCCGCAGCCGGCGAGGCGCTGCAACAGGCCGTCGACCGGGCACGCGCGGCCGGTCATAGCTGGAGGGAGATCGGCGATGTTCTCGGCACCACCCGGCAGGCCGCATTCCAGCGGTTCGGGCACCCGGTCGACCCGCGCACCGGCGCTCCGATGAGCACGAAGATCGCGCCCGGCGCGGCAGACCGGGCCGTCACGATCGTCGCCTGCCTGGCCGAAGGCCGCTGGGAGGAGGCGCGCCGGGACTTCAACGCCAAGATGAGCGAAGCCCTCGACGGCAGGCGGCTGGCGGACGCCTGGGCGCGGATGGCCAGCCTGGTCGGCGGCTACGAGGGCATGGGCGAGCCGTTCGCCCACCGGGTCGCCGATCACACCGTGGTCGAGATCCCGCTGCGTTTCGAGGCCGGCGAGGCGACCGGGCGGGTCGTCTTCGACGAGGACGGCAAGGTCACAGGCCTGTGGCTGCGGCCATGACCGCGGTGCTCGTCATCGGCGGGGTGCTCCTGCTCGCGATGATCGGCGTGTCCTGGTACGGCTGGGCCACGCTCCCGGCTGACGCGCTGGTGCCGATCCACTTCGGGGCCGGCTACAACAACTTCGTGTCCAAGCGCCTCGGGCTGATCATGCACCCGGCCGCGGGCGTGCTGGTCTACGTCATCTCCGCCCTGGCGACCCGCCACTCGTCCAAGTCGTCGCCCGCCTTCATCGTCCCGCTCGTCATGTGCGTCCTGCTGGCCGTCCAGGTCGGCGCGATCAAGGTGGCCCGTACCAAGTCCGGGACGGCCGGGTAGGGCCGAGGAGCTGCCGCGGCACCACGACCGGCCGCCCGGCTCTTTACCCGACTGGTCCGCGCTAATCCTCCAGCACGGTGCTGAGGGTGCGGCGGCCGACTTGCAGGAGTACCGGATTGTCTTCGGAGTGGGCCAGGAACACGATCGCGAGGTTCAGTGCCCAGCCTCTGGCCCGCGCCCGCAGGGCGTCGTTGACCCGGCCGCCGGCGCCGCCGGCCGCCTGGTAGGCCGACCAGAAGCTGTCATGGCAGTCGGGCGGGAGCAGCATCCAGGCCACCGACAGGTCGCTGGCCGGGTCGCCCGCGGTGATGTCGCCGAAGTCGATCACGCCGCTGACCTGGCCGTCGTTCACTAGAATGTTCGCCGGGTGCAGGTCGCCGTGCAGCCAGACAGGCGGGCCGTCATATCCGGGGGCCGCGAGCACCGCGTCCTGCACGCGGAGCACCGCGTCCCGGTCGACTTGATACTGGCCGGGTTGGCCCGTGAGCAGGGCGAGGCTGGCCGCGAAGTTGCCGGCGCGCTCGGCCAGCGGGATGCCGCGGAACGGGTTGGCCGGCGCGTCCGCCGGGGCGGGGACGTGCAGCGCGCCGAGGAACCCGCCGACGGCGGCCGCGGCTCCCGCCGGGTCGAAGGATCTGGCCTGCGCCGCGGGCACGCCCGGCAGGTAGGGCACCACGCTCCATGAGTAGGGGTAACCGCAGGCGGGTACCCCGGTCCGTTCTGGATAAGGGACGGGCAGGGGCAGCCCCGGGGCGAGCCCGGGCAGCCAGCGCTGCTCATTCTTGATGATCTCCGCGCCAAGGGCGCGGCGCGGCAGCCGCGCGAGGAGCCCATCCCCGACCCGGTAGAGCTCGTTGTCCCAGCCGTTCGCGAGGAACTCCACGGGCAGGCGCGCGAGGTCAGGGTGCTGATCGGCGAGCAGCCGCCGCACCAGATCCGCCGACACCTCAACCTCGGCGGCCGGCATCCGGTTCACAGCCACAACGATTAATCCTGCCATCCAGGGCTCCCGCGCCATCGCCATGCCCGGCCCGCGCTGGCCTGTGCCCTTCAGGATGCCTCACGGTGGCTGGTGTTGTGCGCTTGGAGGTTGCGTGCGGCGAGCCGGACGATGCCGGGGTAGATCGCGAACTCGATGATGGGGCAGCCGGGGAGGTTGTAGTGCCAGCCGACCCCGGCCGCCAGCCCCACCGTCTAGCCCATCGTCCGGGATCTGATTCGCCACTGCGGCACAGTCTCGCAGGTGACCGTGATCGTCGACCACCCAGTGGCGCTCAGTTCCTCTCGTGTACCTACCTCCTATCCATGCATAGCCATCCTGAATAGGAATAGGCACAGACGTTGGGACGGCGGTGCCCCGCACAACGCAGTCGCTTCCGTTCCGTCCGGCG
>Ga0208696_1002366_pt1 | contig 10089 bp, 9 predicted proteins | sample Sb_taG_9_FD_187711 | JGI IMG/M metagenome (GOLD analysis project Ga0208696, IMG submission 187711) | Peat soil microbial communities from Weissenstadt, Germany - Sb_50d_b_LC metaG (SPAdes) (version 2) | ecosystem: Environmental > Terrestrial > Soil > Wetlands > Peat | place: Germany: Weissenstadt...
TGACCAGCACACCCGGCCCTTAACTACCCGGCATTGCGCTTAGGGGCCCCAGCAACCGGAGCCCCGCACCGGCGCGGCGCAGAATGAATACGTGATTAATGAGGCCGAACTACGCCGGATGACACGAGATGAGCGGCGCGAGCTGGCCCGCGCGCTGGCGGCCATCGACCTGCCCCACCCGCTGCTCGACCCGCGGCTGCGGCGCCGTCGGCGACTCGCCCTGCTGGTCATGATGGCGTGCTGCGTCGCGCTGGCGGGCTGGATCGCGATCCTCATCTTGACCCTGCCGGGCCGCTATACCTCCAGCGACTGGCGGGCGGTGTGGGTCGGGCTGGACATCGCCGAACTCCTCGCGTTCGCCGCGACCGCCTGGGCCGCCTGGCACCAGCGCCAGGTGGTGATCTTCCTGATGATCATGACCGGGACGCTGCTGCTCTGCGACGCCTGGTTCGACCTCGCTCTCGACTACGGCTCGAGCGGCTTCACCGCAAGCGTCCTGTCCGCCGTCCTGGCCGAGATCCCGCTCGCGTTCTTGATGTTCGCCGGCGCGTGGCGGCTGGTACGGGTCACCATCGAGACCGTCATGCAGCTGTCCGGAGGCGGCGGGCCGGCGCCGCCGCTGTGGCGGGTGCCGCTGTTCGCGGACGGCCTCGGGGAGTGCCTCCCGGCCCGGCTGAGGCCGGGCGCGGGCGGGCAACGGACGGCCGATGTCACAGCCGGCGGCCTCCCCTCGTCCTAACGGACTAGCGGGCTAGCGCGACTAGCAGAACGCATGAGGGGACAGTCATGGACACGAGCGACTACACCGAGTACCGGCCGCTGATGTTCTCGATCGCCTACCGGATGACCGGCAGCGTCAGCGACGCCGAGGACATCGTGCAGGAGGCCTTCCTCCGCGCGACAAGAAACAACGACACGACAGACAACCAAAAGGCCTACCTGGCCACGATCGCCACCCGGCTGGCGATCGACCATCTGCGTTCGGCCCGGGTGCGACGCGAGTCCTACGTCGGCACCTGGCTCCCCGAACCCATCGTGGGCGACGCCGACAACGCGCCCGGTCCGGCCGAACTAGCCGAAACGAGCGACTCCCTGTCGATGGCGTTCCTCGTCCTGCTGGAGAGCCTGTCACCCCCCGAACGCGCCGTGTTTCTCCTCCGCGAGGTCTTCGGCTACGGGTATACGGAGATCGCCGAGGTCACCGGCAAGACCGAGGCCGCCTGCCGGCAGATCTTCGCCCGCGCCCGCCGCCGCATCGAGGAGGGGCGGCCCAGGTTCGAGACGTCCCGCGCCGAAGGCGAGGAACTGACCGGCCTGTTCCTGGCCGCGGCCCGGGGCGGGGACATGAGCACCCTGTTCGAGCGGCTGGCTCCGGACGTGCTGTTCTACGGCGACAGCGGCGGCCTGGGCGAGATTACGTTCATCGAGCCGGTGGCCGGCCGCGACCGGGTGGCCGAGTTGGTCCGCGTCCAGCTGGCCCGCACGATCGAGCTCGGCGCCACGCTGGAAGCGGCGTGGGTCAACGGGCAGCCGGGACTGCTGGCCAGCGACTCCGACGGCGGCCTCATCGCGGTCATCGCGCTCGACGTGCTCGACGGCCAGGTCCAGGCCATCCGGACGGTGGCCAATCCGGAGAAGCTCCGCCACCTCGGCCCCGTCTCGCAGACCTGGCACCTTCGCTGGCGGGAGGACAGCAAATAGGGATGTCACGCCCGCCGGGCCCGCTGCGTCGTAGAGGGGGACAACGGCAAAAGGGAGGAAATCATGCGCGTCTTCGTCGCGGGGGCGACCGGCGTGATCGGCCAGTACCTGGTGCCCGGCCTGATCGCCGCCGGCCACGAGGTCACCGGCAGCACGCGCTCGGCGCTCAAGGCCAGCCAGCTCAAGGGACGGGGCGCGACGCCCGTCATCGTCGACGGGCTGGACCGTGAGGCCGTCATCAAGGCGGTGACAGCCGCGGAGCCCGAGGTGATCATCCACCAGATGACGGCGCTGACCAGCATGCGCAGCTTCCGCCACTTCGACAAGGAGTTCGCGGTCACCAACGAGCTCCGGAGCAGGGGCACCGACTACCTGCTCGAAGCGGCCGCACAGGCCGGCACGCGCCGGTTCATCGCGCAGAGCTTCGTCGGCTGGACCAACATCCGGTCGGGCAGCCAGGTCAAGACCGAGCAGGAGCCGCTCGACTCCCATCCGCTGGCCGTGACGGCCGGCACCTTGGCGGCCATCAGGCACCTCGAAGACGCCGTGCCCGCCAAGGCCCCGGAGGGCCTGGTGCTGCGCTACGGCATCCTTTACGGCCACGGCGCCTCCGACGCCATGCTCGAGGCGGTCCGCAAGCGGCAGTTGCCCGTCGTCGGCGGGGGCACGGGCATCTGGTCGTTCACCGAGGTCACTGACGCCGCTGCCGCCACCGTGGCCGCGGTCACCCGCGGCGCGCCCGGCGTCTATAACGTCGTGGACGACGAACCGGCCCCGGTCTGGCAGTGGCTGCCCTACCTGGCCTCATGCCTGGACGTGAAGCCGCCCATGCGCGCCCCGGCCTGGCTGGGCCGTCTGCTGGGCGGTGAGATGACCGTCTCGATGATGACCGAGGTACGCGGAGCCAGCAACGAGAAGGCCAAGCGCGAGCTCGGCTGGACCCCGGCCTACCCGAGCTGGCGGGACGGTTTCCCCATCTGGGCCGAGAAATGCGAGGCTGCTCATGCCGACGCCTCCTGAGACCCCGCCGGAAGGCGAGCAGACCTACACCGAGTACCGGCCGCTGATGTTCTCGATCGCCTACCGGATGACCGGGAGCATCAGCGACGCCGAGGACATCGTCCAGGAGGCCTTCCTGCGGCTGACCCGCGCGCTGCGCGACGGTGTCGGCATCATCACGCCCAAGGCCTACCTGGCCACCGTCACCACCCGGCTGGCCATCAGCCATCTGCGATCCGCCCGGGTCCGGCGGGAAGCCTACGTGGGCGCCTGGCTGCCCGAGCCGCTCGTCGCGGACGAACTGGCACCCGCGGCCCCACCCGACCCCGCGGAGCGCGCCGAGATGTCCGATTCCCTGTCGATGGCCTTCCTCGTCCTGCTCGAGAGCCTGTCGCCCACCGAACGCGCGGTGTTCCTGCTCCGCGAGGTGTTCGGTTACGACTACGCGGAGATCGCCGAGATCACCGGCAAGTCCGAGCCGAACTGCCGGCAGATCTTCGCCCGCGCCCGGCAGCACATCGACGCGGGCAAGCCGCGGTTCGAGGCCTCACGTGAGCAGCGCGACGAGGTGGCCCGCCGCTTCTTCGACGCGGCCGAGGGAGGCGACGTCAAGGGCCTGCTGCAACTCCTGGCCCCCGACGTGGTCATGATCGGCGACGGTGGCGGCAAGGGCCAGGCCGTGCGCGAGCCGCTGCACGGGCCGGAGCGGGTCGCCCGGCTCATGCTCGGGCTGCTTCGCCGGGCGCAGAGGGACGGCGCCTATGGCGTGCCGGCCCTGGTCAACGGCCAGCCCGGGGCGGTGGCCTACGACGCCGAAGGCCGGGTGGCCGGCGTCTTCGCCCTCGACATCGCCGACGGCCTGGTGCAGGCGGTGCGCTCTGTGGTCAACCCCGACAAGCTCCAGCACCTCGGCCCGACGTCGGATCTGTACCTGCGGCCGAACCGGGACTTACCCTGGCGGTCATGGCCACCGACTTCACCGAGGAGACCGCGGCCGGGGCGGTCGTCGAGAGCTTCGCCGCCACCCCGGACCCGCGGCTGCGTGAGCTGCTGACCAGTTTGGTCGCTCACCTGCACGCCTTCGTCAGGGACACCGAGCCCACGATCGCCGAGTGGGAGCGGGCCATCGGCTTCCTCACCGCCGCCGGCCAGAAATGCGACCACGAACGGCAGGAATTCGTCCTGCTCTCCGACGTGCTCGGCATCTCCATGCTGGTCGAGACGATCAACAACCGGAAGACTTCGGGAGCTACTGAGTCCACCGTGCTCGGCCCGTTCCACATGGTCACCTCCCCGCGCCGGGCGCTGGGCGACAGCATCGATCTGGTCGGGACGGGCCCGCAGTGCGTGCTCGAAGGCCGGGTCCTCTCCGCCGGCGGCACACCGCTGCCGGGCGCCGAACTCGACGTCTGGCAGGCGAATGACCAGGGCTTCTACGACGTCCAGCAGCCTGGCGTACAGCCCGCGGGCAACGGCCGCGGGCTGTTCACCGCGGGCCAGGACGGCGCCTACTGGTTCCGCACGATCGTGCCGACCTATTACCCGATCCCGACCGACGGCCCGGTCGGCACGCTGCTCGAGGCGACGAAACGCCACCCTTACCGCCCGGCGCACATCCACTTCATCGTGACCGCTCCCGGGCACCGCCCGCTGACCACGCACATCTTCGTGGCCGGCAGCCCCTACATCGAATCCGACGCGGTATTCGCGGTAAAGAAGAGCCTGATCACCGAGTTCACCCCCGTCGACGACCTGGCCCTGGCCGCCCGCTACGGCCTCACCGGCCCGTTCCAGCTAGCGAATTTCGACATCGTCCTACAGCCCGAGAGCTGACCCTTTCCTTATTTGGGCCGAACGGGCCATGGTACGTGCCGCCATGATTGATCCAGTTCCGCCCGGGTAGCGTCCGGAACCGGAAGCAATCCGCCCAGGCGCACCGATGAGGGGCCCTCATGCTTCAGGCGATCCTGCTGGCTGCGCTCATCGCCGCGCCGCTCGGCTCGGCGGCCCTGTTCGTGCCCGCGCGGCTCACCGACCGCGGCATCGGGACGTGGACGACCGTGCGGCGCCTCCTGCTCGCCGTGATCGGCACAGCCGTGCTGGCCGCGGCGGTGGCCGGCGTCCTGCGGCTGCTCGGGGCGACCGAGCACAACCTGGTGGCCGGGGTGGCGGGCGTGGTGGTCGCCAGCCTGATCTGGCTGCCGGTGACCAGGCGCTGGTCGGCCCGCGCTCATCTGTGCTGGGCCTCGGCCGTGTTCCTGTTCGTGGTGTACCTGGTCTACGCCATCGAGTGGACCTTCCACAGCAACCTCGGGCCGTTCAGCACCGTGGGTGGTGTGCTGCTCTGGGTGCTCGAGGTCTTCGCCGCCGTCCTGAGCTGCGCGTACCTCTGGGAACTCTGCGACGCGCTGGGCACCGAGCACTGGCGGCGGCGGATCACGCGCAGGACCAGGCTGTCCGGGCCGGACGGCGAGCTCCCCATGGTCAGCCTGCACGTGCCGGCGCACAATGAGCCGCCGGACATGGTCATCGAAACGCTGCGCTCCCTGCTCCGCCTGGACTACCCGCGCTACGAGGTCATCCTGATCGACGACAACACCGACGACGAGGACCTCTGGCGGCCGGTGGAGGCCTGGTGCGGGCGGCACGCGGTCAAGTTCGTCCACCTGGAGGACTGGCCGGGGTACAAGTCAGGGGCGCTGAACTACGCGCTGCGCCGGATGACTTCACCGGACGCCGAGGTCGTCGGCATCGTCGACTCCGACTACCAGGTCGATCCCGGATGGCTCCGCCGCTGCGCGCCCGCGTTCGCCGACCCGTGGATCGGCTTCGTCCAGTCGCCGCAGGACTACCGCGACTGGCAGCAGGCGCGGTACTACCGGCGGCTGTACTACTCCTACCAGTATTTCTTCGCCGTATCGCAGCCGTCCCGCAACGAGCACGACGGGGCCATCTTCGCCGGCACCATGGGGCTGATCCGGCGGGTGGCCCTCGATGAGCTCGGCGGCTGGGACGAGTGGTGCATCACCGAGGATGCCGAGTTGTCGCTGCGGCTGCTGCGGGCCGGCTGGCACGGCCAGCACGTGGACGAGACGTTCGGCCACGGCATCATGCCGCTGACGTTCGAGGCGCTCAAAGGCCAGCGCTACCGATGGTGCTTCGGCGGCATCCAGATCCTGCGCATGCACTGGCGCTCGATGATCCCCGGGCGCCCGAACCGGGCGAACCACCTGGACGCCGGCCAGCGCTGGTCCTACCTGGCCGGGGCGCTGCAGTGGTACGGGGACCTGCTGGGCCTGATCTTCCTGATCTTCCTGCTGGCCGGGGCGGCGAACCTGGCCACCGGCGGCGGCCAGCTGTTCCGCAAGCTGACCATCTTCCTGGTCGCGGCCGTGCCGGTCATGGTCCTGCTCGGCCTGGTGCGGGCGGTGGCCCTGCTGCGCCGCGGTACCGGCGCGACCTGGCGGGACGCCATGGGCGCGTTCTTCATATGGCAGTCCACCTCGCTGGTGGTGGCCCGCGCTTCGGTGCTCGCTCTGTTCGCCAAGAAGGCTGCGTTCCTGCGCACCCCGAAGACCAGCGAGCGCACCAGGTGGTGGGAGGCGCTGCGGGCCAACTGGGCCGAGTCCATCCTCGCCGTGTTCGGCTTCGCCGGCATCGCGGGTGCCCTGTCCAAGTACGACCAGCTCAGCGGGCCGCTGCTGGCGGGCCTGCTGCTGTTCCCCACCCTCGGCCTGGCCGCGGCCCCGGTCAACAGCTGGGCCGCACGGCGGGCCGCGCTGCCCGCCCCGCTGCGCGAGCGTCGCCGCACCGAGTACCGCCGGGACCGCCGCTCGTTCGCGGCCGGCGTGGCCACCGGGGGAGCAGTGGCCGTCCTCGGCGTCGCGATCGCCGCGCTCGCCCTGTTGTTCACCGGCCACCAGCAGGTCCAGCCCCCGGACCTGGTCGGCCCCGCCCAGGGCAGCCCGGCGCCGACGCAGAGCGCCAGCCCATCGCACTCGCCGTCCAGCACACCCTCAGCCACGCCAACCCCGACGACGTCGCCTAGCTCGTCCCCATCCCCGTCTGTAACCGCGACGCCGACCCCGACCTCCAGCCCGACTCCTACCCCGTCGGGCTCCCCGACCGTATCGCCCACCCCGTCAGCGACGACCTCGAGCCCCTAGCGGCCGCTGCTGACGCTCACCGCGTTGGCGGTCACGATGGCGGCGATCGCGAGCCAGTCGGCGAACGGCAGCGACTGGCCCAGGACCGCCAGGCCGGTCAAGGCCGCGAAGACCGGATTGACGCTCATGAACACGCCGAAGAACCTGGCCGGGACCCGCCGCAGCGCCAGCAGGTCCGCCACCATCGGAACCGCCGAGCACAACAGGCCGGCCGTGGCCGCCCGGCCCAGTGCGGCCACCGTCACCGGATGGCTGGTCAGGATCCAGATGCCGACCGGGACGTACAGCAGGGCCGACAGGCTGGCCGCGGCCGCGGGTCCCTGCGAGCCCGGCAGCCGGGCGCCCACGACCCGGTTGGTCAGGATGTACCCGGCCCAGCAGGCCGCCGCCAGGACGGCCAGGCCGATGCCGGCGTAGTCGGTGCTCGGCTGCGGCCGGGCCAGGACGACGGCCGCGCCGCCGGCGACCAGCGCGCACGTCAAGTCGGCGACGCGGCGTGAGGCCAGCAGTGCGACCGACAGCGGGCCGAGGAACTCCAGGGTCACCGCCAGGCCCAGCCCGATCCGGTCGATGGCCAGATAGAGCGACAGGTTCATGGTGGCGAAGATCAAGGCCAGCGCCAGGACCAGGCGCCACTGCTCCCGCGTGAACGACGTGAACCTCGGCCGTACGGCGGTGAGCAGGACGGCACCGGCCACCCACTGCCGTACCGCGACGACCCCGGCCGGCCCCAGGACCGGGAAGGCCAAGGCGGCCGTCGCCGCGCCGAACTGATTCGACGCGGCGCTGCCGGTCATCAACGCTATGCCGGTGAGCCGGCCGTGCTGCCCGGCGGGAACCGTGGCGGGAAGGTCTGGCGCACGCATCGAGATGGTCATGTACGGAGCATGGCCCGTCTCGTTTCATACGCAAAATGCATGAATCGACACAGCTATACGCTTCAGTTATGGATCTGGAGCTGAGGCACCTGCGCTGCCTGGTGGCGATCGTGGATGCCGGAACCTTCACCGACGCCGCCATCGAGCTCGGCATCTCGCAGGCTGCCGTGTCGCGCAACCTGATGGCCCTCGAGCAGGTCCTGGGCGTCCGGCTGCTCCACCGCACCAGCCGGACCGTCACCCCGACCACGGCCGGCGTGCACATCCTGGCCCAGGCCAGGCAGGTCCTGGCCGTCGTCGACAACCTGGTCGCCGAGGCGACCACCGGCCATACCAGGCTCCGCATCGGCCACCCCTGGTCGGCCATGGGCCGGCACACACGCGAGTTCCAGCGCCGCTGGGCGGCCCGGTACCCCGAGGTCGAACTGCAGCTGATCCGCACCAACTCGGCCACCGGCGGCCTGGCCGAGGGCCTGTGCGACATGGCGGTGCTCCGCACCGCCGTCGACAGCCACCGCTTCGCCAGCGCCACCGTGGGCTATGAGCGGCGCTACTGCGCCCTCGCGGCCGATGATCCCTGGGCGCGGCGGCGCTCCATCAGGCTCGGCGAGGTATCGCAGCGCACCGTGCTCATCGACCGGCGCACCGGCACCACCACGCCCGACCTGTGGCCCGACGCTTCGCGACCGCGGCTCCAGGACACCCGTGACATCGATGACTGGCTCGCCATCATCGCGGCCGGCGGCGGCATCGGGATCACCCCCGAGGGCACCACCGCGCAGTACCGGCGCGACGGCGTGGTCTTCCGGCTACTGCGAGACGCCCCGCCGATCACCGTGCAGATGATCTGGCGGCGCCACGACCCCCATCCCTACACGCACGCCGCGGTCGCCGTGGCGACCGAGCTATACCGCCGCCCGAGCTGAGGGCACACTAGCCTGGTGGGCGCCGATGTCGTGGTGATCGGGGCCGGTGCGCTGGGTCTGAGCACCGCCCTGCACTGCGCGATGTCCGGCCGGTCGGTGGCCGTGGTGGAACGTCACACGGCCGGGTCGCAGGCCTCCGGGCGGGCGGCAGGCCTGTTCAAGTCGGTCCAGGCCGACGAGCTGCGTACCCGGCTGGCCCGCCGCAGCATCACCAAGGCGGTCACCTTTGCCGACTGGGCGGGCACGGCGCTGGCGGTGGCCCGCTCCGGGAGCTTCCTGGTCGCCCGGACCGCCAAGCACCGCGAGTTCCTGCGCCGGGAACTGATCCAGTCACGACGCTGGGGTGCCGACGTCCGCGAGGCTACGCATCCGCGGCCCAGCTACTACCGCGCGGTGGGCGGCGACTTCGCACTGTGGTGCCCGGAGGACGTCTATATCGACGAACCGGCCAGCCTCGTCCAGGCCTGCCTGGCGGCCTGCCGACGGCACGGGGCCGAGGTGAGCGAAAACGAGCCGGTCATCGAGATACCGGTCACGGCGGGCCGGGTGGCCGGCGTCGAGACCCAGCACCGGTCGATCGCGGCGCCCGTCGTGGTGGACGCGGCGGGCGCCTGGGTCCGTCGCGTCGCCGAGCTGGCCGGGACCCGGGTTCCGGTCTCCACCGTCCGCCACCAGCTGCTGATCACCGCGCCCACCGCCGACGTGGATCCGGCGGACCCGATCACCAGGGTGGTCGACGCCGCCGTCTATCTGCGTCCGGCCCGCGGCGGCCTCATGGTTGGCGGGTTCGAGCCTGACCCGCTGCCGGTCAACCCGCGGCACCAGCCTGCCTCGTTCACCACCGACGACATCCCGCTGGACCTTGGCGTGCTGCGGCGGCTATCGGCCCAGGTCAGCGCCGAGGCCCCGGCCGCGCAGGGTCCCGTCGCCGAGCTCCGCGGCGGGCTGTTCACGATGAGTCCCGACGGCCGGTTCGTCGCCGGCCCGGTCCCGGACCTGCCCGGCCTGTGGGTGGCCAGCGGATGCAACGGCTCGGGCTTCTCCTCCTCGCTCGCTATCGGCGAGGCTCTCGCCACCTGGATCACCAGCGGCACCCCGCCATCGGGCCTGGCCGAGCTCTCGCCCGGCCGGTTCGGCCCGCTCCCGGACGACGCCCTGGTCAGCCGCGGGCTCTGGCAGTACGCCCACTACTACGACCCCGCCCTAGGTTGACGCCCACCGGCGACTCGCTACTTCCCCGGCTGGGGGCCCGGTCGGCGAACGCTCATACCGGTGCAGGTGAACGTCGCCGCCGGTCCTCTGAACAGAGCGGGGTTCACCCGGGGCGGGCGGTTGGCGGGCTGTGGCTGTGGAAGGTTTTGGTGCCGTCGGGGCTGCGGGCGGTGGTGGTGCCGTCGGGGTGCAGGGCGACGGTCCAGC
>Ga0208696_1002367_pt1 | contig 10088 bp, 6 predicted proteins | sample Sb_taG_9_FD_187711 | JGI IMG/M metagenome (GOLD analysis project Ga0208696, IMG submission 187711) | Peat soil microbial communities from Weissenstadt, Germany - Sb_50d_b_LC metaG (SPAdes) (version 2) | ecosystem: Environmental > Terrestrial > Soil > Wetlands > Peat | place: Germany: Weissenstadt...
TAATGCGCTGGAGCCCGAGTGGGAGGCCCGGTTCGAACCGCGTTCCTATGGGTTCCGGCCGGGCCGCGGCTGCCACGACGCGATAGAATCGCTTTTCAACACGCTGCACGGGAAGTCCCAGATCTCCGGCAAGGACTGTGCGTCCGAATTTAAATGCTGGGCTTCGGGGTGAGGTGGTAGGTGATGGGGCGGTTGTCGCCGGGCATGGCGGGCGGGGTGGCGTTGATCTCCTGGATGAGCAGGGCCAGGGCGCGGGCGATGCGGGGGGCGCGGGGCTGCTCGAGGTGGACGGTGATCGCGGCGGGGGTCCAGGTGATGGTGCCGGCCAGGCCGCGGATGATGCTCTGGCGGGTGATGGCGCGGTACTCGTCGTCGTCGTGCAGGTAGGCGTTGAGCTGGCCTGATAGCCAGTGCTCGGCGTTGCAGGCGAGGAGGCGCAAGACCATTTGCAGGCCGCGGCGGCCGGTGCGCAGCAGCGCGGTCCTGGCGTCGGGGTCGATGGCGCTGGCGGGCAGTTTCGCGGGGATGTCCTTGCGGGCTGCGATGGCGGCGGTGACTGCCTGGCGGGCGCGGGTGATGTTGTCCTGCAGCGCGGGGATGGCGGCGTTCTTGACAGCGGCAGTGATCGCGGGGTCCGTGAGCAGCCCGGCCAGCTCCCGCTCGGCGCCGGCCAGCGCCTTCTCCGCCTCGCGGACCGCGGCGGTGGCGGCCTTGCGGGCCGGGTTATCCACGATCTTGGTGTTCACCTCGATGGTGGCGAGGTAGTCGCAGATCTTGTCTATCCCGTAATTGACGGAGGCGTATTTCAGGAAGTTCTCCTCCCGCCACCGGGACTTCAGCCAGGACAAGATGTCCGCCGGGCACGCGCCGGTGTCGGAGGTGAGGATCTGCAGGGCGACCCTGCCGTGCTCGAACAAGGTGATCTGCCGGGCCTGCCCGTAGTCCTTGACCTGGACGGTCTCCTGGGCCCAGGCAATCTCCCGGGTGCGGCCGCCGTAGGTGATCGTGGTGATGACCGGCAGCATGACCGGGACGGCCAGCGGTGCCCGCCGGTAGGTCACCCAGTGCACGTCCTGGGCGCGGCAGTGGGTGAAGACCTGCGGGTAGGCGCCGCCCCGGTCGAAACCGAGCATGATCTTCGCGCCGGGCCCGGCGGCTTTCTTCAGCTCGGCCAGCGCTTTGGGCAGCGTGACGCTGAGCCCGGAGGGTTCCCCGGTCACGAAGCACACCGCCCGCCCGTCATGGGCGGTGACGTGGGTATCGGCGCGGCCCCGCTCAGCGCGGCCCCGTTTGTTGTTCCATCCCTTCGCGACCGGCTTGGCGCCGGTATAGGGCACGAAGTGGTCATCGACGTAGTAGACGCCGGAGGTCACCGGGTCCGCGGCCAGCATCGCGGCCGCGAACATCGCCTGCACCGCGACCGGGTCGGCCCCGTCGGCGATCCGGGCCAGGTGCGTCCGCAGCGTCCGCAGCCCCGGCAGTACCGCCAGCCCGGCCAGCGGCCCGGCATCGGCCGCGGCCAGGTGCTTGAACGCCTCGATCGTGTCCGCGCCGAGGGCGAAGCACATGCTGACCGCCGTCAGCAGCGCCAGGTCCGCCGGCCGGCGGTCACCGGACGCGGGCAGCGCACTGCCCGCATCCGCCCGGGTGAAGAACGCGTGCAGCAGCATCGCCCCGGCATACCGCGACGCGAGCACCCCTTCCCCCGGCAGCGGCCAGCCCGGCTGCCCTCCGCCAGGCGGCAGGCCGCCAGCACCAGCACCAGCACCAGCACCAGGCTGGGTCAAGGCCTCAGCCTCAGCCTCAGCCTCGGTCGCAGGCTCAGCTCCGGCCGCAGGCCCGGCCGCGGGCCCGGTGAACAGAGGCTCCGCCGCCGCGTGCTGCCCGCGCGCGCCGCCTGAGGCCGGCGCCTGCCCGCGCGGCCCCAGCCCGCGGCTGATCGTGGTGTGCGCGACCTTCAGCCGCCGCCCGGTCTCCGCGTCGGACACGCCCTGGTCCCGCCATGCCCTGGCCTGCTCCCACTGCGCCGCGGTCACCTTCCCGGGCCCGCCCCGCCGGTCCTGCCTGATCAGCGTCGCTGACCCGTCCCGCTTCGCCGCGTTGTGCAGCGTCGCGACGTAGTTCTCCGTCAGCCCCAGCGCCGCCGCGACCACCCGGCCGCGGAACCCCAGCTGCCGCAGCGCCGCCAGCGCGATGTTCCGCATCACGATGTCCCCGGCCGCGTACTCGAACAGCACCACCTGCCCGGCCGTGATCACGCACCGGCCGTCATGCTCGCGCATGCGGAGGTCACGGGGCTCTGGCATGCCCTCCAGGATGGCCGAAACCGCCGCTGACATGCCACGATCCTATCAAATATTTAAAAATGACGCACAGGAATGCCCGGACAAAACGGCACGTCACAGACTCGCGGCTGACCTATTGCCGGAGATCTGGGTCCCGGCGGACAACCTTCCCCGTACTCAAGGCGGGGAGACGTGGCTGCCATGGCCGAAGCGTAACAGGCTTACTCGCGGCCTGGTTGTCGCTGCAGACGGGGTGACGCTGGGGTATGTAACGCCCTTGCGGTGGAAGGTGATTTGACCACCACTTCACGCGAGTGGTTGGCTCTCCACTTTTTCGTATGGCTGGCCAATCTACCGGGGTGATGAGCTGACAGGCCGGCGGGTGCCGGGCGAGAATGGGGTGGTGCGGGCTGAGGAACGGAAGCTTGCGACGGTTCTTTTCGCGGACCTCGTCGGGTCGACTGAGCTTGCAGCGGATCAGGATCCCGAACGGGTCCGGGCGATGCTCGATCGCTTCTACGACGCAATGGCGGCGGAGATCGAGCGGGCTGGAGGCACGGTCGAGAAGTTCATCGGCGATGCGGTGATGGCTGTTTTCGGCGTTCCAGCGGCGCATGAGGACGACGCGGAGCGGGCCTTGCATGTGGCGTTGGGGATGCAGCGGCGATTGGGAGAGTTGTTCGGCCGGCGGCTCGCCCTTCGTATCGGTGTGAATACCGGCGACGTCGTGGTGGGGCGGCCCCGTGAGGGCAGCTCGTTTGTCACCGGCGACGCGGTCAACGTCTGCGCCCGACTGGAGCAAGCGGCCGCTCCGGGGGAGATCCTGGCCGGCGACCGGACGGTTGCGGCCGCGCGCGGCGCGTTCGAGTTCGCGGAGCCGGTGAAGGTCGAGGCGAAGGGAAAGCCCGAGGGCATCGTCTGCCGCAAGCTTGTGCGCGCGCTGTCGCTGATGCGCCCGCGCGGGGTCGGCGGGCTGCAGCCGGTCTTCGTCGGGCGCGGCCGCGAACTGGCGGACTTGCAGCAGGCATATGGCCGCGTCGTCAGCAGCGGCGAACCGCACCTGGTCAATGTCGTCGGCGACGCTGGGGTCGGCAAGACACGGCTCCTGCGCGAATTCTGGCAGTGGCTGGGCGGGCAATCGCGGCCGCCGCTTCTGCGGGCCGGCAGGTGCCTCCCGTACGGTCACGGGATAACGTACTGGCCGCTCGGTGAGGTGCTGAAGGAGCACTTCGGAATTCTCGAGAGCGACCCGCCGGACGTGGTCGCCGAACGGGTCGCTGGCCGCGATGGGCTCGGCTTCACACTCGGCCTTGCGCCGCCGGAGGGCATGCACCCGCTGACCGTGCGCGACCGGCTGCACACGTCGTGGGTGGGTTTCCTTCAAGAGCTGACCGAGGAGCACCCAACCGTGGTCCTCGTCGAGGACCTGCACTGGGCGGATGATGAGCTGTGCGACCTACTGACGATGCTCGCCGTGCGCGTCCGTGGGCCGCTGCTGATGATCGCGACCGCACGGCCAGAGCTGCTCGATCAGCGACCAGGCTGGGCCCGGTCGGCCGGGACAACGGTCGTGCGGCTCGAGGTGCTGCCCTCCGAGGAGGCGGAGCAGCTGATCGGCGCGCTGCTTGGCAGCGACTGTCCCGGCCCCGTACACGAGCTGGTCGCTGAACGGGCGGAGGGGAACCCGTTCTTCGTCGAGGAACTGATCGCGACGCTCGCAGACCGAGGCGTACTTGCCCGCCGAAACGGCGGATGGTCGTTCGGTGAGCTCCCGGTGGGTTTTTCCGTGCCGGACACCGTTCAGGCTGTGATCGCCGCGCGCATCGACATGCTGCCCCGGGCCGAGAAGGCGGCGCTGCGGACGGCCGCCGTGATCGGGCGCGTGTTCTGGAGCGGTCCCGTCTGCGAGCTCGCCGAGGAAGCGGACCCGGACTTCGTCCTGCTCCAGGAGCGGGACTTCGTGCTCCGCCGGGCCGGCTCGTCGATCGACGGTCAGCAGGAGTACGTAATCAAGCACGCGCTCACCCGCGAGGTGGCCTACCAGAGCCTCCTCAAGGCGAAGCGGGCGCCGCTGCACGCCGGCTTCGGACAGTGGCTCGAGCGGAACGGGAAAGACGAGTCCGAGCACGCGCCGTTGCTGGCGCACCACTACGCCGCGGCCGTGGTTCCCGAAGTCCTTGATCTGGCCTGGTCCGGCCGGGAAGGGGAAGCCGATCGCCTGCGCGCCAAGGCCGTCTGGTGGTCGCGGCGGGCGGCGGAGCTGGCCATCGGCCGCTACGAGATCGACGAGGGCCTGACCCTGCTCGATCGGGCGCTCGGCCTCGAGAGCGACCCGCGGGAGCAGGCCGCGATCTGGCAGCGAATCGGCCAGGCCTGCGCCCTCAAGTACGATGGAGAGCGCTTCTGGCAGGCCATGCAGCAAGCGCTAGATATCGGCGGCCCCTCGGCCGAGGTGTACTCCGACCTCGCCCTGCAATCGGTGCAACGGGCTGGCATGTGGGTCCAGCAGCCGGACTGGACCCTCGTCGATCGCTGGATCGAGCAGGCCCTGGAGCTGGCCGGGGAAGGCTCCCTCGCCAAGGGGAATGCGCTCGCCGCGCTGGCCATGAGCAACGACGACGAATCCGCTGCTCGCTCGGCCCTGGCGATCGCCGAACGGCTGGGAGACGTTGAGCTTCGTTGCATATCGCTCTACATTCTCGCCGAAACAGCCCTCACCGCCAGGGACTTCGACCGGGCCTGCACCGTCATGGATCAGGTGATGGCGCTTCTCCCCAGGCTGCCCAATCCCGACGTCGGCTCCGTGGCACTCATGTCCGCGGTCTTCGTGTATCTGTGCTCCGGCCACCTCGGCGATGCCGCGCGGGCCGCCGTGCAGGCCGTCGACGTCGCGGCCGGCCTGACCCCGCACCACCGCCTGCACGCGGCGTGCTGGCAGATCCTGCTGGCGACCGTGACCGGGCGCTGGGACGAGGTGCGAGCTCGGACGGCCGAGGCCGAGCGAGTGGTGGACGCCAACCTGGCCGCGGTCACGCCCTGCGTTTTGACCGTCTCCATTCTCCTGAACTGCGCTACCGCCAGCGCACTGGCAGGCGACGAGGACGAGGCCCGGCGGCTGGAAAGCAAGGCGTACGGCCTCGGCATGGAAGGCGATCGGTGGTATCACGGCTGGTTCGACCCTCCCAAGATCCGCCTTGCGCTGGTCCGGGACGACCTCGGCGAAGTCGCGGAACTCGCGTCGCACGAGCTGGACTGGGAGTGGGAGCCGCCGCCGGCGTTCCTGGACGCACTCGCCGCGCTCGGCGACCGCGAGCGAATTGAGGCGGAGGCATCCAAGTGGATGCAACCGGGAAGCTTCGCCGAGCCATTCGCGCTCCGGGCCCTGGGCATCGCCCGCGGCGATCGGACACTGCTCAGGCAGGCGCTGGAGCGATTCGAGGCAATGCAGCTCTCCTGGCACGCAGAGCAGACGAGACGCCTGATGTAAGGCGGTGCTCCGTCTCGGTCTCGTCGCAGCCGGGCCACTCAGGCTAAGCCAGGAGACCCGGCCGACGGTGAGCGAGAGGACCACACTGGGGGTTGTGACCGGGAGTGCCGGCCCCGAAGATTCAGCTATGACCACTGACGTGGCAGGAGTCTTGCGCAACACCGTCCTGCTCCGCTCGGTGCCGGCGTCAGACCTGGAGCGGGTTCTCGCGGTATCCCGGTTGCGGACCTTCCGCCGCGGGCAGGTCGTGTTCACCAGGGGCGACCCGGGCGACACCTTGATTGTTGTGGTCTCCGGCCAGGTCAAGGTCGTGGTCCGCTCCGCGGACGGCGGCGAGCTAACGCTGACGATCATCCCTGCTGGCGGGGCATTCGGCGAGCTTAGCATCGCCGATGGCGGCCCTAGGTCCGCCGACGCCGAAACCCTTGAGGAATCCCAGTTGCTGCTCATCCCGCGCGAAATGATCCAGGAGATTTGCGCGCGGGTACCGCCCGCTGCGCGGGCAGTGGCCGATTCGAACGCGGCCGCCCTCCGGCGGCTCACCGAGGCCGCGTCGGACCTGGTGTTCCTGGATCTTCCGCGCCGCGTCGCGAAGGTGCTGGCCAGCCAGGCGCCGGATGATGACGGCGTCATCCGGCTCAAGCTGCGCCAGGAAGAACTCGCGCATCAGGTCGGGGCTACGCGGCAAAGCGTCAACGCCGCCGTGCGCGCCTTTCATAGGCGCGGCTGGCTCCAGATTCACGACGGGGCGGTGATCGTGACGCAGGTGTCAGCGCTGAGCCGATTCGCTGGCAGCTAGCTGTCGGCAAGCCGACAGCCGCCGTGTCGGCAAGGTGACTGACGGCCGCCTCGCGGTTGACCAAGCTGACGGCAGCTGGTCTTTTCGCAGGCCGGGGTTCGCAAGGAACGATCCCGAGGAGGTCGCCATGAACCGCATCCAACGAGCCCGTTTGCATCCGCCGCTCAACAGGCATCTTGGCTGGGCTGGCCGACGCCCTGCTGGCGTCCGTTACCGCGGAGCAGGCCAGGCGGCGGATGACCGTTCTGGCAAGCGCACCCGCCGGCCGGCGCTTCCCTCATGAACGACACTGCGGACGCCAGCGTCCATCCCACGAAAGGGGGTCGGCCATGGCGCCCCTGATCGCACTCGCAGCCATCGCCCTGTTCGCCGCTGGAGTGACCGCCGGAATCGTCGGCGTGGTGAGCGTGGCCATCCGCCGGGAAGAGAAGAACCTCACCCTGACCAGTGAGGCAACCGACCCGGTGACACGGACGGGACGCTGGGTGAACGGCGTGTACGTTCGCGCTCCGCGCCGCGCGGCGTCGGCCGGCCGGGCCGTCGCCAGCGCCACCTCCTGCAGCGGCCGCTCCCCGGCACGGCACTAGCGCTGCAGGTGCCGTCACGCCACCCTTACACGCACCCGACAGGACGTGATCCCGATGCGCAATGACCCGGTGGTCGCCGACCTGGTGACCCGCGCCAGAAACGGTGACAGGCGGGCCTGGGACGCGCTCGTCGAGCGCTACGCCCCGCTGATCTGGTCCATCTGCCGCAGGCACCGCCTGGACGGCGCCGACGCCGACGACGTCGGCCAGAGCGTCTGGCTGCAGCTAGTGGACCAGCTGGACAAGGTCCGGGATCCGGCCGCGCTACCCGGGTGGCTGGCCACCACGGCCCGGCGGGAATGCGCACGGGCCCTGCGCGCAGCGCACGGACCACACGCTGCCAGGTATGCGCTGGATGCAGAGACCATCCCGGACGAGCAGGCTCGGATGGCCGAGCAGCAGGTGCTCGTGGCGGAGCGCCACGCGGCGCTGCGCGAGGCGTTCGCCCACCTGCCCCCGTGCTGTCAGCAGCTGATCGCCGTCCTGATCGAGGACCCTCCCGTGCCGTACGCCGAGATCAGTGCCAGGCTGGGCATACCGGTCGGCAGCATCGGGCCGAACCGCAGCCGCTGCCTGGATAGGCTGCGCCGCTACCCCGCCATCGCAGCGCTGATCAATGCCGAAACCGAAAGCGCGGGAAATGAACTGTCCGGGCAAGCGATGAGGCAGTCACGACGATCAGTCGAGGGCCGCTCTGAGATGCCCTCTGCGCCACTAGGAACCCCGGCCGGTTAACCGCCGGAGACCATTCATTCCTTGATCCTCCTCGCGGGCGGCGTGCGGCCGCGCGGCGCAGCCGGTCGCGCAGCAGAACTAGCCGTTCTGTGCCGCCCCCGCGCGACGACGACGCCATCGACTGGACGGCGCATAGTCGGCGCAATTACAGGCAGATAGACCCTCGCTCTCCGTGATAGAAACCGCGTCCGAGTGACCGCCACGGCAGGTCGACTGATCCTCCGCTAAGGATGCCAAACCGGAGACAGTCTCCTGTGAGACCGCAACCTAAGGCGCTCTGACCAGCAACGAAGGGACAAAATTGCAGGTGGCTGGCTCTCGTTGCGGCTAGTAGGCAAGGGCAGCGGCCAGGTCACTAACGGGGAAGATCGGCGCTACTCGCGTACTCACGACTGCAACCTATCCCGCCCGGCCCGCAGGGTCCCCGGTCGACGGCTGCGAGGACCCGGCCACCGCGATCCGCCGCGCCGACGCGACCACGCTCCAGGCGGCCAGCACCCTGTGCGGGCAGGCGTCGTGGAAGATCCGCGGCCAGGACCACGCCACCCGTCACGACGTCGCCACCCCGGACATGATCCGCCAGCTGCCCGCCGGGTTCGCCCTGGTCATCCGCGGCGGCTGCGCCCCCGTCATCGCCCGGCTGCCCCGCGCCTGGAAGAACCCGGCCTACCGCCGCGCCCGCCGCCTCGGGTGCCGGGGCCGGGACCGCCGGGTGTCGGCGCGCGACCACGCGCACGATCGGTCGGCCGTGGGATTACCAGTCCCGTTGCTATCAGGGGATGAGATTCGACAAAAACTCGATCGCCGCGTCGCCGACGGCGGCACCGACGGCGGCACCGGCCTTCCCGGCTTTACGCAAGGCGCTGCGCAGCCGGTTTTTATCAGTTGAAGGCTCGTCCGGCAGCTGTTCATCCTCCCGCTGCTCAGGATCTGGCTGCCGCTGATCTGGCTGAGATGCCATGAACGCATCGTAATGCGACTCCTGGTCACCAGCTAACGGCCTGGGCTGCGGTCGGAGGGCTCGCAAGATACCGATCCCGTCTTCCTGGTACCTGCCCAGGTCTTGCCGCGGTCCCCGCGCCGCCTGTGGCGGGTATGAGTAGGCCGGGTGCACGATGGATCGGCGCCGTCGCACGACCGTCCGTTTTTCAGACTTAGCGGCCTGCCTGTTCAGATGATCAGACCCGAGCGTGGCTGCATGCTGTCGTGTGTCTGTGGCTGGGATTGGCTGGTGCCGTTGCTGTCAGCTCCCGTGACCGCCTCTACGTTGCAGGGGATGGCCCGCGTCCGGTCCGGGCAGGCTCCCGCGCGGCTCTTGGTTCCTGACCGGAGGCGGCACAGAGGCTCCGCGGTCAAGGGTGGCCGAAGGTCATTTCCGGAGCAATGCCGGGGACTTAAGGTTCGAGGGCGAGAGTCGAGTACCGGCTGCGGCGTGCCAGGGGCGCTGTGGCAACGGTGGTCCGGTAAGGCGGGGTATCGATCATGATCCTCCCGTTGCCGAGGGCCTCCGTTGCCTGTTCAGGCTGCCATTGACTCGGCTGTCGCGACTACCAGGATGATCACCGGGTCGGCGCGGATGGTCGCTCCGGAGTATCCGGGCGAGCTGACCCTGATTGTGTCCTCCCAGGTGGGGCTGCGCCATGGCCGGGCTGGCCGGGCAATGCCGCGGCGAGCGCGGCCTGCTCCACCTCGATGACAGACTCGGTGCGCAACCTGGCGTCGTAGGCCGCCTTGCCGCCGCGAACGCCGAACAGTCGCCTGGTCCATACCAGGTAGACGACAAGGAGCAGGTTGATCACGAACGCCGCGACCTTCAGCCAGGTGATGTGCCCCCTAGTCAGCTCCCAGACCTCCCAGGGCAGGAAGATCGAGGTCGCTATCATGGCGAAGTACTCGCCCCACCGCTGGCCCAACCACAGCCCGACGCTTTCCACCAGCTCGATCAAAGCGTAAACGGGCAGCCCAATGGCCAAAATGGTAACCCAGCGCGGGCTGATCGTGAGCGCATGGTGGACCAGCACGAGCAGCTTGGAGTGGCTGACGTCGAAGCCGAGATCCTGGTACAGAGCGCGGATGGCGGGCAGGGCGTTGTTGTATGCCCGCTGGATGCCTGCCTGGTCGTACTTGAACCACCACACCCCGTAGGCCGCGACGCCGATGATCAAGAAGCGGAGGAACCGCTCCACCGCGAACAC
>Ga0208696_1002372_pt1 | contig 10073 bp, 9 predicted proteins | sample Sb_taG_9_FD_187711 | JGI IMG/M metagenome (GOLD analysis project Ga0208696, IMG submission 187711) | Peat soil microbial communities from Weissenstadt, Germany - Sb_50d_b_LC metaG (SPAdes) (version 2) | ecosystem: Environmental > Terrestrial > Soil > Wetlands > Peat | place: Germany: Weissenstadt...
GAATCTTCCACGAGCAGCACCGAGAGGTTGCGCGAAGTCATCTGAGCCGAATCGAGAAACACAACGTGCGCGTCCATGAGCTTAGGATGATTGTGGTCTGCAGGCTACGAATTAGATTCGCGTAACGAAGCTAGCGCCATCGGAGATGGCCTACAGCGGCCCTCCCTATTGGATGATTCCGTTCCTGAGCGCGTAGGTCGTGATGTCGGCGTTGGTAGTCAGGCTCATCTTTTCCAGGATTCGAGTGCGATAGGTACTCACAGTCTTGACCGACAGGCACAGCTCATCGGCTATAGACGAGACCGCCCGCCCCGTAGCGAGCTTGCAGAATATCTGGAACTCGCGTTCCGACAGGCGGCGATGCAGCGGCTGATCGCTGTCGCCGTCCAGATCCGACAGCAGCAGCTCCGCCAGATTGGCGCTGACGTAGCGCCGCCCCTGCATCACCGTACGCGTCGCCTTCAGCAGCTCTTCGGGGGCGCACTCCTTGGGCAAATAGCCCCCGGCGCCGGCCTTCAGCACGTTGATGGCATATTGCCGCTCCGGAAAGCCGCTGAGGACGAGCACCTTGGTGTCCGGATAGCTCGCTCGTATGTAGCGCAGGATATCGAGGCCACTGCGATCCGGCATATTGATGTCGAGGATCACCAGATCCCAGCTGCCGGCACGTAGTTTATCGAGCGTCTCATTGCCTGAGGCCGCCTCACCGATCTCGGTGATGCTGCGATCTTCCACCAGAAACTGGCGCAGGCCAGCTCGCACCATCGCGTGGTCATCGGCCAGCAATACTTTCGACATTGATTTACCTATCCCGATGGAACCTCAAGCATTTCTTGCGTGCGCTTCCATTCCCTGTTTTTGTCCATAAATTGCCAGTTTGTTATACAACGTTTTCAGGCTGCATCCCAGCGTCCTGGCGGCTCGATTCTTGTTGCCCGCCCAATGCGCCAGCGTCGCCTCGATCAGCCAGCGCTCCGCCTCCGCCAGCGACGATCCGATTGGCACACTAATGCCGTCGGCGGCGTCGTGCGCCGCGACACCATCGCTCGTCGCGGCGTGGAGGTTCATCGGCTGCAGCTGCAGCTCCTGTTCGTACAGAATGTATGCGCGCTCGACCGCGTTCTTCAGTTCACGCACGTTGCCCGGCCAACGGTATTCTCGCAATGTCCGTTTTGCGCTGCCGCTGAACACCTTCGCAGTGTCGTGGCGTGCATTGATCTCATTCAGGAAATGTTCGGCGAGCAGCACAACATCCTCGCCACGCTCGCGCAATGGCGCCAGCGTGATCGGAAACACGGCGAGGCGGTAGAGCAGATCCTCGCGCAAGCTGCCCTCCCGCACTGCCTGCACCGGCGAGCGATTGGTCGCCGCGACCACGCGCACGTCGGTCTTGATCTCCTGCGTGCCGCCGACTCGGAAGAAGCAGCGCGTCTCCAGGAATCGCAGCAGCCGCGTCTGCATATCGGCCCTCATCTCGGTCACTTCGTCGAGAAACAAGGTCCCACCGCAGGCTCGCTCTACCATGCCTGCGTGGCTGCGCGCGGCGCCGGTGAAGCTGCCGCGCTCAAAGCCAAACAGCTCCGACTCTATCAGCGTCGGCGGCAAGGCGCCGCAATTGATACCAAGAAAGGGCCCAGAGCCGCGCGCGCTGCGCGCATGAATCGCCTGCGCGACCAATTCCTTGCCTGAGCCACTCTCGCCGGAAATCAGTACCGTGGCGTCGGTCGGCGCCACCTTGTCCACCAGATCGCGGACCGCCTGAATAGCAGCCGAGCCGCCAACCATCCAATTTGCAATATCATTCATTCCCGTCTCCAGCAATTCGTCGGGCGACGATCAGAGAGATCTGTGCCGCTAGTTGTAACGACTGGTGCCGCTTGGCTGCAGCAGCCCCGGACTATCATGGCGTGGGACCATGAAAAATTTTCCGTCAGTGTTTGTCCTACAAGCGTGCCCCTGACCTGGTAGTCCGCACGCGCACTTACGCTGTTTCCCGCACGCGATGCTTGAGGCGGAAAAATGGCATATCGACTCGATTCAGGAATTTCGATGAATTGAACTCGGTGCTGTTCACCATCACGACCGAACCGATGCCAGTCCGGGGATAGAGGCGCATCTCGCTATGAAAGCCCCCGCCGCCGCCCTCCTTGAATAAGTAGGCCACCCCGCGTGCTTCACCGACGTGCCATCCGAGCGTCATCGGGATGGGCTTTCCCCGGCGATCTGTCTGTCGACTCTCAAAGAGCCGTTTGGTCTCGGTTCCAAATAGAACTGACGTCGTCCGCAGCTGATCCTGCAAAAATTCTCCGAAGGCGTGGGCCGTCCCAACCAGCCCGCCAAAGGCCGGACCGTTGACGTAGTGGCTCTGCAGCCGCAGCCAGTTGCCTTCGTACTCGCCCCAGAGTTGCTTGTCCGTGATCAATCCCTTGAGCAGATTCAACAGTGAATACTTGGCCAGGTAACCATTGGCGTGGCGAGTTACATCGGGGACCGCAAAATCACTGTCCTGCACCGAGAGACGCAGCGGCTGCAGAATGTTGCATCGCACATAGTCCGAATACCTCTGCTTGGTCACCTGCTCCACAATCGTGCCCAGGAGCCAATAGCCAATATTGGAATAAGCAAACCTCTTGCCCGGTTCGGATGTCAATTTCGGGTGGCTGCGCAAGACTTTGGCAAGCGCCGCACGTTCGTCAAACGTGGGATTCTCTTCCGCCAAATGCACCCAGCGGAGCGGGATCGGATTGGGAATACCGGAAGTGTGGTCGAGCAGTTGTCGAGCAGTTGGCGAATAGTGATGCCGTGTCCGACGTACGTGCTGTCTGGCAGATATTCGTCAACCTCGTCGTCCAACGCCAAGGAGGCATGCTCCACCAATTGCAGAATTGCGGCAGCCGTGAACGTTTTGGTCATCGAGTACGCCATCAGCGTCGTAGCGGAAGTCATGGCCCTCTGGTTCCGGATGTCGGCCCAGCCGCCTGCATAGTCAAAGAGTGTTCCGGCCGCATGCACGACGACGTACTGAAGGCCTGCAACAGCTGAACCCGATACCTGATCTAAGAACCTGGTCAGGTTGGTCCTAGCAATCGGTCGATGGAACAATGGACCCCGCCGCTGAGCAGTCATAGGCACGGGTGATACAGATCGTGTATGCCGCCGTGCGCCCCTGACACCATCTTCAATGCAGCCGCGATCGTCGGCAAGGCCGACGCGGAGTCCTGCGTTCACGTGCGCGAGCGGATAAAAGGCTGATTGAGAAAGACTTCAATAAGAACGCGCGCCGGGCGCGGCCGCACGTGCGCCGGTGCTAATACGTAATCGACGGCAGAAATGCCCCGGCCGGGTTTTAATGGTCAGCTTCGGATTCGGATCGCTGCGCGTCACGTCGATCGTGTCGCGTCTGGGCGAAACGGACGCCGTATTGCTGGAGACACCCATCATGCTGGCTGTCAGCTGGATGGCTTCACATTGGAGCGCCGCCCGGTTCCAAGTGCCGACCCACGCCGCCGCGCGATTCCTGATGGGCTCAATCGCCTTTGGTGTTCTGATGCTCGCAGAATTGGGCGTCTCAGTTGTTGTCTTCGGCAGATCTGCGGCACAACACTTTGCCGGTTACCGGTCCGTGGCCGGGGTCATTGGGCTTGCGGCCCAAATTGCATTTGCCGGCTTTCCCTGCGTACAAGCCCGGCGAGATTGAGCATCACGGCCGGTCACGACCGCGGGCCGGCTTGCGCGAGATTCCGTACTGGGCGCACAGTTCAACGAGCGAACGGGTGTCGCGCAAATGATCGGGCATGAACACGGTTTCTGGGTGCATGGGCGTCGTTTGACTTGAATGTTGGGTATAAGCAACGCTGGGCGGGGAGAACTCCAGGAGGCTGCGCCGCCGCTGGGCGGGCTCGCGCAGAGCGGCACGCCTCAAGAACAACCGCCTTTCCTGGCGTTGGTAGCGGCTGAACTTGGGTATTCGCCAGCAGCGATGACGCGCCGGAACAAGTCTATGCCGCAAACTGATCAGCCCCGCCCCGGACGCTTGAGCATACTTGTATATTGCGGCAGGAGACTGAGCCCCTATGGATGATCAGCCAGCCCCATCGGCGCGACGCAATCGCGGCGGCGGACGCGAGGCAAAGCGTGCTGCGCGCGCGGCACGTTCTGCCGTCACGATTCCCTACATCACGCGCGCCTTGCCGTACTACGAGGTCCTCGATCAGCAGGGGCTGCTCACTATCGAGCGCAACGCCGACACGATTCTCGAGGAGATTGGCATCGACTTTCGCGACGACGCCGAGGCGCTCGCGCTGTGGAGGACCGCCGGCGCCGAGGTCAAGGGCGAGCGCGTGCACTTCCCGCGGAACCTGTGCCGCTCCCTGATCCAGACGAGCGCGCCGCGCGAGTTCGTGCAGTACGCACGCAATCCCGCCCACAACGTCGCCATCGGCGGCAAGCACACCGTGTTTGCGCCGGCGTACGGCTCGCCGTTCATCCGCAGTCTCGACGAAGGCCGTCGCTACGCGCGTATCGAGGATTTCAGGAATTTCGTCAAGCTCGCCTACATGGCGCCCTCGCTGCATCACTCGGGCGGCACGATCTGCGAACCCGTCGATCTGCCGGTCAACAAGCGGCATTTCGACATGGTCTACAGCCACATCAAGTACAGCGACAAACCGTTCATGGGATCGGTCACGCGGCCCGAACGTGCAGCCGACACGGTCGAGATGGCGAAGATCGTGTTTGGGCCGAACTTCGTCGACCCGGTCACCGGACGGCCGAAGACGGTGCTCGTCAGCCTCATCAATGCCAACTCGCCGATGACCTTCGACTCGACCATGCTGGGTGCCCTCAAGGTCTACGCGCGTGCGAACCAAGCCACGATCGTTACCCCCTTCATCCTCGCCGGCGCGATGTCGCCGGTGACGGTCGCCGGGACGGCGGCGCAGACGCTGGCCGAAGCACTCGCCGGCATGGCCTTCGCGCAACTGATAAATCCCGGCGCGCCGGTGATTTTTGGCAGCTTTGCCTCCTCGATATCGATGCAATCCGGCGCACCCACGTTTGGAACGCCGGAACCTGCACTCGTGCTCTACGTCATGGCGGCGCTCGCCCGCCGGCTCGGCGTGCCGTTCCGTTCCGGTGGTGGCCTGTGCGCGTCAAAGATCCCCGACGCGCAGGCGGCGTTCGAGTCGGCTAATACGCTGCTGCCGACCTGCCTCGCGGGCGTCAACTTCGTGCTGCACGTCGCGGGCTGGCTCGAGGGCGGCTTAGCGATGGGCTACGAAAAGTTCGTCATGGACGTCGATCAGGCGGGCATGATGCAGACCTTCCTGTTGGGCGTCGACATGTCCGACAACGGCCAGGCGATGGACGCGATCCGCGAGGTCGGCCCCGGTAAGCACTTCCTCGGCTGCGCACACACGCAGGCGAACTTCGAGACCGCGTTTTACCGCTCAGCGCTGGCCGACAACAACAGCTACGAACAGTGGGAGGCTGAGGGTGCGAGCGATATGGCCAAGCGCGCAAACGTGCTGTGGAAAAAGCAGCTCGCCGGGTACCAGGCGCCGGCGCTTGATCCCGCGATCGACGAGGCGCTGCTCGACTACATGAACCGTCGCAAGGGCTCGTTTCCGGACTCGAATGTCTGATAATGGTCGCACGCTGGCGGCCGGCTAGCTAGCCGGGATTGATCGCACGGCGGTTGCGTCGCTCGCGCCCATCGGTCTGCACGACGGCCTTCGGCGCCGGAAGCCCCACGGCCGCTCGCAGGTGAGTGTATTGCGCGGTCTTGTGCGGAATGGCCATCGCCTCGACGAAATGGGCCTGGAAGCGCGGTTCGAGCGCAGTCTCGATCTTCTCCACGCGCCGAACGATCGCTTCGATCATCGCCCGTGAGCGCGAATCGAGCAGCGCGATCCGGGCGCCGGTGCCCGCGGCATTGCCGGCGGAGCCGACGTGCGCCAGCTCGCAGTCAGGGATCATGCCAAGCACCATGGCGTACTTGACGTCGATGTGACTGCCGAACGCGCCCGCCAGACGGATCCGATCGACGGCGTCGACGCCCAGGCGCTCCATCAGCAGCCGGGTGCCCGCGTACAGCGCGGCCTTAGCCAGCTGGATCGCACGCACGTCGTTTTGCGTGATCGCGAGCCGATGTTCGCCGTCGGCCAGCACGTATGAAAACGTCCTCCCGTTGGCGACCACCCGCGGGCTTTTCGCGGCGAGCGAGCCGTCGATGACGCCGTCCTGGTTGATGACACCGGCGAGATAGAGTTCGGCGAGCACCTCGATGATGCCCGAGCCGCACACGCCGGTGACGCCCGTCTTCCTGACCGCCTCGGCGAACCCCGGATCATCCGACCATAGATCGCAGCCAATCACCTGGTAGCGCGGCTCGAGCGTGTCACGATCGATGCGCACGCGCTCAATCGCGCCCGGCGCCGCCCGCTGCCCGCAACTGATCTGCGCGCCCTCGAACGCGGGACCGGTCGGGCTCGAGCACGCGACCAGCTTTTCGCGGCTGCCGAGCACGATTTCCGCATTGGTGCCAACGTCCACCAGCAGCGTCAACTGGTCCGACAGGTCCGGACGCTCCGCCAGGATCATACCGGCTGCGTCGGCGCCGACGTGGCCGGCGATGCACGGCAACACGTAAATGCGAGCGTTTGGATTCAGGGCGATGCCGAGCTCAGCGGCCGTGACGGTGACGGCGCTGTCGACCGCGAGCGCGAACGGCGCACCACCGAGCTCGACCGGATCCAGACCGAGCACGAGGTGGTGCATGATCGGGTTGCCCACCAACGTCATCTCGAGGATCGCGTCACGCTCGATGCCGGTCGAGCGCGCGAGGTCGGTCGCGAGCTCACTGAGCGCGCCCCGGACCGCCGTGGTCATCTGCGCGGCACCGCCCGGGTTCATCATCGCGTACGACACGCGGCTCATCAAATCCTCGCCGAAGCGGATCTGCGGGTTCATGAGACCGGCGGCGGCCACCACGTTGCCCGTCGTCAGATCGCACAGCTGTGCCGCAATCGTCGTCGAGCCCACGTCGACGGCGAGACCATAGACCTTCTCGTGCAGGCCCGGCCAGACGGACACGATTCGTGAACGGTCGTGGATTGCGACTGTGACCTTCCACTGGCCGGCCCTGAGCGCCGCTTGCAAGCCCTGCAGCACTGTCAAATCGCATTCAAGAGCCGTGAGTTGCCACTCGCGCGCCAGCGCGTCGGCGAGCCGCTTCAGGTCCCCGGAAGGGTCGTGCATGTCCGGCTCAGTGACTTCAACGTAGTGAAGTGTGATGACCGGGTAGAGCTCGATGTCGCGTGCCTCGACGGCCTTGCGCACCACCTGGCGGTGTACCTGGCTGGTGGCTGGTACATCCACGACCACGTCGCCCTGCACGCGCGCCTGGCAGGAGAGTCTGCGTCCGGCCGCCAGCACCTTGCGGTCGGCGAGGCCCCGCTCGGCTGCCGACATCAGCGACAGGTTCTGGGCCGAAGAGCGCACATTGTGTTTGGCGAACTCACCCTCGGCGATTAGCACCTGACAGCGCGTGCACAGCGCCCGACCGCCACAGACGGAATCGATGTCGACACCGAGCGTGCGCGCGGCCGAAAGCAGTGACGTACCCATCGCGAAGCGTCCGCGTTTGCCGGACGGCGTGAACACCACCAGGGCATCTGGTTCGGTCACGAACGCGCTCTAGGCCGCGGGAGTCGGACGACGCCGGTGGCCGCCCTCGCGACGACCGCGACCCGCTTCGCCTGCGGCTCCGATGGATGGCGGCTCGCGGAACTTCTTGATCCAGCGAGCGCAGTCCGGGTCATGGCCCATCATGACATCGGCACCGAGCACCGCCTCCACGACCTCTGGGTGCAGCGGATTGGTAATCGCGGAGGTCATGCCCGAGCCGATCGCCATCGTCAGAAACGCGGCGTTTATGCCGTTACGGCGCGGCAGCCCGAAGCTGATGTTCGAGGCACCACAAGTGGTGTTGACCCTGAGCTCGGTCTTCAGGCGATGCACCAGCCGCATGACCTGCACGGCGGCGCGATTGATGGCACCAATTGGCATCACCAGCGGATCGACCACGATGTCAGACGCGGGAATGCCGTGATCGAGGGCCCGATGCACGATCCGCTTGGCCACCTCGAAGCGCACGTCGGGATCCTCGGAGATGCCGGTCTCATCATTCGAGATGGCCACTACCGCTGCGCCGTACTTCCTGATCAGCGGCAGCACGCTCTCGAGCCGCTCTTCCTCGCCGGTCACCGAATTCACCAGCGCCTTGCCCTTGTAGACCGCGAGTCCCGCCTCGAGTGCGGCGATGATCGAGGAATCGATCGACAGCGGAACATCAGTGATCGACTGCACCAGCTGCACGGCCCTCGCCAGGATCGCGGGTTCGTCCGCCAGCGGAATGCCGGCGTTGACATCGAGCATCTGGGCACCGGCCTCCACCTGGGCGCGAGCATCAGCCTCGACGCGGCTGAAATCGCCGGCCGACATTTCGGCCGCCAGGATCTTGCGCCCGGTCGGATTGATGCGCTCACCGATGATGACGAACGGGCGGTCAAATCCGATGACGACCTCTCTGGTGGCGGAACTAATAACGGTATCGGTCATGATGCTTTCCTGTCAGCAGAATTCTGATCGCGTCCCGGGTGCCATGGCGTGCGCCCGTCGAGCACGCCCGATCTGGTAATAATGTCGGCGACCGCCTCTTCCTGGCGGTACGCCATCACATGCACCCCGCGTACACCGCGGATGGTACGGATCTCCTGAATCAGTTCGACGCAGATGTTGCGGCCTTCACGCGCTTGATCCTGCGCGCCCGCGAGGCGATTGACGATCGCATCGGGGATGTGTACGCCGGGCACGTGGTTGCGCATCCAGTCGGCGCTTTTTGCGCTCTTCAACGGACCCGCGCCGATTAAGACGAATACCCGTTCGAGCAGCCCCAGCTCCTCCACGCCGCGCATGAACGAGCGCAGCCGCTCCAGATCGTAGACGTACTGCGTCTGGATGAACTGCGCGCCGGCGGCTACCTTCTTCGCCAGCCGCAGCGCACGATGCTCGAGTGGTGGCACCATCGGGTTCTCGCCGGCGCCGAACAACACGCGCGGCGAGAAAGAGATCTTGCGGCCGCTCTGAAAATGGTGCTGGTCGCGAAGCATCCGACCGATTTCGAGTAACGACAGCGAATCCAGATCGAACACCGGCTTGGCCTGCGGGTGATCACCCACCTGCACGCCATCGCCCGTCAGGCACAGCATGTTGCACACGCCCATCGCGGCGCCGCCGAGAATGTCACCCTGGATTGCAATTCGGTTCCTGTCACGGCAGGAGATCTGCATCACCGGCGCGTAGCCGACGCGCGTCAACAACGCGCAGACCGCAAGGCTCGACATGTGGCAGTTGGCTCCTGAGCCGTCGGTCGCATTGATCGCGTCCACGTAGCCGTCGAGCACCCGTGCGCGCTGGTAGACCTCCTGCGGGTCGGCGGAATCCGGCGGCGCAAGTTCAGTCGTTACGGCAAAGGCGCCCGCGCGCAACACGCGCTCGAAGCGGCCCGGGGAGACGTGGCCCGGCAGGATTGGCAGGGGATAGCCGGGTACCGGCTCGTCCTCGAACTTCATGGCGTCGGTCCCGTGCTCATCGACTCGGTCCGCTCGCGCACGACGCGCAGCCATGAGGAGCGCCCCTCAAGGCGACGGTCCGTGGGAGGCTGGAGCACGCGGATCTTCTCGCGGCCGCCCTGAATGCGCTCAGCGCCGGCGAAGGCGAGAACCCACACGCAGCGCATCTCCGACTTGATCTCGCAGTGGCCATTCGCGCGCACGCCGCCGCAGGGACCGTTGCGCATATTCTTCGGACAGTTCATTGGGCAGGACATGCCGGTCGAGCTGAGCACGCACTGCCCGCACATCTGGCAATCGAACAATAGCCCCTTGACGGTTCGCTCGACGCTCACGAACGGCCGCTCCAGTCGCTGGTAGCCGATCGCCCTGAGGACAGGGGCGAGTCGCACCAGCATGCGCTCGAAGGCGCTATAGAAGCGATTGAGGCCCCGTGCACGT
>Ga0208696_1002378_pt1 | contig 10057 bp, 11 predicted proteins | sample Sb_taG_9_FD_187711 | JGI IMG/M metagenome (GOLD analysis project Ga0208696, IMG submission 187711) | Peat soil microbial communities from Weissenstadt, Germany - Sb_50d_b_LC metaG (SPAdes) (version 2) | ecosystem: Environmental > Terrestrial > Soil > Wetlands > Peat | place: Germany...
CGCCGTCGTCGGGTCGTGTCCACGGGGTGAAGGGGAGGAGCGACGGGCGGGGCTCGATGCCCGCGGCCCGGAGCACGCCGACGGCGTGTGCCTCCTGGGCCGCCGTGTGGCCCTTGTCGAGGTGCTGGAGGATCTCGTCGCTCGCCGACTCGAATGCCGACACGGCGAAGATGCAGCCCGCCGCGCTCAGCCTGGGCCACAGGTCGCGGTGTCGCAGGATGTGCTCGACCTTGGCGGTCACGTCGAAGGTGACCTCGGGGAACGCGCTGTGGACGGCATCGATCACGCGGGCCGCATGGTGCGGGCCGTTGAGGAAATCGGGATCGCCGAAGGTGACGTGGCGGGCCCCCACGTCCACGAGCTGGGCGACGTCGGCGACGACGGCGTCCTCGGCGACCAGTCGCGTGCGCCCGTCGTACACCACGGGGACCGGGCAGTGACGGCACCGGTGCGCGCACCCGTGGCTCGCCTCCACGTAACCGGCCAGGCGGCGTTCGGCCCCGAGGGCCAGGCGTGCGTAGCGGTCTAGGCCGGGGAGGAGGTGGCGGGCGGGCAGGCCGAAGCGTCCCCGGCCGAGCTCGACGACGGTGCGGTCCCGCCCGTCGTGGGGCGGTCGGGGCGCGGCGAGGGAGTCGACCCAGGCGACGAGCCGGGGCTCGTACTCTCCGCTGATGGCGAGGTCCGCCACCGGCGCCACCCCGTGGGCGCCGTCGAGACCGGCGTACAGGCCGTAGAGGCACAGCGCGACGTCGGGCCGCTGCGCCCGGATATCCCCGCACACCAGGCGAGCCAGGCGCATCGCGGTGTGCATGGGCACCGAGCACGCCACCGCGTCCGCCCACGACAGCACTTCGACGTCGAGGTGGTCGAGGGCGAGATCGGCGCACCGCACCTCGTGGCCGGCGCGCAGCAACGCGCTCGCCGGTGACGCCACGTGCAACGGCTGGTGCCCGAGCTCATAGGTCGAGACCAACAGCACGCGCACGGCCCCAACGGTAGCGGTATCTGAGTCGGTGGACCGACAGCGCGCGCGGCGGCGTCAGGGGGTGTGCGCCTCCGGCGCGCCGTCGTCCTCGATCTGCACGTCGAGACAGGCCCAGGCCCGGCGCAACGCTCGTTCCACACGATCGGGAGTCCTGTCGCGCGCGAAGACGAATCCGAGGTAGCGGTTTCCCTCGGGCACCGGGGCGACGGCGCGCCCGGGCGCCATCGTGATCTGGATGTCGGTCACCCCCGGGACCGCGCTCGCCTCGTCCTGCCCGTTCACGGCCACGAGCCTCCCGGCGCGGGGGATCGGGATCATGAGGACCCCCGACGCCCCCACCGCTTCGGTGTCGCCCACCGGCAGGCCCAGCGCGTGGGCGATCACGAGCTCTTCGAGCGAACGACCCGTGGAGAACGACAGCGCACGCGAGCACAGCCCCCCGATGGTGCGTGCCGCCACCTCGATGACCACGGCGCGGCCGTCGTGCACCCGCACTTCGGCGTGGACGGGGCCCTCCACCAGGCCCAGGGCCGCGGCGGCGGCGGCCGTGGCCGACAGCACGGCGGCGAGGTCGCCAGGCCCCAGCCGGCTGGGGGTCACGTAGATGGTCTCCTCGAACGCCGGCCCGTCGAGGGGGTCGGGCTTGTCGAACACCGCCAGGACGCGCACCTCGCCCGAGACGACGAGGCCCTCCACGGCGACTTCGGGGCCCGGCGCGAACCGTTCCACCAGCAGCGGGGCCCCGGGGTCGACGCCGGCCCTCGTGGCGATGCGCCGGACACGTTGCGCCACCGCCACCGCTTCGCCGGGCGTGTCGGCGCGCAGCACGCCCTGGCTGCCCGCCAACGAGGTGGGCTTGATCACGCAGGGGAGCCCGACCGTGCCGACGGCCGCCGCCACTTCCTCTGGCCCCGCCCCCGGGGCCAGAGGGGCGAAGGCCGGCTGGGGCACCTCGAAGGCGGCGAGCCGGGCCCGCAGGGCGAGCTTGTCGCGCGCCGTGGCGACGGCGTCGGGCGGGTTGTGCCGCAGGCCGAGCCGGGCCGACGCCCGGGCGGCCACCACGGTGCCCACGTCGTCGACGGCGATCACGGCGTCGAGAGGGGTGCGGTCGTCCTGGGCCACGATCACGCCCGCCGCCGCACCGGGATCGTCGAGGGGGACCTCGAGGGCGCGCGAACCCATCAGCCCGCGCAGGGCGCCGGCCTCCTCGGTGCCGACGACCACCTCGACGCCCAGGGCGCGGGCGGCATCGAGAAAATCCCGGGCCCGGTACGTCGCCGACGGAACGAGAAGGAGTACCCGGGCCATCCCCCTATGATGGCCGGAGGAGGTTGACACCCATGGACGAGGACGTCGCTCCTGCCGACGACCCTGGAGTTCCTGCCGTGCTCACCGTCACCGCGGCGGCTCGCGGCGTCGTCCTCGACGCCAGGGCCCAGGAGGCCGATGCCGAGCGCCTGGCCCTCTGGGTCGAGGTGACCGGTGCACGCGACGGCGCCTACGCCTACGACATCTACTTCCAGTCGGCGGCCGACGCCGGCCCCGGCGACAGCGTCGCCGAGGACGCCGAGCTGCACGTGGTCGTGCCCGAATCGAGTGTGGCCCGGCTCGTCGGAGCCCGCCTCGACTGGTCCGACGAGGGCGACGGCGGCCTGGTGATCGTGAACCCGAACACCCCGCCGCGGCCCGAGGTGTTCGCCGACCGTCCGCAGGCGGACCTGACCGGCGAGCTCGCCCAGCGCGTCCTCGGCGTGCTCGACGACCAGGTGAACCCCTCGATCGCCATGCACGGAGGTCACGCCGATCTCGTGGCGGTGGAGGAGGGCGTGGTCTACGTGCGCCTCAGCGGGGGTTGCCAAGGCTGTGGCCTGGCCTCTGTGACGCTGTCGCAGGGCATCGAGGTGGCCCTGCGGGACTCGGTTCCCGAGATCGTGTCGGTGGTCGACGTTACCGACCACGCCAGCGGCGCCAACCCGTTCTACGAGCCGGCCAAGAAGTAGTCCGAGCACGGCGGTCCCCGCACCCGGCGGGGCCACGACCCATCCGCGAGGGCCCGGGGCCCGTTGGTTAGCGTGCCGCTATGCACGCCCTCGTCACGGGGGTCAGCGCGGGGGCCGGGCTCCTCCTCGGCGGTGAGCTCGAGATCGTCGTCGAGCGCCTCGGGGAACGACGGCCCTTCGACCGTCCCTGGTGGCGCTGCCCGTCGTGCGCCACTCCGTACCGCGGCCAGGGGCTCGTGCCCGTCTTCAACTCGCTGTTCTTGCGCCGGGGGTGCCGGTCGTGCCGCGAACGGGTCTCCCACCCGCTTCGACCGGCGCTGCTCGGGGTGGTGAGCGCGGTGGTGCTGGGCGCCTTCGCGGCGCGGATCGGGGATGACGTCGTGCTGGCCGCCTACGCGGTGTTCGGTCTGTCGATGGTGGCTATGAGCGCGGTCGACCTCGAGCGCCAGATCATCCCCAATCGCCTCGTGTACTCCACACTGGCCCTGCTCGTGCCGCTGTTCGTGCTGTCCGCCGCCGTCGACGACAGGTGGGGGTCCCTGGCACGGGCCGCCATCGCCGGGGTGGCCGCCTTCGTCGGCTTCCTCGTCGTCCATCTGGCGGTCCCCCGGGGGATGGGCTTCGGCGACGTGCGCCTGGCCGGCGTGATCGGCTTCGCCACGGGGTGGCTCGGGCTCGGACACGCCTTCGTTGCCTTCTTCGCCGCCTTCGTGCTGGGCGCGCTGATCGGCATGGGGGCCTTGGTGGTGTCCGGAGCGGGGCGCAAGACCAGGATCCCGTTCGGCCCCTTCCTCGCCGCCGGGGCCGTCCTAACGGTGCTGTGGGGCGATCCCGTCGCCCGCGCCCTGTTCCATCACGGCACGTGAGGGGGCCGGAGCAACGAGGGCATCGAAGTAGATTGGCGGCGTGATCAGGTTCCTCACCGCCGGAGAGTCCCACGGCCGCGCCCTCGTGGTGATCGTGGAGGGCCTGCCCGCCGGGTTGCCGGTGACCGGCCCCGAGATCGCCGGCGAGCTCGCCCGGCGACGCCTCGGGTACGGGCGCGGGCCCCGGATGCGCTTCGAGGCCGACGAGATCACCCTCGTCGGCGGGATCCGCCACGGTCGCACCCTCGGATCGCCGGTGGCGATCGAGATCGCCAATACGGAATGGCCCAAGTGGCAGGAGGAGATGTCTCCCGACCCGGGTGTGCCCGCCCAGGTCCTGACCAAGCCCCGCCCGGGCCACGCCGACCTGGCCGGCATGCAGAAGTACGGGTTCGACGATGCGCGCGACGTGCTCGAGCGCGCCTCGGCGCGCGAGACAGCGGCCCGCGTGGCGGCGGGGTGCCTGGCCAAGGCCCTGCTGGCGAGGCTCGGGATGTCGGTGATGAGCCATGTCGTGGGTCTCGGCCCGGTGCGCGCCGACGGCGTGGCGCGACCGGGCCCGGGCGATCTCGAGCAGGTCGACGCCTCGGCGGTGCGGTGCTTCGACCCCGGGGTCGGCGCGCGCATGGTGGAGGCCGTCAAGGCCGCCGCCAAGGACGGGGACTCGTTGGGCGGGGTGGTGGAGGTCCTGGCCTTCGGAGTGCCGGTGGGCCTCGGCAGCCACGTGCACTGGGACCGCCGTCTCGACGGGCTGCTCGCCCAGGCGCTCATGAGCATCCAGGCCGTGAAGCACGTCGAGCTGGGCGAGGGCTCCGAGACCGTGTCCCGACGGGGTTCGGAGGCACACGACGCCATCGCCTGGGACGAGGGATCGGGCACCTACCGGCGCGAGACCGACCGTGCCGGGGGGGTCGAGGGGGGGATGTCGACGGGCGGGCTCATCGTGGCGCGCGTCGGCATGAAGCCGCTCGCCACGCTGAACCGGCCCGTGCTCGGGACCGTGGACGTGGTGACCAAGGAGTCGACCGTGTCGTTCAAGGAACGCACCGACGTCACCGCCGTGCCCGCCATGGGGGTGGTGGCCGAGACGATGACGGCGTTGGTCCTGGCGTCGGAGGCGCTGCGCAAGTTCGGTGGGGACTCGCTGGCCGAGGTGGTGCGCAACCGGGACGGGTATCTGTCGTCGCTCCACGAAACGCCGTCGTCGGCCGCCGCGGCCGGCCGTGGCTGAGCACCTGTTGCTCGTCGGGATGATGGGCTCGGGGAAGTCCACGGTGGCTCGGCTCGTCGCGGGGCGCCTGGGCCGACCCCACGTCGACACCGATGAGGAGGTGGAGCGGGTCGCCGGCATGTCGGTGAGTGAGATCTTCTCGACGCGTGGCGAGGCGGCCTTCCGGGCCGAGGAGGCGCGCGCCCTGGCCACGGTGCTCGCCGGCGCGGTCCCCTCGGTGATCTCGGTGGGGGGCGGGATCGTCCTCCACCCCGAGCCGCGGGCCGCGCTGCGCCGGGGCGGCACCGTCGTATGGTTGCGGGCCCGTCCCGAGACCCTCGCCCGCCGAGTGGGGCGGCACGCGCAGCGGCCGCTGCTGGTGGGGGCCGCCGGCGGGCCCGCCGCCGCCCTGGCTCGTATCGACGCCGAGCGTCGGGCGCTGTACGAGGAGGTGGCCGATGTCGTGATCGACGTCGACGACCTCGCCCCCGGCGCCGTCGCGGACCGGGTCCTCGACCTCGCCACCGCCCGCGGCGCCGAGGGTGGCCCGTGATCACCGTGCCCGTCGGGCTCGGGGAGCGGTCCTACGACGTCGTCGTGGGGGCCGGGGCGCGCCGGCTCCTGCCCGAGGTGCTCCCCTCCGGTGTGCGCCGCGTGGCGGTGGTCACCCAGGAGAACGTGGAGGTCGAGGTGGACGCCGGGGTCCCTTCCCAGACCTTCGTGGTGCCGGACGGGGAGGCGGCCAAGACCCTCGGCACCGTGGAGCAGCTGTGCCGGGACTTCGCCCGCTGCGGATTGTCGCGGACCGACGCCGTCGTGGCCCTCGGGGGCGGCGCCGTGTCCGACGTGGCGGGGTTGGCGGCGGCCGTCTTCCACCGCGGCATCGCCTACGTCAACGTGGCCACGACGTTGCTGGCACAGGTCGACGCCGCCATCGGTGGGAAGACCGGGGTCAACCTGCCCGAGGGCAAGAACCTGGTGGGCGCCTTCTGGCAGCCGGCCGCCGTGCTGTGCGACACCGAGGCGCTCGGGTCGCTCCCGGCTCGGGAGTGGTCGTCGGGCCGGGGCGAGATGGCCAAGTACGCCTTCCTCGGCGACGGACCCCTCGATCAGGGCCGCCTGGGCGCGTCGATCCTCAGCCTCCCCCTCGACGAGCAGGTCGCCCGGTGCGTGGCGATCAAGGCCGCCGTGGTGGCGGGGGACGAGAGGGAGTCGGGGCGCCGCATGGTCCTCAACTACGGGCACACCCTGGCGCACGCCCTCGAGGCCTCCGCCTTCGGCCCGCACGCGAAATGGGACCTGCGCCACGGGGAGGCCGTGGCGATCGGCCTCGTCTTCGCGGCCATGCTCGCCCGGAGGCTCGAGCGCATCGACGAGGACCGGGTGGCGTTGCACCGCCGGGTGGTGAGCGGGTTCGACCTGTACGCCGAGCTTCCCGCCGGTGCCTCGGCGGGTCAGCTCGTGGAGTTCATGGCCAGGGACAAGAAGGCGCACCACGACCTGACCTTCGTCCTGGACGGGCCACAGGGCGTGGAGCCGGTGCACCAGGTGGACGAGGCCGCCGTGCTCGCTACCCTGGCGGACATGGGGTGCGCGCCGTGAGCGTCCCGGGCACGCTCGTGGTGCTGCTGTCGGGGCCCAACCTGGACCTCCTGGGCGAGCGCGAGCCCGAGGTGTACGGCCGCGACAGGCTGGCCGACCACGTGGCCTCCGCCACCGAGGAAGCGGCCCGGTGCGGTCTCGAGCTCGAGCACCACCAGTCCAACCACGAGGGCGAGCTCGTCGACCTGGTCCACGGCGCCCGGGGGCGGGCCGCGGCCCTGATCGTGAACGCGGGTGCCCTCACCCATTACTCCTGGTCGCTGCACGACGCCCTGGCGGCCTTCGAAGGGGTCGTGGTCGAGCTCCACCTGTCGAACCCCGCGGCGCGAGAGCCCTGGCGCCACACCTCGGTGGTGGCCGGCGTGGCCGACGGGACGATCACCGGTTTCGGCGGCCTCGGCTACAGCCTGGCCGTCGGCGCCGTGGCCCGGTTGCTCGCCGAGCGGGCGCCGGGGACGACGTGAGCGGCGGCGACCGCACCATCGGACGCGGCGCTGCACCGGGTGCTTCGCTCCCACCCATGCCCTTTCCGCAACGGTTGACCCACCTGCGCGCCCGCCTCGACGCCGCCGAGGTCGACGCCCTGCTGGTGACGGCGTTGCCCAACGTCCGCTACCTCACCGGGTTCACCGGCTCCGCCGGGGTGCTTCTGGTCACCGGCAGCGGCGACCCGCTCGCCCACCTCGTCACCGACGGCCGCTACCGGACCCAGGCCGACGAGCAACTGGTCGCCGCCGGCGTGCACGGGGCCGTCGAACTGACCGTCGGTGGTGTGCAAGCCCAACGCCAGGCCCTCGCCGCCCGGGCGCGGGCGGTGTCGGTGCGGCGCCTGGGCCTCGAGGCCGACCATGTCACCTGGTCGTCGCAGCGCCGCTGGACCGAGGACCTCGCCCCGGCGGTGCCCGTGGCCACGAGCGGCGTCGTGGAGGCGCTGCGGCAGGTGAAGGACAGCGGCGAGCTGGCCCGTATGGAGCGCGCCGCCGCCATCGCCGACGCCGCGCTGGGCGAGGCGCTCCCCCTGCTCGGCGAACGACGCCGCGAGGACGAGGTGGCACTGGCCCTCGACACCGCCATGCGCCGCCTCGGAGCCGAGGACCGGGCCTTCGAGACCATCATCGCCTCGGGCCCGAACGCGGCCAAGCCCCACGCCCGGCCCTCGGCGCGCACCATCGTCCCCGGAGACCCGGTCGTAGTGGACTTCGGAGCCATCTTCGACGGTTACCGGTCCGACATGACACGCACCTTCTGCGTGGGGGGCGAGCCGGCCGAGACCCTCGCCCGCGTCTTCGAGGTCGTGGGGGCGGCCCAGGCCGCCGGGGTGGCCGCCGTGCGGGCCGGAGTGACGACCGGCGACGTCGACAAGGCGTGTCGCGACCTGATCGCCGATGCCGGTTGGGCGGAGGCCTTCGAGCACGGCACCGGGCACGGGGTGGGCCTCGACATCCACGAAGCCCCGGCGCTGGGCCCGGGGTCCACTGCTATCCTCGGTGCCGACGTCGTCGTGACCGTCGAGCCCGGCGTGTACCTGGCGGGAATCGGCGGTGTTCGTGTCGAGGACACCGTCGTGGTCACCGCGGACGGCTGTCACACGCTCACCCGATTCCCCAAGGACATTGCTGCCTGATGGCTGTCACGACCAACGACCTTCGCAACGGCATGACGCTCGACCTGCCCGACGGCCTGTTCGCGGTGGTCGAGTTCCAGCATGTGAAACCGGGCAAAGGTGGTGCGTTCGTCCGCACCAAGCTCAAGAACGTGCGCACCGGGGCCGTACTGGAGCGCACGTTCCGGGCCGACGAGCGCGTCGAGCAGGCCATCGTCGACAAGCGCGAGATGCAGCTGCTCTATCGCGACGGCACCGACTACGTCTTCATGGACGTGGTGTCGTACGACCAGCTGCACGTTCCCCCCGCCACGCTGGGCGACGCCGCCCAGTACGTCAAGGAGGGCGACAACGCCGTCCTGCAGATGTACGGGGGGGAGATCGTCGGTGTCGACCTGCCCGCGGCGGTCGAGCTGTCGGTGGCCGAGACCGAGCCCGGTGTGCAGGGTGACAGGGTGTCCGGAGCGCGCAAGCCGGCCACGCTCGAGACGGGCCTCGTGGTGCAGGTCCCGCTGTTCGTCAACCCGGGTGAGCGGATCAAGGTCGACACGCGCTCGGGCGAGTACATCACCCGGGCCTAGCCCGGCACCTGCCGTGCCGGAGGACAGGGCCCCGGCCGCGCCCCGTGAGGGTCCCCGTCACGAAGCCCGTGAGCGGGCGCTCGCCCTGCTCTACGAGGCGGAGATGAAGAGGATCGGGACGGCGGAGGTGCTGGCGACGCTGTCGGTGCCCCCCGACCCTTTCGCGGTGTCCCTAGTCGAGGGGGCCGCCGCCGACAGGGATCGCATCGACGCCCTGGTGGCGGCGGCGGCCCAGGGGTGGGAGATCGAGCGCATGCCGGTGCTCGACCGCAGCATCCTGCGACTCGCCACCTACGAGCTCATCGCCGAGCCGGACGTCCCGGTGGCGGTGGTGATCGACGAGGCGGTCGAGCTGGCCAAGCAGTACTCCACCGAATTCTCGGGGGGATTCGTCAACGGCGTCCTTTCGACGATCGCCCGCCAGGTGCGCGGCTGAGAGGCGGCCGTCACCCTCGCGTCCCGACGCCGCCGGCGCGCTGCGGCAGCGGTGCGGCAGCGGTGCGGCAGCGGTGCGAGACCGGCCGGTGATAGCATTCCTCGACGACCGTGAAGCGGGTCCCGCGAGGCCCGAACGGACCGTGGAGGAGCATTGGCGGAGCGAGAACGCAGACTGACCCCACCGCGAGGTGGGGTCTTCGTTCCTCGGGTCCAGGTCCTCACCGCTCAGGACGTGCAGCGCGCCCTGACCCGCATCGCGCACGAGATCATCGAGCGGAATCACGGGCTTGACGACGTGATGCTCGTCGGCCTCCAGACGGGCGGGGTCCCGTTGTCCTTCCGCATCGCCAGCGTGCTCGAGGAGATGGAGGGGACCGCCGTGCCCGTCGGGCTCCTCGACGTGGCCTTCTACCGTGACGACATCGGGATCCGTCCCGTGCTCCCCGAGGCCGCCACCGACATCCCCGGTGACCTGGCCGGTCAGCTGGTCGTCCTGGTCGACGACGTCCTGTTCACGGGTCGCACCGTCCGGGCCGCGCTCAATGCCCTCGGTGACTACGGCCGGGCGCGGGCCGTGCAGCTGGCCGTGATGGTCGACCGGGGGCATCGGGAGCTGCCCATCCGACCGGACTACGTGGGCAAGAACATGCCGACCCGGATCGACGAGCAGGTCGACGTCAGTCTCGACGGCGTCGTGCTCGGGGACGTGGTGCCCCGATGACGCGGCCTGCCGCCGTGGCCGGCGCTGCCCGTACCACGGCCCCCGTCGTGG
>Ga0208696_1002383_pt1 | contig 10036 bp, 9 predicted proteins | sample Sb_taG_9_FD_187711 | JGI IMG/M metagenome (GOLD analysis project Ga0208696, IMG submission 187711) | Peat soil microbial communities from Weissenstadt, Germany - Sb_50d_b_LC metaG (SPAdes) (version 2) | ecosystem: Environmental > Terrestrial > Soil > Wetlands > Peat | place: Germany: Weissenstadt...
AGCGCCTCGAACGTGCCGGAGAGCGCCGTAGCCGTGACCAGCGCGTCGGGCCGCCCGGAGACGTTCAGCGGCCCGCGGGTGACGTTGAAAGTGAGCTGCGCGGTGGAGAGCAATTGCGAGACGGGATTTTGCGGCTTGCCCGAGAGGTTGCGCGGCGCCTGCGCTTCGAGCACCTCGCGGATCGCCGCCATGGCGATGGCTGCCGGCGCCAGCACCGTCGACGTGCCGGTCAGCGGTTGCAGCGGCGGTACCGCCACCAGCGCCGGCCGGCTCCCTTGGATCGGAGCCGGCGCGGTCGGCCAGAGTATGTTCATGAGCAAGGTGGCGCCGACAAAGGCGATGACGACGATGACGACGCCGAGGACGATCGTGCGAATGTTCATTGCGCGTGTCGCAGCATGACGGCGGGCAATCTAGCTCCCCATCACCCCTTGTGGGAGGGGGAATGGGCCAGCTTGCTTTCCCCTGCGCCGCGGCCAATATAGACGCCGGGAGGTTGGCGGTGGACGAGCCACTCGCCAACCGGGTCAGGTCCGGAAGGAAGCAGCCCTAACGAGCGCGGTTCGGGTCGCTCGTCAGCCTCCCACCCTTTCCGGCGATTGTAGCCCCGCCCATGTAGTAGCCCGGATTGAGCGGAGCGAAATCCGGGAACGATCGAGAGGCTTTTGGCGCCGCTCCCCGGGTTTCACGGAGCTCGTCATCGGGCCGGCCACTTCGGGCCGGACCGGTTGGCTCAACCCAGGCGACATTCTAGAAGTGCCGATGAACGACGTTACGACCCCGACCGCAGCTTACCGCGTGCTGGCGCGCAAATACCGGCCGTCGACCTTCGCCGACCTGATCGGCCAGGACGCCATGGTGCGCACGATCTCGAACGGCTTCGAGACCGGCCGCATCCCGCAAGCCTGGATCCTCACCGGTGTGCGCGGCGTCGGCAAGACCACGACGGCCCGCATTCTCGCCCGCGCGCTCAATTACGAGCTGCCGGACGGTTCCATCACCGCGCCGACGGTCCACATGCCGGTGCTCGGCGTGCACTGCCAGGCGATTATGGAAAGCCGGCACCTCGACGTGATCGAGATGGACGCGGCTTCGCATAACGGCGTCGAGGATGTCCGCGCGATCAACGAGGCCATCCGTTACGCGCCGGTCTCTGCCCGTTACAAGGTCTACATCCTCGACGAAGTGCACATGCTCTCCGGCGCCGCGTTCAATGCGCTCTTGAAGACGCTGGAAGAGCCGCCGGCGCATGCCAAATTCGTGTTCGCGACCACGGAAATCCGCAAAGTACCGATCACCGTGCTGTCGCGCTGCCAGCGCTTCGACCTGCGCCGGGTCGATGCGGCGCTGCTCGTTGCCCACCTGCAAAACATCGCCGCCAAGGAAGCGATTACCGCCGATGCGGAAGCCCTGGCCTTGATCGCGCGCGCCGCCGAAGGTTCGGTGCGCGATGCGCTGTCGCTGTTCGATCAGGCAATCGCACATGCGGCCGGGCCGGTGCGGGCCGAAGACGTGCGGCAGATGCTCGGGCTCGCCGACCGCACCAAGATCATCGATTTGTTCGAAGCGCTGATGCGCGCCGACTTCCCTCGTGCGCTCGCCGAAGTGCGCGACCAGTACGATGCCGGCGCCGATCCGGCCATGGTGCTCGGCGACCTTGCTGAGTTCACGCATTTCGTCACCCGGGTGAAAATCGTGCCGGCCTTGGCGGACGATGTGTCGCTGACCGAAACGGAGCGCACGCGCGGCCGCGCTTTTGCCGCCAAGCTGTCGATGCGCGTTTTGGCGCGCACCTGGCAGATGCTGCTCAAGGGCATCGAGGAAGTGGCGGCGGCGGGCCGCCCGCTCGCCGCCGCCGAGATGGTGCTGGTGCGCATCGCCTACGCCGCCGATTTGCCGACGCCCGACGAGGTGGTCCGCTCGCTCGGTGAAGGCGCGCGCGGCAATGGCGGCGCAGCTCTACCGCCCGGCCAGCCGGCACCGCGTGCCGACATGCCGGCGCGTGCCGAAACGCCGCGCGCGGAGATTCCGCGCGGCTCGACGCGCTCGGCGCTGGCGGCGGCGCCGGCGGAACTGCCGGCACACGGGCCGGTCGCGCGCAGTGAAGAAGCAAGCGTTCCGGTGCGCGCGCTGCAAAGCTTCGAAGATTTGGTGGCGCTCGCGGCGGACAAACGCGACCTCGCGATCAAGAGCGCGCTCGAACGCGACGTGCGGCTCGTGCGTTTCGAGGATGGCCGGCTCGAAATCGGTCTTGAAGGAAGCGCGCCGAAAACGCTCACCGGCGAACTTTCAAAGAAACTCGCCGAGTGGACCGGCCGGCGCTGGATGGTGATCGTATCGGCCGAGCCGGGCATGCCAAGCCTCTACACGCAGACGCAGACGCGCAAGGCCGAACTGAAAAACGACATGCGCGGCGATCCGCTGGTGCAAGCGGTGCTGACGCGCTTTCCCGGCGCCGAGATCGTCGATGTGCGCACGCCTGCCGGCGCGCCAGCCGCGGCGGACGAGCTACCGGACGAGGCTTCGGTCGAGACCGGCCGCGCCGACGACGAATTGTAAGCAGGTGCCGCGATGGTCGATTTCCTGGGCCTGATGAAGCAGGCCACCGAGCTCAAATCAAAGATGGAGGCGATGCAGGCCGAACTCGATCGCATCGAGGTCGAGGGCATGGCCGGCGGCGGACTGCTCATGCTGAAGCTTTCCGGCAAGGGCGAGCTTAAAAGCGCGCAAATTGACGATTCGCTGCTCAAGCCCGACCAGAAGGAAATCCTCGGGGATCTCATTGTCGCCGCGCATGCCGACGCCCGCCGCAAGCTCGAAGCCGTTCTCGCCGAACGCATGCAAGCGCTCACCGGTGGGCTGCCGCTGCCGCCCGGCCTGAAATTATTCTGATCGATGCCCGCCGTCGCCGCCGGTCCCGAGATCGAACGCCTGATCCAACTCTTGGCCCGTTTGCCGGGACTGGGCCCGCGCTCGGCGCGGCGCGCGGCCTTGTTCCTGATCAAGAAGCGCGAGCTCGTCATGGCGCCGCTCGCCGCGGCTTTGCAGACTGCCATCGACAAGATCGAAGTATGCAAGATTTGCGGCAACATCGACACGCAGAACCCATGCACGGTCTGCACCGATACCCGGCGCGACCCCTCGGCCATCGTGGTGGTCGCCGACGTCGCCGATCTGTGGGCGCTCGAACGCGCGCACGCCATCAACGCGCGCTACCATGTACTCGGCGGCACGCTTTCGCCGCTCGACGGGGTCGGCCCCGATGACCTCACCATCGACGCACTGGTCAAACGCGCACACGATCCGTCGGTCCACGAAATCATCCTCGCGCTCAACGCCACCGTCGACGGTCAGAGCACCGCCCATTACGTCACCGACCTGCTGCACGACGCCCAGGTCAAGGTGACGCGGCTTGCGCACGGCGTGCCGGTTGGCGGCGAGCTCGATTATCTCGACGAGGGGACGCTGGCGGCGGCGATCCGCAGCCGGACGCCGTTTTAGCCATGCCGATTTAGCGATGCCGACCCACTGCCCGCAAAATAGCCACGCCCCGCCCGCAACGCGGACACCGGACCGCCGGCCGGCCACATCGGACCGGCCACAGGGCGCGGATTCGGCGGAAAATAGCGGTTCGGCGGGCCGTGCGGCGGCCATCCGCCGGACTTGGCCCGCCGCTTGCATAACCTTGGCTGCGATCTCGATCTCACAACTCGTGTTGAATGAGATTGCTTGGAGCCCCGGCGATCCCGGCACCGGGGCTCCATCCTTTTTTGCCGCCGTCATGCCCGGCCTTTGCGTCCGGCCCCTGGCCGCGCTCGCCGCATGAACGACGACATTCGCTACGACAAGACGTTCGACCTTGTGCCCGGCCGGGCCGCCGCGGTGGCGCCGGGCGTGCGCGCCCTCGTCGCCAACAACCCCGGTCCGTTCACCTTCAAGGGGACGGTGAGCTACATCATCGGGCGCGGTACGGTCGCGATCGTCGATCCCGGCCCCGAAGACGACGCCCATATTGCGGCCCTACTTGACGCCGTGCGCGGCGAGACCGTCGCCTCTATTTTCGTCACCCACACCCACCGCGACCACTCGCCGGCAGTGCCCAAGATCAAGGCGGCGACCGGCGCCACGGTGTATGCGGAAGGGCCCCACCGCCCGGCCCGCCCGCTGCATATCGGCGAGACGAACCGGCTCGACGCCAGCGCCGACCTCGATTTCCGTCCTGACATCGCGCTGGCCGACCGCGACGTCGTCACCGGCGAAGGCTGGACCGTGGAGGCGCTGAAGACGCCGGGACATACCGCGAACCACATGGCGTATGCACTCAGGGAAGCGGACCTGATCTTTTCCGGCGATCATGTGATGGCGTGGTCGACGTCGATCGTGGCGCCGCCCGACGGCGCCATGAGCGATTACATGGCTTCGCTCGAAAAACTGGCGCGGCGGAGCGAGCCGGTCTACCTGCCCGGCCATGGCGCTCCGGTCCGCGAAGCGCCGCGCTTCGTTCAGAGCTACATCCGCCATCGGCAGGCGCGCGAAGCCTCGATCCTGCGGCGGCTCGGCAAAGGCGCTGCCGATATCCCGACCTTGGTGCGCGCGATCTATATCGGACTCGATCCGCGACTCGTGGGCGCCGCCTCGCTCTCGGTGCTGGCCCATCTCGAGGACCTGGTGGCGCGCGGTATAGTCGCCACCGAAGGCACGCCGTCAATCGGCGGCACTTACCGCTTGACCGAATTTCCCTTGCCCGCCGCCTGAGTAGGCTTCGGCGCCGGCTGCTTCTTTTCCGTTGCCGGCGCCGAGAGGACATCGTCGACATCCTCGATGAGCGCACGCACGCGCGCGGCGTTGGCTCCGAGATCGTGTCGGCCGTAGCGCGAGGCCGAACGCACATCGATGCGAGCGCCGCCCGGCGTCGCGCGTACCCGCACCGCCACATCGTCGCGAAAGCTCAAAATCGGCGTGCGCGCGATCGCCTCGATCAGGCCGTCGCGCGGTGTGGCGGCGCCTTGCGGCGGCCGCGCATCGACGATGTGCCACTTGCGCTTGGCGATGACCTTGAGCACGGCGTCGTAGGCCTCTTGCGGGGTCGCCGTGGTGAGATCGGGTTCGATGTCGGAATAGGCCTTGCGTTGCAGCTCGGCGATGTGCAGGCCGGCATAGGTGACCGGATTGGCATCGCGTGGCCGTAACCGCGCGATCGCCACGAACCGCGGCGGATCGATCGGGTCGGTGGTGACGTCGTAAATTGCCGGCAGCCGGTAGGCCTTGACGCCGAGGTAAAGGGGATAGGCGATGAGCACGAGCCCGATGAGGAGCGCGGTGACGGCCTCGCGCACGCCGCCGATGCCCTCGGTCCAGATGACTACGCCGGCGGCGAAGGCAAGGAGGATCGCGACCAGCGCGAGCGCCAACGCGCCCGCCAGGGTGGAGAGCGCGGGCACGATGTCGAGCGCGCCCGATCGCACGATGACCACCGCGATCACCGTCGCCGCGAGCGAAAACAGCGCCAGCCGCCGCGCCCAGATGGCGAGCCGGGACGTCGGCTGTTCGGATATGCGCCGTCGCGCCATTTTCGTTTGCCTTCGTGGCGCGGCGCCATTCACCGGCGCGCGCGCTTTACTTTCCCCTTGCCGCGCCTGATCCCCGCCATGGCTTCGAGCACGGCGCAGGTGCGGCCGTGTCCTGCATTGCATAGCCGGTCGACATGGCGGCGGCATAGATCGGCAATGTCGCCGAGAATAGCGGCGTCGGCGCGCCGAGCTCGCGCGCGAAGCTGCCGATGATGTCCATGTCCTTCCTGCCAGATCGAGACCTTCATCGTCGGCTCGTCGTAGCGGCCTTTCACCATCATCGGCGCGCGCAGCTCGAACACCCGCGAATTGCCGGCACCGACCTTGACCTGCTCGTAGACCAGTTCCGGCGGCAACCCGGCCTTCATGCCCAATACCAGCGCCTCCGCGCTCGCCACGTTGTGGATAGCGACCAGGAGGTTGGCGATATATTTCATGCGGCTACCGTTGCCGAAGACGCCGAGATCCTGCACCAGGCGGGTAAAATCGGCGAACAGCGGGCGCAGCCGCTTGATCTCGGCGGTCGGGCCGGAGGCATAGATCACGAGATCCTTCACCTTGGCCTGGATGCCGGTGCCGCTGACTGGACAATCGAGCAGGACGTGACCGGCCTCGTGTAGCGCCGCTTCGGCGGCTTCCTTGTCTTCCAGCTTGAAGGTCGAAGCCTCGATCACCACGCGGCGCGGCAGCTTGGCCTTGACGATGGCGTCAACCGTCGCGGCGAGCGCAGCGGGCTTGGGCAGGCTCAAGATGATGGTCGGCGCCGCCCGCGCCACTTCGCCCGCGTCGGCTGCGATCTCGACGCCCTTGCGCGCCAGGGCACGCCGGCGCGCCGCGGCGATATCGTAGCCGACGACGCGCCAGCCCGCGGCACGGAGATTCTCGGCGAACGCGCCGCCCATAATGCCGAGACCGACGACACCGACGATGCCACGCTTTTTCACGACCATGCTTCACTTGCCCTTCAGATTCATCGCAACCGACCACAATCGCTGTTCCTGACGCTTGGTCGTCGTGCCCGCGGTCGCGGCTTTGTATTTCTTGAAATGATCGGTCGTGACATGCGCCTTGAGCGCGTCTTCATTGTCGTAAACTTCGAGGATGAATACGTGGTTCGGATCGGTCTGCGACACGGTGATGTCGAATTCGCGGCAGCCCGGCTCCTTCACGGACGCCGCACCATTCTCCTTAACGGCCGCCAAAAAGTCGTCGACCTTGCCCGGCACGATGTCGTACTCGACGGCGGCAATGAAAAGCTGCCCGGATTGCGCCGCCGCCCGGTAGGTCTGCATTGGCAACAACACCCACGCCGTCACGGCGAGAGGAAGAGCGCCGGCCGTCATGATTGATTTTGACATGACCATTTCCTCCGTGCGTTATGGCGGTGACATGCCGGAGCACGCCGTGCCGCCTTCTGTTTTCCAACTTCAGAGCGAGCTTTCGAGAAAACGCATCAGCCGCGGGATCGCCTGCGCGGCGTAGCTGTGCGGCTCGCTCTCGAACGGATCGGACGTCCAGAAATGGCCGGCACCAGGAATGACGATGCGGCGCGCAAAAAATCCGGCCTGGGTCAACGCCGTGAGGAAGGCGCCCGACTGCGTTGCCGGATCGGCAACATCGTCGTCGGTGCCGTGGATGAGCAGAAAGCGCAGCTTGTTGCGATCGACCGTGGCATAGCTGATCGGCGACGAATCGAAGTAGATGCGCCGGTTCTCCGTCGGGGACGCGCCGAGGAATTTTTCCACGATATTGTCGCGCGGGCGCGCCGTCAGATCGTGCGTCCATTGTGCGAGCAAGTCGTATTCGCCGTAAAAGCCGACCACGAGCTTGACGTTGGCGGGGACGGCGGCGTCGGCATCGTCGCGGTAGGCCGAATTGAACTGATCGCCGGCCAACGCCACGAGCGCGGCAAGATGCGCGCCGGAGGAATCGCCGATCAGGCCGATGCGGTCGGGGTCGAGGTTGAATTCGGCGGCCTTCGCCCGCACGAACTGGACGGCCGCCTTGGTATCGTAGACGGCGGCCGGATATCGGCCGTCCTTGCCGAGGCGGTAGTCGATGGCGAAAACTGCATAGCCGGCGCGGGCGAAGAATAGGCCCCAGTACCGATAAAATTGCCGGCTGCCGACCTGCCAACCGCCACCATGGACGGCGACCAGGACCGGCGCTTTGGCGCGGCCCTTGGGCAGATAAAAGTCGCCGACAAGCTCGACCCCGTCGTGCTTGGCGAAAACCACGCCCGTCTGGTTCGTCATCTCATATTCCGCCGCGGACGCCTGGCCCGCCGCGATCAGTATCGACAGCATTGCGGCGGCGGTGAATGGGGAGAGCATCGTCGCGGTATCCGATTTTTCCCGGTACTTAGCGGTAGCAACTTTCGCCAGCGCTCGGAAGCCTACCACCACCGATGGAAATGATGCACCGGGCCGCGGCCGGCGCCGATACCGAGCCGGTCCGCCGCGGCAATGGCGGCGCTCACGTAAGTTTTGGCCTCCTTCGCCGCCGCTTCCAGCGAAAGCCCCTTGGCCAGGCCCGCGGCGATGGCGGAGGCGAAGGTGCAGCCGGTACCGTGCGTATTGCGCGTCGGCAGGCGCGGCGCGGCGAGCCGCAGACAGTCGCCGCCCTCGACCAGGAGGTCGACACTTTCCGGCCCGCCCCCATGGCCGCCCTTGATCAGCACCGCACGGGGACCGAATTCGAGCAGCTTGCGTGCTTGTGCGAGCATCTCGTCCTCGTCGCCCGCAGGCAACGCGTCGAGCAACGTCGCGGCTTCCAGGAGATTGGGCGTGACCAGGCGCGTGCGGGCGAGCAATTCGCGCAACCGGCCGATGGCGTCCGCGGGCAGCAATTCATCGCCGGAGCTTGCTACCATGACCGGATCGAGCACGACGTTGCGCGGACGCCAGCGATCGAGCGCGGCGGCGACGACGTCGATCGCCGCTCCCGCTCCGAGCATGCCGATTTTCACCGCGCTCACGTCGAGATCGGCGAAAACCGCGTCGATCTGAGCGGCGATGAAGTCGGGAGGCACATTGTGGACGGCGAACACGCCTTTGGTGTTTTGCGCCGTAAGCGCGGTGATGATGGCGCCACCGTAGACACCGAGCGCGGAGAAAGTTTTCAAATCCGCCTCGATGCCGGCGCCGCCGCTCGAATCCGAGCCGGCAACGGTGACGGCAATAGGAACGCTCATTCTTTGCATTCTGCGTACGCGCCGAGGGCTATGCAACGGCCCAAACTGCGTTTCCGGCAGCGGCTGAGGGATCGCTCCGTTTGCTGCATTGCAATCATTGCCAAAATTTAAGGACCACGCCACGAAACCTCCACCTACAAGGTATAGTTTAGGTTGCAGCGGCACGCGCCAACGGAAATAGAAATAATCGAAATAACGGAGACAAAGACGAAGGAGGTCGTGCCATGTCGTGCAAAATTGCTCTTGCGCTTCTGACAAGCGTCGCCGTTGCGGTGGCAGGCATTGCGACCGATGCCTCGGCAGCCGGCCGAGGTGGTGGTGGCGGACGCGGCGGCGGCGGAGGCTTTCATGGCGGCGGGGGATTCCACGCGGGCGGAGGATTCCGCGCCGGTGGATTCCGAGGATTCACGGGCCGTAGCTTGGGCACACGTGGCGTTACGCACAGTTTTGCCGGACGCGCTTCCACCGGGCACGTGACCTCCCATGTCTCGGCTGGCGTCAACCGCGGCGTCGCCGCCCAGAGCCTTGCCGCCCACGGCCCAGCGAGCGCCCCCAACAGTCATGTGGCAGCACAGAATTTCCACGGCCTGAATAATTTCAATCGCGCCGGCTTCAACCGCAACGCGTTTGGCAACGGGCGCGGCTGGAATCACTGGGGGGGCCGCTATTGGGGCGCCGGTTGGAATCGTTGGGGCTATGGTTGGGGCGGATGGGCCGGACCGGTCTTCTGGCCATTCCTCTATGGCGACATCTTCTCTTTCGCGTTTTGGCCCTATGACTATTACAATCCGTTCTGGGCCTTCGGTCCGGATTTCGTGCTCGCCAGCATCTACGCGCCCGGACCCTATTACCCGCCGACTTACTACGGCCCCGCCGGGCCCCCCGATGTTTACTACGGCGCTACGGGAGCCGACCGCCAGGCGATTGCCCGCAACAATGCAGCCGCGGCGCAAAGCTGCAGCGGCCTTGCTCCGGGCGTAAGCGATCTTCCGATCGCCAAGATTCGCAGGGCGGTCCATCCCACCGCCGATCAGGCCGCGGCACTTAACGCCTTAAACGCCGCTGCCGGCAAGGCCAACGAGGCCATCCAGGCGTCGTGCCCGACCGATATTCCGCTGACCCCGGTGGCGCGGCTCGACGCCGCCGAAAAGCGTATCGAGGCCATGATCGAGGCCGTGCAGATCATGCGCGAGCCGCTGGCGAGTTTCTATGACTCGCTCAGCGACGAGCAGAAGCGGCGGTTCGGCGCCACGGGCAGCGAGAGCGGCGCGCC
>Ga0208696_1002391_pt1 | contig 10015 bp, 16 predicted proteins | sample Sb_taG_9_FD_187711 | JGI IMG/M metagenome (GOLD analysis project Ga0208696, IMG submission 187711) | Peat soil microbial communities from Weissenstadt, Germany - Sb_50d_b_LC metaG (SPAdes) (version 2) | ecosystem: Environmental > Terrestrial > Soil > Wetlands > Peat | place: Germany...
GGTATCAGCCGCGTCCGAGAAGAGCCGCTGGAAGTCCTCCGGGCTCTTGAGGTCGCGGGCCGTGTAATACGACGTGTCGCCCAGGTTGGTGGCGACCTTGCCGCCCAGGGCCTGCATGTGCCGGCGAAGATCGTGCTGGCGCTCGTACGACTCGCGGTGTCGCCGATCGAACCACCGGCCGAGCCCCTTGAACTTCTTCGGGCCGGCCTTCAGCTCGCCCTCTTGCTTGTGCCACTTCTCGGCCGCGGTGGCTTCTGCGTCGTCTGCCACTTGCAAGGCGGCAAGAACCTGGGGGGATGTCTTGGGCATCAGATTCTCTCGCTGAGTCGTAAGTTCTTGTTTCGCACTTTTAGAAGAGGGGTGACTGAGCAAAAAAACAGGTCGGCTTGCTCGCGATTTCTTGGCAACCTGTTTTAGTTTCTGAGGTCTCAACAAGTAGCCAAGGCAAGGATCATCTCGGGAGGTCGGTGCGAGCCTGGAGCGGGAGGGTTCTTGGGCTGTCGAGCTGCCTTATGGGCCGCCGCCTTGGCCACCTCTTTACGGGCCTTGGCGACCGTCGCTTCGGACTTGGAGCCGGGGCTGCGGGGCTCGACGTTCCCCTTGGGCCCGATCCAAATGTGCTGGCCGTCGTCGAGCGTCACCCAGCCCATCAGCTATGCCTCTTCCCCCGTGCCTTCTTCGCCGCGGCCCGCCGTTGCACCGAGAGTGCGATCGCAATCGCCTGGTCCCGCGGTTTGCCCGCCGCGATCTCGGTCTTGATGTTGCTGCTGACCGCTTTCTTACCGTTGCCTTGCTTCAGGGGCATCGTCTTACCTCGTTGGAACACAGCCGGGCCGGCGGGTCCTGGGTCCGCCGGTCCGGCCCCGCGCGGCTACCACGACACGCGGTTGTGTGGCGTGACCCGGGCCTGCCGCCGAGTCGGCCCGGGCGATGGGGGATGATTAACCTTGAGGCTGGAATGTTACTCAGGATGGGGAGGAACCCAACCGCTCCATGCTTGTTCATCGGGCCACGAATTCGTCGGTCGTTTTAGGCAGTCCCCGACGTGTCGCGAAGCGGCTTCCCATGCGATTTGGATCGCCTTGGGAAGATCCTCGAACTTTGGCATTGGGGCACCGCTAAAATTCTTGTTGTTAGTGGAAGCGGCATAAGCTCGATAAGTGCTCGCCGCTACATCTGACCATGCTTTCCCTGCTTGATGCATGTCAATCGCTCGCTTCCGCTGTGGTCTGGGGCCCCGTCGCGTCGCTGGCCCGGTCTTCGTAGCCCGATTCCGCCCCCTCGGTGTCGTCTGGTTCCGGCGTCTCTTCCTTGGGCGGAGCAATGGGGAACTTCTTCTCCGGCCCGATCTCCTGCGCCTCGGTCTCATCCTCGGCGACCTGCTTGATGTGCTCGATCGCCTGGTCGCGTGTGAGCCCGTACCGCTCCATGCAGACGGTGATCCTGGACTTGATGCCGACCTGCATCTCCCACTCGTCGGACTGGTCGCGGTCCGGGCCCGGAATCGGGATCCGCGGCTCTGCCCACGCCAGGAGGAGCTGGAGCTGCTTGGCTTGGGTGATCAGGTCCGCCTGGCCGTAGTGGTTGCCGGCCGCGGTCAGGATCTTGCGGGCCAGGCACAGCTCGGCGAGCTGGTAGATCGGCCGCCGCTGACGGGCCCTGGTGAGCAGGGGCGCGGACTTGATGATCAGGCTAATGCCGGACGGTGCATCGCTGTACTCGAGCTCGAGGGCCGTGTAGGGCAGGTTGACAGCCGTCGCGACCTGCTTCATGTACTTTTCGAGGTCGACCCAGATGGACTCGATGGCGAGCTGGGCTTGAAGGTACTCCGCCGACGGTTCGCCGCCGTCGGCGTAGCCTTCGCCGGTATAGCCAGTACCGCCACGACAGAGGCGCATAAAGCGTCCAGGCCCAATCTCAGGAGTGAACGTCGGAGATACGTTTCTGAAGACTCCGATTGGTCGCCCGTATTTGCTGATGAGTTCGTCAAGCTCTGAAAGTCGATCGTTGATCCGGAGCTCAGCTTTACGTAGGAATGTGCCCGGTCCAGGAGTCCAGAACTGTCGGACGGGTGCCCGGTAGTGTAGGAACGCGAACGGGATGCAGCCATAGGTATTCTTCTCCGCGTCTTTCGTCTCATACGCGACCCGGGCCCCGGCCGTCTTGTCCGCTGAGTATTGGTCCGTGAGGTAGGTCCTGACCTCATCCTCGAACCAGAGCCGGTAGCGTGTCCGCTGATTGTAGCGATCGATCGTGACGACGGCGAACGCCTGGCGGGGGTCCTCGGGGTCGGTGAAGACCGTGAACTCGTCACCGCCCCAGAGCTGCAGATCGACCGGCTTGTCCGGGTCGTTCGTGCACTTGATCTGCACGGCGCAGACGTCGTTCAGGGTGCTTTGCGCCTCCGCGTGGTTCATCACGCAGTCGATGTGGTTGGTTTCGTAGACCTGTTGGAGCAAGCTGTCGGCCAGGCCCGCCCCGGCTTCCCCGCCTTCGGCGTGGGCCCCGAGCCGTGGGCCCGCGACGACGGTACGTACGGGGCCGGGGTTGTACGTGTGCTCGCAAAGCCGGTCCACGGCCTGCTGGACGAAGCCTGACTGACGGCGCGGCCGGCCGGCGAAGTCGAATTCCGTCTCTGCCTCGCGGCGCGGCTGGTAGCGGTCGGACTCGAGATCGTAGAATGCCTGATTCTCGATCGCGGAAGCGAGCCGCGGCCGGTGGTTGCGCAGGCCGGACTCGACTTCCTTACGGATCCAGGCGCGATCGTCGCTGCTGAAACTTCCGCCGACATTCGGCAAGGCCGGGAAGAGTCTTGGGTCGGTGTCAGCCATTGATTGGGGCGATCCAGTAGCCGAACATGCCGGCGCCGATCATCTCAGCGCCCGTTGGTGTGCCGATCCAGATCTCGAGGGCCGCGAGATCGCCGTCGGGTTCCCAGAGCAAGAGGCCGTCGGTGTTCATGTTGATTCCCTGAGACATGGCATGTTCCGCGCGGCGTTGCGCGACGTCGGCGTTGATCATACGCGAGAACTTTGATATGATTACGGAAGACGGTCGGATCATCACTCCGGCCGTCCTCCTGAACCCGCTGAGCTTTCGAGGAGCCCAGCATGTCTGAGAGCAAGTCTATCAAGTCCGGCGTTTACATAATCCGGTGCACGGTTAACGGGCGCGTTTACGTCGGCTCGTCCATCGACATGAAACGGCGAGAGTGGCAACATCGTAGAGATTTGGCACTCGGCAAGCATCTCTCACACCATCTTCAACGCGCCTGGAACAAGTATGGGATAGACGCCTTCGAGTGGTCCGTTCCGGAGAACGTCGAGATCAACGGCTTGACCACCGAGGAAGCCAGATCGCTTTTGCTTGGGCGTGAACAGCATCACATCGAGGCGTTCGACTCGGCTCGACGTGGATTCAATACGCTGCCGAAAGCAGGATCGCCTCTTGGCGTCAAGGCGTCGCCGGAGACACGGGCCAAGATTTCAGCCGCATTAAGAGGAAAGCCCAAGTCGCCGGAGGCCCGGGCTAAGTGTGGAGCATTCTGGCGTGGCAAGAAGCAGTCTCCCGAACATCGCGCCAAGAATGCGACCGGCAATCGTGGCAGGAAACACTCGGCAGAAACGCGCGCCGAAATCGGAGCCGCACATCAAGGCCAGAAACGCGGACCGATGTCGGAAGAGTGGAAATCCAAGATCGGGGCCGCAAGTCGGGGTCATACCGTCTCAGATGAGAGCCGGGCCAAGAATGCCGCCGCGCTTCGGGGAAGAACGCGATCGCCTGAGCACTGCACCAACATAGCAGCCGCAAAACGAGGCAAGAAACAATCTCCTGAAGTAGTCGCCAAACGTGTGAATGCTAATCGGGGACAGAAGCGATCAGAAGAGGTTCGAGCGAAGATGTCAGCCGCGCAACGTGAAGCCTGGCAACGTCGCAAAAAAGCCCGAGGGAAGTTGGTCCAGGGTGGCTGTTCGATGTCTTAGTCGAACGCGACTGCTTTGAGAAACTATACATATCTACAGAGTATACATCATATATGGAGGCGCATATCTTCAGTACGAATAAGTCTTATCTTTCCGCCGATCAGGTCGTAGCTCAGGGCCTCGAGGTCCTCGCGGAGTAGCATCCAAGAAGCCCGCGGCGGAATGTGGAAGGGCGGCTGACGGCTCGAGACCGGATACCTGTCGTCGGTGTGCCTCTCAAGGTCCAACCTGCGCCTCAGCTTCCACGCCGCCTCGGTTCTGAGGTTGGTGTACGCTTTTGGGTCTTGGGGCCGTCCGCTGCCGGCGTAGCCGATGGCGTTGCCGAGTCCGCGGCGGACGAGGTGATTGCGGAAGTCTCGGCCAATGCCGAGCTTGTCGTAGCTGATGCGGGAGTCGTCGACGGCCCAGATCTGATCGAGGCGCGCCGTTTCTTCTGCTGCATCAGCCAGGCATAAAGAATTCCCGGCGATAAGATCGATGATTCCATCAGCGTCCCTCACGAGGATTGACGTCGAGTCGCGGCCGACGCCTTCGCCCAGGTCGATCGCGATGCGGCGAGTACGGTGAATGGGATGGGTCGGGGGCAGGTTCGGCCGCTGGACGGCGGTCGCGTAATCGAGCCAGGATTCAGGGATGAGCTGATCGGAAGAGAGATCTGGTAGCTCGGCTCGAATGTGGCTGCGCACCCAGAGGGAGTCGCGGCCGTAGCGTCGATAACATGCGTCGAGCCTGGCGCGGTCAGCAAGTCCAAAGGGCGACTCTTCCAGGTCAGCATGGGGTGAATCAGTGCTGGGAACCTGGATCGCACAGACAGCACGGTGTTGTGGGATCTGGTCGGCCCGATCCTGATCGGCTTGCCGGATCAACTCGATGAATCGGCCTTCCGCTTTTTGTCGACCTGGTGAAGCTCTTGCTTCCCAAGCCAGTTCAGGATGGTCGGGTTTCCCTTCTTGGCTGCCGCATTCTGCTGCTCACAGAGCCACTTCCGGCGCACTGCTCGTTTTTGGCGATAACCTTCGCAAGACGCCGATGAAGGGTCTGGTCGTCGCACCCGACGATGAGCGCAATCTCGTTGGTACTGCAGCCAGCAAAGGCGAGTTCGGCGACCGCCTCTTCGTCGATGTTCTTCTGCGGCCTACCCATTCACGAACTCTCGAGGTAATCGGCGTGCGGTTCAAGGTCGATCTTCGGGGCTTGCTTCGGGGCGGGCGCGATCGGGTGTGCCTTCAGCCGCGCGAGCGTGGCCGGAAACTGCGGCCACCGTGGGTGGGCCGAGAACTGGAGCAGAACGGCCTCGCCGGAGAGGTCGTGGAGGGTGGGTTCGGGATCGTTCATGGCTTGCCTTTCGAGTGGGGCGGGGGCGCGAGGCCTGGAGCGTGCAACAGTGTTTAACGCTCCACGCTCCAGGCCTCACGATTCTTGGTGGCCACTGCTCGGCGTCTCGCCGCCGCACCGCGCCGTGCCCTCGGCATTCGGAAATTTGCAACGCACCCGGTCGATCATGGTCTTGACCTCGTTAAGTCGGCTCTCGGCCTGGCTGATGCGTATCTCCAGCTCGACCTGCACTCGGGTCAGCGCCCGGATGTCGTCGAGTTGGATCTTGCGGTCCGCGGCGTCCTCGTCCCTTCGGGCCTCACGAAGTTTATGGTAAGCGGCCACGGCTGCGGACAGGATCGCCGAGCCGACCGCGATTGTCGCGCCCGTCCAGGTCAGGATTTGGTCGTGGGTGAGCGCGCCGACCACCCCGCCTGCGCCGCCGGCGGCGGCGAAAATCCTTATCGATTCGAAAATCCGCATCATAATGATCCTCTGATCCCGTGCCGCACCTGAAGCCGACATCGTCCCATTTCTTCGGGCGGTTTCTTGGCCCTGTGTCGTGCCATTAATACTTTTCAGTGAGCGGAATCTGAGGCATGAACAGATGACCGACCAGGATGCCGACCCAGAACGAGAACACCATGGTCGTGACCGGCGCGTGCGAGGCGATCCACAAGAGCAGCTTGGAAATCGTCGCATCATTGTCGGCCCAGCTCATCCAGTAGTCGTAAGAGCAGAGCGCGACGCTGAAGACGAACAGGATGACGGCGGTCAAGAGCCGTAAGGTGAACGTGTTCATGAGGGGAAGCTCGAGACGTCGGGGCCTTTGGTGGGGGTCAACCAGGTCAACACCGATGGCAGGAAGCAAGCCAGGATTGCTGTGACGCTGGAATAGAAAGCAGGAGCATTCTTCTGGCCGATGGCGGTGAGAAGTTGCCCTACGGCAACGAGAAGCGCGGCGACTGAGACGTGTACTCCGGTCATTTTGATCCTCAGTGGGTTGGAGCTGTCGGAGCCGGGGTCGGAACCGAGGGAGTCGATGCAAAAACGGACTCGACATCAGCAATGAGCACAGGTAAATCCGTGGCCAGGTCTTCCAGGAGCTTCAAAAGCGCGGTCAGGCTGAACGACAGAGGGCCCCCGGACACATTGAGTACGCCGGATGCGAAGTTCCCCGTGACGTCGATCGAGCCGTCCGCCTGGGGGGTCACAGTGACCTTCTGGAGACCAGGGATGATGAGCTTGCGTGGGAGAAAGACGGGATCGGACATGGTTTCCTCAGTTCTCGCTGACCATTGTGGCGGACAAGACAAGCACCTGCCCGTTCCATGTGATCGTCACTGGATCGGGAGGCGTTGCCGGTGTGGCTGGAGTGTTCGGAGTTCCGCTGATCGTGAGGTTGTACACGCCAAATGGCACGTTCACGCTGACCGTGCCAGGCGTAGGCGTGGGAGTGGGGGTCGGACCAGGCGGTACTACGACGTTTCCGCCCATCGAGTTGAAGTATGTACAGATCTGATTCACCGTGAGTCCGTTCGGAGCCAGGCCAGTCGTGGAGTCAATCATCTTGGGATTTACATACGAGTGGACTTCACCGTTGGCCGAGGCCGCACCGTATTTGGCGATGGCACCCCACGTGATTGTCCCGACCATGCCCCACGTGGCGATCGAAATGCCCAGAGCAGTCGGGTACGCGAACCCCGTAAAGCAGTGGCCGTTCGAGTCGTTGGGATCGCCGGCGACGTCCCAGACGAAACCGCTCTGCTGTGGTGCCGGGTCGATCCAGGCATCGGGCATGCTCATGCCGAAACAGACGCCGTTGGTTATCCATACGCTTTGTGACAAGGCCAGCAGGCTGGTTGGATCGAGGGTGATCGACCCGAGCAACTTGGACCCGTCAGCAAATCCCGTGCTTTGGAGGTAGGAGAGGTCCGTCCCGATATCGCAGCCCTGATCACTGAACGGGTCGCCGGGGATGTAGCCGCCCACGGCGTGATAATCGTTGATGATTTGCTGGTCGGTGTAGATGAACGGCTTGCCGATCTGGCTGGTGATGTTCGCCAGGAAATGGGCGTGGTGGGCGATCACGCAACACCCGAGTTGGGTATTCATGAACGTCTGGGAGAGTCCATTGGCGCAAGAGGATGGAACCGCAATCGTGCTGGGTGGGGTGGGAACGGTCGAGCCATGCAAGCTCTGGCCGCAGAGGAAATTCCGTTCCTTGCTCTTGGGAGCTTTGCGTCCAAGAACCCACTGACGACCCTGGACTGTGACGGTTTTGAGTGGCATCAGTTGCGCCCCTTGGTTCGTGTCGCCTGAACGATCGCCAGGACGTCGGCCTCGGTATCAGGTAGCTTTGTGATGTAGCTGAGCACAGCGTTGCCGGCCCCGTTCGCTGTCACGAGAAGTAAAGCCGGGTAGCCCGTGGCCTTGACGTCGTGATCATCCAACCAACACGCGGCCTCCGCGGACTTCGTTGTCCAGGCGTACCAGTGAGCATTCAGCCTGGTCAGGGCCGGTTGAAGCGTCGCGGAACTGGCAAGCGCCGCCTGTGCCGGGGTGGGTGCTCCATCAACGAGTTGAATCACGTACAGCGTACCGACGATCTGCGGGATGTGCGGCGTGGGAGCCGGGGGCGCGGGCGGATTGGGCGTTGGCGGCGTTGGCGGATTGGGCGTTGGCGTTGCGACCGCCCAGGAGAGTGTGACCGACGTGCCAGTCCAGGTTATGGAGGTCGCTGCCGGCGTGGTCACGAGGTATTGACCAGCCGGGTAGACGATTACGGGAGGCGTCTGTGCCGCCGCAGTAGAGGCAAGGCAAAGAATCGACAGGATCAAACCAGCGCGGAACAACGGGTCACCCCCATTCTCGATTCAAAAGAAGGCAATTAGAGGTTGATGCCAGCTCGGCCAGTGAGGAGTCGTGACCGGTTTCAGTTCCACCTGGCCGGAGCTGCTTGCCAAACGCTGGCAGGCCGGGCGTGATACCTCGGGGGTGAAGAGTTGGGCACCCTCGAGGAGAAGCTATACTCAGTCTACGACGAGCACACAGCACTGATTCAAACTGGTAGGCAGTCTTACATTTATCTGCCTACCCGCAATGTAGATACGTCGTTACGGACGCGCAATGCGAGAGCACCTCGAGGTTGAACCAGCGCCCGTCGAGTGAGGCTGTCGGCACATCATCGGGCCGGCTGCGGAACAAGGCCAGGACCAGCCGGCCGACATCTCCGCCACACGGGTAGCGGAGTGTGCCGGCCGCGACCGAGCCACCCTTTGGCTCGTGCTCGGGATCATCGTGATCGAGCTAGCTAGCCCGACTTTCGCAGGAAAGAATTAGGAGAGAGACTCGTCATTTTGCACAATCAGTGCAGTCTAACATGTTTGTCCTTAAGCTAGGACCTCTGGACAAGAATGATAACCGAATCCGGGCTGTTGGTGACGAGATCTCCAAAATAATGACTAATTCCTACGTGGCTCACCTTGAATTTCATTGGATGTTCTGGCATCTATAGTGACCATGTACATCCGCAAGACAGTCCGCCGATACAAAGACAAAACCTATGTGAATTTCCTTTTGGTCGAGTCCGTCCTCACCGACAAGGGACCACGGCAAAAGGTAATATGTTCGCTCGGTGATCTATCGCCGAGACCACCCGAGCAGTGGCTCGCCTTGGCCCGAAAACTCCAGGACGCGCTCACCGGTCAATTGTCCCTCCCGGGAATGGCCGATGAGGACCCGGAACTCCAGCAACTCAGGCACGTCCTCCCCGTGCAAACCGCTCCCACCGTGGACGTCGACACTACCAGCACCACCACCTCCTCCCCGGGCGATCTGGTTTCGGTACACATCGATCGCGTGACCTACGAAACGCCCAAGCCCTGCGGGGCATGGTTCAACTTCAGCACCTTCGCAGGTGACAAGAGCTGGGTGGCTGGGGTCGAGCTGGCGACAGCCAGCGAGCCCCCAGCGCGGAAGCCTCGGATCTGGGGGCGTCGCCCCCAGCCACCCCGAGGTGTAATCTGCTTTTGAACCATGCCGCCGGCGGGTCGAAAACGAAGCCAATCCGCGGCGGGTAGTACGGTTCCCCACGACGCTGGTAACGATCCGTTCGACCCGATCGCGCCGGCACGCGAGGGCAAAGAGAGGGCTTGGGGCACAACGTCAATGAAGTGAGCTATCCGCCCGGACGACCGAGAGAACCTCGCACGCCGAGGCACGGGGACGGTCCGTACTGTCACCTGAAATCAGACGATTTTGAACCAAGGCAAGGAATCTGAGATCGCGGCATCCGCAAGAGGTCATCGTCCGGTACGACGGGCCTCTCGAGTCGCCGATCAAGTCGCCTTGATCTCGACACCTTCGTAGGCGTTCTCGATTTCCTCGACCTCGACGCTGAAAGCACGGATCTTCGTACCTTGCGGCAGTTCCCCCCGATGCTTCTGGTAATCGGCGTTGGCATCATCCCAGTCGGTGAAGACGAGTACGTAATCGGAGAGGTGGGCCAGGGTGCCGATGGGGCCGGTGTACCACTTGGAGGGGTCGTTGAGATTGGAATCGTCATCGACCGTCGGAATCTTCCCATCCGGGGTGACCACGGCGAAAAACCCAAATTGACCGTCAATGTCCCCGAAGTCCTTCATCATCGTAGCTCCTCATTGAGTTGCCCCGCTGTGATGGGGCCGGGTGGCCCCAGGGGATTGCTCCCCTGGGGC
>Ga0208696_1002403_pt1 | contig 9975 bp, 10 predicted proteins | sample Sb_taG_9_FD_187711 | JGI IMG/M metagenome (GOLD analysis project Ga0208696, IMG submission 187711) | Peat soil microbial communities from Weissenstadt, Germany - Sb_50d_b_LC metaG (SPAdes) (version 2) | ecosystem: Environmental > Terrestrial > Soil > Wetlands > Peat | place: Germany: Weissenstadt...
ATCCTCGACGCTACGCGCAGCTTGCAGCAATTTTTCGCGGTGCTGGATTTGTTTCTGGGAATCTTCGGCAGCCTTGCGCTTGCCGTCGCATCCATCGGAATCGTCAACACGCTGGTGATGGCCATTCTCGAGCGTCGCCGCGAAATCGGCATCATGAAAGCGATTGGCGCCAGCGACGGAGATGTCAGGAAACTATTCTTCGCGGAAGCGGGCGCAATGGGCATTCTGGGCGGCTTCGTCGGTGTCGCTCTGGGCTGGGCTATTGGCCAGGTCATTAACTTAGGCACGAACATCTATCTCAAACGTCAGTCCCTGCCGCCAGAGCATTTTTGGTCGGTACCATGGTGGCTTGTGGGCGCGGCGATTCTGTTTGCCTTCATCGTGAGCCTTGCAGCGGGCCTTTACCCTGCCGGACGTGCGGCCCGCCTCGATCCCGTGCAGGCCTTGCGCTACGAGTAAACTGAATCGATGGATCGTTTTTCACGAATCCAATATTTCCCTATCGTCCTATTGCTCGCGGTCTTAATCGTTTCGCTTCCACTTCACGCGCAGAGCCGCATCGACTGCAACGCGCTGAACAGCCGCATCCTGAAATCAACGGTCCACTACTGCGTCTACCTTCCCGCAAGTTATGACGCCAGCCCGAAGTCCGCCACGCGCTATCCCGTCCTCTATTTTCTGCACGGACTCGGTGACAACGAGCGCACTCTCTTTAACAGTGGTGGATGGACGCTGCTCGATGATCTGCGCCGGCAGCAAAAGATTGGAGAATTCCTGATTGTCGCTCCCGAAGGCGGCCGAACCTTCTATATCAATTCCGCCGACGGCTCGATGCGCTACAGTGATTTTTTTCTGCGGGAATTCATCCCGCTCATTGAAAGCAAATACCGCATTGCCGAGGGAAGAAATAATCGCGCGATCAGCGGGATCTCCATGGGCGGATATGGAGCGTTGCGCTTTGCGTTTTCTCATCCCGAAATGTTTTCGGCCGTCAGCGCGCAAAGTGCAGCGTTGATCACCGAAACTCCGCAAGAACTCGACACCGCGGCGCGTTCGGGAGCCCCGCTGGGAAAGTTACTGGCGACCGTCTTCGGCACTCCGATCGATGTACAACATTGGAACGAAAATAATCCGTTTGTTCTTGCAGCAAAGAATCGAGCGGCCCTGCGACGGCTGGCTATTTATTTCAACTGCGGAGAAGAGGATAACTACGGTTTTGAAAAAGGGGCGTCCGCGCTGCATGAGCAACTTGAAAAGGAAGGCGTGAGGCATGAGTATCATCCGTACCCCGGCGACCACAGCCTGGCCTATTTCCTGGCGCACTTCACCGAGGTTATGGAATTTCATTCACAGGGGTTCGGGCTAAAGTAAACGGCGCGAATTGGATCTGCGTCACCTGTTCCGATGGGCCAGCTCTAGGCCTATCAACTGGCCCAACGAAGCCTGCGACGGCCTCGGTTTTCACCCACCAGTGCAACTCGCGTAATGACACTTTGGTACCGCTTACCACTGCCCCTTAGGGTTCTTTCAATCTCCTTCGCGCCGCGCCACAATCAACTTTCGCACAGGAAACGGCCCGACCACATGGAAAAAGCCTTTGCTACTGCCCAGGCGCCTAACCGCCCAACTAAGAAGGTCGCGGCGCGTGCTGCCCTGGTTGACCTCAAAGAATCTTCCAGATTTCTGCTAACGGAGTGCTTTCGTCAGTTCGGCATTGAATCTGTGGTTACGTCTGCCTCGGCCGAGCGCTTGCAGCAGGAGAAGTTCGAAGCCTGCGTGCTCCCTCTGGCTCCCGGTGCCGAAAAGGTGATGGAGGCTGCTCGGACATCTCCCTCGAATAGCCGTCTTGTGCTCTACGGCCTCGGGGGGACCGCGCAGGATGCCATGCGCTATTCCAAGTACGGCATCAATGCCATGTTCCAGGAGCCTCTGGAACGCCCTGCGGCGCTGAAACTGGTGCGCGCCACCCACATGCTCGTGCTTCATGAATTTCGGCGCTACACGCGCATCCCGATCATGACCGAAGTCACGGTGGTTAGTAACGACGGCCAGCGCGTCAGCGCTTCCAGCATCGAACTTAGCTCCGGCGGCATGTCGTTGAAGAGTTCCGAGGAGATGCCAGCAGGAACAAATATCGAGATTTCATTCTCTCTGCTCACTCTGCCGCGCGTCTGCGTGCGCGGGGTTGTGACCTGGCACAAGACGAAATCCTTCGGAGTTCGCTTCGACGCCGACGACGAACGCCGTCAGAAGGTCAAAGAGTGGATCGACAGCTACCTGGAGAGCTAAGCTGGCCTGAAGTCCATGCACCTCGCACCTGAAGGCATGTTGTGCACTACCTTCCCGTTACAATAACCTCGTGAACCAAGCCAGCACACACGAGGTGCCTGCCACGACAGAAAGCGTGTCCGGTCCACGGCGCTTTACGCTCCGGCAGAGAATCGTTCTGCGCATCATCATAGCGGCGGGATACTGGTTTATCCGACTGATTGGGCCCACATTGCGGGTCTGCGTCTCCCGCGAAGAAGGCGCGCAGCAAAGCATCGGCGAACGGCCGTTGATTGTTTCCTTCTGGCACGCCTGCATGATTCCGGCGACCTACATCTGCCGCAATATTGGCGTGCGCGTGATGAGCAGCTACAGCTATGACGGCGAATATATGGGACGCATCATCCGGAGATTTGGCTTCGTCGCCGTTAAGGGATCCAGCAGCCGCAATGCGGTTTGGGCCCTGCTCGGACTGCGCCGCGCGCTGCAGGAAGGCTGGACCGTGGCTTTCACCCTTGATGGGCCTCGGGGCCCGCGCTGCAAAGTGAAACCCGGCCCGGTGGCGTTGGCGCGCTCTTCCGGTGTTCCCTTGAGCGTGTTTCACATGGCCGTCGATCGCGCGTGGGTGCTCAATACCTGGGACCGGCTGATCATCCCCAAGCCTTTCTCCCGCGTCCTGATGCGATTCGGCAAACTTATCTCTGTCCCGCCGAACGTGAGTGATGCCGACCTCGAAGTCTATCAAGGGGAATTGCAGGACTCGTTGGACCGGGTTCGCGAATTCGCTGAGGCCAATATAAAGAAAGTCGGCACCCCCGAATTTCCTTACGCTGTCTGAGGTTTGGTCAGGAGATTGGTGATGGCTATTATCGCGGCGTATACCGCCAGAAAAATAAGCCCGATGCTTGCGGTCGCCGACATAGAAGAAACAGTTGCCTTTTACCGCGACATTCTTGGTTTCAGCACCACGATGAAATCTTCGGAATATGCCATTGTCGAGCGCGACGGCCAGACCATCCACTTTATGAAGGCCGCATCCGAGGAGGTCATGCAGTGCGTCCGCGGACATACCGAAATCTACATAGAAGTTGCCGGTATTCACTCGCTGTGGCAGCACGTAAAGACCTTCAAAGACCAGTACAGGATCATTTATTTGATAGAGACTACGGCATGACCGAATTCCACATTGGAGATCCGAATGGCTGCCTGAACACTGTTGTTATTCGACTTAGCATGAGCCCTTATTCAGAGTGTCCTTAGGCGCGTTCGCGAAAGAGAAGTTAGCGAGTAAGTAGATTCGGCTCTTAGGCACTTTATCCCCGACCTACCGCCTCAGGCATGAATGGAATGTAAAAAAGATATTAATTTTTATGTTCTTCATGGGTCGTGTTAGCGGGCCTAGCACAACCCAGGTGGGGACAGCCGCGCTCGGCTGTTTGTCGAGCGCAGCTCGAAGTTTTCCCCAGCCACTTCCCGTGCGCATTTGACTTCCACCTACGCCGCCCGGTAAATTTCTTTCTCCACCATTTTCGGTTCTTTGAAATGTCCTTCGGTTTGCGCGTCTTCGCCGCTATGGCAAAGACAGGGAAGCGGGTGCAATTCCCGCGCTGCCGCGCAACTGTAAGCGAGAAAATCGCAGGCGGTCACTGGGAGCAATCCCGGGAAGGCCGCCGGCAAGAACTCGGATTTCCAATCCCCCGGAGGGATTCGGACGTCCTCACTCGCAAAGCCAGGAGACCGGCGTAAACCGTCCACCTTAACCCCTTTCGCGTGAAAAGGAGGATTGGTTATGCGCGCAATCTGCGCTTCGTTTTTGCTCTTCGTTATCGTCGCGGCTGCATCCGCTGCCGAAATCAAGATTAAAGTTATCGACCCTCAATCGGCGGCTGTTGCCGGCGCTCAAGTTTCGTTGTTGCAAGCAGGAGGCACGATTGTTCTGGGAACGCAAAACACATCAGCGGAAGGACTTGCCGTTCTGCGCACGTCCGGCCCGGGACCCTACCGAATTAGGGTTCTGGCACCCGGGTTTGCCGAGGAATTCGCCGATGCTCCGTCGCAAGCGGACGCCATTACTGTGCGGCTACGTTTGGCAGCAGCTTCGGAAACAGTGGTCGTGAGCGCAACCCGCAGTCCGGTTACGGGCGAGGATTCGGGGGCCGATGTAGAGACCCTCAATGGCGAGCAGTTGCAGGTCATGAACCCGGTTGGAGCGGACGACGCTTTACGCTTTCTCCCCGGAGCCGTGGTCAACACGGCCGGACAGCGTGGTGGGCTTTCTTCACTTTTTGTGCGGGGCGGGGAATCCAACTACAACAAAGTGATCGTTGACGGCGTAAGCGTAACCGAACCCGGAGGAACAATCGACTTCGGTACGCTCTCCCTCGCCGGAGCCGACCGCCTGGAATTCTTGCGTGGTACGCAGAGCACTCTGTACGGCTCCGACGCGATGACGAGCGTGGTGCAGGTGTGGACGCGCACCGGAAGCAGCCCAGTCCCCGAGCTTCGCTTCGGCGCGGATGCGGGTAATTACGGCACGGAAAATGGCTACGCATCCCTGGCCGGCTCCCACGGACGATTCGACTACAACGTCTTCGCTAATCAATTCAATACCAGCGGCCAGGACTCCAACGACGACTACTCCAATTCGTTGGAAGGTGCGAATATCGGCTTCTCCGTTAGCGACCGGATTTCCCTCCGCCTGCGCGCCCGCCACGACAACAGTGTGACGGGAACGCCAGGTGCGTGGAATTTCAACGGACGCAACGTGTTCGATATCGGTGGCGTGACCTATGTGCTCTCGCCGGACCTCGGCGGGCGTGCCCGGCAGAACAATAACCTGGCGAGCCTCGATCTTGCGTTCAAGACCGGATCGAAGTGGACCCACCATTTGACCGGTTTCGAATACAACCTGAAAACTACCAACCTGGATAGTGGCATTTCTCCGGAAAATACCCCCTTTGGCACGATCAACACGCCTTTTGAGGCCCTCGTAAACATCAACCGCGCGGGCTTCGATTACCAAGGCGACCATGTTGAACGCACCTGGGCTGAAACTACTATCGGCTACGAATTCGAAGACGAGAACGGCTCGGTGAACGATCCGATTCCGGCCGATTTTGCAAGCGGTGGCCACGGCTTGCGTCTTAACGAAGCTGCCTACGCAGAGCAGGCGCTAAACCTGGGGCGGCTGAATATAGTTGCCGGTGGCCGATTCGTTCACAACACGACCTTTGGCAACACAGGTGTTCCTCGCGTAGCGCTGGGGTTTCAGGCCCTCCGCGGGGGACGCTTCTTTTCGGGCACGCGTTTAAATTTTTCCTACGCCACCGGAATCAAGGAACCACGCTTTGAGCAGACTTTTGTCAGCAGCCAATTTCAGCTGCCAAATCTCAGCCTTAAGGCCGAGCGCAATCGCGCCTTCGAAGCCGGTTTTCAGCAGAAGTTTATGAGCCGCTTCGTCCTGGCAGCGAACTATTTCAATAATCTGTTTCACGACCAAATCGAGTTCGTGACCGTGAATCCCACCACGTTTGTAGGGCAGTACGTCAATTTACAGAAGTCACTTGCTCATGGGGCGGAAGTCGAACTGCAAAGCCGGTTAACCCAGAGGCTTTCCTGGAACACCTCGTACACTTACACTTCCACGGAGATCCTGCTGGCTCCTGCTGGCAGCGCTCCACCCTTTGCTCAGGGCGATCCGCTTCTCCGTCGGCCCAGGCACTCCGCCACCACGTTGCTCACCTACCTCGGTGCGCATTGGGGTGGAAATCTCGGCGGCAGCTTTGTAGGTCGACGCCCGGACTATGACTTTGACGGCTTCAACATCAATCACACGCCGGGATATTTTCTTCTGGACCTGGGCGGTTGGTACAGAATCAGCTCCCGAGTGACGGCGTACGCCAACGCGGAGAACGCTCTCGATCGCTTCTATGAAGAAGTAACCGGATACCCGGCGTTGCGAACGAATTTCCGCGCGGGGATTCGCTTCCGCTTAGGAGGCGAATAAAAATGGAAAGAAATGTGGAGACAGCCGCCCTCGGCTGTCCGCCTCGCGCAGCGAGGCTTTTTTGCCACCACTGCTGCTGTGTCGGCGTTGGTTCTCAGCTCACCTTCTCGGGAGGCCTTGCCATCGCAAGCGGCATGGACGCCGCCATCTTTCCGGAGAAGTATTTGGTTCGCGCCGACAACAGCTTCTCAATCTCGACTCCGCTCAGGGGCTGCTGGCGGCCTAACAGGTGAGTGACCAAGGCAATCTGCGCAAAGTGCTCGACGGTTTCCATTTTCATGTAGGCGTGCTCAATGGTATCCCCGTAAGTGACCACGCCGTGATTCGACATCAGGATGGCATCATAGTGCGGCACATAAGGCTCGAGAGTCTTCGCCAGCTCGGAGGTCCCCGGCGTGCCATAGCGCGCCAGCGGAATGCATCCCAATCCCACGACCACCTCACAAACCAGGGGCTCCGTCAGCGCCATGCCCGCGGCGGCAAATCCCGTGGCCGTCGGAGGATGGGCGTGCACAATCGCCTGAATTTCGGGGCGCATGCGATAAATCAGAAGGTGCATCCCGATCTCGCTGGTCACATTGCGCCGCCCGGCGACCCGCGTGCCCTCGCGATCTACGATCACCATGTCGCTCGCGCGCATTGCGCCCTTGCTCACGCAAGTTGGCGTCACCAGGATTCGCTCGGAATCAAGCCGCACTGAAAGATTTCCGTCCATCGCCGCCACGAAGCCACGCTCATGCAACATGTGCCCGTAGCGAACAATTTCTTCCCTGTGTTTGCGTTCAGCGGACATGAGTACTCTCTCGGGGGAGTGACGACAAAGCGGCTGCTACGACGCATAGTACCGCACCCAGCCCGAACAGACAAATAAATTTACCGAAACCAACCAATAAATTACGCGAATCAGCCGGTCCCGCTCCGTATCGGCTCCCCTCCGCTCCTTCCTCCTATAGTCTGACAGTGTGCTGGTTTCCGACTTCCACTTTCATCTTCCTGCCGAACTAATAGCCCAGCAACCGCTCGCCGCTCGCGACGGGTCACGAATGCTTCATCTGCAACGGGGAAGCGTCCAATATGCCGATCGCGCCTTCCGCGACTTTCCGGATCTGTTGCGGCCTGGCGATCTTGTGGTCTTCAACAATACACGAGTTTTTCCAGCGCGGCTTTACGGGCGCAGGGCGGGCATCCGTGCTCAAAATGTCGGCCCGCACAATCCGGCGGCCCGCGATTTCCTCCGCGGCCGAATCGAGGTGCTGCTGACGCGCCAGCTTTCCACCCAGCCCAACGACTGGGAATGCCTGGTTCGGCCCGGGCGCAAAATCGGCATTGGAGAACGATTGTTTTTCGGCGACTGCGATGAACTGGAAGCGCAAGTCATTGCCCCCGGGGAGTTTGGGGAACGCCGCATCCGTCTTCAGCAAACGGAGGGTCAGGAGGATTTCTTTGCAGTCCTGGACCGCATCGGGCACGTCCCGCTTCCCCCTTATATCGACCGCTCGGATTCTATGTCTGATCGAGAGCGCTATCAAACTGTCTATGCCCGGCAGCGCGGCTCGGTTGCGGCGCCTACAGCCGGCCTTCACTTCACCCCTGCAATCGTTGACCGAATCCGCCAGCGCGGGGCCGAAACTGTCGAGATCACTCTGCACGTCGGCCTCGGAACCTTTCAGCCCGTCCGCGTCGATCGCATCGAGGATCACAAAATACATTCTGAATCCTATTCGATCTCGAGTGAGGCTGCTTCGGCCATCAACCACGCTATTCGCGATTCTCGCCCGTAATCGGCCGTGGGCACTACTACGGTTCGAACTCTCGAACATGCCGTTCGCCTCGGTGTAGAGTCGATCGTTCCCGGCGCGGCCGCCGCGGACCTCTTCATTTATCCAGGATTCGACTTCAAGGTGGTATCGGCAATGCTCACCAATTTCCATTTGCCGCAATCTACCCTGCTGATGCTGGTCAGCGCCTTCGGCGGGAAGGAAAATGTCTTACGCGCCTACGAACACGCTGTCTCGGAGCGCTATCGCTTTTATTCCTACGGAGACTGCATGTTTATCGAATGAGGCTTATCGAAGAACACTTATCGAAAAAGCATCATTGAAAGGCCTCCTGCTCTAAATCACCCACTGCGTTATACTTTTCCCGGAGCGCCCTATGGCCACTGCAGTAAAGCAGGTTTCCATCGAGCATTTCGTCGCGGAACTCCGCAAGTTTCCCGAAGTCGCTTTCGATCAGACGGAGCAACTCCGCAGATTCATGCAAGATTCGCCGTTGAACCCCGAGTCGCTCACGCCTTATCTCGTCTGGGACCGCCAACACTACACCCGCAACTTGATCGACAAGACTCCTCTCTACGAGCTGATCGCGATCTGCTGGGAAGTCGGACAGGCGAGTTCCGTCCACAACCACCGCGACCAGAACTGCTGGATGGCCGTCCCCATTGGCCGTTTGCTGGTCGAAAACTATCATGTGGTGGATCAGGACATCGCCGGCGGCAAGTGCACGATTAAGGCCACTGAGACGGTTGAGATGAATGCGTCGCATCCCTGCGCTGTCGACCCCATCGAGCCCGTCCACCGAGTTTTCAATCCCCGGCAATTTAACCAGCGCGCCGTCAGCCTGCACGTCTATTCCCGACCGTTCGACACGTGCGTGGTCTACTCGGCCGAGCAAGGCACCTGCGGTGAAATCCAGTTGCACTACACCACCGAGTACGGAAAAACCGTTCACTCATGAATCGACAAACGCCGATCCGCCTTCTTCCGCCCCTACTCATCGCGGCGCTAGTTTTCACCGCCAATGCTTGCGAGAAACAGAAGGTGAAGCAAGTCGAAGAAGCACCGGCCTCCGATCGCGTGAATCCATCGCCAGTCGGCACAACTCAGACGGTCTTGCAAAAAACCTTCGCACTGAAAAACTCGGCAACCTTCGCCTTCGAGATCCCTCCACACGCCGTCAGGCCCCACCTGCACGGGATTTTTGAGTCGTACGTTCGCGAGCTGCATGGCGCGTCGGATGACATGGCAAACGTGAATTTCCTGATCTTAAACACTGATCAGTACTCCGATCTTGTGGGCAACCGTCCCAGTGAAGCCCTCTTCTCAGTCGACGCCTCGCACAATCAGTCAGTGAACCTCGACCTGCCCGCATCCATGGATCAACCGGTGAAGTATTATCTGGTTTTCCGCAACATCGCCGGCAGCAGCCCTTCCAAGGTCGTACAAACCGATTTCCAGGTGGATTTCTGACGTCTGGCGAAAGCTGAGGATTCGCAGTAAAGGACAACGCCTCCCCCGCGGAAGGCTCTTTCCGACTGCTAAACTGTTTCCTTGCCCCCACGGAAGCAATCTTCGAAGCCTGATTCCGTTGGCGCTCCAGCATCGGCCAGTTCGCCGGCCCCTGCTCGTAAACAAAGCGCCTCCGGCCACGAGCGCATCTTTCTGATCGACGCAATGTCGTTCATCTTCCGCGCCTATCACGCCATGGCGCGGCAGCGCTCAGGCATGTCCACCAAAGCCGGGGTTCCGACCGCCGCCGTCTTAGTCTTCGTCAACATGCTGCGCAAACTGCGGGACGATTTCTCACCCTCGCATCTCGCCGCCGTTTTCGATGTCGCCGCCAAGACCTTTCGCGCTACCCAGGCCGAGTCGATCACGACTGTTCGCAAGTTCGACATCAAAACGCAAACCTTCACCGAGATC